>WBZV01000001.1_pt1 | contig 367590 bp, 369 predicted proteins | sample 5204221 | NCBI WGS metagenome assembly WBZV01 (sample SAMN12344360, study PRJNA552823) | activated sludge metagenome | biome: Activated sludge suspended growth; feature: Nitrification reactor; material: Wastewater; isolation source: activated sludge from nitrification reactor of wastewater... | reverse complement strand
CGCAACAGAACGCGGCCCTGGTGGAAGAAGCGGCGGCGGCGGCGGAGAGTCTGGAAGAGCAGGCGCACGCGCTGTCCTCGGCGGTGGCGGTGTTCCGCACGGGGGCCGAGAGCGTCCCCGCAGCGCGCTCGCGAGCTCTCCCGTCGCGACCCGCTCCTGCCGTGCGGGAACGTCCGGCCCTTGCCCATCGGGAACCCAATCGCCTTTCCCGCGCCGAGGCCAAGCTTCCCCCCGGCGGCGGCAGCGATGACGAGTGGGAAGAGTTCTGAGCATGGCAATGGGCGACGGCAGGGCAGGGGCGTTCGGCACGCCCCGCGGCGAGGCTCCCCGCGAGGGCGGGGCGCGGGAATTCAGCTTCTCGGCTGCGGACTTCGAGCGGGTGCGGAAGTTGATCTACGCCCACGCGGGAATCTCCCTGTCACCGGTCAAACAGGACATGGTCTATTCCCGCCTGGCGAGACGCCTGCGGGCGACCGGGAAGAGCGGTTTCGCCGCCTACCTGGATGCCTTGGAGAAAGATGGGGGCGAAGAGTGGGAGCGCTTCGTCAATTCCCTCACCACCAATCTCACCTCCTTCTTTCGCGAGCCGCACCATTTTCCGATATTCGCCGAGCACTTGAAGCAACTCGGAACCAGAAGGCCTATCCGCGTCTGGTGTTCGGCCTCCTCAACCGGCGAAGAGCCCTATTCCATCGCCATTACGGTGATGGAGACCTTCGGCAGCAGCGTTTCGCACGTCTCGATCTTTGCCTCCGATCTCGACACCAACGTCCTGGCGACCGCCCAGAAGGGCGTCTACCCAATTGAGCGTGTCGAGAAGCTCGATCCGGAAAGATTGCGCCGTTTTTTCCTCAAGGGAACCGGCTCCCAGGAGGGCATGGTGGCTGTGCGCCCAGAGTTGAAGCGGCTCATTGAGTTCAAGCGCGTCAATCTTCTTGAGCCCAACTGGCCGGTGCGCGGGCCCCTCGATGTCATTTTTTGCCGCAACGTGATGATCTACTTCGACAAGCCCACCCAGTACAAGATTCTGTCGCGCTTCGAGCCCATGATGGAAAGCGATGGCCTGATGTTCGCCGGTCATTCGGAAAGCTTCTTGCACGCCGCGGACCTGTTTCGCTCGCTCGGCAAAACGGTTTATGCGCCTTCTCGCAGTGCCCGGGGGCGTTGAGGACAGACCGTGAATCACGATTACGACGAGCATCTCGCCGCCAACCGTTACTTCGACCGCCATTTCGAAATCGACGCGGCGAAGATTCTGCCTGGCGAGTATTTCGTCACCACCAAGGAAATGCTCCTGGTCACCGTCCTGGGCTCCTGCGTGGCGGCCTGCATCCGGGATCCCGATTCCGGAATCGGTGGCATGAACCATTTCATGTTGCCCGACGAAGGTGGGCGGGAGGTTCTGAGCACCTCGGCGCGCTACGGCACCTACGCCATGGAGGTTCTGATCAATCACCTCCTGAAGCTGGGGGCTAGGCGAAATCGCCTGGAGGCCAAGGTTTTCGGGGGCGGGGCGGTCATGGAAAGCCTGGTCAGCAGCAACGTCGGTGTTCGCAATGCGGAGTTCGTGCTCAAGTACTTGAAGACCGAGAAGGTTCCGGTGGTGGCCAAGGATCTTCTCGATTCCTACCCGCGCAAGGTTTACTACTTTCCCCAGAATGGGCGCGTGCTGATCAAGAAGCTGCACCGGGTGCACAACGACACCCTCTTCAGCCGCGAACGCGAATACAAGGCGCGGCTGACCACCGCCAAGGTGGAAGGCGATGTCGAATTGTTCGTCTGATGCGCTTCTCGACCCATCCGCAGCCTGACCTCTGTCCATGAGCGCCAAGACCCGCGTCCTTGTCGTCGATGATTCCGCCCTGATGCGGGGTCTTCTCTCCGAAATGATCGCTTCCTTCCCGGATATGGAGGTAGTCGGCTCCGCGCCGGATGCCCAGACGGCGCGGGAAATGATCAAAGCCCTCAATCCGGATGTCCTGACCCTGGATGTCCAGATGCCCGGCATGGACGGGTTGGTCTTCCTTGAGCGCCTGATGAGGCTCAGACCCATGCCGGTGGTCATGGTATCGGCCTACACCGAGGCGGGCTCCGATACCACCCTGCGCGCTCTGGAACTCGGTGCCGTCGATTTCATCGGCAAACCGCGCGCAGACAATGGCCAGACCATGGAAGACTACGCCGACGAGCTGGCCGAAAAGTTGCGGGCGGCGCGCGGCGCCCGCGTGCGTACGCTGGTGCCGGCAGCGCCTCCGGCCGCGCCAATGCGCCCCCCAGCCACCGTCAATCGAGGAGTTTTCATCAACAAGATCATCTTCGTTGGGGCATCGACCGGTGGCACCGAGGCCATTAAGCACTTCCTTTCTGGGATACCCGCCGACTGCCCGCCCATTCTGGTCGTCCAGCACATGCCCGAATCGTTCACGGCTTCGTTCGCGAAGCGTCTGGACAGTCTTTCCGCGCCCCGCGTCATCGAAGCCGCCGGCGGCGAGCGCGTGGAGGCCGGAACCGTCTATATTGCGCCGGGGCATTCCCATCTGCGCATCCGCAAGGCCGCGGGAGGATTCGTCACCGAGCTTTCGGCCGCGCCGCCGGTGAACCGGCACCGGCCTTCGGTGGACGTGCTTTTCGATTCCGCCGCCGAGCTGGTCGGGCGGCAGGCGGTGGCCACCATCCTCACCGGCATGGGGAAGGACGGCGCGCAGGGGCTCCTGCGTCTGCGCCAGGCGGGCGCGCGCACCTTCGGCCAGGACGAGGCCAGCTGCGTGGTGTACGGGATGCCCCGCGAAGCTTTCCTGGTCGGCGCCGTGGAAGAGCAATGCAGCCTCGCGGAGATGGCCCGCAAGGTTCTGGCAGCGGCCTCGCGGTGAAAGCGGGTGCTAACCCATGAGCGACGAGGCGTATTACACTAGGAGCGCGCACGGGGTGCGCCCATTAGAACGAGTCACACCGGAGGAGATGCCATGCAGGCAAGCGTGACCAAAGAAGGCAGCAAGGCCGTCATCAAGTTGAGCGGCCGCTTCGATTTCAATACCCACCGCGATTTTCGGGCGGCCTATGAGGGCCTGGTCGGCGATGCCGCCATTCGCGAAGTCGGTGTCGATTTCTCGGCAGTCGATTACCTCGATAGCTCGGCGCTCGGGATGCTCCTGATGTTGCGTGACAAGATCACCGGCGCGGGTAAGGACGTGGTTCTCGCCAATGTGCGGGGAAACGTCAAGCAGGTTCTCGATATTGCCAATTTCGGCAAGCTTTTCCGCATCGCCTAAAGAAACTCGCAGGAACGGTCGATATCTCCCGGGGGTGGTGGCTCTGAAGCCGCTTTCCGTGGGGTTTCCCGGCCGCGGGACGGTACGGAATCTGGTTTTACCTTGCGATGAAACTGTGTATGCTTGAACTATCGTTGCCGGGAGCGGCTTTCCCGGAGTTTGGCGCGGCGGGAAGTGGGGTGAGGAATGTCTGATCTGCTCAAGAGTATCGACGCGAGAACCAAGCTTGCGGGAACCAACAAGCTCGAGATTCTGCTTTTCTTCCTTGGCGAGGATCAGCGCACGGGGCGCCGCGAAACCTATGGCATCAACGTCTTCAAGGTGCGCGAAGTCATGCGCACCCCGCCGATCACCGCCGCGCCGGACATGCCTTCCTCGGTGGAAGGCATGGTGAGTCTGCGGGGAGTCTTGGTGCCGGTGATCGATCTGGCCAAATACACCGGAATCGCCACGCATACCCCGCGCGACATCATGATTGTCACCGAGTACGCCGGCCATACCCAGGGATTCCTGGTGGAAGGGGTCGATACCATCCTGCGCCTGGACTGGAGCAAGATGCGCGTCCCGCCCGAGATGCTGACAGCGCAGACTGGCGGCTTGGTCACCGCGGTGACTGAGTTGGAGGATGGTCGCTTGGTGATGATGATGGACGTCGAGCGCATCCTCTCCGAGACCACCTCGTACGACGACGAGTTGATGTACCGCGGCGTCGTGCAGGTCAATAAGCCGGAAGCCACCGTGTTCTACTGCGATGACTCGAGCGTCGCCCGCCGCCAGATCGAACGGACCCTCGCCGCCATGGGCGTCAAGTCGGTTTCCGCCATCAACGGCCGTCAGATGTGGGACGAATTGGAGAAGATGGCTTCCTACGCGCAATCCATCGGCAAACCTGCCGCCGAGCTGATCAGCCTGGTGCTGACCGACATCGAGATGCCGGAAATGGACGGCTATATCCTCACCAAGCGCATGAAAACCGATCCCCGCTTCACAGGCATCCCGGTCATCATGCATTCGTCCCTCTCGGGGATGTCGAACCAGAAGCTGGGTCAATCGGTTGGGGTCGACGAATACGTGCCGAAATTCGAGCCGCAGCGCCTGTCCGAGACCCTGTCCCGTCGTCTGCTGGGGAGTGTCCCGGCCAAGGCAGCCTGAGTTGGGAGGAGACTGAGCATGGAAATGGTCGAGGCCAACAAGAACCTGCTGGACAGCGTCGATGCGCGGACCCGGCTCGCTGGCTCCAACAAGATGGAAATCCTGCTGTTCTCCCTGGGTACCCGGGAGACCTTCGGGATCAACGTCTTCAAGGTGCGCGAGGTCGGACGGACGCCCCACATCACCAAGACGCCCAACATGCCCCGTGGCGTCGAGGGGTTGATCTCCCTGCGCGGCAATGTCATTCCGGTGCTCTCCCTGGCCCCTTTCCTGCAACTTGAGGGGGGGCCGAGCGGTCTGGGCAAAACCATGATGGTTGCGGAGTACTCGAAGCGCACCCTTGGTTTTCTCGTTCATGAAGTCGATCGGATCATTCGCGTGGATTGGGAGCGGGTCAAGGCGCCGGAAAGCGTGCTGACCGCCAACCAGGGCTTGATCACAGCCGTGATCGAGCTGGAGGGCGGGCAACTCGTGTCCATCCTCGATGTCGAGCAAATCCTCGCCAACGCCTTTGGCGAAGCGGTCATCATCGACATTCCTCCCGCGCGCGTGGATGCCGATACCAGCGTCTTTTTCGTCGATGATTCCGTCGTCGCGCGGCGAAAGATTACAGAGGTGCTCGAAAAGCTGGGGGTTCGCCACAAGCACGCGACCAACGGGGCGGAGGCCTGGACCCGCTTGCAGGCGATTGCCGCCCACGCCACCCAGACCGGTCGTCGCATGCGCGACGAAGTGCGCCTGGTGCTGGTGGATGCCGAAATGCCCGAAATGGACGGTTACGTCCTGACCAAAAACATCAAGAGCGATGCGCGTTTCGAGGGAGTTCCCATCGTCATGCATTCTTCGCTGTCTTCCGAGGCCAACCGTGCCATGGGCAAGTCGGTCGGCGTCGATGCCTACGTGGCGAAATTCGACGCCGAGGCTCTGGCCGATACCCTGAGACCCCTGCTCGAACGCTGAACCCTGGAGTACTGAATGCCCGCCGATCCGAAAACGAGATTCCTGGTGGTGGACGATTTCTCCACCATGCGCCGTATCGTCCGCAACCTGCTCAAAGAGCTTGGCTACACCAACGTCGATGAGGCCGAGGATGGCGCCATCGCCCTGCAGAAATTGCAGGCGGGGGGCTTCGAGTTTGTCGTCACCGACTGGAACATGCCGAACATGGATGGTCTCACCCTGCTGCAGACCATACGCTCGACGCCCAATCTCAAGCATCTTCCCGTCCTGATGATCACCGCGGAGGCCAAGAAAGAAAACATCATCGCCGCTGCCCAGGCCGGCGCCAGCGGCTATATCGTCAAACCGTTCACGGCGGGCACCTTGTCCGAGAAGCTGAACAAGATTTTCGAGAAACTGGGCCAGGGCTGACAAGGGGCCAACATGACTGCCAACAACGACTCAGACGAACTGGAAGCCCTGTTTGACAGCATCGCTGCAGACGTCCCCAAGGAGCCTGCAGCGGCGGCAGCGCCCGCCCCTGCCGCGGCTCCCGCGCCCGCCCCTTCGGCCCTGAGCGGTCTGGGGGATAGCGACGATCTCCAGGCGCTCTTCGACAGCGTGTCCAATGACTATCAGGCGGTGGCTAGCGTTCCCGAGCAAGCGCCGCCGCCCGGTGATGCTTCCGCCGACGGTGGGGCAGGCTGGCCCCAGCAGGAGGCAGTGTTCAACCGGGTCGGCCATATGGCGCGCCAGTTGCACGATACGCTGCGGGAGCTGGGCTACGACAAATTGCTGGAGCAGACCGTCACTGCCAACGTCGATGCCAAGGACAGGCTCGCCTACATCGCCAACCTGACCGAGCAAGCGGCCTGTCGCGTCCTCAATGCGACCGATGTCGCGTGTCCGATCGTCGACGACATCGAGAACTCCGCCAAGGAACTCGGTGCGCGCTGGGACAAGGTGTTCGCGAATCAACTCGGGGTCGAGCATTTCAAGGAACTCGCCGCCGATACGCGCGCCTTCCTCAATCAGAAGCTTCCGGAAAAGGCTCGCGCGACTCACGCCCAGCTGACAGAGATCATGATGGCGCAGGACTTTCAGGATCTCACCGGGCAAGTCATCAAGAAGATCGTCACTCTCTCGAACACCTTGGAACAGGGCATGATGGGGCTGCTCATCGAGGTGGTTCCTGAGCAGAAGCGCACAGAGGAGGTCAACAGCCTGATGAACGGGCCGGTGATCTCCTCCGAGGGGCGCACTGACGTCGTCGTCAATCAGGAGCAGGTCGACGACCTGCTCGACAGTCTCGGATTCTAAGGAGGCGGGCCATGAGCGACTTTGCCGGGATGGAGGATCTGCTGCAGGATTTCCTGCAGGAAGCCCACGATCTCTTGTCCGACGTGGACAACAAGCTCGTCGATCTGGAGCGCATGCCCGATGATCGCGGACTGTTGAACGACATCTTCCGCGGCTTTCACACCATCAAGGGTGGCGCCGGCTTCCTCAACGCCACTGAACTCGTCACCCTCTGCCACCTGACCGAGAATCTCTTCGATCGGCTGCGCAACGCGGAACTCCATCTCTCTCCGGAGCTGATGGATACCATCATGGCGGCGACCAAGGGTGTTCGCGAGATGTTCGGCGAACTCTCCCAGTCCGTGCAGCCCCAGCCGGCCGAAGCCGAGGTCCTTGCGGCCCTGCACGCTGCCCTGGGCGAAGGGGCTCCCGCGCCTAAACCAGCGCCCGTCGTGGAGGCGCCCCCTGTTGCTGCGGCAGCAAGCGCGCCTGCCGCCTCCGGGGAGCCCGATTGGGGCGCGCTGCACGCCGCCGCCAGCGGCCAGCCCGGCGCGGCGGCAGCAGCAGCGGCACCCCGGCCGGCGGCCGCCGCTCCGGCGGCTTCCGCTCCGGCGGCTTCCGCTGACATGGTCGTCCAGCCGGCCGGTACCCCTGCGGCCCCGGCCGCCGCTGCCGCAGCGGTTTCGCCCTACGGCCGACGCTCAACCGACAAGCCGGGGGCCAGTGCGGTCGGGCGGCGTACCGAGGAGCGCGCGCGGGAAAACACCATCCGCGTCGATACCGCTCGTCTCGACCAGGTGCTCAACCTGTCTGGCGAAATCGGTCTCACCAAGAACCGGCTGACCAGCCTGCGCGCCGACATTCTTGCCGGCAAGAGCGACTCGGAAACCCTGCACGCCCTCGATCAGGCGGTCAGCCAGCTCGATCTCCTGGTTTCCGACCTCCAGAACTCGGTGATGAAGACCCGCATGCAGCCCATCGGCAGGCTGTTCCAGAAATACCCGCGCATCGCCCGGGATCTGGCGCGGCAACTGGGCAAGGACGTCGAGCTCGTACTCGCCGGCGAAGAAACCGAAGTGGACAAGACGATGATCGAGGATCTGGCCGATCCCCTCATCCACCTCATCCGCAATGCCGTCGACCACGGCGTCGAATCGCCTCCCGAGCGCAAGGCCGCCGGCAAACCCGAGAAGAGTCTGGTGCGCTTGGAGGCTCGCCAGGAAGGCGATCACATCGTCCTCATCATCGCCGACGACGGGAAGGGCATGAGCGCCGAGCGCATCCGCGCCAAGGCCGTCGAGAAGGGGCTCATCTCCGAGGAAGAAGCGAATACCCTCGATGAGCGTCAGAGTCTCAATCTCATCTTCCTGCCAGGCTTTTCCACCAAGACTCAGATTTCTGACGTCTCGGGCCGCGGCGTCGGCATGGATGTCGTCAAGACCAACATCCAGAAGCTCAACGGTTCCATCGACATCCGCTCAGAGCCCGGCAAGGGTTCGGTCTTCATCATCTCGCTGCCGCTGACCCTGGCCATTTTGCCGGTGCTCCTGGTGCTCCTGGGCGACCAGCCCTTTGCCCTGCCGCTCTCTCTGGTGAGGGAGATTCTGCCCATCGAACACGACAAGATTCAAGAGGTCGGCGGCAAGGAAACCCTGGTGGTGCGGGGCGAGGTGCTGCCGGTCATTTCCCTGGCGCGCTTGCTCGGCTGGCCGCTGACCCGCCATCCGGAATACGGCGTCTTCATGCAGACTGCCGAAAGAAGTTTCATCCTCGGGGTGGACAGCTTCGCCGGACGGGACGATGCGGTGATCAAATCCCTGGAGGATTTCCGCCCGAGAGGCGTGGCTGGGGTCACAACCCTGTCCAACGGCCAGATCGTCCTCATCCTGGATATGAAGGAATTGCTCAGCGATCTTGGGCAGCACCCGGACGTCGATCGCGCGATGCGTTCCCTGGAGTTTTCCTGAATCCGCTTTACGGTCAACGGGTTAACGGGGGCTCCGGCCCCCGTTTTCATTTTGGGGGTTCACGACCTTGTCATGCTTCCCGTTAGCATCTTAGAAACCAATTAAAAAATATCGGCTACCTATTTAATTTTCTTGAATTTTTCCTATAATAGCCGCAAGCAACCTGTGAAGCGGCCATGGCGGAAGAGAGCGACCTCGACAGAACAGAAGCGCCAACAAGCCGGCGCATCGAGCAAGCCCGTGAGCAGGGCCAGGTTCCTCATTCCCGCGAACTCGGCACTTTTCTAACCCTGATCGTTTCCGCCGCTGCGCTCTGGATGGCTGGGGGTTGGTTTGTCGAAGGAGCTCTCGCCATCACCCGGATCGCCCTCGCGCCGGATTTCGCGACTCTCGTGGAACCGGATCGAATGGCGGTGCGTCTCGTGAGCGTGAGCGGCGAAGCGCTGCTTCTGGTCGCGCCCCTGCTCGTGCTGCTGGTCATCGCCGCGCTCTTGCCCCCATTCTTCCTCAACGCCTGGGTGTTCGCCCCCAAGGCGATTGCGCCGGACTTCAAGCGCCTCAATCCGGTATCCGGTTTTGGCCGTCTTTTCTCCTGGACCAGTCTCGCGGAGCTGGCGAAGGCCATACTCAAGGCGCTGCTCGTCGGCGGCGTGGCGACGCTCCTTCTCTGGAAATTCCAGGACGAAATCTTCGGGCTGGTCGGCGAACCGCTGGTTTCCGGGGTCGCCCATGCCGGGCGCCTGATGAGCTTCGCGTTCCTTGTGCTGGTGGGTGTTTTGGCGTTGGTGGTGGCGGCCGACGTGCCATTTCAACTCTGGCAGTATTTTGATCGCCTCAAGATGACACGCGACGAAGTTCGCCAGGAAATGAAGGAGATGCTGGGCGACCCGCAGGTCAAGGGGCGAATCCGCAGCCTTCAGATGCAGGCGGCGCGTCGCCGCATGATGGCGGCGGTGCCCAAGGCGGATGTGGTGGTGACCAACCCGACCCATTTTGCCGTGGCCCTTGCTTACAAGGAGGGCATGTCGGCACCGCGGGTGGTGGCCAAGGGCAGCGGCGAAGTCGCTCGCCGCATCCGCGAGATCGCCGCCGCCCACGCGGTTCCCCTGCTGGAGGCTCCACCCCTCGCCCGCGCCCTGCACAAACACGTCGATCTGGATGCCGAAGTCCCGGCCACCCTCTATGCCGCCGTGGCCGAAGTGCTGGCCTATGTCTACCAACTCGCCCAGTGGCGCAGCCTGGGCGGGCAGTACCCTTTGCCTCCGCGCGCGCTTCCCGTTCCTGCGGAACTGGTTCCGGAGGCCGTGTAAGTGGCGAGCGCAACCCTCTCCCTGCAGGGCTTCCTCGGTCGCTTCAATCTGACGCAGCTGGCTGCGCCCGTCCTCATCCTGATGATCCTGGCGATGATGGTCCTGCCCTTGCCGGCCTTCATCCTCGATGTCCTGTTCACCTTCAACATCGCCCTATCCGTCCTGGTTCTGATGGTGGCGGTCAATACTCGCAAGACCCTGGAGTTCTCCGTCTTCCCGACCGTCCTGTTGGTGACCACGCTGCTGCGTCTGTCTCTCAACGTCGCGTCCACGCGCATCGTGATGCTGGAGGGGCACACGGGGCCGGACGCCGCCGGCAAGGTGATCGAGGCCTTCGGGCACTTTCTGGTGGGAGGCAACTTCGCAGTCGGCATCGTCGTCTTTCTGATCCTGGTGGTGATCAACTTCATCGTTATCACCAAGGGCGCCGGCCGCGTCGCGGAGGTCTCGGCCCGTTTTACCCTCGACGCCATGCCGGGAAAGCAAATGGCCATCGACGCCGACCTCAATGCGGGTCTCATCGGCGAAGAAGACGCGCGGCGGCGGCGAACGGACATCGCGCGGGAAGCCGAGTTCTTCGGGTCCATGGACGGTGCGTCAAAATTCGTCCGCGGGGATGCCGTCGCCGGCATCGTCATCATGCTCATCAATGTCGTCGGCGGGCTTATCGTCGGCGTCTTTCAGCACAACATGGATGTCGGGCTCGCCGCCAGGAATTACACCTTGTTGACCATCGGCGACGGTCTCGTGGCCCAGGTGCCGGGACTCATCATCTCCATCGCCGCCGGCATGGTCGTTACCCGGGTGTCGGATGACCGCGACGTCGGCCAGCAATTCTTTGGGCAGATGTTCCGCAACTGGCGGGTCATGGCAGTCACTGCGGGCATCGTGGGGCTGCTCGGGCTGATCCCAGGTATGCCGAATCTGGTTTTTCTGCTGATGGCGGCGGTGCTTGGCTGGGCGACCTGGAAAATGATGGATGCCGAGATCAAGGCCACCCCGGCGCCGGTCACCGTCGCGCCGGCGCCGACCCCGGAGGTTCAGGAAGCGAGTTGGGCCGATGTCTCGCCCCTCGACGTTCTCGGCCTCGAAGTCGGTTACCGTCTCATTCCGCTGGTGGATAAGGCTCAGGATGGCGAACTCCTTCGCCGCATTCGCGGAATCCGCAAGAAATTCGCCCAGGAGGTCGGATTCCTGGTCTCGCCGGTTCATATTCGGGACAATCTGGAACTCAAGCCCAACGCCTACCGGATTCTCCTCAAGGGCGTCGAAGTCGGCCGGGGCGATGCCTTCCCGGGGCAGTATCTGGCCATCAACCCAGGCCGCGTGGCGGGCACCGTGGCGGGCGCCGCGACCACCGATCCCGCATTCGGTCTGCCCGCAGTCTGGATCAACGCTACCGATCGCGATCAGGCGCAGGCCTATGGCTACACCGTGGTGGATTCTTCCACCGTCGTCGCGACCCATCTCAATCACCTCATCCTGACCCACGCGGCCGAACTCCTGGGGCGTCAGGAGGTTCAGCAACTCCTCGACCATCTGGGCAAGGAAATGCCCAAACTGGTGGAGGATCTCGTTCCCAAGGTGTTGCCCCTCGGGACGCTGCAGAAGGTGCTGCAGAACCTCCTGGAGGAGGGCGTGCCCATCCGCGACGTGCGTTCGATTATCGAGAGCATCGCCGACCATGCGGCCCGTACTCAGAACGCCGACGATCTCACCGCCCAGGTGCGGGCGTCCCTCGGCCGCGCCATCGTGCAGCAGCTGTTCCCCGGAGGCAGCGACGCCCAGGTGATGACCCTGGACCCGGCACTGGAACGACTGCTGGCCCAGGCCGTGTCGGGCGGCAGCGAAAACGCGAGCTTCGAACCGGGACTTGCCGACACCTTGGTGCGGGAGACCATCCAGTCCGCACGCCGCCAGGAGGATCTTGGCCTGAGCCCGGTACTCCTCGTACCCGCCAGCTTGCGCCTCCTGCTGTCGCGCTTCCTGCGCCGCTCGGTGCCGCAACTCAAGGTGCTGGCCCATAACGAAATACCCGAAACCCGCATTATCAAGGTGACCTCGATCATCGGAGGCAGAGCATGAACGTCAGAAAATTCATCGCCGCCAACGCCCGCGACGCGTTGAAAAAAGTGAAGGAGACCCTGGGCAACGACGCCATCATCCTCTCCAACCGGAGCATTCCGGGGGGTGTGGAGATCATGGCCGTGGCCTCGCGAGACATGGCGATGATCGTTCCCACGCCGGTCGCCGAGCGAACCCCGCCAGAGCGTCCCGCGCCGGCGCCTGCGCCGAGCGGCGACGATTATCGCGTGAGCCTGAGCACTGCACCCCGCGTGGTGTTGCCGGCGCAGCCCGCGGCTGCGCCGCAGGCGGCCCGGCCCGAACCGGCGGCCGTCCCCCTGGTCAACGCGGCGATTCCTCGCAGCGGTGCGCTGCGTCAATTCGAAACCGCACGACCGGCCATGGCCCCGGTTCCGCCTCCAGCCAGGGACGTGGAGCTTCGCCGTGATGCCGAGGTCGTGCCGGCCGCTGTGATGGACGAAATCCGATCCCTGCGCCGTATCGTCGAGCAGCATCTGGCCGGCTTCGCCTGGGGTGAGGCCGCGCGCAGCGCGCCCGCCAAAACCGAGACATTGCGCCAGTTGCTCGACGCCGGATTTTCCCCCCAGTTCGCGCGCGACGTGCTCGTCGGCCTGCCCTCCGAGATGAACGTCGGCGAGGCCATGGCCTGGGTGAAGGGCGCGGCCGACCGATGGCTCCATACGGTTGGCGCCGAGGATGACATCGTAGACCGAGGCGGCGTCTACGCCCTGGTCGGCCCCACCGGGGTCGGCAAGACCACCACCACCGCCAAGTTGGCGGCGCGCTGCGTCCTGCGCCACGGCCCGAGCAAGGTTGCACTGGTGACCACCGACGGCTACCGGATCGGCGCCCATGAGCAATTGCGCATCTATGGCCGCATTCTGGGTGTGTCAGTCCATCTCGTGCGGGATGCCGCCGAATTGACGCAGACCCTCGCCGAACTCCAGCATAAACACATGGTGCTCATCGACACCATGGGCATGAGCCAGAAGGACAAGCTGGTTCCGGAATTGACCGGCATGCTGGCCGGCGCCCGGGTCCAGCGCCTGCTGCTCCTGTCGTCTACCTCGCGGGGCGACACCCTGGACGACGTGGTGCGCGCCTACCAGGGGGAAGCGCTGGCAGGTTGCATACTGACCAAAATCGACGAAGCGGCAAGCCTCGCCACCGCGCTGGACGTGATCATGCGGCATCGCCTGCGCCTGCTTTACGTCTCCAACGGGCAGCGGGTTCCCGAAGATCTTCACCTGCCCAATCGCAGCTATCTGCTCCACCGCGCCTTCAAGGACCAGCCTGCCGACTCGCCCCATCGTCTCGCCGGCAGCGAGCCGGCGATGATGATGGCGAGCGCCGGACTGGCGGCTGCGGGGGGCGCTCGTGGCTGATTTCCGGAGCGATCAGGCGGCGGGCCTGCGCAAGCTATTTGGGGGCAGTCACCTGCAGGTCGTTAGTTTTGCGGCTGGCTGCGGCGGCGTCGGAAAGACCGCCGTCGTCGCCAATCTGGGGCTAGCCCTCGCGCGCGAGGGGCGCGAAGTGCTACTCATCGACGAATCCTCGGGTCACGACGATGTCTCGGCCGCCTTCGGCCTGCGCGCCCGCTTTGATCTGCTCAATGTCGTGCAGCGCGAACGCGGCCTGGGCGATGTTCTTGTCCAGCCGGTGGCGGGGCTGCATATCCTGCCCGCCGCGCGCGCCGCCCAGAAGCTCGGCGCCCTCAACGACGCACAGCAGCAAAGCCTTCTTGAAGCCGTTGCCGCCCTCGAGCGGCCCATCGACGCCATACTCATCGACGCTGGCGTCGGTCATCGGCAAGGGCTCTCGCCACTGGGACTGGTATCCCAGGAAACGGTCTTCGTGATTTCCGGGTATAGCGCTTCGATCACCGAAGCCTACACCGCCATCAAGAAGGTCAGCCAGGCCCACGGCCGCCGGAACTTCCGCATTCTCATCAACAAGGTGCGCTGCGAGGGCGACGCCCGCGCGATCTTTGACAATATGGCTCAGGTGGCCGCGCAACGGGGCATCGCCCATCTCGATTACGCCGGTGCCATCCCTTTCGACGAGAGCATGCGCCAGACCGGGCAGTTTGGCCGGCCGGTGGTCGCCGCGGCACCGGAAACCGTGGCCGCCGAAAGTTTCCGCGACATCGCCGCGGCCATGGCGGGCTGGTCGCGCCGCGATGCGGACGGCGCCGGGGTCGAACACTTCATGCAGCAACTGCTACACTTGAGCCAACGCCTACCGTCTACACATCCCAGAATCTGATGTACACCGCCGCTGGTCAGCCGGAAAGAGAACAGCTGGTTCAGCGCTTCGTGCCGCTGGTGAAGCGAATCGCCTATCACCTCATGGCGCGCCTTCCGTCCAACGTGCTCTTCGACGATCTCGTCCAGAACGGCATGATCGGGCTGCTGGATGCCCTGGGGCGCTACGAGGAAGGCTTCGGCGCCCAGTTCGAAACCTACGCGACCCAACGTATCCGCGGGGCCATGCTCGACGGCCTGCGGGAGAACGACTGGCTCCCTCGCCACCTGCGCCGGGAAATGCGGCGCATCGAGACTTCCATCAATCAACTCGAGCAGGCCCATGGGCGGGTGCCCTCGGAGCGCGAACTGGCGGACTCCCTGGGCATGAGCCTCGCGGATTACCAACATACCCTCCTGGAAGCGCGCGGCCATCAGCTCGTTTATTTCGAGGACTTCAGCGGCGATGGCGACGAGGATTTTCTCGAACGCCACTTCACCGACGACGCCGCCGATCCCGCGCGGCTCATCGAGGAGCGCAATCTGCGCGAGGTTCTGGTGGCCGCCATCGATCGCCTTCCGGAGCGCGAAAAGATGGTCATGGCGCTCTATTACGAGCAGGAACTCAACCTGCGGGAGATCGGCGAGGTGATGGAGGTCACCGAATCCCGTGTTTGCCAGTTGCACAGTCAGGCCATCGCGCGCCTGCGGGCCCAGGTGAGGGGAGAACTCAAGGGGCCGGCCCTCGCCAAGCGGGAGAAGGCGCGTGGATAAGATCAGCCTCGCCGGCCTGGTCATCGGGCTCGTCGCCATCGTCGGCGGCCAGATCCTAGAAGGCGGCCATGTGGGTTCCCTGGTGCAGCCCACGGCCTTGCTCATCGTCCTGGGCGGCACATTGGGTGCGGTTCTGCTGCAGAGTCCCTTCCACGTCTTTCGGCGTGGCATCCAGATGGCGCGCTGGGTGTGGATGCCCCCCTTGATCGAGCAAAAGCGGCTCATCGACCAGATTGGACAATGGAGCCAGGTTTCCCGTCGCGAAGGCTTGCTGGCCCTCGAAAACCTCATGCCTCAGGTCAAGGATCCCTTCGCCAGGAAGGGGTTGCAGATGCTCGTGGACGGCGCCGATCCTGATCGCCTGCGCGAGCTTCTGGAGGTCGAGATCACCACCTTCGAGGACGAGATGAAGCAGTCGGCCCGCATCTGGGAGGCCGCGGGCGGGTATTCGCCCACCATTGGCATTCTCGGGGCGGTGATGGGCCTCATTCACGTGATGGAAAACCTTTCCGACCCGTCGAAGCTCGGTGCCGGTATCGCCGTCGCCTTCGTCGCCACCATCTACGGGGTCGGCCTCGCCAACCTCGTGTACCTGCCCATCGCCGGCAAGCTCAAGTACTACATCGGCCGCATGGTGACTGCCCGGGAAATGCTTGTCGATGGCCTGGTGGGTATCGCCGTCGGCGACAATCCGCGCATCATCGAAACGCGCCTCAAGGGTTACCTCGTCTGATGGCCCGCCGCCGCCAGCGGGAAGAGGAACACACCAACCACGAGCGCTGGCTGGTTTCCTACGCTGATTTCATCACCTTGCTTTTCGCCTTCTTCGTCGTCATGTACGCCCTCTCGTCGATCAACGAAGGCAAATACCGCGTTCTCTCCAATTCGCTCACCAATGCATTCCGCAACGTCACCGGGCAGGCAGGCGCGCAGCCCATCACGGTGACCCCGGGCGCACCCGTGTTGCCGCCCCGGCCGGTCGTCAAGCCGGATCGTCTGGCGGAGCAGAAGAAGGTCCAGCGGGAGAAGATGAAGAATGTCGCCAAGGAGATCATGGAGGCTCTGCAACCCCTGGTCGCCGAAGGCAAGGTGCGACTCCTGGAAACCAGCCGCGGGGTGACCATCGAGATAAACGACAGCGTTCTGTTTCCCGCCGGGCAGGCGCGTCTCCAGGCCGCTTCGGTCAGCGCCCTCGGCGTCATCGCCCAGGTGCTGGCGGCGACCGACTTTCCCATCACCATCGAGGGTCACACCGACAACGTGCCCATCGCCACGCCACAGTTTCCTTCCAACTGGGAACTCTCGGCCCTGCGGGCCACCACGGTGCTGCGGCTCTTCAACGACTCCGGCGTGGGTGCCGAACGCCTTACCGCCATCGGCTACGGCGATACGCGGCCCCTGGAAACCAATACCACCGGGGAAGGTCGCGCGCGCAATCGGCGGGTGAGCATCCTCATCGATTCAAACCGGCCCGAAGAGCCGACCGAAGTCGCCCCCGCGCCGAGTCGCTGATCGGTCGCCCCCGGGGAGAAGCCGGTCAGGCGGCGTCGATGATGCGACTGCCGGTGCCCAGTGTGGACTGGCCGTCAGGCCCGTAAAGGCCGCCGGCGGGCGCCTGTGCGGTCAGGATGGCGAGGGCTTGCTGGGTGTTCCGCAGGCGCTCGGCGATCAGTTGTCCGTTGAGCAGATTGGTGGAGCGCGCCTCGCCGGCGAGAGCCAGCAGGCGCTGCCAGGCATCGCGCGCTTCCTCGTCCTGCGGATGGGCCGCCAGCCAGCCCTGCATGCCGGCACGGCCGGCGGGCTCGCCTTCGCTTGCCAACCAGGATTCGCGGTCGCCGGAAGCGGCGTTGACTGCTCCGGCGAGCGCCGCCTTGTCGGCGGCGAAGCGTTCCAGGGATTCATGATCTCCCTCGCGCAAGGCACTCTGCTCCTCTTGAAGAATCGCAAGAAAGCGCTCCACGAGGTCAGCCTCCCTGTGGACAAGGGCGGCGGGCGAAGCCATCAGGCCTTGCGCTGGCCTGCGAGGAGTTCCTGGGCGGTGGCGATCAAGCGGTCGGCGATTACGCCCGAATCGATCGTGAAGCGACCCTCGGCGATGGCCTGCCGGATTTCCGCCACACGGGCCGCGTTCACCGGCGGGGCATCGTCGCCGCCGGCCAACTGGGCGGCCAGCGCGCTCAGGCGCACGTCGGCCGCGTTGCCTGCCGGAGCGCCCCCCGGGGTGGCCTGCGCCTTGGCTCGGGGTGCCGCCTGCGTGGTGGTGGGCTTCAGAGTGTTTTCGATCTTCACGGAGTCACCTGCGGGAATCTTTTTTGGGTTCAGTCGGATTATCGGTCAGAAGCGCCAAAACTTGAGCTAAAAATTTACTTCCGCGCTGCCGTCGGCTGCTGCGACGGCATGAACCACCTGGCCCCCGGGCATGCGAATTCGGGCAACCTGGCCGGCCGCCGCGTTATTGAGGGCCTGCCCCTCGCCGCTCACCGCGAAGCCGGAGCCGCGGGAAACGACCCGCACCGTCTGGCCCTGGCGGATCACCAGCGGGGCGGCGAGCTGTTCGCTGCGCAGCGGTTGGCCGGCGGCAACGGAATTGCGCAGGGTCTTGCCCAGCGCGCCGGCGGGATCGGTCACGATGCCGGCCGGGAGCGCGTCGAGTTCGCCCTGGCTGGTCAGGATGTCATCGCCGGTCAGGGTCTGGCCGGCAGTCAACGGTCTGGCCGCGCTCACATAGGCTCCGCTCACCCGAACATGGACGGGAACCAGAACGCTCCACGCCTGCGGGGACAGGCAACGCACGCCGACCTGGGTGCGCCCCATGGGGCGGGCGCCGGCCGGCGTATAGGCCTCCAGCCGGCTGCAGGCGGGGAGCCGTGTTCGCGGGTCGAGGCGGCCTGCCACGATGCTCACCTTGCCGGGCAGGCCACGGCTCTGCTCCCGGGCGTGGGATTCGGCGGTCGCCATGATGGTCTCGCCGAGCGAGGGCGCGGAGGCGGCCGAAACGGCCTCGGGGCGGGGTTGAACGCTATCCGCCCCGCGCGCGGTCCCGATGAACGCAAGGGCCAGCAGGACGAGGAGGCGGTGGTCGACGGCAGTCATCGTCGCCATTTTGCCGTAAGGGGGCGGCAAGGCCCAAGGCACGTGGCGGCAAGAATTGCCGACGCCTGCCGGAAAATCGCCGTCGCCGTCGCCTAGAAGCCCGAATACGCGGCAGAGCGACGAGATTGGCGCCTTTGGCACGGATCGTGCAAATGGGTGGCTGCGTCCCGTCCCAGGAGTGTCCATGCAAAGCCTTGCCGCCAGTCTCGCCCCCTTGAGTGCAGCAATTGGCCTGCGCGCCCAGCGGCATCAGGTGCTTGCGGCGAACATCGCCAACGCCGACACGCCGGGCTACAAGGCGCGGGATTTCGATTTTCGTGCCGCCATGGCCCAGGCCAGCGCCAGTCGGGAGACGGGGGGAGTCACCCTGGCCCGTACGTCCCGCGGCCATCTGGAGGGCGGTGGTGGGAGCGGGAACCCCTCGCTGGCCTATCGCAGCGAAACCCAGTCGGCGGTGGACGGCAATACCGTCGATATGGACGTCGAGCGCGCCCAGATCGCGGAGAACGCCATGCAGTACGACATTCTTGCCCGCCTCATCGGCGACCGCCTGCAGGGCATGAAGGCCGCCCTGAGTACCCAGTCGTAATCCGGAGCCTCCCCATGAGCCTCTTCACCGTATTCAACATTTCCTCCAGCGCCATGACCGCCCAGTCGATGCGCCTCAACGCGGTGGCCTCGAATCTGGCCAACGCGGACAGCATCGTCTCTTCGGACGGTAAGCCCTATCGCGCCAAGCAGGTCGTCTTCGAAGCCGTTCCCCTGGCAGGCGGGGACGACGGCGCTCGCGGGGTACGCGTTCGCCAGGTGGTGGAAGACGCCGCGCCGCCACGCATGGTCTACGACCCCCGGAATCCGGCTGCCGACGAGAAGGGCTACGTCGCGTTTCCCAATGTGAACGTGGTCGAGGAAATGACCAACATGATCTCCGCCTCGCGCTCCTACCAGAGCAACGTGGAAGTCATGAACACCGCCAAGAACATGATGCTGCGCACCCTGCAGATCGGCCAGTAGGAGACTTGAATGGCAAGCACATCGAGCACCAGCGCCGCCGGATCGGCGGCGGAAATCTTCGCCGCCATCAACGGCAGCGGCACGGCGAGCAGCAGCAAATCGGTGACTACCGATATGGAGGATCGTTTCCTCACCCTCCTGATGACCCAGATCAAGAACCAGGATCCCTTGAATCCCCTGGACAACGCCCAGGTGACCACCCAGCTGGCCCAGATCAACACGGTCAATGGCATCGAGAAGCTCAATGCCACGCTGAACCAGTTGCTCGCAGGCTACAACAACGCCCAGGCCATGCAGGCGGCCGGCATCATCGGCAAGACCGTGCTGGTTCCCGGCAGCGGCCTGGCGCTGTCCAGCGGTGTCGCGGCAGCCGGATTCAAGCTTGATCAGGCGGTCGATAACGTCCAGGTACAAGTCCTGGACAAGTCCGGCAACCTGGTGCGCACCGACAACCTGGGGGCGCGCAGCGCGGGAAGCTTCACCTTCGTCTGGGACGGCAAGAACAACGCCGGCGACAAGGTGAGCGACGGTGACTATACCTTCAAGGTGAGCGCCACCCAGGGCAACAAGACGGTGACGCCGACCGCTCTGCAACTCGGCACCGTCAACGCCGTCGCCCGCAGCGGCAGCGGATTTGTACTCGATCTCGGCAGTCTGGGTGACTTCGCCTTCGACGCTGTCCAGGAAATTTACTGAAGGGGATAAGACATGGCATTCCAGCAAGGTTTGAGCGGTCTCAACACGGCCTCCAAGGCCATCGACGCCACCAGCAACAATATCGCCAACGCCAGCACGGTGGGCTACAAGGCTTCCGTCTCCCACTTCGCCGACGTCTATGCGAATTCCCTGGCCGGCAGCGGCGCCAGTCAGGTAGGTATTGGTGTGTCCCTCGCGGCGGTGCAGCAGCAATTCACCCAGGGCAACATCACCACCACCAACAATCCGCTTGATATCTCCATCAACGGGGCCGGCTTCTTCCGCATGGACAACAGCGGGGCCGTCACCTACACCCGCAACGGCCAGTTCCACCTCGACAAGAACGGCTACATCGTCAATGACCAGTCGATGCGTTTGACGGGTTACCCTGCCCAATCCGGGATCATCACCGCGTCGACCCCGGTGGCCTTGCAGATATCCGCTTCCGACCTCGCCCCGGTGGCCACCGGTTCCAACACCTCGTCGTCCTTCAACGGCGTCAAGGCCAATGTCAATCTCGACTCCCGCCAGACCGTCCCCACCACCGCCTGGTCCGACGGCCCGGCGGCGGGTACCGCCGGCGGCTGGACGCCGGATCCCCTGACCTACAATTTCTCCACCGCGCTGTCGGTCTACGACACCCTGGGCAACGCCCATACCCTCACCATGTACTTCCGCAAGGCGGCGACCGCCGGGGACTGGGAGGTCTACGCCAACGTGGATGGCACCACCAATCAGAACAGCGGCTCGACCGGCCCCTTGTCCACCATCAATTTCGACACCTCAGGCCAGCTCAACAGCGGCAATCCGGTGGCCATTTCCATCGACCTCGCCAGCGTCGGCACCAGCCTCGGCAATACCAATGGTGCCGCCACGCCGCTTGCCTTCAACATCGACTTCACCGGCAGCACGCAATTCGGCAGCCCCTTCGGAACCAACCGCATCGAGCAGGACGGCTACGCTGCGGGCCATCTGGTGGGGCTTTCGGTGGGCAGCGACGGCGTCATACAGGGCCGCTACAGCAATGGACAGACCTTCAATCAGGGACAGGTCGTCCTCGCCAATTTCACCAATCCGAACGGGCTCCAGTCCCTGGGCAACAACCAGTGGACGGAAACCTCGGTGTCTGGCCCTGCCCTGGTGGGGGCGCCGAACACCTCCAACCTGGGTGTGCTGAGTTCCGCCACGGTGGAGGAATCCAACGTCGATCTGACCGCCGAACTCGTCAATCTCATCACCGAGCAACGCAACTACCAGGCGAACGCGCAATCCATCCGCACCCAGGACCAGATTCTCCAGACCCTGGTCAATCTGCGCTGAGCCCTCCGCCCCCTGAGAGCGCCACACCATGGACCGCCTGATCTACACCGCGATGACCGGGGCCAAGCACACCTTCCTGCAGCAGGCAGGAACGGCCCACAATCTGGCCAACGCCAGCACCACCGGCTTCAAGGCGCAGGAGCACCGCTTCCGGGCGGTTCCCGTACTCGGCGAAGGCGTTCCCACCCGCGCCTTCGTGGTGGACGCCTCGGTGGCCGACGTTTTCGACGAGGGGCCCCTGATGTACACCGGGCGCAACCTCGACGTCGCCGTGCAGGGGCGGGGCTGGATCGCCGTCCAGATGCCGGACGGCAGCGAGGCCTACACCCGCGCCGGCAGCCTCGACGTGAACGTCAATGGCCTGCTGCAGACCAAGGCTGGCCAGACCGTGGCCGGCGATGGTGGCCCCATCAACATTCCTCCCGACAACAACATCGAGGTCGCCCCGGACGGCACGGTCTCCATCGTGCCGGCCTTCGGAACTCCCAATAGCTCCAATGCCGTCGGCCGCATCAAGCTCGTCAATCCGCCGGAAGCCGATCTGGTGCGTGGCGAGGACGGGCTCTTTCGTCTGAAGAGCGGCCAGCCGGCCGAGGTGGATGACCGCGTGCGACTCACTTCCGGCACCCTCGAAGGCAGCAACGTCAACGTGGTGGACGCCATGGTCAATCTCATCAGCCTTTCCCGCCAGTTCGAGATGCAGATCAAGATGATGCAGAACGCCGAAAGCAACGCCCAGCGCGCCGACCAGCTTCTGTCGCTGGCCGCCTGACTTTTCCCCAGGATACCGCCATGATCCGCTCCCTCTGGATTGCCCGCACCGGACTCGACGCCCAGCAGACCCAGCTCGACGTCATCGCCAACAACCTCGCCAATGTCAGCACCAACGGCTACAAGCGGGGGCGTGCGGTGTTCGAGGATCTGCTCTATCAGACGATTCGCCAGCCCGGCGCCCAATCGTCCCAGCAGACCCAGTTGCCCACCGGACTGCAACTCGGTACCGGCGCTCGGCCGGTGGCGGTGGCGCGCATCTTCACCCAGGGCAACGTCCAGAAGACCGACAACTCCCTCGATCTCGCGGTACAGGGAAACGGCTTCTTCCAGATTCTCCTGCCCGACGGCACTACCGGCTATACCCGCGACGGCTCCTTCCAGAAGGACAACCAGGGGCAGATCGTCACCGCCGACGGCTTTCCCCTGCAACCGGCCATCACCATTCCGGCCAATGCCCTGTCGCTCTCAGTCGGCCAGGACGGTACCGTCACCGTGACCCAGGCCGGCAGCACGGCGACCACCCAGATCGGCTCGATCCAGCTTGCCACCTTCATCAATCCGGGTGGCCTTTCGAGCCTTGGCCAGAACCTCTTCCAGGAAACCGCCGCCTCCGGGACGCCGACGCCCAACACGCCGGGAACCAACGGTGCCGGCATCGTCAGCCAGGGCTATGTGGAAACCTCCAACGTCAACGTCGCCGAAGAACTGGTCACCATGATCCAGACCCAGCGGGCCTACGAACTCAATTCGAAGGTCGTCTCCACCTCGGACCAGATGCTCGCCCGCCTGACGCAGCTCTGAGGACGGACGCCATGAAACGCCTTCTCCTTCCCCTCGCCGCGCTCCTCCTGGCCGCCTGCCAGACCGTGCCGCCGACCAACGTGCATCAGCCGATGACCATGCGTCCGGCCGAGCGGCCGGCCCTGGGGGCGAACCGAGGGGCCATCTATCAGGTGAGCAACAGCCGGCCGCTCTTCGAGGATCACCGTGCCCGCTTCGCCGGCGACACCATCACCGTCACCATCACCGAGAGCACCTCCGCCTCCACCACCTCCAACGCCAAGATCGACCGCACGAGCAGCATGACCGCGGAGGTGACCAGCCTCTCGCGACTGCCCGGCAAGAGCCTGCGTGGACTCGGTCTGGACGCCAACACGACCACTGCCTTCGAAGGCAAGGGCAATGCGGGCAACCGCAACGTCTTCAGCGGAACCATGACGGCTACCGTGATCGAGGTACTGGCCAACGGCAACCTCCTGGTGTCCGGCGAAAAGCAGGTGGCCATCGGTCGCGAACAGGAGTACGTGCGCATTTCCGGCATCGTCAATCCTGTGTTCATCGATTCCGCCAATACGGTGCCTTCGTCCAAGATCGCAGACGCCCGCATTGAATACAAATCCGCCGGCCAGATTTCCGATTCGGAAGCCATCGGCTGGCTGGCACGCTTCTTCCTAAGTGTTCTTCCATTCTAGGAAAAACCAGGGAAAACAGTCCCGGAGGCGGCAAATGAAGACATCGAGCGGCAAATGGTTCCGGCAGGCGGCAATCCTCGCCGCCTGTCTGGTCGGCGGCACCAATCCCGCGTGGGCGGAGCGCATCAAGGATCTGGCGAGCATCCAGGGGGTGCGGCACAACCAGCTCATCGGCTACGGTATCGTCGTCGGCCTCGACAGCACCGGCGACCAGACTACCCAGACCCCCTTCACCACCCAGGCCATCGCCAACATGCTGGCGCAGATGGGCGTCACTCTCTCCGCCGATCAGGCTGCCAAGCTGCAGTTGAAGAACGTCGCCGCGGTGATGATCACCACCAGCCTGCCGCCCTTCGCGAAGCCCGGGCAGGCCCTGGACGTCACCGTGTCGTCCATGGGCAACGCCAAGAGCCTGCGCGGCGGCACCCTGCTCATGACCCCCTTGAAGGGCGCCGACGGTCAGGTCTACGCCATCGCCCAGGGCAATGTCCTGGTCGGTGGGGCGGGCGCCTCCTCGGGCGGCTCCAAGGTCACCGTCAATCACCTTTCGGCCGGTCGAATTCCCGCCGGGGCGACGGTGGAACGGGAGGTTCCGACGCCGGTCGGCAACGGGCCCTACGTCCACTACGAGCTGGCCAGCAGCGATTTCGGCACCGCCCAGAAACTCGTCGAGGCGATCAACGCCGCGATGGGCAGCGGCACCGCCCAGGCCGTCGATGGCCGCCAGATTCGCGTGCGCGCGCCGGAAGGCCAGGACGCCCGGGTCGCCTTCCTGGGAAAGGTCGACAGCCTTGAAGTCACGCCGGCGGTTGCCGCTGCTCGGGTCATCGTCAATCCGCGCACCGGGTCGGTGGTCATGAACCAGAAGGTGAGCCTCGAATCCTGCGCCGTCGCCCACGGCAATCTTTCCGTGGTGGTGGGCGAGCAGCCCGGCGGGCTGACCCAGGGTCCATCGACCGATATCCAGGTCAAGCAGGACAACGGCAGCCTGATGAGCGTCAAGGCCGGCGCCAACCTTGCGGAAGTCGTCAAGGCCCTCAACGCCCTGGGCGCCAATCCCCTCGACCTGCTGGCCATCCTCCAGGCGATGAAAGCGGCGGGGGCCCTGCGCGCCGAACTCGAAGTCATCTGAGCGAAATGACCATCAAGATCCAGGACACCCCCAACCGGCTGGCCGTCGATGCCCGTCTCGGGCAGGACATCCGCGAGGCGATGGCGAAGGATCCGCAGCAAGGTCTGAAGGAGGCCGCGCGCCAGTTCGAGACCATGTTCCTGCAAATGGTCATGAAGAGCATGCGCGACGCGACGCCCCAGGACGGGCTGATGGACAGCGACCAGACGCGCTTCTACACCACGCTGCTCGACCAGCAGCTGGCGCAGAATCTCTCTTCCGGCAAGGGCCTGGGCTTCGCCCGCCTGATCGAGCAGCAACTGGGGCAATACCTCGCCGGGGCGGGGGAGGATGGCGCCGCCAACCCCCTCGGCCTGCCTGCGGCGGCCCTGCGCGCCGGAGTCGCCGACCTGCGGCCCGGCTTCGCGCCCGGACGCTCCCCGGCGGTAAGCGCGGTGGGCGGTGAAGCGGGCGCAGCCGCCAGCAGCGCGGTTGAAAGCACCCCGGCAAACCCGCGGGAATTCGTCAATCGGGTCTGGCCCCACGCGGTGGAGGCCAGTCGCTCCACCGGCATTCCGCCCCAGTTTCTGGTCGCCCATGCCGCCCTGGAAAGCGGTTGGGGACGCAGCGAACCCCGCCGCGCCGATGGCAGCGGCAGTTACAACCTTTTCGGCATCAAGGCAGGTCGCAGTTGGAATGGGCCGACCGTGGAGGCCGTCACCAGCGAATACGTGAACGGTCAGGCGCAGCAGGTCAGCGAGAAATTCCGTGCCTACGGTTCCTACGCCGAAGCCTTCCAGGATTACGCGGCCCTGTTGCGAAACAATCCGCGCTTCGGCGCGGTGATCGGCTCCCAGGATGGCGCGGAGTTCGCCCGCCGGCTTCAGGACGCCGGCTACGCGACCGATCCCGCCTACGCCGACAAGCTCAATCGCATCATCGGCGGGGGCACCCTGCGGCAGGCGCTGATCGGCTAAACATTGGCCGTCTGCGGCCGTTAACCTCTAGGACAGAGGACAGCATGAGCACAGGAATCTACAGCATCGGCGTAACGGGACTGGCGGCGGCCCAGGCGGCCCTGCTCGTCACCGAGCACAACATCAGCAACGCCAATACCGAAGGCTACAACCGCCAGCGCACCATCCAGGCCACCAACACTGCGATCATGAGCGGCGCCGGCAGCCTCGGCCAGGGCGTTCGGGTGGTGACGGTGGAGCGCCTGTACAGCCGCTTTCTCACCAATCAGGTGAATTACGCCCAGACCAACGTCAGCGAACTCGACACCTATCTGGACGAGATCGGCCAGATCGACGACATGCTCGCCGACGCCAACGCCGGTCTGTCACCGGCCCTGCAGGATTTTTTCGCTGGCGTGCAGCAGATGGCCGCCAATCCCTCCCAGCTTCCCAACCGGCAGTCCATGGTTTCCACCGCGGCGACTCTGGTGGATCGCTTCCACAATCTCGAAAACCGCCTCGACCAGTTGAATGACGAGGTCAATGGACGCATCCAGAGCGTGATCACCGAGGTCAACTCCTATTCGAGCCAGATTGCCGAACTCAACCAGCGCATCATCATTGCGGAATCTTCCTTCGGCCAGCCCGCCAACGATCTGCTCGACCAACGCGACCAGCTGGTGGCCGAACTGAACCAGCGGGTGCGGGTGAGCACCACCACCAACAGCGACGGCAGCTTCAACGTCTTCATCGGCACCGGCCAGCAACTCGTCATCGGCACCCAGGCGATGACGCTCACCGCCCTGGCGTCTTCGGGCGACGCGAGCAAGATCGCGGTTGGCCTGCAAACCGCCGGCGGAACGCAGGAACTCGCCGAATTTCTCCTCACCGGCGGCCAGCTCGCCGGCCTGCTCGGTTTCCGCAGCGAGGCCCTGGACAGCGCCTACAACCAGCTCGGCCGCATCGCCGCGTCCATGGCGCTCACCTTCAATGCCCAGCACGCCCTGGGGCGGGATCTCCTGGGCAATGTCGCGGGCTCCGGCCTGGTGGAAGACTTCTTCGTCATCAGCGGTCCCGATGTCGTCGCCAATACCCGCAACACCGGTGCCGGCGACGTCACGGCAAGCTTCGTCGATCCCGCCGCCGACAGCAGTTTCACCCTCGACTTCACGGCCGGAACCTACACCCTGACGCGGGCCAGCGACGGCCAGTCCTGGTCCGACACCAGTCTTGCCACCCTCCAGGCGACCGTCAATTCCGCCACCGGAAACTCCCTGGTCCTGCCCAACCTGACTTCGGGCAGCGTTCCGGTCACCGACGGCCGCCTGTTCACCCGGCTCACCGGCAGCGATTACAAGATCGCCTTCGGCGCCGGCGGCGCCTACACCATCACCCGTCTTTCGGACAACACGGCGGTGGCCAACGGCAGCGGCGCGGGGACCGTGGTGGTCGATGGACTCTCCATCGCCATCGGCACGGTGGGCGACGACGGTGACAGCTTCGTCATCCAGCCCACCCGCAGCGTCGCCCGCAACATCGACATCGATCCCCGCTTTGCCACCGACCCGCGCCTCATCGCGGCGGCTGCCCCGGTGGGCAGCCAGGCGGCGGTCACCAATGCCGGTACGCTCACCCTGAGCCAGGGCGGCGTCAGCAGCGGCTACAGCCTCGCCGGCCTGCCCATGAGCCTCAGCGTCGATACGGGGGCCGGCACCCTGTCCGGCTTTCCGGCCGGCACGCCGGTCACCGTGTTCTACGCGGACGGCACGTCGGATGTCTCAACGTCGGGCAGCGTCAACCTGTTCAACGGGACGAGCAGCATCGCCAAGGTGACGGTCGACGGGCTCAGCTTCAGCTTGAGCGGCACTCCCGCCAACGGCGACAGCTTCACCATCGCCACCAACATCGGCGGCGTCGAGGACAACCGCAACGGCCTCCTGCTCGCTCGCCTGCAAACGGCCAACACCATCGCCGGCGGGACGGCGAGCTATCAGGCGGCCTACGCCCAACTTGTGGCCGACAACGGCATCCGTACCCGCGAGGCGCAGGTCAAGAGCGACGCCCAGCATGCCCTCCTGGAACAGTCGGACGCTGCGCGGGAGGCGCTCTCCGGAGTGAATCTCGACGAGGAGGCGGCCAATCTCATCAAGTTCCAGCAGGCTTACCAGGCCTCGGCCAAGATGCTCGAGGTGGCCAGCCGACTGTTCGACACCATTCTCGACCTGGGTTGAGGAGAACGCCATGCGTATCAGTACCGCACAGATCTTCGATTCAGGCCTGCTCGGCATCCAGCGCAATCAGACCGAACTGGCGCGCTTCATGGAACAGTTGTCCACCGGCCGCAAGGTGCTCAGCCCGAAGGACGATCCCATCGCCTCCTCCGAAGCGCTTCAGGTCGCCCAAAGCAAGGAAATCAACGATCAGTTCCTCACCAATCAAGCCGCTGCAAACACCGCGCTGAAGGCGGTGGACAGCCAGATGGGCAACCTGGTGGGAGAGCTCCAGAGTATCCTCGAACGCGCCATCCAGGCCGGCAACAGCTCCTACAGCGCCGCCCAGAAGGGAATGATTGCGGAGGAACTCAAGCAGCGCTTCGAGAATATCGTCACCATCGCCAATGGCCGCGATGCGAGCGGGCTCTTCATGTTTTCCGGCACCAAGTCCCAGGTGCAGCCCTTCCAGATCGTCGGCAGCGGCGGCACCTACAATCTCACGAACCTCTACGCCAGCTACCAGGGCGATACCGGGCCGCGGGCCGTGCAGGCCAACGCCACCCAGACCGTCGACACCGCCGTGGACGGCCAGACGCTCTTCATGCAGGTGCGCGACGGCAGCGGAAGCTTGACCGGCCGCAGCCTCTTCGATTCGGTCAAGAACGTCATCGACATCCTCGATCCCTCCAGCGGCGTCGCCTTCACCAGCGCCGCCTACAGTCAGGGCGTGGACGACCTGCACGCCGCCATCGACCACGTCTCCCGCGTGCGGGCGGGCGTCGGCTCCCGCCTGCAGGGGCTGCAATCCATGAGTTCCCTGGGCGAGGACCAGAAGCTCCAGTACCAGAGCCGCCTTTCCGACCTGCAGGACATCGACTACGCCGAGGCGATCTCCAACCTGTCCCAGGAGCAGCTCCAGTTGCAGGCCGCGCAGCTGTCCTTCAAGCAGATCAACCAGCTCTCGCTGTTCAACATCCTATGAGCGTGCGTCTGGCGGCCGCGGCCCTCGGTGTGTTCATTTTTGCGGGCTGTTCCAGCGTGGGCTCGAACCCATCGCCCCTTCTCCCCGACAAGAAACTCCAGCTCACCGCCAAGACCGCCGTATCGTTCACGCGTCTGGCCACCGGCGCCCTGGTTCTGGGCGCCATCTACTTCATCTACGACCCACTCGCCCCCAACTGGGAAATCGAGGAGACGCGCATCGACGAGGAGCGCTTCCGGCTGTCGCTGCGCATGAAGCGCTACCACACGGGCGGGGCCGGCGAATCCATCCAGGTTCTGCGCCGACGCGCCGATCAGCTGCAGGGCGATCTCGGCTACGGCGGCTACCAGATCGTCCAGTACAGCGAGGGAATCGACTCGAAGACCCTGGGCGCCCAGCGTGTCGCCGAAGGCGTCATCCGCCTGGTGCAGCGTAGGGACGCGGATTCCTTCCTGCAGAACTGATTCGCCGCGCTCGTGCGCGCGCCGTCGAAGTTTCGCCTATTTCGGCGTTTTCCCGCGTGCCGCTTCGTAGAGGGGCATCACTTCCGGGAGGTGGCGCTCGATTTCTTCGATGCGATTCTTGCCGGCCGGGTGGGTGGACAGCCACTGGGGCGGGGCACCCTTGCTGGCGGCGCCCATTTTCTTCCACAGGCTGACGCCGGCGCGTGGGTCGTAGCCGGCGCGGGCGGAGAGGTCGAGCCCGACGACGTCGGCTTCCGATTCGTCGTCGCGGGAGAACTTCAGCGTCAGAAGGCTGCCCCCCAACTGAAAGGCGCCGGCGTACTTGCCACCGCCCAGCAGTTCGCCCAGGACGCTGGCGCCTAGCTGGGTGAGCTGGGTCTTGGCGAGCCGCTCGCGGGCGTGCTCGCGCAGGGCGTGGGCGACCTCGTGGCCCATGACGATGGCGATCTCGTCGTCGGAAAGCTTCAGGGTGTCGATGAGTCCGGTGTAGAAGGCGATCTTGCCGCCGGGCATGCAGAAGGCGTTGAGATCCTTGGAACCGATCAGATTGACCTCCCACTGCCAGCGGTCGGCGCGCGAGTTGAAGCGTTCGGCGTGGGGCAGGATGCGCTGGGCGATGGCGCGCAGCCGACGTAGCTCGGGGTGGTTCTCTGGCGCCAGGGTGCCCTGGGCGGCCGCCTGCGCCTTGATCTGGCCGTATTGCTGGACGGCGGCTTTCTCCAGTTGATCGGCCGGGACGAGCTTTCTGATGGCCGAAGCCTTGCCGACCTCGACGCCCCCCTGGGGCGATTCCGCGAGGGCGGGGAAGCTAAGGCTGAGCAGGGCGAGACCAAGGGCGGCGAGGCGTTTCATGGCGGCGGGCATGGGTGTGCAAAGGCGCCCATGATAGCGGGGAGCGACGGGAAAAGTCAGCCGCCTTTTTCCAGGGCGATGACCGCCTTGACCAGGTCAGCGAGGGTGCGCACCGCCATCTTCTCCATGACGCGCGCCCGGTGCGCCTCGACGGTTTTCATGCTGATGTCGAGCTCATCGGCGATCTGCTTGTTGAGGCGACCGGCGACCACCAGGCGCAGCACCTCGGCTTCGCGCGGAGTGAGCTGTTCGAGGCGATGGCTGAGGGCCGCGTCGCGGCTGCGGCGGGCGGCGAGTTCGGCGTCGAGCTCCAGGGCACGCTGGATGCGACCCAGGAGGTCGGCGTTGTTGAAGGGTTTTTCGAGGAAGTCGCAGGCACCTCGCTGCAGGGCGGCCACCGCCATGGGCACGTCGCCGTGGCCGGTGATGAAGAGTATGGGCAGGGTCGAACCCAGGGCGTCGAGGCGCTCCTGCAGTTCCAGCCCGCTCATGTCCGGCATGCGCACGTCGAGAACGAGGCAGCCACGCATGCCGTCGTGGCGCGCGGCGAGGAATTCGGGCGCGGAATCGTAGGCGGCGACCAGGTAGCCTTCGCCCTCCAGGAGCCAGGTCATGGAGTCGCGCATGGCTTCGTCGTCATCCACCACGTGGATGACCGGTTTTTGTTCAGTCATGCGTCTCCTCGGCGGGAAGGGTGAAGCGGAAGATGGTGCCGCCCTGGCCGGCGGATTCCGGCCAAAGCCGGCCCTGGTGAAACTCGATCATCGAGCGGCAAATGGCCAGACCGATGCCCATGCCGTCCGGCTTGGTAGTGTAGAACGGCGCGAAGATTCGTTCCAGGTCGTCGCCGGCCAGGCCGTGGCCCCGGTCCTCCACAGCGACTTCGACGGTGCCCTCCACCCGGCGGGCGCTCACCTGCAGGCGGCGTTCCCGGGGGGGCGTCGCGGCCATGGCTTCGATGCCATTCTTCATCAGGTTGAGCAGCACCTGCTCGATCATGATGCGGTCCACCACCACGCGGGGCAGGGTGTCCGGAAGGTCGAAGATGAACTCGACGCCCGTCTTCTTGGCTTCGATGTCGGCCAGGGCGCGGGTTTCCTCGACCAGTTCGGCGAGGGCGACCGGCTCGCGCCGCGGGTCGTCCTTTTTCACCATGTCGCGCATGCGGCGGATGATCTTGCCGGCCCGCTCGGCCTGATCAGCGGCCTTCTGCATGGCGGCCAGGATGTCCTCGGTGCGGGCGCTGCCGTCGCCCAGTCGCTTGATGCAGCCGGCACAATAGTTGGCGATGGCGGAGAGGGGCTGGTTGAGCTCGTGGGCTAGCGATGAGGCCATTTCGCCCATGGTGATGAGGCGGGAAGTCTGTTCGAGGCGTTTCTGCTGCTCCCGGGTCACTTCGTCGAAGTGCTTGCGCTCGCTGATGTCGGCGGCGATCTGCACGCGCACCGCGCGGCCGTCCACCCAGCGGATGGCCTGTTCATGGACGTGGTACCAGCTGCCGGACAGGACGTGGCGGATTTCGCCGTCGTAGAGCTCGCAAGGCAGGGCGGCGGGGGCGAGGGCGGCGGGGTCGCAGGCGAGTTCCTCGGCGGGGGGTTGGCAGGCGGCGGTGACGGAGGACGAGGGGCGGCCGACGGCATCGTGCCCGAAAATGTTGCGGAAAGCTCGGTTGGCGAAGAGGATCTCGCCGCTCTTGGCATCGCTGACGTGCACCGCCGCGTCGAGGCCGTCGATCACCGTCGCGAAGCGCTCGTGGGCCTGTTCCAGTTCGACACGCACCCGCTTGGGCTCGGTGATGTCGTTCATCGAGGCCATCCAGCCGATCTGGCGTCCCGTGGTGTCGATGAGGGGCGAGAAGTAGAGCCGCACGTCGAATCGTTCGCCGCTCTTGTGCATGATGCGCATCTCGAAGCCGCTCGCCGGCGCCTGGCCGGCCAGGGCCTGGTCGATGTTGCGCTGCAATTGCGCCGCTTCCTCTTCCGGCCAGTAGGGGTAGGGCGGCGCCACGCCGATCAGTTCCTGCTCCGAAAACCCGGTCATGCGGCAGAAGGCGGCATTGACGAAGGTGATGCGACCGTCGAGATCGATGGCCCTGAGGCCGGTGAGAAGCGACTGGGACATGGCCTGGCGAAAGGCGTAGGCCGCCCGCAACTGCTCCTCGGTGCGCGCCCGGTGGGCGGCGTGGCGCCTCAACTGCACCAGGCTTGCCGTGGCCAGGACACTGAGAACGCCGATGAGGGCCACCGGCAGGTAGCTGCTCCAGGCGCCGCCCGTGCGGTAGGCGACGACATTGAGGGAGAATCGGCTGTCGGCGAGATCGAGGCTGATTTCGCCGGAGAGGCGGCGGTCGGTGGGGCGGATCGAGCTGTTGCTGAAGACCTCCCGCTGACTTTCGTCGAGCAGGGTGAGGCGGTAGCGGGCGCCGAACCAGGCGGGCAAGCTGGCCCGCAGCAGCGCGTCGACGGCGATTGGCGCGACGAAAGCTCCCAGGTCGCTGCTGCCTCGCTGTACCGGCTGGATCAGGTCGGTGGCGCGCTGGCCGCTGCCGTCCGGATAATCGCCACCGAAGCGCTGGCGGCGCTGGCGCAATGCTTCGTCCAGGGATTCCCGCCGGATGCCTGCCAGTTGGTCGCCGACGAAGGTGGCGGTGGCTTCATTGGGCGCCACCCATTCCACTTTGCCGGCCGTATCGACCCAGATGATGGCGGCTACTTCCGGATTCTCCCGCGCGTAGCGGCCGGCGCGTACTTGAAAGCTCTCGTAATCGAGACGATCGAATTCCCGGTCGCGCGCCAGCTCGGAAAGGAAATCCTGGTGAGCGCGCACGCGCGACTCGATGGTGCGCTCAGCCCAGTGCATGTCGCCTTCCAGGGCGGAGAGGGCGGTGTCCTGCTCGCGCCACTGCAAGAGCGCGGTGATGACCAGCATGGCGACGGCGAAGACGCCCACCGCCAGATAGGGGGCGGTCCACAGCCAGGTCGGGCGGGGCGGAGGGGGCGGGTTGAGCATCGATCCATTCTTGGCGGCCACCGGAAGGGCGACCATAGGGATTAACCCTAACCCCGGCGGCCCCACGGCGACAAGGCGGTGCGTCGTTTTCCCGCCTCGCGGCAGGGTTCGGCGCCCTGCAATCTTCCTGTTTTGCGGCCACAGTCCGTCGGAATCGCCATGGCATTTCCCGCTGGCATGGTCTAGATTGATCCCTTCGGGCCGGCGCCGATCGTCGGGGGTGCATGTGGGGGTTGAGAACCATGGATTCGATCTTGCTCAGGGGCGCGCGGGGCGCCCGGGTTGTGGCCCTCAAGGGCCGTCTCCTGGCAGTGCTGGGCGCCGCCGCCGGCGATTACGCCTGCCTGGCCGGCGGTGAGGAATTCGACGCCGATACCGAGGCCGCCCTGCGCCGTTGGCAATCCGGCTGCGGTCTGGTCGCCGATGGCGTGGCCGGGCCGCGCTGCCTGGAAGCGCTGGGAGTGGACGACTATCCGGACCTGGCGGTGACGCCCACGGCGGACGCGGTGCGCCTGCTCTTCCCGGCCACCAAGCCAGCCAACATCGCCCGCTTCCTGCCCTACGTGCTCGCCGCCCTGCGTGCCGCCGGCTTGCTGGAGCGCGGCCTGCTGCTCACCGCCCTGGGGACCATCCGCGCCGAAAGCGAGGGTTTCCTGCCCATTTCGGAATTCACCTCCCGGTTCAACACGCGTCCCGGCGAGGCGCCCTTTTCTGCCTACGACGGCAGGAAAGACATCGGCAACACCACGCCCGGCGACGGCGCGCTCTACAAGGGCAGGGGCTTCGTGCAACTCACCGGGCGCGCCAACTACCGACAATTCGGGGCCGTGCTGGGCTTCGACCTCGAAGCGGCGCCCGATCTCGCCAACGCGCCGGAAATCGCCGCAGCTCTCCTGGCGGCCTTTCTTGCCAGCAAGGCGACTGCGATGCGGGACGCCCTGGCGGCCGGCGACCTGCGCCGGGTGCGTAAGCTGGTCAATGGCGGCAGCCACGGCCTCGATCGCTTCAAGGACGTGTTCGCGCGAGCCGGCGATGGCTGGGCCGGCGCCCCGGTCGCCGCCGGGCGGGGCCGCGCCGGCAAGTCCGCCGCGCCGACGCGCGCCGGGCGCCAGCTCACCGCCGCCCGCGACCCCGCCGATCTGCGGGACCGCCCCTATACGCCACCGCCCCGTTCCTTGCCGGACGAATATCCGGCCGAGCAGCAGATCAAGACCTACCTGGGCGCCTACACGGCCGCCGACCTCATCCTCGACCAGGGCCAGGAAGGCGCCTGTACCGGCTTCGGTCTGGCCTGCGTGGTCAACTACCTGCGCTGGGTCAAGGCCGGCACCCCGAATCGCCTGCCTTCGGTGAGCCCGCGCATGCTCTACGACTTCGCCCGCCGCTACGACGAATACGCCGGCGAGGATTACGACGGTTCGAGCTGCCGCGGCGCCTTGAAGGGCTGGCACAAGCACGGCGTCTGCCTGGAGTCCGACTGGCCCTACCGCCAGGGCGACAGCGGCACCCCGGCCTACGGTTGGGCGGAGCGGGCGAGCCGCAATACCCTGGGCGTGTATTACCGCGTGGACAAGAAGTCGATCACCGATTTGCAGGCGGCCATCCTCGAAGTGGGGGCGGTCTACGCATCGGCCTTCACCCACGACGGCTGGGATGTCGGCGGCAAGCGTGGCACGCCACCCGCCGGCCACGCGGATCTGCCGGTGATCCCCTTCGACGGCCACCCTTCCGCCGACGGCGGCCACGCCTTCGCCCTGGTGGGCTTCAACGGCGATGGCTTCATCGTCCAGAATTCCTGGGGCAAGACCTGGGGGCGCGGCGGCTTCGCCGTCCTCAGCTACGCCGATTGGCTGGCCAACGCCATGGACGCCTGGGTCGCGGCCCTGGGCGTGCCCGGCGTCATCGCCGGCCGCCTGACCGGCGGCGGAGCGCGCGCCGGGGTAACGGCCGGAGGCGACCGCAGCCGCTGGTGGCGGGAAGAGGAGGCGCTTCAGCACAGCATCATCCTGGGCAACGACGGTCGCGTGAATCGTTACCTGAACGAGGACGAGCCTAGCCGCAAACTCTTCCACCAGGGCTGCGTCCTCCCCGACGCTTGGTTCCGGCAGGGGGCAGAGGCGAAAAAGCGCCTCGTGATCTACGCCCACGGCGGGCTGAACAGCGAGTCCGCCGGCATCGACCGGGCGCGCGCCATGGGGCGCTACTTCACCGGCAACGGCTGCTACCCGCTGTTCCTGGTCTGGAAGACCAGTGTTCTCGAATCCATCGTCAATATCATCCGCGACAAGTTCGCGCCGCAGGCCGGACTCGCCGGCTGGTCCCTGACCGACGTCACCGACCCGATCATCGAGAAGCACGTCGGCCGCGAAGTCGTGCGGCCGCTGTGGAGCGAGATGAAGGAAAACGCCGAGCGGTCGGCTCTCGTCGGTCGCGGCGGCGATCTGCTGGCCGACGCGCTCGCCCAGCTCGCCGGCACCTGGGGCGAGCAGCTGGAAATCCATCTGGTCGGGCACTCCGCCGGCTCCATCCTCCTTGGCGCCCTGCTCGACTGCCTGGAGCGGCGCGGACTTCTAGTCCGCATCGCCTCCACTCACCTCTACGCCCCGGCCTGCTCCGTCGATTTCGCCAACCGGCACTACGCGTTGCGGCCGGAGATCATGGCGCGCCTGCACGTTCACGTGCTGTCGGACAAGAACGAGAGGGACGACAGCGTCGGCATCTACCGGAAATCGCTGCTCTATCTGGTTTCCAACGCCCTGGAGACCGACCTGCGCACCCCCATCCTCGGGCTGGCCAACGTCACCCGCCCGGATTTCGGCGGCTGGGACGGCGCCTCCAGCACCGCGGCCACCCTGGCCCAATGGCGGGAGGCGGTCCGCCGGGCCGGCCTCGCCAGCCGCTGGAAGGTGGTCGAAGCGGATAAGGTGCTCACCGCTCGCCAGCCGGAAACCCTCATCCGCGCAAGCCACGGCAGCTTCGACAACAATGTGGACGCCGTCAGCAAGACCCTGGAAACCATCACCGGTGGCCCGTTGGTACTGCCGGTGGATGATCTGCGGGGGTTCTGAGGCGCGTCCGTCGGGCCGGGCCTTGAGGAAATCAACGAGGGTCTGTCGGAGGTTGAGTTGAGTGGTCCTGGGTTCGCGAGCGATCGGCGAAGGGTTTCAGCTTGCCGCGAAGGCGGATGGCGAGAATCCTGGCACGGGAATACGGTGTCCGGTATTTGGCTACAGGATGGACTGCTCCTTTACTCCGGGATCGCCGCTGAGAAATCCCGCCAGCCGAAAACCCGGACCCCGCTGCGCTCCAGCCTGTCTTCGCCGCCGTAGATCAGCCAAGGGGCCAAGGCATCGTCCTCAGCCATACGGATGGCGCGTTGGCCAGCGCGAATGACGTCGCTGGTGACGGTCCGGCCGGACTTGATTTCGACCATCTGAAGCTTGGCGCCGCACTCGAAAATGAGGTCAGCCTCAAGGCCGTTGTTGTCGCGCCAGAAGTAGAGATCCGCCGGCTGGCCGCGGTTGTGGCGGGTCTTGAGGAATTCGCCGATGACCCAGTTCTCGAACAGGGCGCCGCGCGACGGGTGCAGGGCGAGCACGTCTTCACTGCGGATGCCGAGTAGCCAGCAGGCCAGCCCGGTGTCGAGAAAGTAGAGTTTCGGCGCCTTGACCAGACGCTTGCCGAAATTGCGGTGGTAGGGCGGCAGGAGATGGATGAGGTCGCTCGATTCGAGGACGGAAAGCCAATTCCGCGCCGTGGCGGCGGTGATGCCGGCTTCGCCCGCCAGGGCGGTGATGTTGAGCAATTGCCCGGTGCGCCCGGCGCACAGGCGAAGGAAGCGCTGGAAGGTGGGCAGGCTCTGGATGTTCAGGACTTGCCTTACATCGCGCTCGACATAGGTGGCGATGTAGCTGGCGAACCAGTCGGCGGGAGCGATGGATTGGGTGTGCAGCGCGGGATAGCCACCACTGAGCATGGCCGTGTCGAGGGATGTGCGGCCGTCCGCGATGGCAGGAACTTCCGCCGCAGCCAGAGGCAGGAGGCGGGTCATGCCGACCCGGCCGGCAAGCGACTGGGTGACTCCGGCGAGCAGGCCGAACTGTTGCGATCCGGTGAGGACGAATCGGCCGGGCCGGCGATCGGCATCGACCAGGCCCTGCAGGTGCGAGAAGAGATCGGGCCAGCGCTGGGCTTCGTCGAAGATCGCGCCGGCGGCAAAACGGGCCAGGAAACCCAGGGGGTCGTCTTGGGCGAAGGCGCGCTCGACAGGATCTTCAAGGCTGACGTAGGGTTTGTCGCCAAAGACCGCGCGGGCGAGCGTTGTCTTGCCCGACTGGCGGGGACCGGTGATGGCCAGTACCGGAAAACCGGCGGCCAGGCGGTGCAGGGTGGGCGTGATGGCGCGGCGCAGCATGCATACAATCCGAGCAATTAATTAATCGAATTGTATGAATTATGCCAAAGAAAAGCGAGAGCCCGTGGCAGGGCACAAAAAAGCGCCGGGCTAAACCCGGCGCTTCGTTCTCTGTCGGGGTGGGGCGTCTGACGCGCCTTGCCCGGGTGCTGCTCAGGCCATCGCCTCGTACAGCGGGAGGGTCAGGAATTCCGGATATTCCGGGGTCAGCGACATCTTGTCGAAGATTCCGGCGGCCTGCTCGTAGGAAGCGGTGTCTTCGCCCTGGGCAGTGACGGTGGCCTTCACCTTGGCGAGTTCCTCGGCGATCATGGGGCGCACCATCTCGACGGTGACCTTGCGGCCGTCGTCGAGGATGCCCTTCGGGCTGACCACCCACTGCCAGACTTGCGAGCGGGAGATTTCGGCGGTGGCGGCGTCTTCCATCAGGTTGTGGATGGGCACGCAGCCGTTGCCGGCCAGCCAGGAGCCGAGGTAGTGGATGCCGACGTTGATGTTGTTGCGAAGGCCGGCTTCGGTGATCGGGGTGGTGGGGCGGAAGTCCAGCCACTGGGCGGGGCCGAACTTGCCTTCGACCTGCTTACCGAACTGGTTCGGCTTGTCGCCCAGCACCTTGACGAACTCTTCCATGGCGATGGGCACCAGGCCCGGGTGGGCCACCCAGCCGCCGTCGAAACCGTCGTTGGCGTCGCGGGTCTTGTCGTGGCGGATGCCGGCCAGGGCCTTTTCGTTGGCCACCGGGTCGTTCTTGATGGGGATCAGGGCGCTCATGCCGCCCATGGCCGGCGCGCCGCGCTTGTGGCAGGCCTGGACGAGGGCCAGGGCGTAGCTGCGCATGAAGGGCACTTCCATGGTGATGGCGCCGCGCTGGGCCAGACAGAAGTCCTGGTTCTTCTTGAACTTCTTGATGCAGGAGAAGATGTAGTCCCAGCGACCGGCGTTGAGGCCGGCGGAGTGATTGCGCAGCTCAAAGAGGATTTCTTCCATCTCGAAGGTGGCGAGAATGGTTTCGACCAGCACGGTGGCCTTGATGGTGCCTTGCGGTAGACCGATGTGGTCCTGGGCCATGACGAAGATGTCATTCCACAGGCGGGCTTCGAGGTGGCTTTCCATCTTCGGCAGGTAGTAGAACGGGCCGGCGCCGCGGGCGATCTGTTCCTTGGCGTTGTGGAAGAAGACCAGGCCAAAGTCGAAGATGCCGCCGGAGACGCGCTGGCCATCGACGAGGACGTGCTTCTCGTCCAGGTGCCAGCCGCGGGGGCGAATCTGCAGGGTGGCGATCTTGTCGTTGAGCTTGTATTCTTTGCCGTTGGCACCGGTGAAGCTCAACTCGCGGCGGATGGCCTTGTACAGATTCACCTGACCCTGGATCTGGTTTTCCCAGTTGGGGCTATTGGAATCCTCGAAGTCGGTCATGTAGGAGTCAGCGCCGGAGTTGAAGGCGTTGATGATCATCTTGGCTTCGACCGGGCCGGTGATTTCCACGCGGCGGCACTGCAGGGCAGCGGGCACCGGGGCGACCTTCCAGTCGCCTTCGCGGACGGCCTTGGTCTCCGGCAGGAAATCCGGCATCTCGCCGGCGTCGATGCGGGCCTGGCGGGCGACGCGGGCCTTCAACAGCTCCTGGCGGCGGGCTTCGCAGGCCCGGTGCAGCTTGGCCACGAATTCCAGGGCTTCGGTGGTGAGGATGGATTCCCATTCGGGCTTGATGGGGGCGGTGATCTGCACACCGGCGGGGAGGTTGAGGGCCATGTTTGCTCCTGTGAGTGAAGGTCAGAGATAGGTCTTGAAGAAATAGATGACGGTCAGGCTCGCCCCCACGGCCACCACCAGCCGCTTCAGCCAGAGGGCGGGCAGGCGGCGGGCGAAGGCGGCGCCGACGTAGCCGCCGGCCATGGCGGTCACCAGCATCACCAGGGTATGGGGCCAGCTGATGGCGCCGGCGACGATGAAGGTGGCCGAAGCCACGAAGTAGTTGATGCCCGAAGTCAGGTTCTTCAGGGCGTTGATTTCCTGGATGTCCTCGAAACCCTGGATGGACAGCGCGGCCAGGGTCAGAATTCCCATGCCGGCGCCAAAAAAGCCGCCGTAGACCGCCACCGCGAACTGGAACAGCGCCCCGCCGGGGCCGCCCGGGTTGTGGGCATGGACATCGCCGCCCAGGCGACCCTTCACCCATTTCACGGCTTTCGACACCTGGCCCGAGAAGGCGAAGAGGGCGGTGGCGAGCAGCAGCAGCCAGGGGATCAGTTTGGAAAACGCCGCGTTGGAGGTGGCGAGCAGCAACAGTCCCCCGGCGATGCCGCCGACCAGCGACACCATCATCAACAGCACCGCCCAGCGTCCGTGGCGCAAGGCCTCCCGCCGATAGGCCCAGGCGCTCACCAGGCTCGCCGGGCACAGGCCCACGGTATTGCTGGCGTTGGCCATCACGGGCGGCACCCCGGCGGCGAGGAGGGCCGGAAAGGAAAAGAAAGTGCCGCCGCCGGCAATGGCGTTCATGCCGCCGGCCAGAAAGGCACCGGCGCCGACGAGTGCGATTTCGCTGGCTTCCATGGTCTAGGCCCGCCCGCTCCTGGCCCGCGCCGACGTAGGGGCGGTGGGAGTGTACAACGGCAGGGTGGGGGTTGCAGGCATGGCAGCGGGAGCAATGGCAATCGTGATGGGAGTATTGTATTGCTTCGCCCTGGGTATAATAATTGGCGTAATAGGCAAATAATTAGTTACTATTGGTATCGAATAGCTTGGCTGACGGGCGGGTTCTCTGTGCCGGCTTGATTGGTAATTACAATGTAACTACACTGCGCCATGAGCGAACTGCAATTCGAATGGGACGAAAGAAAGGCCGCTGCCAACGTCAAGAAGCACGGAGTCAGCTTCGAGGAAGCGAAATCCGCTTTCTACGACGAGCGGGCCAAACTCATCGACGACCCCGACCATTCGGAAGACGAAGATCGTTTCGTCCTCCTCGGACTGAGTTCTGCGCTACGGCTCTTGGTTGTCTGCCACTGCTGCCGAGGTGAGGGCGGAGTCATCCGAATCATCTCCGCCCGTAAAGCAACCGCCAAGGAAACGAAGGCCTACTCGTGAAGGTGCAAGCATGCGCAAGGAATATGACTTCTCCAATGCCCGAAAGAACCCCTACGCTTCCCAGTTAAAAAAGCAGGTCACGATCCGTCTGGACGAAGAGTCGATCAGCTACTTCAAGTCTCTTTCCGAAGAGGTTGGTATCCCGTACCAAAGCCTTATCAACCTCTACTTGCGCGACTGTGCAGCCTCGCACCGCAAGCTGAACCTTAGTTGGAAATAGAGTCCTGGGAAATCGGAAAATGAACCTGGCCCCTTTTTGCACCTTTTTGCAGCAAATGCTTGGTCATCGGTTTAGCTACCGAAGAGTCGTTCTTAGTCGGGAGGGGGCGTTTCAAGAGGGGTTCCGCGAACTGCAAGCCTCCATCAATCAGGCGGCGCGCGAGCGCGTCCAATGAAGCGCGAAAACGGCGGGTTCTCTGAATGCCGCGCCTCGCTGACTTCGACATCCTGATCCTCCCCGGCTGGTATGGACCACTTCAAACAGATCAGCGCCTTCGTCAATGTAGCCACCCGCGGCAGCCTTTCCGCCGCAGCCCGGCTGGAGGACGTCACGCCGGCCATCATCGGCCGCCGGCTGGATGCCCTGGAGGCGCGCCTCGGCGTGAAGTTGATGTTGCGCACGACGCGCAAACTCACCCTCACCTTCGAGGGGCAGGCATTTCTGGAGGATTGCCAGCGGGTGCTCAACGACCTCGCCAACGCCGAGGCGGCGGTTTCCCTGGGCGGGGTGAAGGCCAGCGGCCAGTTGCGGGTTTCCGCCCCGGCCGGCTTCGGGCGCCGCCATGTGGCGCCACTGGTGGGGGATTTCATGGCCGCCAACCCGGAGGTGACGGTCAATCTCGATCTGTCCGACCGCCTGGTCGATCTCATCAACGAAAACATCGACTGCGCCGTGCGCATCGGCGAGCTGACGGATTCGAGCCTGGTCAGCGTGCGCCTGGGCGAAATGCGGCGCATGGTGGTGGCCAGCCCGGCCTATCTGGTGGCGCATGGCGTGCCGCGCACGCCGGCGGAGCTGACCGGCCATAACTGCTTGTCGCTGGGCCAGCAGCGGGGCTGGATCTTCCGCAACCCGGAAAGCGGCGAGCAGGAGAACTGGAAGGTGGCCGGCAGCTTCGAGTGCAACGACGGCGCCGTGCTCCACGAGTGGGCCCTGGCCGGCAAGGGCCTGGCCTGGCGCTCCCTGTGGGAGGTGGGGCAGGACTTGAATGAGGGCCGGTTGACCTCGGTTCTCGATGCCTGGCAGGCGCCCCCCATGGGCATCTACGCCGTCTTTCCCCAGCGCCGCCACCTCCCGCTGCGGGTGCGCCTGTTCATCGACCTGCTCAAGGATACCTACGGCCGGGCGAGCTACTGGGAGCTACCGTGAGACGCGCCGCCTACAGGGGTCTGGGGATCGCCTGCGTCGGACTGGGGTTGGTGGGGGTCTTTCTGCCGCTTTTGCCGACGACCCCCTTCCTGATACTGGCCGCCTACTGTTTTTCCCGCTCCCATCCGGAATGGGAGGCGCGTTTGCTGGCCCATCCGCGCGTCGGCCCGGCGATTCGCGCCTGGCGCGACCACGGGGCGATCCCCCGGGCGGCCAAGGCGGCGGCCGCTGTCCTGCTCACCGTCAGCGCCGTGGGCGGCGCCCTGACCCTTCCGGGGGGCTGGGCCTGGGTGCCCGGCATCGTCGGCGGAGTGGTGCTGCTGTGGATGTGGTCGCGACCCTCCGCTTGAAGGGGGCGGGCCCCAGCATTACGATGGCCCCTCCGTCATTGCGGCAAAATCCCATGTACACCCTTTATCTCGGCAACAAGAATTACTCGTCCTGGTCCCTGCGAGCCTGGCTGCTCCTCAAGCACTTCGGCATTCCTTTCGCGGAGCGGATGGTTTCCGTGGCCGGCCGGGACTATAACGCGGCGCTCAAACCCCTGGCCGGCAACGCCCGGGTGCCGTGCCTGCACGACGACGGCTTTCAGATCTGGGAATCCATCGCCATCGCCGAGTATCTGGCAGAGCGCCACCCGGCCATGTGGCCGGCGGATGCGAAGGCCCGCGCCAGGGCTCGCAGCATCGCGGCGGAAATGCACGCCGGCTTTGTCAAGCTGCGCACCGCCATGCCCATGAACCTCAAGCTGAAGCTCAAGGGCAAGACGCCGGCGCCGGAGGTGCAGCGGGACATCGACCGCATCGTCGAAATCTGGACCGAAGCGCGTACCCGGTTCGCCACGGCCGATGGCCCCTACCTCTTCGGTCAGTTCTCCGTGGCCGATGCCATGTTCGCTCCCATCGTCTGGCGCCTGCACATCTACAACGTGCAGCTGCCTTCCGTAGCGGCGGCCTACAGCAGGGCCATGCTCGCTCATCCGGCCATGGCGGAGTGGTACTCGGCGGCGCTTCAGGAAACCGAGGCTCACGCCCAATATGACGGGTTGGCTGCGGAATACGGCGGGCCACGCTGATCGGAAGGCCGGTTCACCAACGTCGGCCACCGTTAGGGCCATAGCCCTCATGATGTCCGTGGCCGTGGCCGTAGCCCGGGCCATGGCGATGGTCGTGGGGGGCGATGACGATACAGGCGGAAAGGCTCGTCAGGAGAAGAACGGCGAGGGTGGTTCTGATAAGGGTTCGCATGATGCCTCCGGTGGGTTGGGTCAGGCCGAATAACGCACCCCGGTGGCTGGCGTGTGCATGCCTCGCGTGAGCGAGTGTAAGGAAAGATTGCCGTTTCGGAATTTACGGCCGCGAGTCCGCAGGAAGGGAGGTTTCGACCTGGGACCGGAACAGAAGCTGGGCCAATGCGCTGCTCGTCTCGGAGCAGCTCCGATGCAGAAATCCCATTCCCCCCGCCGCTTCCCAGGCGCTCAGATTGCGCGCAGAGTCGTCGATCAGCAGGGCCTCCGGCGCGGCGAAGACCGCCTTCTCCTCGCCGTGGCTGACGGTGATCACTTGCAGGGTGGCGGAGAGGTGGCGCGCCACCCAGGCGCGTTTGTCGCGGGGGGCGGTCATCAGATGACCGGTGGGGTGGGGCAGGGCCGTGAGCACGGCCAGGCGACGTCCCGAGGCTGCCAGCGCGCGGTAGAGCGCCACGGCTCCTTGCAGGGGAGGCAGTGACCGATACAGATGCGGAACCGCGGAAAGCCGCCTCCAGGCCGCGGCGGTATCGTCGGTGGGGTACTCGGCACCGAGGATCGCCCGGGCATGGCCATAAAAATCCGCGAGTACGCCGTCGAGATCCAGGTAGATGCGGCGCACCCTGCCAAAGGTCGGATTCGGTTGGCAGGGTGCTTGCCGTTCAGGCTGTCGCAAGTTCGGGGGCGTCGACACGATTCGGACTCCAGGAGGCGAGGAGCCTTGCCCGAATTTCGCCCAGGCTGCTCTCCCGCAATAATTTCCCGTTGCGGAATACCGGCACCAGGGCGCCTCCTTCGGCCTCCTGCGGGGATTGCCGGTCGTAGAGCCGGAAGCGGCCATCCTCTTCCTCCACCCGCAGCAGGCCGCGCGCGGAGCGCTTGGTGCCGGAATCGGTGACGGGATCCTTGAACAGTTCCCGCCCTTCGCCGGCGACGACGCCGTAGGTGGCTTTCATGGCCCAGCCGAAGGTGTCGCGGGTGAGGTACTGATAGGTGTAGGAGCCGATTCCCAGCACGACGTTGCTGCTGGCAAATCCCTTCGCCGCCAGCCGGGAGAGGATGGCCTGGGCGCGCAGCAGGGTGATCGAGTCGCCGTAGATCAGCCCCACTCTCGGGTCGAGCAGACGGTAACCCTTCGCACTCACTGCGCCGCCGAAAAGATCCCAGAGACACTCCACGGCGCCCTTCATGCGCGGAGTCGGCACCACCGCATCGGCTTGCAGGCGGCCCCCCTCGTCGCTCCGGATGCGGTAGAAGGTGCCGCGCAGGCGTGCCCAGGCCTCCCGCGGGGCGCGTGCGCTCACGACAGCCGCCAGCGCTTCCTGACTGAGGTCCTCAACCTCGATGGCTTCGCCGGCGAGAATATCCACCGGATCGCCGCTGTCCGGCCGAAAGACGACCTTGGCGTTGCCGAGGGCATCGGGCTGGCGGGCGAGGATTTCCTCCTTCAGGCAGGCGGCGTATTCGGTGATGACCCGGAAGAAGTCCCAGGTGTCCGAAACGATGGAGACGATCCCGGCCGGATAGACCCGGGTGATCAGGCGCCGAAAGGTCTCGACCTCGTCCTCCTGGCCGCCCATGCACATCACGCTGTGCTCGGTGGCGGGAACCGATCCGCCGATCAACTCCTGCGCTGCGTCGGCGTTGTACCAGTCCTCCAGGTAGTCGATGGCCGAAATGGTGTCGGTCCCGAAAAAGGAGAGCAGGTGTCCGGCGCCGGCCTGCATGGCGTCGGCCATGCCTGACATGCCGCGCGCCGAGAAATCGTGTCCCTGCCAGGACACGAAATCCTCGGGAGCCCCGGTGAGGCGCGCATAGCTGAGGAGCAGTTTGCGGTACTCGAAGGCGATGGTGGCGGTGGTTGCCGGCTTCCAGAGTTCGTTGGAAAGCACGGTTTCGATGTAGTTGGTCAGCCAGAAGAAGCGCTTGTCGGTGCTGACGACGGTCATCGGCGGGACGCCGATATCGACCCGCGAACCCTCCGGCAGGGCGCGGATTTCGAGCGGCAGGTAGCCCAGCTCCCACAGGGCGGCGATGTGATCCACGGGGACCGCATCCGGTCCGAGGGCCGCGTCGAGACGGCGGCGGTAGCGCGCGACGACCTTGTCCTTGGGCTGCTGGAAGAAGTTTCTGTTCCAGAGTTCGATGAGGAACGACTTCACAAAGCCCTGCAGACCGAACCAGACGACCTTGTTGTCGAACAGATCCGGAATGACGGCGGCCAGACGGGCCGAGCGGGGGGTGAAGTTGCTATAGACGAGCTCGGTGCCTTCCGGGTACTGGAAGATGTGGCCGGTCTTGTAAAAGTCGGCTTGAGTGAGAGGGTTGATACCGTTCAGTTCCTTGGCGCTCATGATGGCTCTCCGAGTTCGATGACCGTGACGGCGGGATTGCCGGATCGGGTCCAGTCCTGGGTGGTGTAAAGGCGGCTGTAGTGCCGCAGGAGTTCTTCGACGCCTTTGCTGAAGATGCCGTGGGTGACGTAGAGATAGAGGGCCTCGCCGGTCTGCTCGCGCAGCCTGGCCGCCAGTTCGGTGAAGGTGCGGCCGCCATCGCAGATGTCGTCCACCACAAGCACGGGCTGTGAGGGGAGGGATTCCGGCACGGCCATACCGGTGATCGCCCCGGTTCTGGTGCAGCGCGTTTTCTCCGCGTAGGCGACGTCGGCGATGCCGAGCTTGCGGGCCAGGCCGCTCACCCGTTTGCGCGCGCCGGCGTCGGGCGCCAGCAGGGTGACCCCGGCGGCGAATTCGGGTCGGCCAATCACCCGGGCCAGCGGCACCGAGGCATCCACGACATGGACCCGATCGAGGAGGGCCGGCACCACGTCGCTGTGCGGGTCGAGGATGCTGACCGCCGCGTAGTTCTGCGCATTGATGAGATTGCAGAACACCTTGGCGGCCAGGGCTTCGCCCGGGTTGCACACGCGATCCTGGCGGGCGTAGGGCACGTAGGGCAGATTCAGACTGATGGGCGCATTCCCAGCCTGGCGGCGCAGGGCGTCGGTAAGGAGCAGCAGGGAAAGCACATCGTCGGAGCAACGCAAATGCGCGTCGATGCGCAGGGCGGATATTTCGTCGCCGGGCAGTTCGATGGAGACCTGAACTTCGCCACCGGGAAAGACGAAGCGCCCCGGTTCCAGGACGAGGCTGCGGGCGGCGCCCTTGCGATAACTGGCGATGACCTTGAGCATGATGCCTCCTGTTAGTTGCATTGTGCGACGAAGTAAGGCCAGTATAGGCCACTAATTCTCAAAATGCAACTAAGTCGAATGTGGGTAGGACGCCTAGCGGGAAGTTGTATCCCCCCGCAGGGGTGGCGCCGCCGATCAGGCAATGCTTCTGTTGAACAGTTCTACGGGCTGGGCCGTGTAGAGCCGGGCGGGGCGGTGGGCTTCGCCCTGGGTGGTTTCTTCGGTGGGAACGACGACCCCTTCGTCCTCGATCTTGCGGCGGAAGGCCGCCTTGTTGAGCGGGTGACCGACAATGGCCTCGTAGGTGGCCTGCAACTGGCCCAGGGTGAAGCGTTCCGGCAGCAGCTGGGTCGGCAGGGTCGAGTAGCGCGTCTTGTTGCGCAAGCGTCTGACCGCAGCATCGACGAGGGTCGCGTGATCGAAGGCGAGCGGCGGCAGGCTGTCCACATCGCGAAAAACGAAGACGCCCGCCTTGGCCGATTGCAGGCAGGATTCGGGTACCAGCGCCACATACGCGACGGAGATGGACCAGCCGCGCGGGTCACGCTCGCGGCCGGAAAAGACTTGCAGCTGCTCGATATAGCGTGGGCGAAAACCCGTCTTCTCCAGCAGGACGCGCAGGACGGCCGCTTCCGCGGAATCGTCCTCCTGCCCGTGCACAATGCCTCCGGGCAAGGCCAGCCGGCCACGGTAGGGATCGGCCGGGCGCTCGTGGAGCGCCACCTGCAGGCGCGAGTCCTTGAGGGTGAGCAGAACCGCGTCTACGGTGACCAGGGGCAAGGGGTAGGTCATAAGTGTGCTTAGTGTGAGCATGAGACTAAGCCATTCTGGGCAGCACCGCGGGCCTTGGCAAGCGCAGGCGGGTCAGGGAGTGGGCTCGTCCTGACCGTTGTCCTTTGGGGGCGAAGAACTTGAAAGCACCGCAAAAGCGATCCCGATGAAGGCCAGCACCTCAAGCGCTATCAGCCAGGCCTTCGCGCCGCCTACCCAGGCAGCCATTCCGACAGCGAGGCCCGCGGCGGCGATTGCGACGATGCGGGCGCGTCGGGGGTGATCAGGAGCGTTCATCACTTCTTGCAAGGCAGGTGCAGTGAAAGGTTGGGCGTCACTCGCATAGAACATTCTTCCGCCCGGTACTTTCATCGAATCTCCAGTTCTTCCCCTCTCTTGCAATCGTTACCATGATCTTCATGAACTTGGCATCTTTGCAGAGGGGCCCTTGGGCGTGCGAAAACTTCTCGAGCACCACGGCATCGTTCCCTTTCCAGCGGACAAAGCTGTATAGGGCATAGTCGGTCGGTTCGACGTGCAGCCGCTTCACCAGACGATTTTCCCGAACCTCCCAGATAAAAACGCCGTTCGTACCTCCCAACTCGGACGGATTCGCGGTAACTACCCACCGCTCATTGGGCGACATCTCAGGCTCCGCGTAGACCTCGTGCTGCCGTCCAGAATTTCTTCCGATCCAATAGACGGTACGCGACTCATATCCAAGGCTCTCGACCACGAAGAACCGCTTGTCACGGGAGGTTCCAAGCAGTCGATGAACCGAGCACGTCTCCGCCGCGTCGCAGTTGGCGCTATCGCGGAATTTGATCTTCCGCCCCGCGACGGACCTCAAGGTAAGGACATCTCCCTCGCGCTTCGCAAACGGAGCAAGCGAACGAACTATCGCTTGCTCTTGCTCTTTGGTTACGCTCGAAGCAGCCATTGCATGAATGCAGGCAACGCTCCAGCAGAATCCCGCAAACATTAGTACGGAACGCATGGTCTGTGACGCCCAACGACGAGGGTCTGCGGCAGGCGGGCAGCGCAGTTGGCCGACTGTCTGCTGGACCGGATTGTCAGCGATTTCATCCACCATCCGCCGGACATGCTGTGGAGCAGTCCGAGTACTCCTGGAGTGTCTTGGCTCGCTCCTTTGTCAACACAGACTCACACGAAAGGATGAGCATGGGCCGACCAGAACCACCAGACCAAAAAGGCTGCCCCCTTTCGGGGAGCAGCCTTTCCTGGCCGCGGGATCGCGCGGCGGTTGATGCGGAAGTTCTCAGTGGAACTGCTCTTCCTCGGTGGAGCCGGTGAGGGCCTTGACGGAGGAGGAACCGCCCTGGATGACGGTGGTGACTTCGTCGAAGTAACCAGTACCGACTTCCTGCTGGTGGGAGACGAAGGTGTAGCCCTGCTCGCGAGCGGCGAATTCCGGCTCCTGCACCATCTCGACGTAGTGCTTCATGCCTTCGCCGCCGGCGTAGGCCTGGGCGAACTGGAAGGTGTTGTACCAGTTGATGTGGATACCGGCCAGGGTGATGAACTGGTACTTGTAGCCCAGCGCAGACAGTTCTTCCTGGAAGGAGGCGATCTGGGAGTCAGACAGGTTCTTCTTCCAGTTGAAGGACGGCGAGCAGTTGTAGGACAACAGCTTGCCCGGGCAGGCGGCCAGCACGGCCTGGGCGAATTCACGGGCGAAGCCGATATCGGGCACGCCGGTTTCGCACCACACCAGGTCGGCGTAGGGCGCGTAGGCGACGCCGCGGGAGATGGACTGCTCCAGGCCGTTCTTGACGCGGAAGAAGCCTTCCTGGGTACGCTCGCCGGTGAGGAAGGGCTTGTCGTTGGCGTCGTAGTCGGAGGTGATCAGGTTGGCAGCTTCGGCATCGGTACGGGCCAGGATCAGGGTGGGAACGCCCATGACGTCAGCGGCGAAACGCGCGGAGATCAGCTTCTCGACAGCTTCACGGGTGGGGACGAGCACCTTGCCGCCCATGTGGCCGCACTTCTTGGCGGCGGCCAGCTGGTCTTCGAAGTGAACGCCGGCGGCACCGGCAGCGATCATGTTCTTCATCAGTTCGAAGGCGTTCAGAACGCCGCCGAAACCGGCTTCCGCGTCGGCCACGATGGGCAGGAAGTAGTCGATGAAGCCCTTGTCGCCCGGGTTGATGCCACGGGACCACTGGATTTCGTCAGCGCGCTTGAAGGTGTTGTTGATGCGGCGAACCATGGTGGGGACGGAGTCGTAGGCATACAGCGACTGGTCCGGGTACATGGTTTCAGAGGTATTGCCGTCGGCAGCAACTTGCCAGCCGGACAGATACACGGCTTCCAGGCCAGCCTTGGCCTGTTGCATGGCTTGACCGGCGGTGATGGCGCCGAAAGCGTTCACATAGCCCTTCTTGGCACCACCGTTGACCTTGTCCCAGAGAATCTTGGCGCCGCGTTGGGCCAGGGTGTATTCCGGCTGCAGGGAGCCGCGCAGACGAACGACGTCAGCGGCGGAGTAGCCGCGCTTGACGTTCTTCCAACGGGGATTTTCGGCCCAGTCTTTTTCCAGGGCGGCGATTTGCTGTTCGCGAGTGCTCATGAGGATTCCTTGAAGATGACAGGTTGAGGTCTTAACGGCGCGGTCCACGCGGATTGCACCGATGGGGAGCGAGTATAGAGGCTTTCTCGCAGGGGATCAACGGTCTTATATAAGACATAAGACGGATTTTTTTATTTTTAAAACAATTATTTATGGGTTAAATTTCACAATATGGTATGCCGTGTGCCCAGGTGAAACGTGACTCTGGGGGCGGTCGGCGTCGCGAAGCGGTTTCGACCCGATTGTTCGGCCTGAGTTCAGGTGGTCAGCGCACGGTCGGCGATGAGGACGCCGTCGGCGTCGGCGTAGAGCCAATCCCCGGGACGGAAGGCGACTCCACCAAAACTCACTGCAATATCGCGGTCGCCGACGCCTTTCTTGACGCTCTTCTGGGGATGGGTGGCCAGCGCGCGCACGCCGACGTCGATTTCGCCGATGGCCTGCGAATCCCGAATGCAGCCATTGACGACGATGCCCTCCCAGCCGTTCTTCTGGGCGAGCACCGCGAGCTGGTCGCCTACCAGGGCGCACCGCAACGAGCCACCCCCATCGACCACGAGGACCTTGCCATGGCCATCAGCGCCGAGGGCCTCCCGGACCAGGGAGTTGTCTTCGAAAAGCTTCAGGGTGACGATCCGGCCGGCAAAGGCTTTGCGGCCGCCGAAGCTGCGGAACATGGGGGCGACGACGCGGACGGTGGTTCCCAATTCCGATTCGAACTGGTCGCAGAGATCGGCGGTCTGGAAGCTCATGGAAAATCTCCGTTATTGAAAAAAGAAAAGCCATGCTGCGCATGGCTTGCGAGTTCGATCAGAACTCAGGCAACCGCAACCGGCTCCTCCTCGAAGATCAGGCGGACTTTCCCTTCGGCATCGACATCCACGGTGACGCGACCGCCGCTGGAAAGCCGCCCAAAGAGAAGTTCGTCGGCCAGGGCCGAGCGAATCGTGTCCTGGATCAGCCGCGCCATCGGGCGCGCTCCCATGAGCGGGTCGAAACCCTTGGCAGCGAGCATTTCCTTGAGGGCTTCGGCGAAATGCGCCTCCACCTTCTTTTCATGGAGTTGCTCTTCCAACTGCATGAGGAACTTGTCCACCACCCGCAGAATGATTTCGTGGTCGAGCGGGGCGAAGGAAATGGTGGCATCCACGCGATTTCTGAACTCCGGCGTGAATAGGCGCTTTATCTCGGCCATTTCGTCGCCAACCTGCTTCGCGCTCGTGAAGCCCATGCTGGTCTTTTGCAAATCGGCGGCGCCGGCGTTGGTGGTCATGATGATGACCACGTTGCGAAAATCGGCCTTGCGCCCATTGTTGTCGGTGAGCGTGCCGTGATCCATCACCTGAAGGAGGATGTTGAAGATATCCGGATGGGCTTTTTCGATTTCGTCGAGCAAGAGCACGCAGTACGGCTTCTTGCTGATCGCTTCGGTGAGCAGGCCACCCTGGTCGAAGCCCACATAGCCCGGGGGGGCACCGATGAGACGAGAAACGGCGTGCCGCTCCATATACTCCGACATGTCGAAGCGCTGTAATTCCACGCCCATGCAGTAGGCGAGCTGCTTGGCCACCTCGGTCTTGCCAACGCCCGTGGGGCCCGAGAAGAGGAAGGAGCCAATGGGCTTGCCCGGATTGCCAAGGCCGGAACGGGCCATCTTGATGGCCTTGGCCAAGGCATCGATGGCCTTGTCCTGACCGAAAACCACCGCCTTCAGGTCGCGGTCCAGGTTCTTCAAAGCGCCGCGGTCGTCGGTGGTGACGTGCTGGGACGGAATGCGGGCGATCTTGGCGACGATTTCCTCGATGTCCTGCTTGCCGATGACCTTCTTCTGCTTCGACTTGGGCAGGATGCGCTGGGCCGCCCCGGCCTCGTCGATGACGTCAATGGCTTTGTCCGGCAGATGGCGATCGGTGATGTAGCGGGCGGAGAGTTCGACCGCCGAAGAGAGGGCCGTGGCCGAGTACTTGATGCCATGGTGGGCCTCGAAGCGGGCCTTGAGTCCCTTGAGGATTTCCACGGTTTCCGCCACCGAGGGTTCATTGACATCGATCTTCTGGAAACGGCGCGAGAGGGCGCTGTCCTTTTCGAAGATGCCGCGGAACTCGGTGTAGGTGGTCGCACCGATACACTTGAGCGATCCCGAAGACAGGGCCGGCTTGAGCAGGTTGGAGGCGTCCAGCGTCCCGCCCGACGCCGCCCCGGCGCCGATGAGCGTGTGGATTTCGTCAATGAACAGAATGGCGTTGGGATTCTCCTGAAGCGCCTTCAGCACGCCCTTGAGGCGCTGTTCGAAATCGCCGCGGTACTTGGTTCCCGCCAGCAGGGCGCCCATGTCCAGGGCGTAGACGTTCGCCTTGCCGAGAATTTCCGGGACCTCACCTTCCACCACGCGACGCGCCAGTCCTTCAGCGATGGCCGTTTTGCCGACTCCGGCTTCGCCAACCAGCAATGGATTGTTCTTGCGCCTACGGCAGAGAATCTGGATAACCCGCTCCAATTCCTTGTCGCGACCGATGAGCGGGTCGATCTTGCCCTGCAGCGCAAGCGCGTTGAGGTTGATGGTGTACTGCTCCAGCGGACCGGCCTGGGCCGGCTCGCCTTCCGCCTCCGCCTCGCCGTCCGTGGGAGCCTTCTGCTGTGGAACCTTGCTGATGCCGTGGGAAATGAAATTGACGACGTCGAGGCGGGTGATCCCCTGTTTTTGCAGAAAATAGACTGCGTGGGAATCCTTTTCGCCGTAGATGGCGACCAGCACGTTGGCGCCATTGACTTCCTTCTTGCCGGAAGACTGGACGTGCAGGATGGCGCGCTGAATCACCCGCTGGAAGCCCAGGGTGGGCTGGGTGTCTATTTCGTCGTCGCCGGAAACCGAAGGCGTGTGCTCGGTGATGAAATTGCCGAGGTCGCGCCGCAGTCCCTCGACTTTCGCGCCGCACGCGCGCAGGGCCTCGGCGGCCGACGGGTTGTCGAGCAGGGCGAGCAGAAGGTGCTCGACGGTGATGAACTCATGCCGTTTCTGCCGCGCTTCTACGAAGGCCATGTGCAGGCTGACTTCGAGTTCCTGGGCGATCATCAATTTTCCTCCATGACGCACGCAAGCGGATGCTGGTGCTGACGGGAATGGGCGCTGACTTGCTCGACCTTGGTTGCCGCGATATCCCGCGGAAACACGCCGCAAAGCCCGCGTCCTTCGTTGTGCACTTTGAGCATGATGCGGGTCGCCTGTTCAGTATCCATTCCGAAAAAACGCTGGAGGACGGCGACGACGAAATCCATAGGCGTGTAGTCGTCGTTCAGCAGCAATACTTTGTACAGCTTTGGCGGCCGGGCGCGCGCACGCTGCGCCTCCAGGAGTCCGCCATCCATCGGTTTGGTCGCCATGAATTGATTCTATACAGTCCGGTTCATTGTGCAATAGGCCCTCAGCGGCTGAAATCCGCTAAGGCCTCCAAAATGGGTCTTGGGGCGGAAAAAATATAACCGAGTCATTTTCCATCGCCGGAAACCTGCGTCCTGCCGTGCTTTTATGCTGCGCTGCGAAAAAAATAGTTGTTGACGCAAGGGTTTGTTGCGCGTAGAAAGCCAAAACGTTTGAATTCAGCCTGCATCAAGGATGCTTTGCGCAACCGGTGGGGGAAATCAAACGGGGAGTCGGGGGAACCCGTTTCATTTAAAGTTTTTGTAGGAAAGTAGCAGACATGGCACTAGGCACCGTCAAGTGGTTCAATGATTCCAAGGGGTTCGGCTTCATCACCCCCGACGATGGCAGCGAAGATCTCTTCGCCCATTTTTCCGCCATCAACATGAGCGGTTTCAAGACCCTGAAGGAAGGCGAAAAGGTTTCCTTCGAAGTCGTGCAAGGCCCCAAGGGCAAGCAGGCCTCGAATATCCAGCGCGCCTGATCCGGGGCACCGGAATTCAGCAAACCCGTCTCCGGACGGGTTTTTTTTCGCCTGCGCTCAGGAGACCGTCGCTTCGTCGCTGCGCGTGTCGCCGCGGGAATCGAGCCAAGAAACCACAATCTTGTCTCCGACTTTGAGACCGCGGGTGCGGAATGCGAACAAGGGATTGCGGGCAACCGCGGTGTTGAGCTGTCCGTTAATCAGGGTGCGGCCATTCGCGCTTACCGTGAAGGTATGGATGAAGTGGGCAGCGATGGGGTGGCCTCGCTCGTCCTTGCGCAGGCCGGTCTCCATCGGATGCTGGAGCAGCATCCGGATTTCAGCCACTTCGCCCTGCGCCTGGGCGCGAATCTTGATTGCATCGGCCATGTCAGGATTCGATCACTCGTCTAAGCGCCGCAGCCGCCGAGGGTCACTTTTACCTCGCGCGAAGCGACGTGGATTTTGCCATCGCCTGTCCTGGCGACGACGCGGACCCGGGTTGTCTCGGCCAACTTGAGCTGAAGTCGGGCATAGGGCAGCACGCCGGGCGAGAAATCGAGAGCGGCGCAGAGCGGCATGGGGTTGCGGTCGGCGAAAACCGCAAGGCTCCTGGTGTCCGGGAGACCGCAACTGATCTCGATTTCAACCTTGGCGCCGTTTTCCGCAATTTCTGGGGCGACGATGGAAATTTCCAAGGAATCCACCGCGCCGTCGGCGCCATAGGCGCGTAGCGCCTCGGAAATTGAACGGGCCGTGAAGGCCGGCCGATTCCAGTCTGCAGCGAGCACGCGTGCCGGGATGAGGAGCCCGCTACCCATGAGGGGCAACAACAGCGACGCACAGCTTCCCCGCAAGAGGGCGCGCCGCAGCGGATCTCCTGGGAGGGCCGCCATCGCTCAGTCGGTCGCCTGCCAATGCCCGGATTTGCCGCCCTTTTTCTCGAGGAGCCGGACAGCTTCGATCCGCATACCACGATCTACAGCCTTGCACATGTCATAGATGGTGAGTAGGCCCACGGAAACGGCGGTGAGCGCTTCCATCTCGACCCCGGTCCGGCCGTGGCATTCGGCGGTGACGTCGCAGTGCACCGCCGAGTGATCCGGGTCCACGGTAAATTCGGCAGCGACCCGGGTGAGCCCGATGGGGTGGCAGAGCGGGATGAGATCTCCGGTGCGCTTGGCGGCCTGAATAGCAGCAATGCGGGCGATGCCAAGGACGTCGCCCTTCTTGGTCGATCCGGAGCAAATCAGCTCCAGGGTGGACGGTTGCATGAAAATCGAACCAGTAGCACGGGCGAGCCGCGCGCTTTCGTTCTTGCTGCCGACGTCGACCATGTGGGCCTGGCCTGCGGCGTCGAAATGAGTCAGGGTAGAGGCGGACAAGGCTGGTTACTTCCGGTTACCGGCGCCAGCGCCGGACGACGATGAGGGCTGCGCTATGATAGCACCCATGCGCTTTTCGAACCGACTCCTGCCCTGCTGCCTGGCCCTGGCCATCGCGATTTCCCCGGTGCGCGGGGACGATCTGCCGGACCTGGGGGAAGCCTCGGCGGGCGATCTTCCGCCGGCGACGGAAAAGAAGATCGGCCAACAGATCATGCACGAAATCCGTTGGCGGGATCCGAGCTATCTCGACGATCCGGATGTCGAGGCGTATCTCAACCAGCTCGGCGGGCGTCTCGCGGCGGCGAGCAGTGATCCTGGCATCGGCTTCTATTTTTTTGGGGTCAATGATCCTTCGATCAATGCCTTCGCGATGCCCGGAGGGTTCATCGGTGTCAACGCCGGTCTGCTCCTTGCCGCCCAGAGCGAATCGGAGCTTGCGGGCGTCCTCGCGCACGAAATCTCGCATGTGACCCAGCGCCACATTGCGCGCCAGGTCATGCGGGAGAAGCAACTTTCCATGGGGACGATGCTGGCGATGGTCGTTGGATTGCTGGCTGCGCGCTCCAATTCCCAGGTTACCAGCGCCGCCATCGCCGGCGCCCAGGCGGGTTCCATTTCTGCCCAACTGGGCTACAGCCGGGATTTCGAGCGGGAAGCCGATCGCTCGGGATTCGAAGTGCTCAAGAAAGCGGGGTTCGATGTGCGCGGCATGGCGGTTTTCTTCGAGCGCCTGCAACGTGCCTCCAGAGCCTACGAGAACAACGCGCCCGTGTATCTGCGTACCCACCCGGTGACAGGAGAGCGCATTTCCGACATGCAGAATCGCGAGCAAGCGGTGGCCTATCGTCAAGTGCCGGACAGTCTCGAATTCCAGCTGGTGCGGGCCAAGCTTCGCGCGCGGCAAGGAACGCCGGCGGAGGCCGTGAAGGACATGCAGGGTATCGTCGGCGACCGCAAGTTCGCATCCGAGGTCGCCGCCCGCTTTGGGCTGGCAGTCGCTCTCTCCCGCACGCGGGATTGGGCTGGGGCGGAAGCGGAACTGCAGGGAATCCGCAAGCAGAAGGCGCAATCGCCGATGCTCGACCACCTGCTGGCAGACAGCCGTATCGCCCAGGGCGATGTCGCGGGGGGGCTAGCCCTCTACCGTGAAGCGATGACCCGTTATCCGCTGAACTATGCCTTGATCTATGGACTTGGCGAGGCGCTGACCGCCCAGAAGCGCTTTGCCGAGGCACTTCAGTTCGCCGACGTTCAGCTGCAGCTCTACCCCGAGGATGTGCGTCTGCACCGGCTGCGAGCCGAGAGTTACGCCGGCCTCGGCCGGCGATCCCAACAGCACCGGGCGCTCGCCGAGGTCTATTCGCTGCAGGGACAGACCCCGGCGGCAGTGGAGCAACTCCAGCTTGCCCAGCGTGCCGGCGACGCCAATTTCTACGAGCTTTCTGTCATAGACGCCCGCCTCCGGGAAATGAAGAAGCGCCTGGAAGAGGAAATGAAGGAAAGGCGAAGGTGGTAGCGGTAAAATATCCCCTTTCCGTGAAACAGACCGCCTACCATGGACTTTGATCGCGAGCTCGACGTTCGGGGCCTCAACTGCCCCCTGCCCATTCTGAGAACCAAGAAAGCCCTGGCGGAAATGGAGTCTGGGCAGGTGCTTCGGGTGCTCGCCACCGATCCCGGTGCCGTCAAGGATTTTGCCGCCTTCTCGCGGCAGACAGGCAACGAGTTGCTGGCCCAGCGAGAAGAGGAGCGGGTCTTCGAATTCTTGCTGAAGCGCAAATAAGCTCGCCGGATTTCGCTTTCCTGGAAGATCGGGGGGCGCCCACAGGCGAACCCGCCGCTTGGCTTTTCGCTGATCTTGAGGAAGTCGTTTCCTGCCAGGCGCTGGCCGAGATCGAGGGGGTTCTTGCGCGACGGGACGGCGGCCACTGGATTGTCGCTCTCCATTACGAGCTCGGCTACGCTTTCGAGCCCGCCACCTTGGTGGGGCGCGATACTCCGCCGGTTACGCTCGGGCGCGCCTGGCGCTTTGCGACCCGGCGCGCGCTCAGCGAGGAGGAGGCCGAAGTCTGGATTGACGGTCGTTTGCAAGAGCTGGACCCGGACGATCGGCGAGCAGGCATTGGCGATCTGGGTCCCGGGCTGGATGAGGCCGACTATCGCAGGCGCGTCGAATCCATACGCGCCTACATCGCCGCCGGCGATTGCTATCAGGTCAATCTGACCTTTACCCGCCGCTTCGCCTGGTTTGGCGACCCCCTGGCGCTCTACGCCGGGCTGCGCGTGCGGCAACCGGTGCGCTACGGCGGCATCGTGCGTTGGAATGGGGGCGCCGTGGTGTCGCTTTCCCCTGAGCTATTCGTCGAGCGATGTGGCGCACGCCTGCTGACTCGACCGATGAAAGGTACGGCGCCGCGCTACGAGGCACCGGAGACCTTGGGGAACTCGGAAAAGGATCGGGCCGAAAATCTGATGATCGTCGATCTCTTGCGCAACGACCTCGGGCGTCTTGCCGAGCCCGGAAGCGTGCGTGTGGAGAAGCTGTTCGAGATCGAGGCCTATCCCACCGTTTGGCAGATGGTTTCCCAAATCTCGGCGCGGGTCCGTGAGGGGACGCCGGAAACCGTGCTGCGGGCCTTGTTTCCCTGTGGCTCGGTGACCGGCGCGCCGAAGATTCGCGCCATGCAGATCGTCCGCGAACTCGAGGACGGGCCCCGCGGGCTCTACACCGGCGCCTTTGGCTGGATCGATCCGGCTGGCGACCTGCGGTTGAACGTCGCGATTCGTACCCTGGAGCTGGCCGCTGACGGCAGCGGCAGCCTGGGCGTTGGCAGCGGCATCGTCGCCGATTCCGACGCGGCGGCCGAGTGGCAGGAGTGCAGCCTGAAGGCGGCCTTTCTGACCGAGCACGATCCGGGAGTCGAGCTCATAGAGACGCTACGGGCGGAGGACGGGGTCTTTCCTCGCCTTGCAGCTCACCTCGACAGGCTGCAGCGTTCCGCCGCGTGGTTTGGCTTTCCCTGCGATCTCTTGGCGGTGCGCGCCGCCCTCGCCGCCCAGGTCGGCGGAGGCCTTCGGCGGGTTCGACTTACCCTGGGCAAGGATGGCGTTCCGCGGGCCAGCGGTGCAGAGCTGACCCCAGAGCCCGCAGGCCAGCGATGGGCAAGACTGGCGAGCGTGCCCGTCAATGGGGATGACCCGCTCCGACGCCATAAGACGACCGCACGGGTTCTGTACGATCACGCTCTTGGCGAGCTTGCCGACGATCCGGAGACCTTCGATCTAATTTTCCTCAATCGGCGAGGCGAGGTGGCGGAGGGCGCGCGCAGTACAGTCTTCGTGCCGAGAGGCGGTGTACTTTTGACGCCGCCGGTGGCCAGCGGTGCCTTGCCCGGCGTGCTGAGGGGAGAATTGATTGCCACGGGCCGGGCGAAAGAAGCTGTGCTCGCCGCGGCCGACCTGACAGGGGAGTTCTACCTCGGCAATGCGCTGCGTGGCCTCTTGGCGGTACGCCTGCGGAGGTAGGCCGGGGCTGCGGTATGATGCGCGGCGGCCGTTCGGCCCGGAGGAATCGACGCCCCGCGGCGGAAGTCGCGGGACCTTTGAGGACAAGCCATGAATCGCGCCTGCAAGACCATTCTCATGCTGCCCGTCCTTGCGGGGGCCATCGCCACGGTGGCGCCAGGGGCGAGCGCGGCGACGCCGCGTGTAGCCGCCGCCCGCAGCGCGGCCGCGGAAGTTCCCGTGCGCAGCGTTTCGCCGCGTGGTGCGCTCGCCGCCGACGAGGCATCGACCATTGCCATATTTCGGCGGGCCAGCGCCTCGGTGGTCTACATCACCACCCTCGACCGGGTGCTCAATCTGTGGACCCAAAACGTGCGGGAAGTGCCGCGGGGTACCGGATCGGGCTTTGTTTGGGATGACCAAGGGCACATCGTCACCAACTATCACGTCGTCGCCGGCGCCAAGGCGGCGCAGGTGAGGCTCGCGGACCAGCGCGGATTCATGGCTGAATTGGTGGGAGTCAGTCCCGACGATGACCTGGCGGTCCTCAAGATCAGTGTACCTGAGCGCCGTCCGCTCCCGCTCCCCCTGGGGAGCAGCGCAGATTTGCAGGTGGGCCAGAAGGTGCTGGCCATCGGCAACCCCTTCGGCCTCGACCATACCCTGACCACGGGAGTCATCTCGGCGCTCAACCGCTCCATCGACGGAGACGACGGCAACGCCATCCACCGGCTCATCCAGACCGACGCCGCCATCAATCCCGGCAATTCCGGCGGCCCCCTGCTCGACAGCGCTGGCCGCCTCATCGGCGTCAATACGGCGATCTACAGCCCCTCCGGCGCCAGCGCCGGAATCGGGTTTTCGGTGCCGGCGGATACGGTGAACCGGGTCGTTCCGGAACTGATCGCCTTTGGCCACTACCGGCGACCGACCGCCGGATTCAACGTCATCGATCGGGTGAGCACGGTCGTTCTGCAACCGATGGGGGTCAAGGGCGTCCTCATCCTTGACGTGGCGCCCGGATCGCCGGCGGCGCAGGCGGGCATGCGCGGCTCTCGGGTCAATCGCGACGGCTCGGTCGAACCGGGTGACATTCTGCAAACCATCGACGCAACGCCGGTCTACAACTCGACCGACATCGATCGCGTTCTGGGGGGAAAGCGCATCGGCGACCGCGTGACCCTGGGAATCCTGCGCGAAGGCCGGACGCTCCCGCTGGTCATCACCCTCGTCGAGGGTCGCGAGTGATCAGCCGCGCAACTTGCGCAGATAGAGGCCGATCATCATGAAGATGGCGGCACCGACGGCGTAGGTAAAGGCCTTGGCGACATCGACATCCTGGTAGGCCAGCAGGACCGGCGTGTCGTTTTCGACCCGATAACGGACGCTGGTCTGGAAGTGCCAGGAGGAGGCCTTGACCTCATAGAGGCCGTCGTCCTTCTTCCAGCGCAACCAGTTGGCGGGCTCCTCCAGTTCACCCGCTGGGGAACCCGGTTCCAGAGCCGTGACACGGCCGCCGCCGCGGGCTTCGGCGAGATCCTTCCAGGCGATGCCACAGGCTTCCTTCTTTTCGCCGCAGGCGGCGACGAGGCGGAATTCCGGCTTCCACGCCGGGCTGTTCTTTTCCCACGGCCAGGCAGTGATGAAGGCGACCGAGCACACCCCCACCAGGAAGGAGAAAATCATCAGGGCGGTGAACACCTGGGCGAAGTAGCTGCGCTTGTCCTGCATCGTGATCTCCGGGATCAGCTTAGCTTCGCCAACTGAGCTCTGAGCTTTTCGAGTACCGCCGAAAGTTCGGCGACCCGCTGCCTCGTCTGCTCCACTACGGCGGCCGGTGCGCGGGCGACGAAGCCCTCGTTGGACAGCTTGCCGTTGTCGCTGGTGATCTGCTTTTCCAGTTTTTCGATTTCCTTGGTCAGACGTTCTTTTTCGGCGGCGACGTCGATCTCCACCTTGAGCATGAGGCGGATTTCGCTCACCACGGCCACTGGCGCCAGGGCGTCGGCAGGCATGTCGGAAACGATTTGTACCTCGGAGAGCTTACCCAGAGCTTGCAGGACGGGGACGAACTCGGCAATTTCCTCGCCGCCGCCGGTCACCAGCAGAGGCATGCGCTGGGCAGGGGAGATGCCCATCTCGCCGCGCAGGTTGCGGCAGGCGTAGGCCAGGGCCTTGAGGCGCTCGACCTTGGCTTCCGCAGCGGCGTCGATGCGGCTCGGCTCGGCGCGCGGGTAGGCGGCGAGCATGATGGAATCGTGGGTCTTCTTGCCGGCGATGGGGGCCACCGTCTGCCACAGTTCCTCGGTGATGAAGGGCAGCAGCGGATGGGCGAGGCGCAGCACCGCTTCCAGCACGCGCACCAGGGTGCGGCGGGCGCCCCGGGCGGCGGCCTCGTCGCCCGCCTGCATCTCGACCTTGGCGATTTCCAGGTACCAGTCGCAGAACTCGTCCCAGACGAACTTGTAGATGGCGTGCGCCAGGAGGTCGAAGCGGTAGTCGGCGAAATGCTGCTCGACCTCGGCTTCGACCCGCTGCAGGAGGCTGACGATCCAGCGGTCGGCGAAGCTGAACTTGAGCCGTCCGCCGGCGGGTACCGGGCAGGAGCCGTCGGCCTGCTGCTGGTGGTCCAGCGCCAGGTCGTGGCCCTCGACGTTCATCAGCACGAAGCGGGTGGCGTTCCACAGCTTGTTGCAGAAATTGCGGTAGCCGTCGCAGCGATTGAGGTCGAACTTGATGTCGCGGCCGGGGCTGGCCAGGCTCGCGAAGGTGAAGCGCAGTGCGTCGGTGCCGAAGGCGGGGATGCCCTCGGGGAATTCCTTCCTCGTCTTCTTCTCGATCTGTTCGGCCTGCTTGGGGTTCATCAGGCCGAAGGTGCGTTTTTTGACTAGGTCCTCGATGCCGATGCCGTCGATGAGGTCGATGGGGTCCAGGACGTTGCCCTTGGACTTGGACATCTTCTGTCCCTCGGCATCGCGGATGAGGCCGTGCACATAGACGTGCTTGAAGGGGATCTTGCCGGTGATGTGCTTGGTCATCATGACCATGCGCGCGACCCAGAAGAAGATGATGTCGAAGCCGGTGACCAGCACGCTGGAGGGCAGGTAGAGGTCCAGCGCGTCGTTGGACTGGGCCGGCCACTCCGATGTCCAGTCGAGGGTGGAGAAGGGCCACAGGGCGCTGGAATACCAGGTGTCGAGGACGTCCGGGTCGCGGGTGAGGCGGGGGCCTTCGGCGAGCAGGGCTTCCAGTTGCTCCAGGCTGGCGTTGGCCAGGAAATCTGGGGCTTCCGGGTGATGCTCGACGAAACGGGCCCGGGAGAGGTCGCCCTTCAGGTGGGCGATGCGGGCCTCGGCGCGCTCCTTCCAGCGGGCCATGGCTTCCGCCTCGTCGTGGGCGACGATGACGTTGCCCAGGGCGTCGTACCAGGCGGGGATCTGGTGGCCCCACCAGAGTTGCCGCGAGATGCACCAGTCCTGGATGTTGTTCAGCCACTGGTTGTAGGTATTGACCCAGTTTTCCGGCACGAACCGGATTTCGCCGGAGGCCACCACGTCGAGGGCCTTTTCGGTGATCGACTTGCCGTCGGCGCCGGGCTTGGACATGGCGACGAACCACTGGTCGGTGAGCATGGGCTCGATGACGACGCCGGTACGGTCGCCGCGGGGCACCTTGAGCTTGTGCTTGTCGGTCTTATCCAGGAGGCCGAGGGCTTCCAGGTCGGCGACGACGGCCTTTCTGGCGTCGAAGCGGTCCAGGCCCCGATATTTTTCGGGGGCGTTGTCGTTGACCGTGCCGTCCAGAGCGAGGATGGAAATCATCGGCAGGCCGTGGCGCTGGCCCACGGCGTAATCGTTGAAGTCGTGGGCCGGGGTGACCTTGACGCAGCCGGTACCGAATTCGAGATCGACGTAGCTGTCAGCGATGATGGGAATCTCGCGATCGGTGAGGGGCAGCTTCACCATCTTGCCGATCATGGCCTTGTAACGCTCGTCTTCCGGGTGCACCATCACCGCGGTGTCGCCGAGCATCGTTTCCGGCCGGGTGGTGGCGACCACCAAGCTACCCGAGCCGTCTCCCAGTGGGTAGCGGATGTGCCACAGGAAGCCGTCTTCTTCCTCCTGTACCACTTCCAGATCGGAGACCGCGGTGTGCAGTTTCGGGTCCCAGTTCACCAGGCGCTTGCCACGGTAGATGAGGCCCTCGTTGTAGAGGCGTACGAAGGTTTCGGTAACGACCTGGTTGAGGCCGGCATCCATGGTGAAGCGCTCCCGGGTCCAGTCCGGGCTGGTACCCATGCGGCGCATTTGCCGCGTAATGGTGCCGCCGGAGTATTCCTTCCATTCCCAGACCTTCTCCAGGAACTTCTCACGCCCCAGGTCGTGACGGGAAATGCCCTGAGCGTCCAGCTGGCGCTCGACGACGATCTGGGTGGCGATGCCCGCGTGGTCGGTGCCCGGTTGCCACAAGGTGTTGTGGCCCCGCATGCGGTAGTAGCGGGTGAGGGCGTCCATGATGGTCTGGTTAAAGCCGTGACCCATGTGCAGGGTGCCGGTGACGTTGGGCGGCGGCAGCAGGATGCAGAAGGCGTCGCTGGCAGGCTTCGCGCGGTCGAGTCCGGCGGCGAAATAACCCTTGGATTCCCAGTCGGGATACCAGCGGCGCTCGATGTCCGCGGGTTCGAAAGCTTTGGCGAGTTCCATGGCCTTGGGGAAAAACGGAAAACCGAGGATTATACCGGCAAGGGCCCGGATGCCGTTCCCGTGTGCTTTGGCCCGGATCTTTCACCGGGCAGAGGCCGTTCGCGGCGGGTAACTCGACGAATGCCGCGCGCCGACCCGAATCCAGCCGCCCCCATATTTCTGAACTGCGCGTCAGGAGGCGGCGCTACCGGGGTCTTGCGGGAAGAGCGCGGCGAGGGCGGCCCGGTGCTGCGGCGAGTGGTGAAGTACGCCCTGATATTCCGCCGAGAGATCCAGCAAGGCCTCCAGGCCGTTAGTGCGCGCCGAACGCAACAAACGCTTCCCGTAGCGCAATGCGGGTCCCGAATGAGCGGCAATTCGCGCGGCCATGGCCAAGGCTTCGGGTAACAGGCGCTCTGCGGGAACCACGCGGGAGACCAGGCCGATGCGCTCCGCCTCCCGGGCATCGATGGCCTCGCCGGTAAAAGTGAGTTCTGCCGCCTTCGCGTAGCCGACGATGCGTTGCAGGAACCAGGCGCCGCCATCTCCCGGAATGAGGCCAAGGCGCACAAAGCTCTCGGCGAAAACGGCGGTTTCTGCTGCGATGCGTAAGTCGCACATGCAGGCGAGGTCGCAGCCCGCACCGATGGCGGGGCCATTGACCGCGGCAATCGTTGGCACGTCCAGGCGGTGCAAAGCCAGGGGGATCCTCTGGATGCCCCGCCGGTAATTGGCGCTGATCTGTTCGGGATCGCCGGCGGCGAGTCCTCGGCGATCCCGGAAATCCTTGACGTCTCCCCCGGCACAGAAGGCACTGCCGGCTCCGGTCACGACCAGCACATGGACGGTCTCGTCCGCCTGAACGGATTCGCAGGCGGCCGCGACGGCGTCGAACTGCTCCTGGCTGGAAAGGGCATTTCTAGCCTCGGGCCGGTTGAGCGTGAGGACCGCAATGGCGCCGCTACGGCTCAGCAGTTCGGTGGCGATCATGAAACTTGCTCCGGGGGCGCTTGCTGGAACAGCGGGAGCGGCGGCGTTCAGCCGTGCCGTGGCCGGTTTGAGACGTCGGCAAGGGCATCCTCGGCGATGTCCCTGAGCCCCTGCCTCAATTCCGCAATCAAGGCGGGCTGCACATTGGCGAGGGCAGCCTCGATGAGGCTGGGAAGTTCCGCTTCGATGCGTTGGTGGAGGTGTGTCGCCAGTTCCGCGTAAATTTGCTCCGACGTCGCGGAAGAGTCGCGCTGCGGCACGCTCGCAGGGGACGAGGGCGCCAGCTCTGACGGGACCCCCGGGGGGGCTTGGTCGAGAAGCGGGAGTTCATCGTCCCCGACCATGTCGGTGAGGGTGGGAATGTCTTCGCCTTCCTGAGGATTCGGTCGCCGCCGGTTCATGAGCGCATCGGCGCGGGCGAAAACCTTGCTCGGGGGAACGATGCCGTCGAATTCGTCCATCAGGCGTCCGTCAGATCGAAGAACTGCACGGTGTAGCCCCGCTCCTTGTAATGGCGTACGCGCTCGCGTCCGGCGGCGCGGTCCTCGGGATCGTCGCCGACGACTTCAATCAAGCTGGTGAAACGAGAGAATCCCGGGGGTACTGTTTCGCCCAGGTTCATCAGGCGCTGATCCTGGGCTGGTGCGGCGAGGGAGTCGGCGATCAGGATGGCGGTTTCGCCCGCCAAGGGCGAATCGGCACGGCAGTGGGGGACGAAGCTCAACGCGGGCTGGCTCCAGAGGAGGCGATCCAGGTGAGTAGCCCTCTCCGCATCCGGCACATAGACCAGCACTGGCTTACGCTGATTCCAGGCCCTGCCGAGCAGGGCGCAGGCGGCCGCCAGCTTGTCCCGGGCCCCGTGGTAGAAGAAGACCTGGGTCACGGAGCGTCGATCAGTCGAGCTTGCCCGCCCGGCTAAGCAGGAAATGCGCAAGAAGCGGGACAGGCCGCCCTGTGGCGCCCTTCTCGCTGCCGGAGCGGTATGCGGTGCCGGCGACATCGAGATGCGCCCAGTCGTACTTTTTGGTGAAACGGGCGAGGAAGCACGCCGCGGTGATAGAGCCGCCCCAACGCCCGCCGATGTTCGCCATGTCGGCGAAGGGACTCTTGAGCAGTTCCTGGTAGTCGTCCCAGAGCGGCAACTGCCAGGCGCGATCGTGGGCGTCGTCGCCCGCCTCGAGCAACTCCCGCGCCAGACTCTCGCGGCTCGCGTAGAGCCCACTGGCAACATGGCCCAGGGCGACAACACAGGCCCCGGTCAGGGTGGCTACGTCGATGACGGTCTCCGGTTCAAAGCGCTCGCTGTAGGTAAGTGCGTCGCAGAGGATGAGTCGGCCTTCGGCGTCGGTGTTGAGGATCTCAATGGTCTGCCCAGACATCGAGGTAACGATATCCCCGGGTCGCGTAGCGCCACCGCCCGGCATGTTTTCCACCGCGGGTACAACCACCGTGAGGTTGAGGGGGAGGCCCATGCGAGCCGCGGCCATGAGGGTTCCCAACACCGCTGCGGCACCGCACATGTCGAATTTCATCTCGTCCATGTCCGCCGAGGGCTTGAGGGAAATGCCTCCGGTGTCGAAAGTTACCCCCTTGCCCACCAGAACGATGGGCTTTTCGGATGGTTTGCCCCCTTTGTAAGAAAGCACGATCAGGCGAGGCGGCTGATGAGAGCCGCGGGCCACGGCTAGAAGCGAGTGCATGCCTAGACGCTCCATGGCCTCCCCGTCGAGTATTTCGGCGGTAAGTCCAAGGTCGGCGGCGAGTTGACTCGCCTGCTCCGCCAGCCAGGTGGGGTGGCAGACGTTGGGGGGAGTGTTCCCCAGTCCTCGCGCAAACGCGACTCCCTCGGCGATCGCTTGTCCCTGAAGCAGCGCCTCCTCGGCACGAGCAAGTTCGTTGCGCCGCTCCACGGCGAGCGTCAGTTTCCGCAAGGGGCGACGGACTTCGTCTTTCTTGCTCTTGTACTGATCGAAGCGATAGGTGGCATCGAGCGCCGCAAGCACTGTCTGGCGAACGCGCCAAGCGACGCTACGCTTCTTGACGGCGATTTCGGTCAGAAAGAAGGAGGCGTCGAAGGCGCCGGTCTCGTTGAGGGTTTTGACGGCGGTCCGTACGGCAGCGGAAAACTCCTTTTCGCGGAAGTCCTTTTCCTTTCCAAGGCCGACCAGCAGGACACGGTCGCAAAGCGTGCCCGGAACGTTGTGGAGCAGGAGTGTCGAGCCACCTTTGCCCTCCATATCGCCCCGTCGAAGCAGGTCGGACAAATAGCCGGCCGAGGCCTTGTCGAGTAATTCTGCGGGAAGGGTGAGCTTGCGGGGTTCGAAAACTCCAACGACCACGCAGGCGCTGCGCTGTTTTTCCGGACTGCCGCTTTTTATGCTAAATTCCACTGGCCGCTCCCTATGACGCAAATTCCGATAGTCAGGGGATTATCCCCGCATTTTTTCAGTTTCGTCAAAGCATGATCTTCGAGCGCGCCGCCCGGCGCGAATTCGCCCAGGCGGCGGCCGGAATCAGCGTCGCGCTGCTTGCCATTTTGACTTCGACGCAGTTGATCCGTCTGCTCAACGATGCGGCGGGCGGACGCATCGCGCCGGAGGGCGTCTTGGCCCTTCTCGGTTTCGCGGCACTCAATTTTCTTCCTGTTCTCCTGTCGCTTACTCTATTCGTCTCGGTTTTACTCAGTTTGTCGCGGGTTTACCGGGATTCCGAAATGGCAGTCTGGCAGTCCTGTGGAGTGCCGCTCACGGCTTGGCTTAGGCCGGTCTTGAAGTTTGCCCTGCCGCAGGTGCTGGCGATCGCTGTTCTTTCTGCCTTTCTGTCGCCTTGGGCGCAGTTGAGTAGCGCCGAGTACAAGGCGAAACTCGCCAGCCGCAAGGATGCGAGCCAGGTCACTCCGGGTGCGTTCCGCGAGATCCAGGGCGGTGAGCGCGTCGTTTTCGTGGAGGCGATGGCCGACGACGTGAGCCAGATTCAAAACGTTTTCGTTTCGTCTTTCGAGAACGGCCGCCTCGGCGTCGTCATGGCAGCGACCGGGCATCAGGAGATTTTGGGCAACGGCGACCGCTTCATGGTGCTTGAGCGCGGGCGTCGTTATGAAGTCGAGCCGGGGACGCCGGAGTTCAAAATCATGGAGTTCGAGCGTTACGGTTTTCGTACCGAGGATTCCAGCACGAAGCCAGCGGACGCGACGCCAAGCCGCCGGCCTTTCCATGAATTGCTCGTCGACCGGGCCGCCAACAGTCGCGGCGAACTTCTCTGGCGGCTGGGCCTGCCCATTTCCGCACTGGTCCTGGCGATGATGGCTATACCGCTCTCCTATGTGAATCCACGTGCCGGGCGATCGGCCAATGTGCTCATTGCCATTCTGATCTACGCCATCTATTCGAATCTACTTTCCATTAGCCAGGCCTGGGTGTCCCGCGGCAAGCTTTCGTTCGCGATCGGCGTGTGGGCCGCCCACGCCGTGATGCTGTTACCGATTGCCGTGATGTTCTACAGCCGTATACATCTCAGGCTGCCATGGCAGCGGCGGCGGGCGTAGAGTGGCGCCATTGCTCTACCAGCGCTACCTGATGCGGGAGACCTTTGTCGCCATTGCGCTGGTTTTGGCCGCATTCATCGCGCTTTTCGGGTTCTTTGACCTGATCAATGAATTGCGCAGTGTCGGCAAGGGTGGATACCAGTTCGGGCATGCCTTCATTTTTGTCACCCTCAGTGTGCCGGGGCGCATATACGAATTGGCGCCAGTCGCGGTCCTGATCGGCACCTTGTACGCGCTCTCGACTTTGGCGCGACACTCGGAGATCACCGTATTGCGGGCATCAGGCATGTCTTCCCGGGATCTCTTGGTGACCCTGTTTCGGGTGGCCGGCATTCTTGCCGTGCTGACTCTCGTGATCGGCGAGGTGATCGTTCCGTTCTCCGAGCGTGCCGCCCAGGATTTGCGAGTGCGGGCGATCAAGAACGTCATCGCCCACCAGGGCTTCGACACCGGTTTGTGGGTGAAGGATGGTCGCAGTTTCATCAATATCCGGACCGCGACAGCGGATGCGGAGTTGAAGGCGGTACGCATCTACCGCTTTGACGAAAACGCCGCCCTGGAGTCTGTCACCGAGGCCAGGTCCGCGGAGTTTCGACCACCCGATAGCTGGTTGCTCTACGACGTGGTGGCGACGCGCCTCGTCGGAGAAAAGGCCACGGTGGAGCGTCAGGAAAGCCTGGAATGGCAGACGGCGGTGACACCTGACCTGCTTGCGGTGCTCATGGTCGCTCCCGAGCGTATGTCCCTTTACGGACTCTACAACTATTGGCGGCACCTGGCCGACAATCGCCAGAAAACGGAACGCTACGAAATCGCGCTTTGGAAAAAACTCATCTACCCGTTGGCGGCGCTCGTCATGGTGGCGCTCGCACTTCCGTTTGGTTACTCCCACGACAGGGTGGGGGGAGTCAGCCTCAAGATATTCTTCGGCGTCATGATCGGCATCTTGTTCCACATGCTGAACGGGCTTTTTTCCAGCCTGGGGGTCATCAATTCCTGGCATCCCTTCGCAAGCGCCGCGACGCCTTCCGCCATTTTCCTCATTGCCGCGGCGGGCATGCTCTGGTGGGTCGAGCGGCGATAGGGATCGCTGGCCGCCTTGGCTTATCCGGCGGGGGGTTCGAAGACCACTCTCGTTCCGGCGATACGGTCGTGCAGGAAGCGGTGGTCCGGGTCGAAAGCGACCCAGAGGAAACCCGCACCCAGCAAGGCGGTGCTCAACCAGGCCGCGAGGTAGCGAAGCACGGCTTGCAACGGGCGCAGCGCAGCTCCATCCGCAGTGACCACGCGCAATTTCCAGGTCTTCATCGCCAGGGTCTGGCCGCCATTGAGCCAGAACCAGACGAAGTAGATGAGTAGAACGAGGAAAAGGTGCGCCCAGAGCAGGCGGCCGGAAGTGCCGTGGAGAAAGGCTGCTAGTACGATCTGGGGAATCATGAACCCGACAAGAAGAATGCCGAAAACCACCAGGGCTTCATAGAGCAGGCTCGAAAAAAGGCGGGCCAGCCCGGGCCGCTGCGAGGACATCAGGGTTTGCCAGGCTCGCCAGGCGAGGGCGATGCTTCCTCTTTCGGCGCGGGTCGAGGGAGGCGGCCTTCCTTGCGAACCTGGGCTTTTTCTTCCTCGCTCAGGCTGCTGTAGGCGTCCCATTTCTGCTTGACTGCCTGCTTGCGCTCAGCAGGTAACTGATTGAATTCCTTGTAACTATCGCGAATTTTGGCGCGCTGCTCAGGGCTCAATAGAGCCCATTCGCGCATGCGATCGTGAATACGCCGCTGTTCTTCCGGCTTCATGGCTGGGAAGCGTTCAGTGATCAGCAGCCACTTTTTGCGGCGGAGATCGTCCATGTTGTCCCATTCGACCCCAAGCGGCGCCAGAATCGCGCGCTGATCCGGGGTGAGGCGGGACCACAACGGCTGCGAGGGCGTTCCAATCACGGCGGTCGTGGGCGGGTTTGCCCACGCGCTCGACGCCAGGAAGAGGAGGGCGAGCGCTACTCTTCCGGCGCGTCTCTTAGCCATTCGAAAAAGTCTTTGTCCAGGAACGCTTCGGGCGGAAGTTCGTCGGCCAGCAGCGCGCTATCCACATCGCCAATTTCGCTCACATACTGCTGGCCATGCCAATAAAAGGCGATCCACATGCCGACCAGTAGGGCCGCGGCCGAGAGAAGATTGCGCACAAAACGCTGGTCGCCGCCCAGTTTCAGCCCGCGCCCCCTGCCAGTCGCCAAAACAAGTTCCGCCGACGAGAGCTTTTGGCGCGATAGCGCCTGGTGGCGCGCAGCCTCCAGGCGTCGCGCAGCAGCGGGTGGGACTTCCTGCAATCCCTGGTTGAGAGCCTGCCGAACCCGGCTGGCGTAGCGTTCTTCCATCATAGTTTTATCCCTCTTGCCGAAAGGGCGGCGGCCAAAGCGTGTGTCGCCCTGGAACAGTGCGTCTTCACGCTGCCCTCTGAGCAACCCATTGCCGCTGCCGTTTCGGCTACGTCCATGTCTTCCCAGTAACGCATGAGAAAGGCTTCCCGTTGACGCGGGGGCAATTTTGCCACTTCTTCCTCGATGGCGGCTACGGTTCTCGATTGCAGAAGCTGGGCCTCGGGGGAAACGGCCAGCCCCGATCCATCTTCGGCGGCGATGGATTCCAGAGGGTCGTGATCATCATCATCGGGGCTAAATGCCGAAAGTACGGTCGTCCAGAGCGATCGCACCTTGCTGCGACGAAAGAAATCCCTGATCGTGTTTTGCAGGATGCGCTGAAACAGCAGCGGCAACTCGCCCGGCGGGCGGTCGCCGTATTTTTCGGCGAGTTTGAGCATGCTGTCCTGCACGATGTCCAGGGCCGCCTCCTCATCGCGGACCGCGAACATCGCCTGTTTGAAGGCGCGCCGCTCGACGGATTCGAGAAAATAGGAAAGTTCGTTGGGTGAGGCCAGGTGGTCTCTCCTCGGCGGAAAGCCTTGAAAACCTTATGGTTATTGTGCTGGAGCCTTGACCGGAAAGGGCCGGTCGATTAAGGTTATGCGTTTTTCGGGCAGCAGCTATTTTGGGCGAAAAACGATGATCAGCGGTGCGGAAATTGTAATCAGGTGCCTCCAGGAAGAAAAGGTCGACTATGTTTTCGGCTATCCGGGCGGTTCCGTGCTTCATATCTATGACGCCTTGTTCAAGCAGGATCAGGTCAAGCACATCCTCGTCCGCCATGAGCAGGCGGCTGTTCACGCCGCCGATGCCTATTCGCGCTCTTCCCAGCGAGTCGGCGTTGCCTTGGTAACCTCCGGGCCCGGTGTCACCAACACGGTGACCGGTATCGCGACCGCGTACATGGATTCCGTGCCCATCGTGGTGATCACCGGTCAGGTTCCCACCGCCTACATAGGCCAGGATGCGTTTCAGGAGTGCGACACCGTCGGGATTACGCGGCCGTGCGTCAAGCACAATTTCCTGGTTAAGGACGTGAAAGACCTCGCGGTTACCATCAAAAAGGCCTTTCACATTGCGGCAACCGGCCGGCCGGGGCCGGTGGTGGTCGATATCCCCAAGGATGTCACGGCCCAGATGTGCGACTTCGAGTATCCGAAGAACATCCAGATGCGCTCCTACAATCCAGTGGTCAAGGGGCATCTCGGGCAGATCAAGAAGGCCGTGCAACTGCTTTCCGAAGCCAAGCGGCCGATCATCTACACCGGCGGCGGAGTGATTCTTTCCGATGCCGCGGAGAAATTGACCGAGCTCGCGCGGCGCCTCGATTTTCCCGTGACCAACACCCTTATGGGTCTGGGCGGCTACCCGGCCACAGATCGGCAGTTTGTCGGGATGCTGGGCATGCACGGAACCTTCGAGGCGAACATGGCCATGCACTATGCGGACGTAATCCTCGCGGTCGGTGCCCGTTTCGATGACCGGGTGATCGGTAATCCGGCCCACTTCAGCGAGGAACCGCGCCGGATTATCCATATCGACATCGATCCCTCTTCAATCTCTAAGCGTGTGCGGGTCGATGTGCCCATCGTCGGCAATGTCCCTGATGTGCTTGACGAAATCCTCAAGCTCATGGAAGGCGGATTCAAGCCTGATCCCGGGGTGACGGACTGGTGGAAGCAGATCGGCGAGTGGCGCGGTCGCAATTGCCTGCGCTACAAGCAGGACAAGCTGATCATGCCCCACTACGTGGTTGAAAAGCTTTACGAAGTCACAGGTGGCGACGCTTTCGTCACGTCTGACGTGGGGCAACACCAGATGTTCGCTGCCCAGTATTACAAGTTCGACAAGCCGCGGCGCTGGATCAATTCTGGCGGCCTGGGTACCATGGGGGTCGGTCTGCCTTATGCCATGGGCGTCCTGTTTGCCAATCCGGGCGCCCAGGTTGCCTGCGTCACGGGTGAAGCGTCTATCCAGATGTGCATCCAGGAACTCTCGACCTGCAAGCAGTTTGAGTTGCCCATCAAGATCATCAACTTGAACAACGGCTATCTGGGTATGGTGCGTCAGTGGCAAGAGATGTTCTATTCCAGCCGCTACTCCCAGTCCTACGTGACCTCCCTTCCCGATTTCGTCAAGCTGGCCGAATCCTACGGTCACGTGGGAATGAAAATCGAGCGTCCCGAGGATGTCGAGCCTGCCCTGAAGAAGGCTTTCACCGAGCACAAGAACGACCTCGTTTTCATGGATTTCATCGTCGATCCCATCGCCAATGTCTTCCCCATGGTGGCTGCCGGCAAGGGGCTGACTGAGATGATTCTGGCTGAAGATCTGTGAGCGGGGAAACTGACAACACCATGCGACACATTATTTCCATCCTGATTGAAAACGAAGCCGGCGCCCTGTCCCGCGTCGCCGGCCTCTTCTCTGCCCGCGGCTACAATATCGAGTCATTGACCGTGGCGCCTACCGAGGATTCCTCGCTTTCCCGCATGACCATCCTCACACGGGGGTCGGACGAGGTGCTGGAGCAGATCACCAAGCAGCTCAACAAGCTCGTCGATGTGGTCAAAGTTGTCGATCTCTCCGAGGCCGCCCACGTCGAGCGCGAACTCATGCTCATCAAGGTCCGCGCTACGGGTAAGGACCGGGAGGAGATGAAGCGCATGGCGGACATCTTCCGTGGGCGCATCATCGATGTCACCGAGTCCACCTACGTGGTCGAATTGACCGGAGCAAGCTCTAAGCTCGATTCCTTCATCGCCGCGCTGGATGGTGGCTTGATCCTGGAAACCGTCCGGACGGGCGTCTGCGGTATCGGCCGCGGGGACCGCATCCTGAAGGTGTGAAGCGAGACTCACTTTTCACCTTGCAACCCCTTATCACTACGAGGAAGACAATGAAAGTTTATTACGACAAGGACGCCGACCTTTCCCTGATCAAGGGCAAGAAGGTCACCATCGTCGGGTATGGTTCGCAGGGCCACGCCCACGCCCAGAATCTCAAGGATTCCGGCGTCAAGGTCACGGTAGGTTTGCGTAAGGGCGGCGCCTCCTGGGGCAAAGCCGAGAAAGCAGGTCACAAGGTCGAGGAAATCGCCAAGGCCGTGAAGGGCGCCGATGTGGTCATGATTCTTCTGCCCGACGAGCAGCAGCCTTCCGTCTATGCGGAGCATGTCGAGCCCAACCTCAAGAAGGGCGCGGCGCTGGCCTTCGCCCACGGATTCAACATCCACTACAACCAGATCGTTCCCCGCGAGGATGTTGACGTGATCATGGTCGCCCCCAAGGGGCCTGGCCACACCGTCCGTTCCGAGTACCTGAAGGGTGGCGGCGTGCCTTCCCTGATTGCTGTGTATCAGGACAAAACCGGCAAAGCCAAGGATATTGCCCTCTCTTACGCCGCAGCGAACGGCGGGACCAAGGGGGGCGTCATTGAGACCAACTTCCGTGAAGAGACCGAAACCGACCTCTTTGGCGAGCAGGCCGTGCTGTGTGGCGGGGCTGTGGAACTCGTGAAGATGGGATTCGAGACCCTGACCGAAGCGGGCTACGCTCCGGAAATGGCCTATTTCGAGTGCCTGCACGAACTCAAGTTGATTGTCGACCTGATGTACGAAGGTGGCATCGCCAACATGAATTACTCCATCTCCAACAACGCCGAATACGGCGAGTACGTTACCGGTCCCGAGGTCATCAACGAGCAGTCCCGTGCCGCCATGCGCAATGCCTTGCAGCGCATTCAGCAAGGCGATTACGCCAAGATGTTCATCCTGGAAGGTCGCACCAACTACCCGGCGATGACTGCGCGCCGTCGCCTGACTGCCGCTCACCCCATCGAGCAGGTCGGCGCCAAACTGCGCGACATGATGCCCTGGATCAAGAAGAACAAGCTCGTCGACCAGACGAAGAACTAATTTCGGTCACGACCCGACGAACATCGTTGCTCGCGCTTGCCGTGCTACAGCGCTGTTTGGGAACTCGCGCCTAGTTCCGTCTTCGCTTTGGGCGGTGTGGTTTTCTACACCGCCCAAAAGCTTTAAAGGACATTGATGAATTATCCCCATCCGATTCTTGCCCGCGAAGGCTGGCCTTTCATCGCCGGCTCCCTGATCCTGGCTGTGGTTGCCACTTATTTCGGTGGAGCCTGGTCCCTGCCTCCATGGATCATCTTCGTCTTCTGCGTCCAGTTCTTCCGCGACCCGGGCCGGGAGATCGCCGGCAACGGGGGGAAGAGTGTGGTGGCTCCGGCAGACGGTCGGGTGATCGTGGTCGAGGAAACCGATGACCCCTACTTGAATCGCCGTGCTCTCAAGGTCAGCGTGTTCATGAACGTCTTCAACGTTCATTCCAACCGGGCGCCCATTGACAGTACCGTGGTGCAGAAGTGGTACAGCCCTGGCAGTTTCGTCAATGCCGCCCTGGCCAAGGCTTCGCTGGAGAACGAGCGGTGTGCGCTTCACCTCAAGACCCAGGATGGTCGAGATGTCACCTGCGTGCAGATCGCCGGTTTGGTGGCACGGCGCATCCTGAATTACGTGGATGCAGGCAAGGCACTCTCCCGGGGTGATCGCTACGGCTTCATCCGCTTTGGTTCCCGCGTTGACCTCTATTTGCCCCTCGATAGCCGCGTCAGGGTGACCATCGGTGAAAAGGTGTATGCTTCGACCACCCTGCTGGCCGAGCTTTCCTAGGCGATGACCGAACTCAAACCCCGTAAGGCCCTGTTCAACCCGGAGCTTCGCCGCCGCGGCATTTACATCGTTCCCAATCTGTTCACCACCGCCGCGCTGTTTTGCGGTTTTTTCGCCATCGTCCAGGCGATGCAGGGGGATTTTGAACGGGCTGCCATCGCCATCTTCATCGCCATGGTCTTCGACGGCCTGGATGGTCGGGTGGCCCGCCTGACTCATACCCAGTCCGCTTTCGGCGCCGAGTATGATTCCCTGTCGGACATGGTGAGCTTCGGCGCCGCACCTTCTCTGGTGGTTTATGAGTGGGCACTGAAGGACATGGGCCGCCTGGGCTGGATCGCCGCCTTCATCTACTGCGCTGGGGCCGCCCTGCGACTTGCCCGCTTCAACACCATGCTTGAAGTGATGGACAAGCGCTATTTCCAGGGCTTGCCTTCTCCGGCGGCGGCGTCGCTGGTTGCCGGATTTGTCTGGGCCATGATCGAGGCGGGAATCTCCGGCCAGGATGTTCGTTGGCTGGCCTGTGGCCTGACCATTTTTGCCGGTGTCACCATGGTTTCCAACGTCCGGTATTACAGCTTCAAGGACATCAATCTCAAAAAGAGTGTCCCTTTCTTCGCCGTCGCCGCCATTGCCCTGGGTTTTGCCCTCATCTCCCTTCGCCCGGAGATGACCCTGTTCGGGTTTTTCCTCGCCTACGCGCTTTCGGGCTACGTGCAGGCTGCACTGCAGTTCTTCAAGCGCAAGCCGGCGATTTGAGCTCCCGGCGCCTTTGCTGCGCCGGCGCTCGGCTGGGGTAGAATCGGGCCCCCGGCCTCTGTCCGGGCTAACGCACGGAGAACAACATGAAACAGTCCCTGGTCATTTTCGACACCACCCTGCGCGACGGCGAGCAGAGTCCCGGCGCCTCGATGACCCGGGAAGAGAAGCTGCGCGTCGCCCGCCAACTGGAGAAGATGCGGGTGGACGTCATCGAGGCCGGTTTTGCCGCCGCTTCGCAAGGTGACTTTGATGCCATCCGCGCCATTGCCGGAGCGATCAAGGATTCCACCGTCTGTTCCCTGGCACGCGCCAACGAGAACGACATCGGCAGAGCCGGCGAGGCCATCGGGCCTGCCCAGTCTGGCCGCATCCACACTTTTATCGCGACCAGCCCCATCCACATGGAGAAGAAGCTGCGCATGACGCCCGACCAGGTGGTCGAGCAGGCGGTGAAGGCTATCGGCTGGGCACGGGGCTACACGGACAACGTCGAGTTCTCCGCCGAGGACGCCGGCCGCTCCGAGCTGGACTTCCTCTGCCGCATCTTCGAGGCTGTCATCAAGGCCGGCGCCACCACCATCAATGTGCCGGACACCGTCGGCTACAACATCCCTTTCCAGTTCGCCGATACTCTGGGCAAGGTCATCGCCCGTGTCCCCAATTCGGACAAGGTGATCTGGTCCGTCCACTGCCACAACGATCTGGGCCTTGCCGTGGCCAACTCCCTGGCCGCCGTGCTGGCCGGTGCCCGTCAGGTGGAATGCACCATTAACGGCCTCGGCGAGCGAGCTGGCAACGCCTCCCTCGAAGAAGTGGTGATGGCGGTGCGCACACGGGCCGACGTCTTCCCTGTGGAAACGCGCATCGACACTACCCAGATCGTCCCCGCTTCCAAGCTCGTTTCCCAGATCACCGGCTACCCGGTGCAGCCCAACAAGGCGGTGGTCGGCGCCAACGCCTTTGCCCACGAATCCGGCATCCACCAGGACGGCGTATTGAAGCACCGGGAAACCTACGAGATCATGCGCGCCCAGGATGTGGGATGGAGCCAGAACAAGTTGGTTCTGGGCAAGCATTCCGGCCGCAACGCCTTCAAAACCCGACTCTCCGAGCTAGGCATCGAACTGGAGAGCGACGAGGCTCTCAATGCCGCCTTCGCCCGCTTCAAGGAATTGGCCGACAAGAAGCACGAAATTTTCGACGAAGACCTCCACGCCCTCGTTTCCGAAGACGTCGTGACTCCCGATCTCGAACACTACAAGCTGGTCTATTCCCACGTTTGCTCGGAAACCGGCGAAATGCCCCACGCCCAGGTCATCCTCAACGTCGGCGGCGTCGAAAGGAAGGGCGAGGCCGACGGCGGCGGGCCGGTGGATGCGACCTTTAAGGCCATCGAAACCATTGTCGGCAGCTGCGCCGAGTTGCTGCTCTATTCGGTGAATGCCATCACCACCGGCACCGACGCCCAGGGTGAGGTCACCACGCGGCTCTCCAAGGGCGGGCGTATCGTCAACGGCAGCGGGGCGGATACCGACATCGTCATCGCCTCGGCGCGTTCCTACCTCAACGCCCTCAACCGGCTGCATTCCAGCCTGGAGAAGGTTAAGGCCCAGGGAGACGTTTGACAGTCCTTGTGGCCACACGCGAGCCGGCCGCCTTCAGGCGGCCTTTGTTTTTGGCGGTCGCGTGGCGCGCACGTACAGGATGGAAAGGGTGAAGAGCGTGACGACCAATGTGGTCTCCAACACTGCGAGCACTTGGGAAAATCCGCGATCACTGGTCGCGCGCACCAGACCTTCGGTCAAGTAGAACATCAGGAACAGCGACAACCATTTGTAGGTATAGCGCCGGCCTCGCAGGATGCCGAAGAGGGGGGCGAGGAGGAAGATCGCCTTGAGAGCCAGCCAGGAGCCGCCAGGCTTCAGGGGCGCGAGCCAGAGTTCCCAGGCCAGGCAGAGGAAGATGAGAGCGATCAGTGCTGCGCTGGCAGCCAACTGGAGTCGGGCCGGGCTCATGGGCGTACCAGTTTGGACGCGACTTCCGCCAGGCGCCGGCCCTGGGAAAAAGCCAGCCGGCTTTCGGCATCGCTCAGGGCGGGGTTGCCGCCGGGGCCAGCGATGTGGCTGGCCCCGTAGGGGGTGCCGCCGCTGGTGGTCGTGCTGAGGTCGGTTTCGGTGAATGGCAGGCCGAGCACCAGCATGCCGTGGTGTAGCAGGGGGATGGCCATGGAGATGAGGGTCGTCTCGTTACCGCCATGAAGAGCTGCGGTGGAGGTGAAAACGCAAGCCGGCTTCCCCACCAGTGTACCGTTCTGCCAGGCGGCGATCGTGCCGTCCCAGAAGTACTTCATGGGCGCCGCCATGTTGCCGAAGCGTGTGGGGCTGCCCAAGGCGAGGGCACAGCACTCGGCGAGATCGGATTCTTCAACGTAGGGCGCGCCGCTCGACGGTAGCGCGGGCTCACTCGCTTCGCAGACGGTCGAGACGCGGGGGACCGTGCGCAATCGCGCCTGCATGCCGGAAACCGAATCGATGCCGAGCGCCAAGCGCTCGGCCAGGGCGCGCACCGATCCGCGGTGACTGTAATAGAGAACGAGGATGTCGTGCATGGTCGGCTATTATCCCGAAAAGCTTGTTCGACCGCTTGTTTCGACCCCCATATCCGATGCCGCAGAAACCTACTGTCGCCCGAAGATCCCGCGCTTTAGCCGTTCCGCCGCGAGCGTCGGCTTCCCTCGGGATGCGCCGGCGTGTACCGGGAGGCTCCGGATCGCGAACTCGGCGTGGCGGTGCGCTGGCGATCATCGGGTCGCGCTTTCTGAGCGAAAATATGTTTCAGACCAGCGCAGCCCTTGCGTTCACCACGCTGCTTGCCCTGGTGCCGCTCATGGCCGTGATCGTTTCCCTCGCGTCCGTCGTCCCCTATTTCGATTTGCTCATCGCTCGCCTCGATGCCCTGCTCATCGAGACCCTGCTGCCCACTGGCAGCGGCGGGACCATCGTTCGGCATCTTGGGACTTTCGCGGGCAAGGCCGTCAAACTGACCATTCCCGGCCTCGTTGCGCTTGGCCTCACAGCAGTGCTGCTGCTCGGAACCATCGAGAAGGCCTTCAATCACCTGTGGCGGGTGAATCCACGTCCCTGGCTGGCGCGCATGAAGCTCTACGCTTTGGCGGTGGCGGTGTGGCCTTTTGTTCTGGGGGCGATCACAGCCGCCATGTCCTACGCCGTATCGGCGTCCCTGGGCTACTTTGGCGAGCCACCCTGGGTCAGGCTCGCCCTGCTCAAGGGCTTATCCACTGGGCTTCTCGCCCTGTTTCTCGCGGTTCTCTACTATGCGCTTCCGAATGCCCGGGTAAGCCGATTGGGGGCGGCGCTCGGCGGGGCCTTCGCGAGCCTTGTCTTCGCCGCCATGCAGCGTGCCTTCGAGCTCTATCTGGGAAGCGTCGCCAATTTTCGCGGCGTCTATGGCGCTTTCGCCGCCGTGCCCATTTTTCTTGTCTGGCTGCAGCTTTCCTGGGCCGTCGTCCTGCTTGGCGGACTGATCGCCGCTACACGCGCTCGTCCGGGCGAACGGTGAACATCTCGACGCTCGAAGTCTGCTCATTGACTTCTGTGGCGCGGTATTCGCGAATCTCGAAATTTCCGGTCTCGACCAGGACAATGAGTTTCTGTTCGCGATCGGTCACCGTGCCGGTGGGAACGATCAGGGCCGGCAAAGGGCGCAGGGGCGGGAGTTTGGGGAGCAAGACTGCCTCACGCTTGCCGTGACGCTCCGTGTCATGCGGGGCAGCGATCTGAGCAGGCATGCCGCGGGGCGAGAGAACCTGCAAGCCCACTTCAATGTGAGCCGGATTTTCCGAGATTGCCCAACGCACGATACAAATGTGCCAAGGGCCGTGGTCGGTATCCACGTGGCCTTCATGGGGGTGGACGGCGACCACGTCGCCCACCCGTAGCCGCTCGGTGGGGCCATTGACGTGCATCATCGAATAGCCGTCGGGACTCTCGTTGATGACCATCCATTCACTGGTTGCCGGCGGCTGATCGGGATGGCGAAGCAGCTGCCAGAGGCGGTCAAGCCCGCTGCACAGGTCGGCGCGATAGGACTGACGCCGGCGTGAGTATTTTCGCTTGCCAGGCCGCCCCCACAGCGTACTCAGTCGGCGCAGAACACCCTGGCCGGCTGCGCTGGAAGCGAATTCTGGCAAGCCCAACTCGCTTACGTTCACACCCTGGCGAAGCGCGGTCAGATGATCTTCGGCGCCCTGGGCGAGCATGTCGCAGGCGAAGTAGTAGATCTCGGCCTCCGGAGGCGGAGGGCGCCGCGCGAGGGCTTGGGCGGGAAGGTCCTTGCTGGGATCGACCCAGAAAATGGCTTCGCCCGCGGGGGGTACATCGCCACGAATATCTACGGCCTTGGTGCACTCGTCGATATAGGTGGTGACGAACTCCAACTCCCGTGAAGTAAAGGAGGCCGGCTGCGCCGCGGCGACCAGGAGGGTGGACGCGTAAATCTGAGCAATGCGACGCTCTTCGCTGCCGGCATCGTGATCCGGCGTGCCCAGGCGGCGGGAAGTGCGATAGCAGCCGTGAAGCTGCTGCCAGATGCCGGGGGCCGGGGGCGCAGCGACCAGAAAACCGATTCCCAGATGCCAGGCCAGGCAGTGCATGACTCGACGTAGGGTAATGTGCGGTGCCCGTGGGCGGCCTGCCGGATCTTCCTCGGCGCGCATCGAAAGGGTCGCCGTGTAGTCCTGGGCGAGGGTCTCGAGCAATTCCTGCAAGTTGCGCACCGCGTGGCGAAGGCGGCGGGAAATCGGCAGCGAGGTCTCCTGGAGGCTGGGGAACTGAGCCAAGGTCATGTGCACCGCGTGGCTGTAGAGCAGATCCAATACCCGCAAGCGCTGGCTGACGCCCACCGGAGTCCCGCGCAAACTCTGAAGCTGCGCCAAGAGCCCTTCGGCGTCGTCGAGAGTCGTACGCCCATGGGCCATAGCAAGCCATTCAAGAATGGCCTTCACATTTTTTTCGGCGAAATCGCGAGTGGTTTCTGCGGTCATGGCGGGAGCGAGGTCGAAGGCGGGAGGATAAACAATTCCCGCGGATTTCTCCATGGCACTAAAGTCAGAGATGGGTGACGGGTCAAACTCGCCGGCGGCCTGTGGCGAGACGCCATTTCGGATGGAACGGCTTGTTATTGTTCGACTAAACGATATAATCCCACGTTTTTTCCGGAACGAAAGAAAGAATTTCCATGGTCGTTATCCGTCTTGCCCGTAGTGGCGCCAAAAAGCGCCCGTTCTTCAATATGGTCGTTACCGACTCCCGCAACCGCCGCGACGGCCGTTTCGTCGAGCGCATCGGCTTCTACAATCCGGTGGCCGCCGAATCCGAAGAAGGTCTTCGCGTCGCCATGGATCGTCTGACCTACTGGCAACAGAACGGTGCCCAGCTCTCCCCGACCGCCGCCCGTCTGGTCAAGCAATACGCTGCCAAGCAGGCCGCCTAAGCAAGTTCGATCTTGTCCGGCAGCGATATTGTCGTCCTGGGACGGCTCGCCGACCCCTACGGCATCCGCGGCTGGATTCGGTTATATCCCTTCGGCGATGACCCGCTGGCCTGGAAGGCCATGCCGACCTGGCAGGTTGGCAAGGAAGGCGGGCCCTGGCGTGAAGTCGGGCTCAAGGGCCTGAAGCAGCACAGCGACGGCTTGGTGGTACTCCTTGACGGAGTGCCCGACCGGACAGCCGCCGAGGCGCTCAAGGGTTTGCTGGTGGGGGCGCCCCGCGAGGCCTTGCCGGCCACTGGCGAAGACGAATTTTACTGGGCCGACCTGCTTGGCCTGGAAGTGATGAATGCCGCGAACGAGCGGCTCGGCAAGGTGGCCGGGCTGATCGAAACCGGCGCCAACGATGTGCTGCAGGTGACTGCGGTGGATGGAACGGAGCGCTTGCTTCCCTTCGTTGCGTCCGTGGTGCTGGCGGTGGAGAAGGAGTCCGGAGTCATCCGGGTGGAGTGGGGGAGCGACTGGTGAGTCGGCAGCAGCAACCGGTGCTCCGGTTCGACTGCGTGACCCTCTTCCCGGAGATGTTTGCGGCGGTGACCGAGTGCGGGATTACGCGCCGGGCGCTGGAAGAAGGACGGTGGGCGTGGCAAGGCTGGAACCCTCGGGATTTCGCCGAAAACGCCTGGCGTAGGGTGGATGATCGCCCCTTTGGTGGTGGGCCGGGCATGGTGATGCAGGCCGGGCCGCTGGAAAATGCGATCGAGGCCGCCAAGGCAGCACAGCGCGAGGCAGGGCTGGCGACGAGCCGGGTCATCTACCTCTCGCCCCAGGGCGCGCCCCTGACCCATGAGCGGGTCATGGGTCTGGCGACGGGGGCGGAGGGCCTGGTACTGCTGTGTGGCCGCTACGAAGGAGTGGACGAGCGTCTGATCGAGCGCTGCGTCGATGAAGAGGTTTCGATCGGAGATTTCGTGCTCTCCGGCGGCGAGTTGCCGGCGATGGCGTTGATCGACGCCGTCGTCCGCCAGTTGCCGGGGGTGCTGGGCGATGCCGCTTCGGCGGTGGAAGATTCGTTCGTGACGGGCCTTTTGGATTGCCCGCACTACACGCGGCCCGAAGTGTATGAAGGACAAGGGGTGCCGGAGGTCTTGCTGTCCGGCGACCACAAGCGAATTCGTCGCTGGCGATTGAAGCAGTCGCTGGCACGGACCCGGGAGCGCCGCCCGGATTTGCTGGCGCACCGCGCGATGAGCGCGGAAGAGACGCAACTCCTCACGGAGATTTCCGGAGAGGAGCAATGCGGTGAGTAGATGTTTTTAACTTGAAGGATCTCACATGAACCTGATTCAACAACTGGAACAAGAAGAAATCGCCCGCCTGGGCAAGACCATTCCCGCTTTCGCCCCCGGCGACACCGTCGTCGTCCAGGTGAAGGTCAAGGAAGGCAACCGCGAGCGTCTGCAGGCCTACGAAGGCGTTGTCATCGCCAAGCGCAACCGTGGCCTCAATTCCGCCTTTACGGTGCGCAAGATTTCCTCCGGCGAAGGCGTGGAGCGTACCTTCCAGACCTATTCTCCGCTGGTCGCTGCCATCGAGGTGAAGCGCCGCGGAGATGTGCGCCGCGCGAAGCTCTACTACCTGCGCGACCGTTCCGGCAAGTCGGCACGCATCAAGGAAAAGCTGTCCGCCAAGAAAGCAGACTGAGCGGCAACCCGTGCCGGTGCGGGCGCCTTCGGGCGCCCGTTTTCTTTGTGGACGAGGCCTTGGGCGGGGCAGCGGGGCCGTATCGGGGGCAGCGTGGAGCGCCGGGTCAGGTTTGCCAGGCGGAATCTGGTAGCCAGGCAAGCAGATTCACCATGCTCGTGACGCTCCGTATCTCCCCTCGCCATGCCACTCATCCGCGCCATAGCGATGGCCGCGATTTGCGCCTTGCCTGGCGCGCAAGCTCATTGACTGAACGCAGTACTAGACGACCCGCTTGTCCCGTTCGATGAGCGCGTAGGCCGAGTGATTGTGAATCGATTCGAAGTTTTCGGATTCGACCACGTAGGCGGCGATGCGGGTATCTGCATTGAGGCGCGCTGCCACATCGCGGACCATGTCCTCGACGAACTTGGGGTTGTCGTAGGCGCGTTCGGTGACGTATTTCTCGTCGGGGCGCTTCAGGAGGCCGAAAAGTTCGCAGGAGGCTTCGGCCTCGACCAGCTGGACGATCTCCTCGATCCAGACAAATTCGCTGCAGCGGGCCGTGACGGTGACGTGGGAGCGCTGATTGTGGGCGCCATACTCGGAAATCTTCTTGGAACAGGGGCAAAGACTGGTCACCGGCACGACCACTCGCACAGAGGTCGAGATTTCGCCGTGGGAGATGTCGCCGATCAGGGTGACTTCGTAATCCATCAGGCTGGGGACGCCGGACACCGGCGCCAGCTTGTTGATGAAGTAGGGGAAGCTCATCTCGATCTGGCCGGTCTGGGCCTCAAGCTTCTCGACCATCTCGCGCAGCATGGCGGGGAAGTTTTCCACCGAGATTTCCCGCTCGTGGCTATTGAGAATCTCGACGAAGCGTGACATATGGGTGCCCTTGAAATTGTGGGGCAGCCCGACAGTCATGTTGAAGACCGCGATGGTGTGCTGGGTTCCGGCTGATTTGTCCTTGACGCGGACCGGGTGGCGGATGGCTTTGATGCCGACCTTGTCGATGGCGATTCGGCGGGTGTCCGCGGAACCCTGGACATCCGCCATGGGGGCGTGGGGTGCGTTCATGCTGAGTTTGGTCCTTTGGCCTGCCGCGCCGCGATGGCCCGGAGAATACCTTCCTTGTCGAGGCCAATTTCTGCGAGCAACTGGCCCTGTTCGCCGTGATCGATGAAGCGGTCCGGGATGCCGAGGCGGAGCAGCGGGGTCGCGAGGCCGCGCTCGCCCAGGATTCGGGCCACTTCCGACCCGGCGCCGCCAATGGCGGCATTCTCTTCGATGCTGACCAGGAGCGAATGGTTCCCAGCCAGTTCGCTGACCAAGTCGGCATCCAGGGGTTTCACGAAGCGCATATTCACCACCGTGGCATCGATGGATTCACCCGCCGCCTCGGCCGCCGGGACCAGGCTGCCGAAGGCGAGCAGGGCGACCTCGCGACCGCGACGGCGAACTTCGGCCTTGCCAACCGGAATCGTTTCCAGGTCGGCAGCCGGCTGCGTACCCGTGCCTCCTCCCCGGGGGTAACGCACGGCGCTGGGGCAGTCCAGCGAGAAGGCGGTAGAGAGCATGCGTCGGCATTCGGGCTCGTCGGCCGGGGCCATGACAACCATGTTGGGGATGCAGGTCAGGAATGAAAGGTCGAACGTACCGTGGTGGGTGGGGCCATCGGCACCCACCAGGCCGCCACGGTCGATGGCGAAGACGACGGCGAGATTCTGCAGGGCGACGTCATGCACCAATTGGTCGTAGCCCCGTTGCAGGAACGTCGAATAGATGGCTAGCACGGGCTTCATGCCCTCGCAGGCGAGGCCGGCCGCGAAGGTCACGGCGTGCTGTTCGGCAATGCCCACATCATAGTAGCGCTCTGGGTAGTCGCGGGCGAAGCGAACCAGTCCGGATCCCTCGCGCATGGCGGGGGTGATGCCTACCAGACGCGGGTCAGCGGCAGCCATATCGCATAGCCAGTCGCCGAAAACCTGGGTGTAGGTCAGTTTGCCCCCCTTGCCGGAGGATGCCGCGATACCCTCGCTGGGACAGAACTTGGAAACACCGTGGTACAGGATGGGGTCGGCTTCGGCCAGCTTGTAGCCCTGGCCCTTCTTGGTGATCACGTGGAGAAATTTCGGGCCACGCATGCGGCGCAAGTTTTCCAGCGTCGGGACGAGGGCGTCGAGATCGTGCCCGTCGATGGGGCCGTAGTAGTGGAAGCCGAATTCCTCGAAGAGGGTACCCGGCGTGATCATGCCCTTGACGTGCTCCTCGGCGCGTCTGGCGAGTTCCAGGAGCGGGGGAGCAAAGCCCAGCATGTGGCGGGCGCCCTGGCGAGCCGCGTTGTAGGTCTTGCCGGACATCAGGCGAGTGAGGATGGTATTCAACGCACCCACCGGCGGCGAAATCGACATTTCGTTGTCGTTCAGGATGACCAGCAGGTCGGCACCGGCAACGCCGGCGTTGTTCAGGGCCTCGAAGGCCATGCCGGCGGACATGGCGCCGTCGCCGATCACGGCCACCGTCTTGCGTGATTCGTTCTTGAGTTTGGCGGCGAGCGCCATGCCCAGCGCGGCGGAGATCGAGGTGGAAGAATGACCGACGCCGAAGGTGTCGTAGGGGCTTTCGGCCCGCTTCGGGAAGCCGGAGACGCCGCCGTGCATGCGAAGCCGGTCCATGCCACCGCGGCGCCCGGTGAGAACCTTGTGGGCGTAGCACTGGTGGCCCACGTCCCAGACCAACCTGTCTTCCGGGGTGTCGTAGACCGCGTGCAGGGCGACGGTGAGTTCGACAGTGCCGAGGTTGGAAGAGAGATGACCGCCGGTACGCGACACGGATTCGATCAGAAATTGGCGCAGTTCGTCGGCCAGCTGAGGCAGTTGGCGGCGATCGAGGCGGCGCACTGTGCAGGGATCGCTAATGGTATCGAGGAGTGGGAAGGCGGACATGGGGCTCAGAACTGCCGGTGGCAGATGAAATCGGCCAACTCGGTAAGACGGCGGGCGCGTTCGCCGCACGGGAGGAGCGCGGCGAGCGCGTCGCCATGGAGTTCGCGGGCGTAGGCGCGGGCTCCCTCGAGGCCGAGAAGGCTGACGTAGGTGGGCTTGTCGGCGGCTTCGTCCTTGCCGGCGGTCTTCCCAAGAGTGGCGGTGCTTGCCGTACAGTCGAGGACGTCGTCGACAACTTGGAAGAGAAGCCCTGCCCGCTTGGCGAAGCGGTCGAGACCCTCCCGTTCGGCGGGTTCCAGCGGGCGGCCGCACAGGGCTCCCAGGAGCACCGCAGCGCGGATCAGGGCGCCGGTTTTAAGGGCGTGCATCAACTCCAGTTGGGGCTGTTCGAGAGTCTTTCCGACCGCCTCCAGGTCGATGGCCTGACCGCCCGCCATGCCGCGCGAGCCCGCGGCGTGGGCGAGCAGGGCGATCATCTCGAGCTGGCGTGCGGGGTCGGCCAGACCTGGGCGTGCCAGAAGCTCAAAGGCAAGCATCTGCAGGCTATCGCCGACCAGGAGGGCAGTCGCCTGGTCGTACTCGACGTGACAGGTGGGGCGGCCCCGGCGCAGCACATCATCGTCCATGCAGGGAAGGTCGTCGTGTACCAAGGAATAGGCATGGATCAATTCGACCGCACAGGCCGCAGCGGCCAGCGCTGCGGGCGCCGCGTCGCTGATTTCGCCGGCTGCATGAACGAGCAGCGGGCGCACCCGTTTGCCGCCCCCCAGCGTCGCGTAGCGCATGGCGCCGTGGAGCCGGGCGGGAATGCCCGAGGAGGCTGGAAGACAGGTGGCAAGCGCGGTTTCGACGGCATCCTGCGTGGAGGCCATCCATTCGGCAAAGGCGGGGCGGTTCAAGAAGCGACTCCGGATGAGTCGAAGTCCTTGAGTTCGCCGCCTTCGAAGATGCGCAGCTGGGCTTCGGCGGCGTCAAGCTGGCACTGGCAATGCTTCATCAGCTCCATACCGCGTCGGTAGGCGACGATGGAGTCTTCCAGTTCGAGGCTGCCGGTCTCCATGCGCTGGACGATGGATTCGAGTTCGGCCAGGGCCGTCTCGAATTTCATGTCGGCGATGGGGGGGTGATCCATGTCGGGCACTCGCGGGAAACGGCGAAAAATACCCCATGGAGGGGCTTTTGGTCAAATTTGCGGCAGGGTAGAATTGCTGGCTTTTCAATCCGTTGGAGGTGTGGAATGGCCGATTTGGGGAATCATTCCCGGTTGGTCCCCGCAGTTTCCCAACTGCCGGTGGACTGGTATTTCGACGAGCAGGTCTTCGCCCAGGAGAAAACGCTCATTTTCGATGCCGGTCCGGGCTACGTGGGGCACCAGCTGATGGTTCCCGAAGCCGGCGATTACCGCTCCCTCGAATGGCTCGACCACGGGCGCATGTTGATCAATGGTGGTCAGAACGGCCCGCGCGCCGGTACCTGGCTGATGTCCAACGTCTGCCGCCATCGACAGGCGATCATGTTGCAGGGGTCGGGGCGTCTGGAAGGCCCCATCGTCTGTCCGATTCATCGCTGGACCTACGATACCGGCGGGCTCCTGATCGGCGCACCACATTTTCCCCAGAATCCCTGCCTGAATCTCGACCGGGTTCACCTCGAAAACTGGAATGGTCTGCTCTTCAAGGGGCCCCGTTCGGCCAACGCCGACCTGGCGGACATGCAGGTCGCTTCCGCTCTCGACTTCAGCGGCTACAAGCTCGATCACGTCGAAATGCACCGCTGCAACTACAACTGGAAGACCTTCATCGAGGTTTACCTGGAGGACTACCATGTCGTTCCCTATCACCCGGGGCTCGGCAATTTCGTGGCCTGCGACGATCTTGCCTGGCAATTCGGCGACTGGTACTCGGTTCAGAAGGTCGGCATCACTTCCCTCATGAAATCGGGGTCGGCGGTGTATGACCGCTGGCAGAAGGTCGTCCGCGAATACTACGGCGATCGTGGGGAAACGCCTCCGCAGGGTGCGATTTGGCTTACCTACTACCCGAATATCATGGTCGAGTGGTATCCCCACGTGCTGGTGGTGTCCACCCTCATTCCCGAAGCCACCGATCGCACCATGAACGTCGTCGAGTTCTACTACCCCGAGGAAATTGTCGATTTCGAGCGCGAGTTCATCGAAGCCGAGCGGGCCGCCTACATGGAGACGGCCATCGAGGACGACGACATTGGCGAGCGCATGGACCGCGGCCGTCGTGCCCTCATGAAGGAGGGGCGCAGCGAAGCCGGTCCCTACCAGAGCCCTATGGAGGACGGCATGCAGCATTTCCATGAGTTCTACCGCAGGGTGATGCAGCGCGGGGCGGCTTGAGTCGTCAAGCATGAGGGCTGAGAAGCGGGCCGGAGAATTCCCGCGGGCGTTTTCTCTCCCGTTGCTCGGCGCGCGCCAGGGATAGCGATATGCAGTCCCTCTGGATGGTCGTCGCCAGCCTGCTTTTCGCCGGCATGGGGGTCTGCGTCAAGCTTGCCGCGCAGACCCACTCTGCGGTGGAGATCGTTTTCTACCGCAGCGCGCTCTCGCTGCTCATCATGGCCGCTCTGGTGCGCCTGCGCGGCGTTGCCATCAGAACGCCCCACTGGCGCTGGCAAGTCGGCCGCGGAACGGTAGGCTTTCTGGCGCTCTTTGCCTACTTCTGGGCCATCACCCTATTGCCCCTGGCGACGGCGGTGACCCTCAACTACACCTCTGCCATCTTCCTTGCGCTTTACCTCGCTCTGGCAGGTTGGCGCCTGAGCGCCGGGATGCTTGCGGCTCTGGCAGTCGGACTCGCCGGGGTCGCGCTCCTTCTGCAGCCGACCCTTCACGCCGACCAGCTTCAGGGCGGCTTGATCGGCCTGGGCTCCGGCGTATTTGCCGGAATGGCCTACTACAGCGTGCGGGAGCTTGGTGCCCGCGGCGAGCCGGAAACTCGCACCGTATTTTATTTTTCGCTCGTCGCCACGATCGGCTCGGGTCTCTGGGCGCTGCTTTCGGATTGGCATCCCGTCGATCGATCCAGCGCTCCGCTGCTCGCCGGCGTCGCCGTCTTTGCCACCGCCGCGCAGCTTGCGATGACGCGTGCCTATACGCGGGGCAAGACGCTGCTTGCGGCCGCACTCGCCTATAGCACCGTCGTTTTCTCCAGCCTCTTCGGCGCGCTGATCTGGGGCGAGACCCTCAGTCCCGGAGCATGGCTTGCCGTGGGACTGATCGTGGCCTCCGGCATAGCGGCGACTCATTTCTCGCGGGCCAGCCCGGCGGAGCAAGACTGAAGAGAGTTCCCCGGCCGCCCAGATTTGCCCACGGGCTCTGCAGAGGACGAATTTTCCGGGTTAAACTTCCCCAAAACTTAGGAGGAACCCCCATGATCGTCGTCGATCACCAGTCCAGCCGCGTCAACGTCAGCGTCTTTGGCGAATTCACTCTCAAGGACTACCGGGAATTCGAGGAGATCGTCAATTACAAAGTCAAGTTCGAGGGGCCCGTCGATCTCTATTTCGACCTTCGTGAAATGGCGGGTTTCACCCTCGATGTCGCCTGGGAGGAGATTCGTTTCTCCCGCGCCCATTCTCATGATTTCAACCGGGTTGCCGTAGTGACCGACAGCCAGTGGGTGACGTGGAGCGCCTGGCTATCCCAGACCTTCGTCGACGCCGATGTCGAGGTGTTCGATGACCCGGACGAGGCGCGCAACTGGCTGGACGGCGAGGTTTGAGGCGCGTTGGGGCGGCAACCCGGTGAGCTTCACGACCCTCGTCGATAGCGCCAGCCTCGCGGCGCACCGGGACGATCCGTCCTGGCGGGTGATTGACGTACGGCACCAGTTGGCCGACCCGGAGTACGGCGAAGCAGCCTACCGTTCCGGTCACATACCCGGTGCGGTCTTCATGCATTGTGACCGCGACCTCTCTGGTCCTCGCACAGGGAAGAACGGTCGCCATCCGCTTCCCGATCCTTCTGACTTTGTATCGCGCATGGCGTATCTGGGCGTCGGCCCGGGAGTTCAGGTCGTGCTCTATGACGACAGCCAGGGAATGTTCGCCGGCCGACTCTGGTGGATGCTGCGCTGGGTTGGACATTACCAGGTGGCACTCCTCGATGGAGGATTGGCGGCGTGGATCGGCGCGAGTGGTTCATTGCACTCCGGGCAGGTTTCGCCCAGGCCCTCGCCGGCCTGGCCGCCGCGCGTCGCCGAGGATATGGTCGTTGATGCGGCCGCCGTGGCGGCGCGTTGTTTGTGCCCAGGTACCCTGGTTGTCGATGCGCGCAGTCCGGACCGCTATCGGGGCGAGAACGAGACGATCGATCCGGTGGGCGGGCACATCCCGGGAGCCAGCAATCGTTTTTTCCGCGACAACCTGGAAGCGGGCGCTTTCTTCAAGCCAGCGGAACAACTACGCGCCGAGTGGGAGGCGCTGCTGGCCGGAGTGGCGCCGGCCGATGTCGTTCACCAGTGCGGCTCCGGGGTGTCCGCCTGCCACAATATTCTCGCCATGGAGATTGCTGGCCTGACGGGTTCCAGGCTTTACGCCGGATCGTGGAGCGAGTGGTGCGCGGATCCCGGGCGACCCTTCGTGATCGGACCAAGCGCCCGTTAGAAGATGCCGGTGCCCCGAAGGGGGCACAGATTCCGTGGTACCCCGGTGCTTTCAGGGATTGCGAAGCGGCTAGGCGGGCTCAGCCAACAGATAGCATTCGAGCTCGCGGTCCAGTTCCTGGAAATGGCGGATCAGGCTCGCACGGACCTGACTGATCCCTTCGATGGCCTGGATGCCATTGCCATCTTGACGGAAGACGACACGAATCGCCTTGAGTTCCTCGGCAATGGCCAGGTGAGCCTGGTTGTGGGCGACCCTGTGGGCCAGCGGGACCGAGTCCCCCATGAAGGTCGATTCCACAAGATTGTGCTTGAGGGTGACCTCGACGAAGGTGCGAATGAGCTGCTCGATGTTGCCGTGGCAGAGTTCGCGGTGCTCCGAGCGGCACTGGTTGCAATGACTGAGAATGCCAAGCTGGTCGCAGGAAGCCTCGATGCGGTCGAGGAGTTCGACCATGTAACCATGGTCGTTGCGGAATTTTTCTATGGCCTGCATCGCGTCCATCGATCCTGGGGGATATCGCTTTGGGCAACCGGTTTGGTCGGGGAAATTCAGGGTAGTCAGGTGTCGGGAGTGTGTCAAGGCGCGCGTCGCGTTTGCCGGGAGGTCTTTCACGGTCGCGAGACAGGGCGGGCGCGTGCTACACTCGCCGCCGCAAAGGCCCGGCTCGCGGGCTTGGCCGCGGGAGGTGTGGCAGAGTGGTCGATTGCACCGGTCTTGAAAACCGGCAAGGGGAAACCCTTCGTGAGTTCGAATCTCACCGCCTCCGCCAGCGCGCGGCGCGCCGGGCTCGGCTGGACTGATTCGTCGTGGACCTCGAAGCTGCCTTGGGTCTTGCCGCTGCCCTCGTCGCTTCGTCGCAGCGCTTGCTCTTCATTACCGGCGCGGGCATCTCCGCGGACTCCGGGCTTCCGACTTACCGTGGCATCGGCGGGCTTTACGAGCGGGATCTGACCGAAGAGGGCCTGCGTATCGAAGAGGCTCTCTCCGGCGAGGTTTTCGCGCTGCGCCCAGACATCACCTGGAAATATCTCGCCCAGATAGAGGCCGCGTGTCGCGGCGTTGCGCCGAACGCCGCCCATGCTGCCATTGCCGCCATCGAACGAAGGTGCCCGGGTAGCCTGGTATTCACTCAGAACATCGATGGCTTGCACCGACGCGCAGGCAGCCGGAACCTGATCGAAATTCATGGCGATCTGCAACATCTCGTCTGCACCCGATGCGAGTACCAGATGCATGCGCAAACGCTGGAAGGTTGGCCGATTCCCCCTCGCTGTCCGGAATGCGGCGCCATCGCTAGACCGCGGGTGGTGTTGTTTGGCGAGGCGCTGCCACCGGGGGCGATGGAGCGCTTCCGCGATGCGCTGGGGGAAGGGTTCGACGCGGTCTTCACGATAGGCACTTCGAGCGCCTTTCCGTATATCGCGCAGCCGGTGGTATGGGCCGTGCGCAATGGCATCCCGACCGTGGAGATCAATCCGGTCCAGACGGTCGTAAGCGAAATTGTCGATCTGCGCATTCCCCTGGGGGCTGCTCAGGCCATGAGCGAGATCCTGGAGCGGGCTGCGCGCCTCGGCTGAGAGGCGGGGGGCCGGGACTCAGATATCCAGGAAATCGCGGACTTCGTCCGCCCGCGCCATGGTGTCCTTGTACCCGAGATCCATGAGGGCCTGGGTGTAGGGTTGCTCGAACAGCAAGTAGCTGGTGAGGGCGCCGCCGCGCCGGTTCATGGCGCCGATCCCGCGCAGGAGCAGTTTGACCGGTTTCGGCAGTGCGTCCGCATGACTGGCGGCGATGACGTCAAGGCGTTCCGAGGGGGCGATGACCAGAGTGCGAATGGTGCGCAATGGCACGTCCGCTTGGGCCAGGGCCTCGGGCGGCAAGGCGGCGACCGTTTCGTTGATGCGCTGGAGCCGTTCGATATCCACCGCCAGGCTGTCCAGGAAGATACTTGCCAGGGCATGGCCGGCGATCTGCGCCAGGGAGGGGTGACGGGTGCTGGCGCTCCGCTCCTTGGGTTCGTTCATGCGCCCTGCGCCGATGACGAAGATGCGCTCTGCACCCAGGTGGATGGCTGGCGAGATGGGGGCCACCTGACGCATCGACCCGTCGCCGAAGAACTCACGGTTGATGTGGGTGGCCGGAAAGATGAAGGGGATCGCGCTGGAGGCCAGCAGGTGATCGACGCGAATCTTGCAGCGGATGCCGAGCCGCTGCACCCTGCGCCAGGGTTCCGCCGTCGCGTGGCCCTGAAAGAATGTGATGCTCTCACCGGATTCGTAGCCGGAAGCTGTGATCGACAGGGCGTGCAGCGCGCCGCTGCGGATGGCGTGGTCGACGCCGCGAAAATCGAGATAGCGGCTGAGAAGATCGCGCAGTGGCGAATTGTCCAGGAGCGAACGCGGGCGAGAACGGACGATCCATCCCGCAATCAGCATGGAAAGCCAGTGCAGTCCCGATTTCACGACACCCAGTGTGTCCGCCCGGTAGATATGGCCGGCGTGCATGCTGCGCCATACATGGGCGACCATATCCACGGCCTTGCCGAAATTGTCGGCCAGGCAAGCCACGCTGGCCGCGTTGATGGCGCCGGCCGAGGTGCCGCACAGGATAGGAAAAGGATTGGTGCGTCGATTGGGCAGAAGATCCGCGACCGCCATCAGGACACCGACCTGGTAGGCGGCCCGTGCGCCGCCCCCGGTGAGAATGAGCGCGGTTCGAGGGCGTTTGCTCATCGCGATTTCAGGGAAGCGCCGATGCCCGGGTGGGAGGCCCCAGCCCCCACCATGACGCCGTCGCGTCGCGATGCATTCAACATCGACATCGTATCCCCCCGGAGCCCCCTGCAGGCGCTTTTCTAAGACATTCCGGAGTATAGGAGACTCGCGCCGCGCGCTCAATTCCAAGAGCTGCCGTCATTGCACGAGGCGCCCGGCGCACCGGGGGGGCATGGGCGAAGATGCGTACGGTTCAAGGACGCTCTGCGTCGGCCCAGCAATTCGGTGTTTCGTATAAACGGACACGCTCGAGCCGCAAGCGGTTTCCGTAGGTGTCGCGATAGACCGGGTCGAGAAGGGTGAAGGCAAGTCGCGCAAGATTCTCTGCCGTCGGAACGCGATCCAGCAGCACTGTCTTGTGGTCCGGCAGCGTGGCGAGGAAGGCTACGACCGGGTGGTCGTGGGCGTACGCCAGGAAGGCGTGATCCCAGAGATCGACGACATGTTTGCGAGCCAAGTCGCGGACATGGGAGAAATCCATCACCATTCCGTTTGAGGCATCCCCCTCGCGATCAATCACCTCGCCGGCAAGGGTGATTTCCAGTGCGTAACGGTGACCATGGAGGTGGCGGCATTGACTCTGGTGGTCCGGAATCCGATGGCCGGCGTCGAATTCTAGGCGACGGGTGATGAGCATGGCGGCGCAGCCGTGTCGAGGGAGGCCGCGGATTATACAATGGGGCACCATGCTAACCATCGCAGACCATCGCCGCGACAGTGCCGGTCTCACTTACGTATACCCCGTGCTTTCCCGCCGGGCGGGCGGGGTTTCCGTGGGAATCAATCTCAACGTCAATAGCGCCTGCAACTGGGCGTGCGTCTATTGTCAGGTAGCCGGGCTGAGCCGCGGCGGTCCTCCGCCCGTGGACATCGCTCTGCTCGAGCGGGAACTCGCAGGATTTCTGGCGCGTCTCGCAGACGGGGATTGGTGGGGCTCTGAAATCCCCATCGAATCCCGGCGCGTCGCCGATGTTGCCTTCTCCGGCGACGGTGAACCCACGGCAGCCCACGAGTTTCCAGCCGTGGTCGCCGCGGTGCGGCGAGTGCTCATGGCGCAGGGCATTGCAGATTCCGTGATCCTACGGTTGATCACCAACGGGAGCTTGCTTCACCGTCCGGCGGTGCTGGCGGGCATCCGTCTGGTCGGCGAAGCCGGCGGCGAAGTCTGGTTCAAGATCGACCGCGTCGGCGCCCTGGCCAGTAGGATAGTCAATGGCGTTCCCGCCGACCCGGCGCGGGTATTGGCGCGCTTGCGCCGCTGCGCGCGCCTCGCGCCCACCTGGATACAGACCTGCTGGTTCGCCTGGGATGGCCTTGCGCCGACCGAGAAGGAGCGAGAGGCCTATTGTTCCCTCGTCAGCCAAGTGTCGGCCGAGATACGTGGTGTCCATCTCTACGGACTGGCGCGCCCTTCGATGCAACCGGCCGCATTGCGCCTGGGCCGCCTGGAGCCAGCTTTGCTGGCCGAATTCGCGCGGGAGATAGAAACGAAAACGGGCGTCAGGACTGTGATCAGTCCGTGACGCCCGGCCGTCGGACGCTGATGCTCAGGCGGCTTTCTTGGCCTTTGCCCGGGCCGATTTTTTGAGGGACTTGAAGAGTTCCGGCTCGGCGGAGCGGAGATATTCGATCACTTCCCAGTCTTCGCGCTTGATCGCCTTGATGTCGATCTGCTCGACATGGACGAGGCGAAGCAGCTCGCGCACCGGCTTGGGCATGTTGCGACCACTCTCGTAGCGGGAGCCGCCGCTCTGGGTCACGCCGATGGTGGACCAGAACTGCTGCTGGTTGAGACCGAGCTTGCGACGAATTTCCCGTGGTTCGATCTTTTCGATGGTCTTGGATGCGCTCATGATGAAATCTCCATACGCCGACGTTGTAGAGTTAGCCCGATATACTATTTATGTATGACCTAGGTCATAAGACGAATTGTATAGAGAGTTTTTCGTTTTGCAAGTGGCATCGGTAAATTTTTACGGGATTTTTCCGTCGGCCAAGTCCTTATCGCCATTAGGGAAATACAGGTCCATGGCACGGCCGTCTGGCGCCTGCGAGCGCCTTTTCCAAATCGGCCGGATGATCTAACATCCGCCGAAAACGTGGATGGGAGACAGTGATGCAAGTTCGCGAAATCATGCGTATCAAGGGGGCGACCCTCTATACGACGACTCCGCAGCAGGCCTTGGGTACGGCAGTCGACACCATGGCGGAGTTCGACGTTGGGTCACTGGTCGTCATGTCCGACGGCAGAATGGCGGGAATGCTCACCTTCCGCGAGGTCCTCAAGGCGTTCAAGGATCACGCCGGCATCCTGGACGGCGTGACGGTCGGTCAGGTCATGGTCCCCAATCCGGTCACCGCGCCACCGTCGATGGAGGCCAACGACCTGCGCCGATTGATGATCGAGAAGCACTCCCGCTATCTGCCGATCATGGACGGGGAAACCCTGCTGGGGGTCATCTCCTTCCTCGACGTCGCCAAGGCGGTTCTGGAAGAGCAGAATTTCGAGAACAAGATGCTCAAGAACTACATCAAGAATTGGCCGGACGCACCTCAGGGCTGAGGTACGCGCGACACACCTGCCATTCCTGCGGGAGCGGTGTGGGTCGCCTGCTTGTAGCGCTCGGGGCGCTTAGCCGCTTTTCCACCCATATCGCTTGGTGCGTTGCCAGCGCTTGTCTCCCTGGGGCGCGCCGCTTCTCCCGCCGGAAGAATTCTGCGGCGGGCGGATCGGCGGGGGGCGAACCCCGCTGGGTGCGGGCGGGGTGCCGGAGGGCTTGCGATTGGCCATGGTACACTCGCCGATCATTCTAGCGAACCGTATCGTCCCATGTCCGGCAACAGCTTCGGCACTCTGTTTTCAGTGAGCTCCTTTGGCGAATCCCACGGCCCCGCCATAGGTTGTGTGGTCGATGGCTGCCCCCCGGGCCTCGCCCTCTGCGCCGAGGACATCCAGGTCGAACTCGACCGCCGGCGCCCGGGTACCTCTCGCCACGTCACCCAGCGGCGCGAACCGGATACGGTCGAAATTCTTTCCGGGGTCTTCGAAGGGCGCACCACCGGTACGCCCATCGGCCTCCTGATACGAAACCAGGATCAGCGCAGCAAGGACTACGGCAATATCGCCGAAACGTTTCGGCCGGGCCATGCCGACTACACCTACACCCAGAAATACGGCTTCCGCGATTATCGCGGCGGCGGGCGTTCCTCGGCGCGAGAAACGGCCGTGCGCGTGGCGGCCGGGGCGATCGCGCGCAAATGGTTGCGGGAGCGCTTCGGCGTGCACGTGCGCGGCTGGATGAGCGCCCTCGGTCCCATTGAAATTCCCTTTGTCGCCGAAGCAGATATAGACGGCAATGCGTTCTTCGCGCCCAATGCCGCCCTGGTGCCCGATCTGGAAAGCTACATGGATTCCCTCCGCCGGGATCTCGACTCGGTGGGCGCGCGTATCACCGTGGTGGCGCGTGGCGTGCCACCGGGATGGGGGGAGCCGGTCTATGACCGTCTGGATGCCGAAGTCGCCTATGCCATGATGGGGATCAACGCGGTCAAGGGAGTCGAGATCGGCGCGGGCTTTGCCTCGGTTGCCCAGCGGGGCAGTGTCCATGGCGACGAGATGCGTCCCGAGGGGTTTTTGAGCAATCACGCCGGCGGCATTCTGGGAGGCATATCGACGGGCCAGGAAATCGTCGTAAACCTCGCGATCAAACCGACTTCCTCGATTGCCCAGCCGCGTCGTTCGGTGAATCTGCGCGGCGAGCCGGTGGAGGTTGCCACCGAGGGGCGCCACGATCCCTGTGTGGGAATTCGCGCCACCCCCATCGCCGAGGCGATGTTGGCCCTGGTGCTCATGGATCATGCACTGCGACACCGGGCCCAATGTGGGGACGTGGTCTGCGCCACGCCGCGCATTCCTGGGAAAATCGCGTAGAATCCGCCGGCTAACAACCACACTGCGGATGAAGGACCAGGGGGGGCCATGCAAGTCGATCATCACGAACTCCACAGCGAATTTCCAGAAATGCGCGATGCCATCGAGGTTCTCAGGGCCTCGAATGCCCAATTCGCCAGGCTGCTCGCCAGCTATCACCGCCTGACTGGCAAGGTCGAAGACCTCGAGGAGCACGACATGCCGGTTTCTGACTTCACACTTGAGGATATGAAGAAGCAGCGCGTCAAACTCAAGGACGACCTCTATCACTTGCTGCTGGCCTTCCGGGCTGGGCAGAAGCATCCGGCCTGAGCGGCTGCTCCCGGGTAGAATCCCGGGATGCACTTCCTGCCCTACTGGCGCCTTTCGGGCTACTACTTTTTCTATTTCGCCTTCATTGGCGCCTTTTCGCCCTATTTCGGGCTCTACCTGCAAGCGCTGAATTTCTCCGCCTGGGACATCGGTCTGCTCATGTCCCAGATGCAGCTCATGCGGGTATTCGGTCCCAATCTCTGGGGCTGGCTTGCCGACCGCAGTGGGCGTCGCGTCTCCATCGTTCGTTTGGCTGCGCTCCTTGGCCTGGCTGGATTCAGTGCCTTTTTCTGGCTTGATCGCTTGCCTGGAATGCTCGCGGCGATGGCGGTTCTGGCCTTTTTCTGGAGTGCCGCCCTTCCGCTCGTCGAGGCGCTGACCTTCGATCATCTCCGCGACGAGGGCGTCCGCTACAGTCGCATACGCCTGTGGGGCTCGGTGGGATTCATCGTCGCCGTCCTGGGGGCGGGCGCAATGCTTGACCGCTTGCCCCCCGTCGCCGTTGTCTGGATCTGTTGGGTAATCCTGGCCGGTATCGTGTTTTTCGCTTTTACACTTCCCGAAGCGCCTCCGCAGCGGAACGTCGACGGGGTTGAGAGCATGCGGGCAATTCTCGCCGGGTCAAGGGTGCGGGCGCTCCTTGCCGCCTGTCTTGCCATGTCCGCTGCCCATGGGGCGCTTTACGTCTTCTATTCGATACATCTGGCTGACCACGGCTATAGCCGGACCGCCGTGGGGTTGCTCTGGTCTGTCGGCGTGATTGCCGAAATCGGCTTGTTCCTCGTCATGCCGCGCTTGCTCCGCCTTTACTCGGTCGAAGGACTCCTTGCTTTCAGCTTCGCCGTGGCAGTGCTGCGGTTTCTTATCATTGGTTGGGGGGTCGATCATGCGGCCCTGGCCTTTGTCGCCCAACTCATGCATGGCGTGACTTTTGGCGTTTTCCACGCCGCCGCGATTGCCGCCATCCATCGCTGGTTTCCCGGGCGAGCCCAGGGGCGGGGGCAGGCGCTTTACTCCAGTCTGTCCTTTGGCGCAGGGGGGCTAATCGGTGGACTCCTGAGCGGCAGGCTCTGGGATGAATATGGCGCTGGCTGGACCTTTACGCTGAGCGCAGGCTTTGCCCTGGCGGGGTTGATTCTTGTTGTTGCGGCGCGTCCCGCGCAACCGCTTCCACCAGGGGCGTCGCAGGCTTCGGAAAGCGCTTAGGCTATGCGATAATTCAACGCTTTACGGCTAATTTCCGGGATCATGCCGAAGACGCTCTACGACAAGCTTTGGGAAAGCCACGTCGTCCGCCAGGAGGACGATGGAACCGCCCTTTTGTATATTGACCGCCATCTGGTGCACGAGGTGACCAGCCCCCAGGCTTTCGAGGGGCTCAAGCTGGCCGGCCGCAAACCCTGGCGCATCTCGTCCATCGTCGCCACTGCCGACCACAATACCCCGACGGACCATTGGGAAGAAGGCATCAAGGATCCGATTTCCCGTCTGCAGGTCGAGACCCTGGACTCCAACATCCGCGAAGTGGGCGCCCTGGCTTATTTTCCGTTCAAGGATCCCAAGCAGGGTATCGTCCATGTGGTCGGCCCGGAGAACGGCGCCACCCTGCCGGGTATGACCGTGGTGTGCGGCGATTCCCATACCTCCACGCATGGCGCCTTTGCCTGCCTTGCCCATGGTATCGGTACCTCCGAGGTGGAGCATGTTTTGGCCACCCAGTGTTTGGTGCAGAAGAAATCCAGGACCATGCTGGTGGCCGTCGAGGGGCGTCTGGGCAAGGGTGCGACGGGCAAGGACATTGCGCTTGCCGTGATCGGCACCATCGGTACTGCTGGCGGCACGGGCTACGCCATCGAATTTGGCGGCAGCGCCATTCGCGGCCTTTCCATGGAAGGGCGCATGACCCTGTGCAACATGGCCATCGAGGCCGGGGCGCGCATGGGTTTCGTCGCGGTGGACGACACCACGATCAATTACCTCCGGGGCCGTCCGTTCTCGCCCAAGGGCGAGTCCTGGGACAAGGCGGTGGCCTACTGGCGGACCCTGCGTTCCGACGAGGGTGCCCGCTTTGATACGGTGGTCACCCTGCGCGCCGAGGACATCAAGCCCCAGGTGACCTGGGGCACCTCGCCGGAAATGGTGGTGGCCATCGACGCCGTCGTGCCCGACCCGGCAAAGCAGGCCGACCCGGTCAAGCGGGAGGGTATGGAGCGGGCGCTGCAGTACATGGGCCTTACCCCCAACACCCCAATCCAGGCCATCGCCATCGACAAGGTGTTCATCGGCTCCTGTACCAATTCCCGTATCGAGGATCTGCGCGAGGCCGCAGCGGTACTCAAAGGGCGGCACGTTGCCGCCAATGTCAGGCTGGCCCTGGCCGTGCCGGGTTCGGGCTTGGTCAAGCGCCAGGCCGAGGAGGAAGGGTTGGATCAGGTTTTCGTCGCTGCCGGTTTCGAGTGGCGGGAGCCGGGTTGCTCCATGTGTCTGGCCATGAACGCCGACCGACTGGAGCCGGGTGAGCGTTGCGCTTCAACCTCAAACCGCAATTTCGAGGGGCGCCAGGGTCCGGGTGGGCGTACTCATCTGGTCAGCCCGGCGATGGCTGCGGCCGCGGCCATCGCCGGACGTTTCGCCGATGTGCGAGAACTGTTGTAAGGAGTACTCATGAAAATGCGGCTTGGAGTGTTGCTTGCCGTTGTCGCGACCCTGTGCGCCTGCAATACCGTCCAGGGGGTCGGAAAAGACATCAAGAAAGGTGGCGAAGCTATCGAAAAGGCTGCCAAGTAAGAAAGGAGAATCCCGTGAAAAGAGCTCTTTCCCTCATTCTGGCGCTGGGCGCCGTTCTGCTCTCCCTGAATGCCTGCAATACCGTACAGGGTATCGGCAAGGATATCGAGAAGGGTGGTGAGGCCATCCAGAAAGCTTCCAAGTAATGGACCAGTTTGTTCGCCTGGAAGGCCTGGTGGCACCCTTGGATCGCAATAATGTCGATACCGATGCCATCATTCCCAAGCAGTTTCTGAAATCGATCAAGCGTTCCGGCTTCGGTCCCAACGCTTTCGACGAGTGGCGCTACATGGACGTCGGCGAGCCGGGGCAGGACTGCAGTCGGCGGCCAAAAAATCCCAATTTCGTGCTCAATCAGGCGCGCTATCTGGGGGCGGAAATTCTCATCACTCGCCAGAATTTCGGTTGCGGCTCCTCCCGCGAGCACGCGCCCTGGGCGCTTCTGGATTTCGGGTTCAAAGCGATCATTGCCGAGAGCTTTGCCGACATCTTCTTCAACAACTGCTTCAAGAACGGCATCCTGCCCATCGTCCTGCCGGCCGGCGAGGTGGAGGCCTTGTTCCAGCAGGTGCAGGCGACGCCGGGCTACAAGCTGGTGGTGGATCTGCCGGCCCAGGCAGTGATTCGGCCGGACGGCCATGGCATTCCCTTTCCGGTGGACGCCTTCCGCAAGGAATGCCTGCTCAATGGCTGGGATGACATCGGCCTCACGCTGCGTCACGCGGACAAGATTCGCGAGTTTGAAGAAAAGCGTCGTATCGAACAGCCCTGGCTGTTCGCGTAACAAGGAATGACCATGAAAATCTGTGTTCTCCCCGGCGACGGTATCGGGCCGGAAATCACGGCAGAGGCCGTGCGGGTGCTCAAGTCCCTCGATCTCAGGTTCGAGATGGAAGAAGCCCTTCTGGGCGGCGCGGCGGTGGATGCCACTGGCGCTCCCTATCCCGAAGCCACCCAGAAGCTGGCCCGGGCGGCGGATGCCGTGCTGCTCGGCGCCGTGGGCGGCCCCCAGTGGGACAGCCTGCCCCGGGAACAGCGCCCCGAGCGCGGCCTGCTGGGCATCCGCAAGGATCTCAACCTCTTCGCCAACCTGCGCCCGGCCATTCTTTACCCCGAACTGGCCAATGCCTCGACCCTGAAGCCGGAAGTGGTGGCGGGTCTCGACATCCTCATCGTGCGCGAACTGACTGGTGACATCTACTTCGGCCAGCCCCGTGGCGTGCGGGAAGAGAATGGCGAGCGCGTCGGCTTCAATACCATGGTGTATAGCGAGTCGGAAATCCGCCGTATCGGCCATGTCGCTTTCCAGGCGGCTCAGAAGCGCAACAAGAAGCTTTGCTCGGTGGACAAGATGAACGTCCTCGAATGCACCCAGCTCTGGCGCGACGTCATGATCGAAGTGAGCCACGACTATCCGGACGTGGAACTGTCCCACATGCTGGTGGACAACGCCGCCATGCAACTGGTCAAGGCGCCCAAGCAGTTCGACGTGATGGTGACCGGCAACATGTTCGGCGACATCCTGTCGGATGAAGCCTCCATGCTCACCGGTTCCATTGGCATGCTGCCCTCTGCCTCCCTGGACGAAAAGAACAAGGGGCTCTACGAACCCTCCCATGGTTCCGCCCCGGATATCGCTGGCAAGGGCGTGGCCAATCCGCTCGCCACCATCCTCTCGGCGGCCATGATGCTGCGCTATACCTTTGCTCTCGAAGAGCAGGCACTGCGTGTCGAAAACGCGGTCAAAGAGGTTCTGGCCCAGGGCTACCGCACCGGTGACATCTACGAGCGGGGCACCAACAAGGTGGGAACCCGGGAAATGGGCGACGCCGTCCTGGCGGCACTGTGAGACAACAGGAATTGGGATTTAGGAATTAGGATCTGGGGAAAACCGGAGGAAGCCGGACTTGGGTTGGGTGACTGAATCCTGAATCCCAGATCCTGAATCCTCAGCTTTGAGAAGGAAACGCAATGAAAAAAGTGGGTTTGGTTGGTTGGCGCGGCATGGTCGGTTCCGTCCTCATGCAGCGCATGGTGGAGGAGGGCGACTTCGCCCACATCGATCCCGTCTATTTCTCCACCTCCAACGCCGGCGGCAAGGCCCCGGTGTTCGGCGGCAAGGAAGCTTCCCTGCCCTTGCAGGAGGCGTCCAACATCGAAGCCCTCAAGGCCTGCGAGATCATCATCACCTGCCAGGGCGGCGACTACACCAAGGACGTCTTCCCGGCGCTCCGTTCAGCGGGCTGGGACGGCCACTGGATCGACGCCGCCTCGGCGCTGCGCATGAAGGACGACGCGGTCATCATCCTTGACCCGGTCAACATGCACGTGATCAAGGACGCGCTTGCCAGGGGCGGCAAGAACTGGATCGGTGGCAACTGCACCGTCTCTCTCATGCTGATGGGCCTCGGTGGCCTCTTCCAGCACGGGCTGGTGGAGTGGATCTCCTCCATGACCTACCAGGCCGCCTCCGGCGCCGGCGCCCAGAATATGCGCGAACTGATCGCCCAGATGGGGGCCATCCATGCTTCCGTGGCCGATCTGCTGGCCGACCCGGCTTCCGCCATCCTGGAAATCGACCGCAAGGTGGCCGAGACCATCCGCTCCGACGCCTTCCCCAAGAAGAACTTCCGCAATACCCCCCTGGCCGGCAGCCTCATCCCCTGGATCGACGTGCCGGTGGACGGCGGCCAGTCCAAGGAAGAATGGAAGGGCGGCGCCGAGTGCAACAAGATCCTCGGCAACCCGGCATTCCGCAGCCCGGGCTCGATCCCCATCGACGGTCTGTGCGTGCGCATCGGCGCCATGCGCTGCCACTCCCAGGCGCTCACCATCAAGCTTAAGAAGGATGTGCCCCTGGACGAGATCAGCGACATGCTGACCAAGAACAACCAATGGGCCAAGGTTGTGCCCAATGACCGCGAGATCAGCGAGTGCGAACTGACTCCTGCCGCCGTCACCGGCACCCTCACGGTGCCGGTCGGCCGTCTCCACAAAATGGCCATGGGGCCGCAATACCTGGCCGCCTTCACCTGCGGCGACCAACTCCTGTGGGGCGCCGCCGAGCCCCTCCGCCGCATGCTGCGCATTCTGCTCGACGCCTGAGCGGCGTTTTCTCTCAACAAAACCGGGGCGTAGGCTCCGGTTTTTTTGTTGGGATTATGCCTACAGGGAAGAAAACTAGAAGCCGGATTAGCTTGCATAGCTAAGTTCATGATGTTATTTTAAAAGCCCCATATCGACGCTCAGGGTGGCGCCGTGAAAAAAATTCTCGGTAATCAATTCAAGAAGCGTGCCGCGGTTGCTGCCGTGGCTTCCTGTCTGACCATGGCGCCAGGGCTCGCGGCGGCTGCGGGGTTGGGCAAGATCACGGTCCTCTCGGGCCTGGGTCAGCCCTTGCGCGCTGAAGTGGAACTGAGCGCGTCGCGGGACGAACTGGTCGGGATGACAGCCAGGCTGGCTCCCCAGGACGCTTTCCGCCAAGCGGGCGTCGAATTTCCCTCGGGGCTGCTCGATCTGCGCTTTGCCGTCGATCGACGTGCCAACGGCAAGGCCATCGTGCGGGTCACGTCGAGCAAACCGGTCAACGAGCCGTTCCTCGATTTTCTGGTGGAGCTGAACTGGCCGGCCGGCCGGCTGGTAAGGGAGTACACCTTCCTGCTCGATCCGCCGGAGGTCGCGGCCGCAGCTGCAGGGCAAGCGGTATCGGTTGCAGAAGCGAAGCCCGTCGCGGCGGTCAGGGGCGGCGGTAGCGAGCCTGCGCTGCGGGAGGAAGCATCGTCGCGTGCCCCTAAGCGGGAAGCGCGCCCTCGCGCCGCGCCTGCGGACGCCGCTGCGGGGGGGGCGACGCGCGAAGTGAAGCCCGGTGACACCCTGGGGAAGATCGCCCGCGAAACCCGTCATGAGGGGGTTTCCCTCGAACAGATGCTGGTGGGTCTGTTCAAATCGAATTCCGACGCGTTCATCGGCGGCAACATGCATCGGCTCAAATCCGGGGCAATCCTGAATGTTCCGGATCGCGATGCCGTCGCCGCCATCCCCGAAGGCGAGGCCCGTCAAACCTACGTCTCGCAGACATCCGACTGGAACGCCTATCGCAAAAAGCTTGCTGCCGCGACTGCCGAAGGGCCGGCGAAAGCGGACGGTGGGGCGCAGGCCTCGTCCGGCAAGATCACGCCCCGCGTCGAGGACAAGAGCGCTCCGGCGGAGGTCGCCAAGGACCAGGTGAAGGTCTCCAAGACTGAAGCCGGCGGCAAGGGAACCAAGGGCAAGGCAGGGGCCGAGGAAGACGCGGTCGCCAAGGACAGGGCGCTGAAGGAAGCGAACGAGCGCATGGCCACGCTCGAAAAGAACGTGGTCGAACTCCAGAAGCTTGTGGAGATGAAGAATCAGAGCCTGGCGGAATTGCAGAAGCAGTCGGCCGGCAAGAAGGCGGACGATCCGAGGGCCGCCGAAGCCGCCAAGCGGGCCGAGGAGGCCCGAAAGGCGGAAGAGGCCAAGCGGGCTGAGGAAGTCAGGAAGGCGGACGAAGCGAAGAAGGCCGAAGAGGCCAAAAAGGCCGAGGAAGCAAAGAAGGTCGAAGAGGCGAAGAAGGCCGAGGAAGCGAAGAAGGCTGAAGCGGCCAAGATGGCGGAAGATGCCAAGAAGGCCGAAGCGGCCAAGATGGCGGAAGAAGCCAAGAAGGCTGAAGAGGCCAAGCGCGCCGAGGAAGCGAAGAAGACGGCAGAGGCAGCCAAGCCCGCGGAAGCGCCCAAGGCCGAAGAACCACCCAAGGCGGCCGAGCCTCCAAAAGCGGCCGAGGCTCCCAAACCTCCGGAAGCGCCCAAGCCGCCGGCTGCCAAGAAACCCGTACCGCCGCCGCCTCCTCCCGAACCGGAGGAGTCGGAGATGGATCTGCTTCTTCCGGTCGCCGGGGGGGGCTTGGTTGCGGCCCTGGCGGCAGCGTTCTTCTTCATGCGCCGTCGTCGCGCTCCGTTGCCTTCCGTGCCGACCACCGCGGTTCCCAGTCCCTCCAGCCTCGGCCCCAACTCTGTCTTCCGCGCCACCGGCGGACAAAGTGTGGATACGGGCCAGACGCCGCCGCAGACCGCTGATTTCAGCCAGACCGGGCCGGGTACGATCGATACCGACGAAGTCGATCCGGTCGCAGAAGCCGACGTCTACATGGCCTATGGTCGCGATGCCCAGGCTGAGGAAATTCTTCTCGAAGCGATGCAGAAGGACCCGCAGCGCCTCGCCATCCACGCCAAGCTCCTGGAAATTTACTTCAACCGCAAGAGCGTGAAGCAGTTCGAAACCCTGGCCAGCGAACTCTACGCGCAGACCGGTGGCGCCGGTCCGGAATGGGAGAAAGTGGCCGGCATGGGGGCCAAGCTCGATCCGGGCAATCCGCTTTACACCACCGGCCGTGCTTCGGTCGGCGGCGCTGCCGAGTTCGACGCCGACGCGACCATGGTCGCCTCCGCCAAGGTGGGCGATGCCATGCGCTCGACGGTTACGCTGCCGGGTGCCATTGGTCAGATCGCTTCCACCGTTGTCGGGGCAAGCGCCGCGGCTGCCGCAACCAGTTACGCCGGCGCCGAGGCCACGGTCGTCAAGCCCTTGCAGGAAGCCGCCGCCGCAGGACAGGCTCCGGCAGCGGCGGGCGATGAATTACTGAGTCTCGATTTCGACCTTGGGCCGACGCCTTCCGAAGCGCCTGCGGCGGCGGTTACCGCCATGGACGAAGAAGAGGACGCCTTCGTCGACACGGTGACCAGGGCCGAAGCCAATGTCGTCGACTTCAATCTGGAGGCCGGTCGGCCACCCGCGGCGCCGGTGGAACCTGTCGCTGCGGCGGAGCCGGAGATGCTGGATTTCGATCTGGGACTCAATGCCGCCGCCACTCCAGCGCCGCTCGAGGATTACCAGGCGACCCACAGACTTCAGGTGGGCAGTTCGGAAACGACCGCTGCCGGGGCTGCTGCCGCAGCGAGTGCCGACCTTCCCGTGACCAGCAGCATTCCGGATTTCAATCTGGACCTGCCGACTCCTGGGACCGACGAGATCGCTTCGGCGCCGCTCGATATCGACACCGGAGGAGGATTGCGAGCCGAAGACACGGTCGTCAATCCTGCGGCTCTCGCCCAGCAGATCGACCAGAGCACCAAGGTGGACGACGAGATTGTCGACATCGGTGTGGTCGACGCGGATGCACTCGAATTCGACGTGAAACTTACCGATTCCACGATCCTCGGTCAGCCGATGCAGGCACCCAGTTTCGATATGGGGTCGATCAATCTGGATCTCGCAGCCGCACCTGCGGACGCACCGGCCGAGCCCGCGGCGGAGCCGGCGCCCGCTGCCGAAGACAGCGTCGGCATGGGAACCCAATGGGAAGCCGTGAGCACCAAGCTGGATCTTGCCAAGGCCTACGAGGAGATGGGCGACCTGGAAGGCGCCCGCGAACTGCTTCAGGAGGTCCTCAGCGAGGGTTCTCCGGCACTCGCCGAACAGGCTCAGGCGATTCTCGCGCGTATCGGCGGCTGATCACCTTCCGCCCGCTAGAAATGGCCCCGTTTCGGGGCCTTTTTTTGCGCCGGCCAAAGCCGGGAATGCGGCAGTGGCGGGATAAAATACCGCCATGTTCCACCCTGCCGCCATCCTTCTCGTGTGGACCGCTGCCGTCCTGGCCCTGCAGTTTTTCGGCTGGTCTGCCCTCGCCTTGGTGGCGGCGGGCCTTTTCCTCGGAGGGAGGGCAGTAGTCCTGGCCCGGTGGTGGAGGCTGCTGCGACGTGCGCGCTGGTTGCTCCTGACGCTGTGGCTGATTCTCGCCTACGGCACCCCCGGCGAGGTCTGGTTTCCCGCCGACTGGGCGCCCACCGATTCCGGCGTCGAACTCGCTGGCCTGCATGTTCTGCGCCTGGGCTTGCTGCTCGGCTTGCTCGCCGCGTTATTCGAGACACTCGACCAGAAGCGCTTGGTCTCGGGACTCTGGGCATTGACACGGCCGATTTCGCTCCTGGGAATCGCTGCGGACCGCCTGGTTGTCCGTCTTGCCCTGGTTTTCGATTTTCTGGAGCACACGCCGCCGGCGGGCAATTGGCGGCACCTGTTGCGTCTTGCCAGCGATGACGCTCCAGGTCCGGCGGTGGTAAGTCTGGAGCGCTTTTCTCCTGATATTCGCGACGCCGGGCTTGCCTTCGTTGCGGGCGTTGTCCTGCTCGCCTTGTTGCAGTTGCCATGAGATTCGCCCTCGGATTGGAATACTGCGGGACGGCGTTCCATGGCTGGCAGAGCCAGCCCGGCGGCGGGACCGTGCAGGACGCCCTGGAAGAAGGGCTCTCCGCCATCGCCGGATCGCCTGTCGCTGCCGTCTGCGCGGGGCGAACCGACGCTGGCGTTCACGCCACCCTGCAAGTGGCGCATTTCGACACTGCGGCGGAGCGCCCGTTGTCCGCCTGGGTGCGCGGCGTCAATTCGCACCTGCCTGATGGGGTTGCGGTGCGCTGGGCGATCCCGGTACCCGACGAATTTCATGCACGCTTCAGCGCCTGTGGTCGCCGTTATCGCTACCTGCTCCTCAACCGTCCGCAGCGTCCGGGCTTGTGGAATGGTCGCGCGGGCTGGTATCACCTGCCACTCGATACCGATGCCATGGCGCGGGGAGCCGCTCATCTGCTGGGGGAACACGATTTCTCGGCTTTCAGGGCGGCGGAGTGTCAGGCACGCTCGCCGATCAAGACCCTACGGCGCGCCGAGGTCCGGCGCGCGGGAGCCTGGCTGGTCTTCGATTTCGAGGCCAGTGCCTTTCTGCATCACATGGTTCGCAACCTCGTCGGCAGTCTGGTTTACGTGGGCAAGGGGGCGCAGAGTCCGGACTGGATCGCCGAGTTGCTGCGGGAGCGAGACCGGCGGCGCGCGGCACCGACTTTCGCCGCGGCTGGGCTCTATTTCCGTGGACCAATCTACGAATCCCGGTGGGGATTGACGGCCTGCGACGACGAATCGGAAGACGACTTTCCACGAGGAGTACAAACGTGAAGCGCGCGACCCCCACTCGCATCAAGATCTGCGGACTGACCCGGGAATGCGACGTGGACGCCGCCCTTGCCGCCGGCGCCGATGCCCTCGGCTTTGTTTTTTACGCACCCAGTCCGCGTTGCGTCAGCCCCGCTCGCGCCGCCGAGCTGGTCCGTCGGCTACCGCCCTTCGTCAGCGCGGTAGGACTCTTCGTCAATGCCCCGCCGGCTGAGATCGAAGCGACGCTGGCGCAGGTTCCCCTGCACGTCCTGCAATTCCACGGTGACGAAACGGAGCCCGATTGTCGACGTCATGGCCGGCCCTACCTCAAGGCGGCGCGCATGAGTCCGGGTCTGGATTTGCTACAATACGCGGCTTCTTACTCGACTGCCCAGGCGCTACTGCTGGATGCCTTCGTGGACGGTTACGGAGGCGGGGGAAAGACCTTCGATTGGTCGCTGATACCGGAGCGGCTGCCGCTTCCCGTGGTGCTCTCCGGCGGTCTCGACGCCGCCAATGTGGGCGAGGCGGTGCGGCGGGTGAGGCCGGCGGCGGTGGATGTCTCCTCCGGCGTTGAAGCCGCCAAGGGAATCAAAGATGCCGCCAGGATCGCCGCCTTCGTCGCTGCGGTTCGAGCGGCGGATTCGAACTAGGATTCACGACATGCGCAAACATCCGGGTGGCCTCACCCGTACCTTCTGGCGACGCTGCACGGCCGACCACACCTGAGACGGCAAGTTTCTGCCCCGCAGCAGTTCCTTGACCCTTTCCGGAGATTTTCCATGTCTGCAACACCCTACAAACTGCCTGACGCCAGCGGGCATTTCGGCCCCTACGGTGGCGTCTTCGTCGCCGAAACCCTGATCGCCGCCCTCGACGAACTGCGCAGTGCCTACGAAGCGGCCCAGAAGGATACTGCCTTCCTGGCCGAGTTCAACTACGAGCTCAAGCATTATGTCGGCCGCCCCTCGCCCATCTACCACGCTAGGCGCTGGTCCGGAATTCTCGGTGGCGCCCAGATCTACCTGAAGCGCGAGGACCTCAACCACACCGGCGCCCACAAGGTGAACAACTGCATCGGCCAGGCCCTGCTGGCCCGCCGCATGGGCAAGCCGCGGGTCATCGCCGAAACCGGAGCCGGCCAGCACGGCGTCGCCACTGCCACCGTTGCTGCGCGCTACGGCATGGAGTGCGTGGTCTATATGGGCAGCGAGGACGTCAAGCGCCAGGCCGCCAACGTCTATCGCATGAAACTCCTGGGCGCCACCGTGGTGCCTGTGGAGTCCGGCTCCAAGACCTTGAAGGACGCGCTCAACGAAGCCATGCGTGACTGGGTCACCAACGTCCACAACACCTTCTACATCATCGGTACGGTCGCCGGTCCGCACCCCTACCCGATGATGGTGCGGGATTTCCAGGCCGTCATCGGCGAGGAATGCCTGACCCAAATGCCGGACATGGCCGGCCGCCAGCCGGACGCCGTCATCGCCTGCGTCGGCGGAGGCTCCAACGCAATGGGCATCTTCTACCCCTACATTCCAGTGGAGGGCGTGCGCCTCATAGGTGTCGAAGCCGCGGGGGAGGGCGTCGAAACCGGCCGCCACGCCGCCTCGCTGACTGCGGGCGTGCCCGGCGTCCTGCACGGCAACAGAACCTACCTGCTGCAGGACGCGGATGGCCAGATCATCGATACCCATTCCATCTCAGCCGGCCTCGACTACCCCGGTGTCGGTCCCGAGCACGCCTACCTCAAGGATTCTGGCCGTGCCGAGTACGTGCCGGTGACCGATGCCGAGGCGCTGAAAGCCTTCCACGATCTTTGCCGCCTGGAGGGCATCATCCCCGCCCTGGAGTCGTCGCATGCCCTGGCCTACGCCGCCAAACTGGCGCCGACTCTGGGGAAGGACAAGATTCTGCTGGTCAACCTCTCTGGTCGGGGTGACAAGGACATGCACACCGTGGCCGAGAAATCCGGGATCCAGTTCTGAAATGAAACGACCCCCCCACTCACTTCGTTCGTTGCCCCCCGCGGGGGCGCAGGCCACCCTCGGGGCGGCCCTTCGGGAGGCCTGAATGTCGCGCATCCAATCCACCTTTCAGCGCCTGCAGGCCGACGGCCGCAAGGCGCTCATCCCCTTCATCACCGCCGGCGACCCCGATGCCGCCCTGACGGTACCCCTCATGCACGCCCTGGTGGAGGCCGGCGCCGACGTCATCGAACTCGGCGTTCCCTTCTCCGACCCCATGGCCGACGGTCCCACCATCCAGCGAGCTTCCGAGCGCGCCCTGGCCAAGGGCATGACGCTGAGGAAGGTGCTGGAGCTGGTGGTGGCCTTTCGTGCCAAGGACAGCGCCACGCCCGTGGTGCTCATGGGTTACGCCAATCCCATCGAGGCCATGGGCCTTGAGAAATTTGCCGATGCTGCCGCGGCAGCTGGCGTGGATGGGGTTTTGGTGGTGGATTACCCACCGGAAGAGGCCGTTTCCTTCGGAGCGGCCATGCAGGCCCGGGGCATGGATCCCATCTTCCTTCTGGCACCCACCTCCACCGATGCCCGCATCGCCCAGGCTGGTCAGGTGGCCAGTGGCTACGTCTATTACGTCTCGCTGGCCGGCGTCACCGGGGCCGGGCATCTCAATATCGACGCCGTCGCCAGCCGCATTCCGCAGATTCGAGAAAAGACCGGTCTGCCGGTGGGCGTCGGTTTCGGCATCCGCGACGCCGCTTCCGCCGGGCGCATTGCCGCCTTTGCCGACGCCGTGGTGGTCGGCAGCCGCATCATCGAGGAAATCGAGCAATCCACCGCGGAAACCGCCTGCGCGCGTGTGAAGGCTCTGGTGCAGGACATCCGCCGGGGCATCGATGGAGCGCGGGCATGAAATACGAAGCCGGGCTTCCCCATTGCGGGGATGCGCCCTTGGTACGCCGCGTCGATCACCGATCCTCGACGGGTCGGGATACCCTTTGCAAGTCGGAGGCGACAACATGAGCTGGCTGAACAAACTCCTTCCCCCAAAAATCAAGCGCGAGCAGGGCAACACCCGCCGTTCGACCCTGCCCGAAGGACTCTGGAGCAAGTGTCCCTCCTGCGAGGCGGTACTCTACGCCACGGACCTCGACAACAATCTCCGGGTCTGCCCGAAATGCGGCCATCACAATCGGGTGTGCGCGCGCCTACGTCTGGACATGCTGCTCGACCCCGAGGGCCGCTTCGAGATCGGTGCCGAAGTGGTGCCGGTGGACAGCCTGAAGTTCAAGGACAGCAAGCGCTATCCGGAGCGCCTGATGGAGGCCAATCAGGCCACCGATGAAACCGATTCCCTGGTGGTCATGCAGGGGGCGATCAAGACCATTCCGACGATCATTGCCGCCTTTGAATTCGAATTCATGGGCGGTTCCATGGGTTCGGTGCTGGGTGAACGTTTTGTCCGCGGGGTTCAGGCCGCCGTCGAAGGCGATATGCCCTTCATTTGCGTTACCGCCTCCGGGGGGGCGCGCATGCAGGAGGGACTCTTCTCGCTCATGCAGATGGCGAAATCCACCGCCGCGCTGACCAAGCTTTCGGAAAAGGGATTGCCCTTCCTTTCGGTGCTCACCGACCCCACCATGGGCGGAGTGTCTGCGTCCTTCGCGTTCGTCGGCGACGTGGTCATCGCCGAGCCGGGCGCCCTCATCGGTTTCGCCGGCCCGCGGGTCATCGAGCAGACGGTGCGGGAAAAGTTGCCGGAAGGCTTTCAGCGCTCCGAATTCCTGCTGGAAAAGGGCGCCGTCGACCTGGTGGTGGACCGCCGCGAACTGCGAGACAAGCTGGCGCAACTGCTGGCCATGTTGCAGAAGCTGCCGGCAGCAGCCTGAAAGCGGCAGGATTCAGGATCGAGGATTTAGGATCGAGGATTTAGGATTTAGGGAAAACTGCAAGCCCTGGCCCATGCAATCGGTTACTGAATCCTAAATCCCGAATCCTAAATCCTATGCTGTTAAGCCACTGGCTGGCCCACCTCGAAGGGCTGCACCCCAAGGGGCAGGCCGGCATCGCGCTCGGCCTGGAGCGCATCCGCCGTGTCAAGGCCGTGCTGGGGCAGACCCAGCACTGCCCGGTGATCGTCGTTGGAGGCACCAACGGCAAGGGTTCCACCTGCGCCTACCTGGAGAATATCCTCGACCGGGGCGGTTACCGGGTCGGCTGCTATACCTCGCCCCATCTGCTGGCCTACAACGAGCGGGTGCGGCTCAACGGCCGGCCTGCCAGCGACGAGGCCCTCTGCGCGGCCTTCGCCAGGGTCGAGGCGGCGCGCCAGGAGGCCGGCGGGGTGGCGCTGACCTATTTCGAGTTTGGCACCCTGGCCGCCTGGGAGGTCTTCGCCGCCGCTGGCGTCGAAGCCGCCATCCTGGAAGTGGGTCTGGGCGGGCGGCTGGATGCTGTCAATGCCTACGAGCCGGATGTGGCCATCGTCACCGGCGTTGCCCTCGACCATACCGACTGGCTGGGGCCCGATCGAGAAGCCATCGCCTTCGAGAAGGCCGGTATCTACCGCGGCGGTCGCCCGGCCTTCTGCGCCGATCCCCAGCCTCCCCGATCCCTCCTGGCGCACGCCGCCGCCATCGCTGCCGACCTCAAGTTGATCGGCCGCGATTTCGGATTCGAGCGCGATACCGAGAACCGCTTGCAGTGGCGTTGGTGGTGCCGTTCCGGCGAGCGGCTGGTGAAGCGCACACTGGCCTATCCGGGCCTGCGCGGGCCCACTCAGCTTCACAACGCAGCCGTTGCCCTGGCGGCGTTGGATGCCATCGCCGAGCGCCTGCCGGTGACCATGCAGGCGATCCGTCCCGGGCTCATCGAGACCGAACTGGCAGGGCGTTTCCAGGTCATTCCCGGCACGCCGGCCATCGTCCTCGACGTCGCCCACAATCCCCAGGCGGTGACGGTGCTCGCCGACAATCTTTCCAGCATGGGTTTTTTTCAGAACACCCACGCCGTGGTGGGCATGCTGGCCGACAAGGACATCCCTGGCGCCCTGGCTCCCCTCAAGGGCAAGGTTGACGCCTGGTATTGTGCCGATCTCGCCGGCCCGCGGGGGCAGACGGCGGCCGCGCTGGCTGCGCACATCGAAGCGGGCGCCCTGGGCGGCAGCGTCGCCTGCTTCGAAACCCCCGCTGCCGCCCTGGACGCGGCCCGGGGCCGGGCGGGGGAAAGTGATAGAATCCTGGCCTTTGGATCGTTCTATACGGTGGCCGGCGCGCTGGAAGCGCTGCGCGCCCGCCGCTAAGTCATGGAAGAAGTCGACCCCCAACTCCCCCTGAAGAAGCGGGCCCGCCGCCGTCTGGTCGGTGCCATCGCCTTCGTCACCCTGGTGGCGGTGGTCTTGCCCATGATCATGGACCAGGAGCCCCATCCGCCGAGCCAGGATGTGGAAATCCGCATTCCCGGCCAGGACGAGAAGGCGTTCGCACCACGCTTTGCCAGCCCGACGGAGCGCGGTGCAGTGGCTTCCGGCGAAGCGGTTCCCGCCCCTCGCCCGCTGCCTGCCACCCCCAAAATGCCTGAGTCGGGCGCCGCGCCGGCGGCCGCAAGTGTGTCGCCTCCGGATGCGAAGCCGGCTGCGAACCGCGTGCCGGAGTTGGAAAAGCCTCAGCCGGTGGCCGCCCAGGATAAATCTGCCGCCAAGTCTGTCGAGAAGGTACCCGAGAAATCAGCGGAGAAGTCTGCCGAAAAGTCGGCGGCCAAACCCGCTGGGGAGACCGAAGCGAAGCGCGCCGCGGCGATCCTGGAGGGCAAAGCCACTCCTTCGCCTCCGGCGGCTGCCTCAGGCGGCGAGCAGGTCATTCTCATCGGTGCCTTTGCGAATGAAGCGAATGTGCGGCAACTGAAAGGCAAGCTCGCCGAACTCGGCATCCGCGTCTACACCGAGCCGCTCGATTCGCCGCAAGGCAAGAAAACCCGCGTGCGGGCTGGCCCCTTCCCGAATCGCGAGGCGGCGGACAAGGCGCTGGAGAAAATGAAGCGGATCGGCGTTTCGGGAGTGGTGGCGGCCAAGCAATGACCCTGTTCGACTGGGTGGTCCTCGGGGTCATCGTGGCTTCCCTGTTGCTTGGTCTGTGGCGTGGGGTGGTAGGCGAACTGCTCGCCCTGGCTGCCTGGATTCTGGCTTTCTTCGCCGCCCTGGAATTTGGCGCTACCGTGGGCCAGAGTGTGTTCAGCGGCATCGCCGATCCTGCCTTGCGCAGCCTGGCGGGATACGCGGGGTTGTTCGTCGGCGTGCTGGTGCTCATGGCCTTGCTGCGGCTGGCGGTGAGGGGATTGATCAAGGCCCTCGGGCTGGGTCTCTCCGACCGGCTGCTGGGTATGGTATTCGGTGCGCTGCGCGGCGTGCTCGTCGTGGTTCTGGGCGTCGCCGTCGCCGGGATGACACCGGCGCCGCGGCAGGGTTGGTGGCGGCAGGCGACACTGGCGCCGCCGCTTGAGACGGCGGTTCTGGCCATGAAGCCCTGGCTGCCGGCGGATGTGGCGAAAAGAATTCGATTTACCTAGGTAGAAGACTATGTGCGGGATTCTCGGAGTAATGGCGACGACGCCGGTCAATCAGCTGCTCTACGACGGGCTGATGGTGCTGCAGCATCGTGGGCAGGACGCGGCGGGCATCGCCACGGCGGAGGGCAATACCTTCCACCTGCACAAGGGGCCGGGGCTGGTGCGGGACGTGTTCCGTACCCGCAACATGCGGGCGCTGCCCGGCAACTGGGGCATTGGCCACGTGCGCTACCCCACCGCCGGGTCGGCCTGGAATTTTGCCGAGGCGCAGCCCTTCTACGTCAATTCGCCCTTCGGCATCGTACTCGGCCACAACGGCAACCTGACCAACGCCGACCAGTTGAAGGAAGAGATGTTCCGCCTCGACCGCCGGCACATCAACACCAACTCGGATTCCGAGGTGCTGCTCAACGTGCTGGCCCACGAACTTCAGGCGGCCGCCCACGGTTACGAACTGGACGTGCAGAGCATTTTTCAGGCGGTGGCCGGCGTGCATCGCCGCTGCCGCGGCGCCTATGCGGTGGTGGTGTTGATCGCCGGCTACGGCCTGCTCGCCTTCCGAGATCCCTTCGGCATCCGGCCCCTGGTCTATGGCAAGAACGAGACTGAAGCCGGCACTGAATTCCTGATTGCTTCCGAGTCCGTTGCCCTCGACACCCTGGGTTTCGAGATCGTGCGCGACATCGAGCCGGGCGAGGCCGTCTTCATCGACCTCGATCACCAGCTCCACAGCCTCCAGTGCGCCCAGCAGCCCACCTACGCGCCCTGCATCTTCGAGTACGTCTATCTCGCCCGGCCCGACTCGGTCATCGACGGTGTCTCGGTTTACGAGTCCCGCCTCAAGATGGGCGAGTTCCTTGCCGAGAAGGTGAAGCGGCACGTTCCCGTGGCCGAAATCGACGTGGTCATCCCCATCCCCGATTCCAGCCGGCCGGCAGCCATGCAGCTGGCCCAGGCCCTCGGCATCCCCTATCGCGAGGGCTTCGTCAAGAACCGCTACGTGGGTCGTACCTTCATCATGCCCGGCCAGGCCATGCGCACGAAGTCGGTACGCCAGAAGCTCAACACCTGCGGCCAGGAATTCAAGGGCAAGAAGGTGCTGCTGGTGGACGATTCCATCGTGCGCGGCACGACCAGTCGGGAGATCGTCGACATGGCGCGGGCCGCCGGTGCCCTCAAGGTCTATTTTGCCTCCGCCGCGCCGCCGGTGCGCTTTCCCAATGTGTACGGCATCGACATGCCGACGCGCGCCGAGCTCATCGCCACCGGCCGCGACGACGCCGGCATCGCCGCCGAAATCGGCGCCGACGCGCTCGTCTATCAGGACATCGACGCCCTCAAGCAGTCGGTGACCGCCATCAACCCCGATCTCACGGTCTTCGACGCCTCCTGCTTCGACGGCTGCTACATCACCGGCGACGTGGACGAGTATTACCTGGATGCCGTCGAGGGCCGCCGCGGGGGCGGAAAGGGCGGGAAGAGCGACGACGACGGCGACGGCAAGGCCACCCAGCAACTCGTGCTGCAACTCGCCTCCGGAGGGCAGGACTGATGGCCGATACACCCGACTACCGCCCGGAAACCCTGGCCATCCGCGCCGGCCAGGAGCGCAGCCAGTTCGGCGAGCACTCCGAGGCCCTCTACCTGACCTCCAGCTTCGTCTTCCGAAATGCTGCCGAGGCCGCCCGCCGCTTTTCCGGCGAGGAGTCGGGCAACGTCTACGCCCGCTTCTCCAACCCCACGGTGACCATGTTCGAGGAGCGCCTCGCCGCCCTCGAAGGCGCCGAGGATTGCGTCGCCTTCGCCAGCGGCATGGCCGCCATCATGGCCACGGTCATGGCCCACCTCAAGGCGGGCGATCACATCATCGCTTCCAGCGGCCTGTTCGGCGCCACGGTGCAGCTCTTCAGCGCCATCCTGTCGCGGGCCGGCATCGTCACCAGCTTCGTGCCGCAGACCGACGCCGCCGCCTGGGAAGCCGCCATCCGCCCGGAGACCCGGCTCTTCTTCCTGGAGACGCCGTCCAATCCGCTCACCGAGATCGCCGACATCCGCCTGCTCTCGGAAATCGCACACCGGCAGAACATCCTGGTGGCGGTGGATAACTGCTTCTGCACGCCCATCCTGCAGAAGCCCCTTGAACTCGGCGCCGACCTGGTGATCCATTCCGCCACCAAGTACATCGACGGACAGGGCCGCGTCCTGGGCGGGGCCGTGTGCGGCCCGAAGGCGCTGACCGAAGAGGTGTTCAAATACCTGCGCACCGCCGGGCCGACGCTTTCCGCCTTCAACGCCTGGGTGCTCCTGAAGGGGCTGGAAACATTGAAGCTGCGGGTCGAGGCCCACGCCGCCAACGCCGCGCTCCTGGCCGCCTGGCTGGAAGCCCACCCCAAGGTGGCGCGGGTCTACTTCCCAGGTCTTCCCTCGCATCCCCAGCACGAACTGGCCAAGCGCCAGCAGCGCACCGGGGGCGGCATCGTCGCCTTCGAAGTGAAGGGCGGCCGGGAAGCGGCCTGGACCGTGGTGGACAACTGCCACCTCCTTTCCATCACCGCCAACCTGGGCGATACCAAGACCACCATCACCCACCCGGCCACCACCACCCACGGCCGCATCTCCCCGGAAGCCCGGGCCGCCGCCGGCATCGGCGAAGGCCTCCTGCGCATCGCCGTCGGCCTGGAGGCCGTCGAAGACCTGCAGGCCGATCTGGACCGGGGCCTTTCCCTCATCTGATTTTGGGGCGGCCTGCGGGCCGGCCCCTGGAGTTCCCATGCATTTCGATCAACTCGGCCTCTCGGCCGATCTATTGCGTGCCGTCGCCGAACAGGGCTACGACACCCCCACTCCCATCCAGGCCCAGGCCATCCCCGCCGTGCTGGCGGGCCGCGACCTGATGGCCACTGCCCAGACCGGCACCGGCAAGACGGCGGGCTTCACCCTGCCCATCCTGCAACGCCTCACCGCCGGCGGCGGCGACCGCCTTTCCCGCGTCGCCCGGGCGCCGCGCGTGCTGGTCCTGGTGCCCACCCGCGAACTGGCGCTGCAAGTCGAAGAGAGTGTGCGCACTTACGGAAAATACGTGCCGGTGACGTCCACAGTCGTGTTCGGCGGCGTCGGCATCAACCCGCAGATCGCGGCCCTGCGCCGCGGCGTCGATATCGTCGTCGCCACCCCCGGGCGGCTCCTCGACCACGTGCAGCAGCGCACGGTGGACCTTTCCGCCATCGAGGTCTTCGTCCTCGACGAGGCCGACCGCATGCTGGACATGGGCTTCATCCGCGACATCAAGAAGGTCATCGCCCTGCTGCAACCCAAGCGACAGAACCTGCTCTTTTCCGCCACCTTCTCGCCGGAAATCCGCGAGCTGGCCGCCGGGCTCCTGCACGATCCGCAGTCGGTGGACGTCGCCCCCCGCAATACCGCCGCCGAAACCGTGCGCCAGCGCGTCATCGAGGTGGACCGCGAGCAGAAGCGCGACCTCCTGCTGCACCTCTTCGAAACCCGTGGCTGGCATCAGGTGCTGGTGTTCACCCGCACCAAGTACGGCGCCGACGCCCTGGCCAGGAAGCTCGACAAGGCCGGCATCAGCGCCGCCGCCATCCACGGCGACAAGACCCAGGGCGCCCGCACCCGGGCGCTGGGCGACTTCAAGGCCGGCAAGCTGGCCGCCCTGGTGGCCACCGACATCGCCGCCCGCGGCATCGACATCGACGCCTTGCCCTACGTGGTCAATTACGAGTTGCCCAACGTCGCCGAAGACTACGTGCACCGCATCGGCCGCACCGGCCGCGCTGGCCAGGAAGGCGAGGCCATTTCCCTGGTCTGCCACGACGAGCGCGCCAATCTCAAAGACATCGAAAAGCTCATCCGCAAGGAGCTGCCCAAGGAGCGCCTGGCGGGCTTCGAGCCCTCCCTGCACCCCCAGCCCCGGCCCCAGCCGGAACCCCGTGGCGGCAATCGCCCCCAGGGTGGCCCGGGGCGGCCCCAGGGCGGCAAGCCCGCCGGCGGCGGACGCCCGGGCCAGCATCGGAGCGGCAGCCGGCATCGCTGAAACGAGGGTCGCCGAGCCCGGCGCCGCACGTCTTCAAGGTTTCCCCGAGGTGATTGAAGGTCAGGGATCGCTCAATCAGCACCCGTCCGATTCCGGAGCAATCCTTGTGTTGTCACACGGATTGGCGGCCAGGCCGCGGATCCGGCCGACATAGAGGGAAATCGGGAAGACGATGGCGAGCCCGAGGGCAAGCTGCGAAATTTCCATGCTGCGCCCTGCCGCGGCGGCACGGACTCCGATACGTCCCCGCACTCACCGCTCTCTTACCCCAGACTGACCCGAAACTTCATCTGTCCGTGCTTGCCCAGGGCGATGAGGTCGCCCTCCTTGAGTTCGAGTTCCTGGACCGGGGCGCCGAGGTTGTCGTTGAGGAAGGTGCCGTTGGTCGACTTCATGTCACGCAGGATGAGGCGTCCCTGGACCGGACCGATCCAGGCGTGGCGGTTGGAGATCTGGTTGTCGGGGACGACCACGTCGGCTTCCTGGGAGCGGCCGACGACGACGCCGTTGCCTACCGGGAAACTCATGCCCTGGACGACGCCGACTATGCAGACGATCCTGGCGTTTTCCAGGGAACCGAAGCGGACCGTCGAGTCCTCGGTGCCGGGGAGGGGCGGAGGGGCGGCGACGGGAAGAGGGGGCGGCGCCATGGCCCGGGAGGGCACAGGCCGTGGCGGCGGGGGGGGAGAGCTTGCCGGGACCGGTGGTGGCGGCGGCGGTGGCGGAGGAGGAGCCGCCTGCGGCCAGGCGGCGGGAGTCGGCGCGGGGCTTCCCCAGGTGGGTGCCGCGGCGCCGGAAGGCTCACCCGCGAGGCTGCGCCGAAAGCCGGAAACCTTGATCCAGTGCAGGATCCAGCAGACCAGGCTGCCCAGTGCGAGGATCACGCCCAGGAAGGGAATGACGGAAAGGACGCCGAGGATGGCCGCCGCGAGGCCGATGGCCATGCCTCCGTCGCCAAAGGCGGGGGTGCCGCGGGCGGCGCCTTCCTTTTGCAGGGAGGTGGCGAGCATGACCACGGCAGCGATCAGTACCAGGATGCCCAGGCCGGGAACCAGGGCCAGCCAGACCAGGGCGCTGGGCACCGGGGGTCGGAATTCGGGCCGGATGGCGTCGAAGCAGCGGTGCAGGTTGAGGAGGTAAAAGACGAGCGGGACGTAGATCAGCAGCAGTACGACCAGGCCGAAGAAGCCGATGACGCCCAAACCGAACAAAGCGCCGAGCGCTTCGTCATTTCCCATGATGCCTCCCGATGTCTTCTGGATGCAAAACTCTAGAGGAAAGCGCCGGGGGAGGCAAACCCCGCAGGGGCGGTCAGGAGGCGGCGATGAGGGCCAGCAGCGCGTCGCCGTAGCGTTCGATCTTGGCGGCGCCAATGCCGGAGACGGTGGCGAGCGTGTCGCGGCTGCTCGGGCGGAGCTCGGCGAGTTCGCGAAGGCTGCGGTCATGCAGGATGACGTAGGCGGGGACGCCGAGTTCGCGCGCGGTGTCGCTGCGCCAGCGGCGCAGGGCTTCGAAGAGGCCGGCGTCGCCAGGGCGCAGGTCGGCGGTGGCGGTGCTGCGGGCCGTGGGGGGCGGTCGGCCGCGGCGGACGGCGCGGCGCAGGGACACCGGTTGCTCGCCGCGCAGCACCGGGCGCGCCGCGTCCGTGAGGCGGAGCGCTCCGTGTTCGGCGAGGTCCACCTGCACCAGACCAGCGGCGGCGAGCTGCCGGAAAACGCTCCTCCAGGCGCTTTCGTCCAGGTCGGCGCCGACGCCGAAGGTGGGCAGGGCGTCGTGGCGCCACTGGCGGGCCTTGTCGCTGGCCTTGCCGCGCAGGACGTCGATGAGGTGGGCGGCGCCGAAGCGCTGGCCGGTGCGGAAAATGGCGGACAGGGCCTTCTGGGCGGCGACGGTGCCGTCCCAGAGTTCCGGCGGTTCGAGACAGACGTCGCAGTTCCCGCAGGCTTCACCCGGCTCGCCGAAGTAGTTGAGGAGCACCTGGCGGCGGCAGCGGGGAGCTTCGCAGTAGGCGAGCAGGGTGGTGAGGCGCTGGGTTTCAAGGCGCTTTTGCTCGTCGCCGGCGCCCGATTCGGCGATGCGGGCCTGTTGCAGGGCGACGTCCTGCAGCCCGTAGCTCATCCAGGCTTCCGCTGCGTCGCCGTCACGGCCGGCGCGGCCGGTTTCCTGGTAGTAGGCCTCGATGCTCTTGGGGAGATCCAGATGGGCGACGAAGCGCACGTCGGGTTTGTCGATGCCCATGCCGAAGGCAATGGTGGCGACCATGACCAGGCCGTCTTCCCGCAGGAAGCGGCGTTGGTTGGCAGCTCGCTCGGCCTGGGGCAGGCCGGCGTGGTAGGGCAGCGCCGGGTAGCCCTGGGTGTCGAGCCAGGCGGCGGTTTCATCGACCTTCTTGCGCGACAGGCAGTAGACGATGCCCGCCTGGCCGCGCCGTCCGGTGAGAAAGCCGAGCAGCTGCCTGCGGGGGTTGTCCTTTTCCACCACCGTGTAGCGGATATTGGGGCGATCGAAGCTGGAGACGAAGACCCGTGCGGCGTCGAGCCCGAGGCGTTCGAGCATTTCGCGGCGGGTAGCGGCATCGGCGGTGGCGGTGAGGGCGATGCGGGGCACCGCCGGGTAGCGTTCGTGGAGGGCCGAGAGTTGCAGGTACTCCGGCCGGAAATCGTGGCCCCACTGGGACACGCAGTGGGCCTCGTCGATGGCGAAGAGGGCGAGGCGGCCGGCTTCGGCAAGGGCGTCGAGCATGGCCAGGCTGCGCTCGAGCAGGAGGCGCTCGGGGGCGATGTAGACCAGGTCCAGGTCGCCGGAGAAGAGTTTTTTCTCGACCGCCTGGGCCTCCTGCCAGGCGAGGGTGGAGTTGAGGCAGGCGGCCCTGACCCCGGCCTGGGTGAGGGCGTCCACCTGGTCCTGCATGAGGGCGATAAGGGGCGAGACGACGACGCCGCAACCAGGGCGGAGCAGGGCGGGAATCTGGTAGCAGAGACTCTTGCCGCCGCCGGTGGGCATCAGCACCAGGGCGTCGCCGCCGCCGGCGACATGGTCGATGATTTCGGCCTGGGAACCGCGGAAGGCGGGGTAGCCGAAGACCCGCTGCAGGACGTCTAGGGCGGTAGGCACTGGGTTAGATCAGGGAATGGCGGGTCAGGTGCTCACCGTCCCAGGCCAGGAATTCACCGCGCTCCTCGTGCCAGTCGGCGAGCACCCAGCGTTGGACGTGGATGCCGTCGACGATGTGATCGTGGACGGCGGGACGATGGGTGTGACCGTGGATGAAGGTGGCGTAGCCGTGGGCGCGCAGGAAATCATCGGTCTCGCCGGGGTTGAGGTCCATCAGGGAAGCGGTTTTTTCCTGCTTGCCGGATTCGCTCTGCTCGCGCAGTTGGGCGGCAATGGCGCGCCGCTCGGGAAGGGAGCGGGCGAGAAAGGCGGTTTGCCACTCGGGCGAGCGCACCTGGCGACGGAAGGCCATGTAGTCGGTGTCGTCAATGCACAGGGCATCGCCGTGGGAGAGCACGAACTGCCATTCGGGGGTGGATAGGACGTAGGGGTCGGGCAGCAGGGTGATCCCCGCCGCTGCGGCGAAATCGGCTCCCAGCAGGAAATCCCGATTGCCGTGCTGCATGGCGATGGAGACGCCGGTGTCGGCGGTTGCGCGCAGGGCGGCGATGATGGCGGCCGGCCAGGGTTCGAAACGATCATCGTCCCCCACCCAGGCGTCGAAAAAGTCCCCCAGGATGTAGAGGGCCTCGGCCCGACGCGCCGGCCCTGCCAGAAAATCGAGCAACAAACGCGTCGCCCCGGGGGACCGGGGCGACAGGTGAAGGTCGGAGATGAAAAGGCGCAAGCTCAGACGGCTTCGGCCTTCTCGATCACCACGTCCTCCAGGGGCACGTCCTGGTGGAAGCCCTTGTTGCCGGTGCGCACGGCGCGAATGGCGTCTACGACGTCCATGCCTTCGGTGACTTCGCCGAAGACGCAGTAGCCCCAGCCCTGACCCATGGGGGACTTGAAATCGAGGAAATCGTTATCCACGACGTTGATGAAGAACTGGGCGGTGGCGGAATGGGGGTCGTTGGTGCGCGCCATGGCGACGCTGCCGCGCTTGTTCTTGAGGCCATTGGCGGCCTCGTTGTCGATGGGGGCGAGGGTGTCCTTCTGCTTCATGCCGGGTTCGAAACCGCCGCCCTGGATCATGAAGTTCTTGATGACGCGGTGAAAGACGGTGTTGTCGTAATGCCCCGCCTTGACGTAGGCGAGAAAGTTCTCGACGGTCTTGGGAGCCTTCTCGGCGTTCAGACTGAGGGTGAAAGAGCCGAGGCTGGTGGTGAACTTGACCATGGGGATTCCTTATTTGTTGTCGGAGAGTATCTTGGCGGACTTGATGAGCACAGGCGTCTGGGGAACGTTCTGGTAGTCCCCGTGGTTGCCGGTGGGAACGGCGGCGATGGCATCGACCACCTCCATGCCTTCGGTGACCTTGCCGAATACGGCGTAGCCGTAACCGCCTTGGGTCGGCGAGCGGAAATCGAGGAAGGCGTTGCGCTTCAAATTGATGAAGAACTGGACCCGCGCGGAATGGGGGTCCATGGTGCGGGCCATGGCGACGGTGCCACGGCTGTTAGCGAGATCTGCGTTGGCTTCGTTCTGGAGGGCGGGCGTCAGCACTTTCTTCTCTTCCATGGCCGCGGTGAAGCCGCCGCCCTGGATCATGAAGTTCTCGATGACGCGGTGAAAGATCGTGCCGTCGTAGAAGCCGTGCTTGACGTTGTAGAGGAACATCTCCACCGTCTTGGGGGCCTTGTCCGGGTACAGTTCCAGGACGATCTTGCCCTTGCTGGTCTGCAATTCGACACTGGGGGCCGCCCAGGCGCAGGCGGCCAGCAGCAGGCCGGAGATGAGTGCAACGAGTTTTTTCTGCATCAGGCGGATCCTTCGTAGATGATCTTCCAGCGGCCTTCTTCACGAATCCAGTATTGCCGCTTCTTCATCACGTTGGCGAGATTGTTGCTGCGGTAATCCTGGTCGAAGGTGACCACGACGACTTCTTCCCTGCCGGGATTGCGGAAGACCGAAAGCTTGTCGGTCTTGACCTTGATCCACTCCTTGCCGGCGTTGACCTGCCGTTTTTGGGTGGCGAATTGTTCGAAATTCTGGTTGCCAGCCTGGAAGCGCCGCGAGTAGTGGCGCAGGTAGCGCTCGGTGTCTCGGCTTTCCCAATCGCTGCGCCAGGCTTCGAGGCTGCGGTTGAGTTCGCCGCGCTCCTTGTTCCAGTCGTCCAGCGAAAGCCATTCGACGGAATTGCTGATGATCACCGGAGTCAGCCCGACCTGGAGGTTCTTGGCGACCGCGTTGAGATCGTTGTTGGCAAGCACCACGCAGCCGTCGGAAGCCCGCGGGGGACGCGAGAAGGTGTCGGAGGGCGTGCCGTGCAGCCAGATGCCGCTGCCGCTGCGCCCCTGCCTGCGATCCCATTCATTCGGGTAGCTGATCGGGTAGGCGCCGCTGCCGTAGAGGTCGGCCAGCTTGCGGCGGGAGAGATCGGCGGTGACGTGATAAACGCCGATGGGGGTCTTCTTGTCGCCTTCCGAGACCTTGTCGGCGCCCAGCTTGCCCTGGGTCACGTAATAGTCGGCGACGAAGCGCGGGCGCCCGCTGCTGGAATCGTTTTCATAGACATAGAGCCGCGATTTCTGGGTGTCCACCACGATGGCGTAATGCTGATCGGGGGGCATCTGCAAGAGATAGCGGGGAACGAAATTGGCGGCCGGCTTCTCGCGGTATCCCTTCAAACGGGCGACCGCCTCGGCGCGCAGGTCGGCGACCTTGTCGCTGGGAGCGCCGCTGAGGGCGCCGAATCCGTTGATCGGCTGGGCGCGGGCGAGCAAGAGGTCACCCTTGATGAGGTGACCGAGGCGGAAATTGGGGTACTGGGCCAGCAAGTTTTCGGTCAGGCGCAGGGCCTCATCGAGGCGCATGCCCTCGACTTCGTGGAAAATGCGGGCCAGCAGGGGTTCCGGCCCGGAATCGGAAACCGTGGCGGGAGTGCTGCGGGAAGCCGGAACGGCGGCGGCAATCGGCGCCGTGTGAAGAGCGGCCGGCGGGTGGAACGCCACCGGACGCACGGCCCTCGCAACCGCCGCCTTGGGCGGCGGGGTCGCTTTCTTGCGCGGCTTGGCGTCCGCGGCGTTCGGCAGGCCGGCGAGGGCCAGGGAAAACGCCAGTCCGGCGAGAATCTTCAACGGGAGATTTCTTCCCGGATGAGCCATTTGCCGCCCGCGCGCACGAAAACGATAGTCTTGGAGGTCGAGGTGCGCAATCCGGTCGCCTTGTAGTGCTGGCGGAACTTGACCGTCGCCTTATCCCCGTTGACGACGATTTCCGGGTCGTCATAGGTGACCGAAATCTTGCCGGACTTGCCGCCGATTCGATCCTCGCGCTCGGCTTCCCAGGCCTTGCGGGACATGCCGCGCGGCGGGTCGAAGTCGGCTGAGTAGTGGGCGATGTAGGCAGCCACGTCCTTGCGGGACCAGGCGTTCGCCCAGCCAGCGAGAGCGCGCGAGACCTCCTCGGAGGCGCCGTCGCCGCGCACCGGGCGCGATTCAGGCGCCTTGGCCGGCGCCGTCGCAGGAGCAGCCGGAGGCACTGCCGCCGCAGGCGTCGTGGCGACCACGGTGGCAGTCGGAGGCGCCGCAGGAGCAGGGGTCGGGGCAGGGGTCGGGGCCGCCGGAGCAGCCGCCGGCGCCGAGACAGCGGGTGGGCGGGGTGCGGGTGCGGTGGCCGCTACCGGTGCAGGGGCCGCGGCGGCCACTGGCTGGGGTTTGACGTTGGGGCGGGACGAAGTGCTGATGAGGTCGCGAATCAGCGCCATCTTGTTCTGGGCGGTGGAGTTCGACGAATCGAGCTGGAGCGCTTTGTCGTAGGCCTGGCTGGCAAGCTTCGCATACACGTCGCCCAGGTTCTCGTAGGCGATCGCGTAGGAGGGGTGGGTGCGGATCGCCATTTCCAGGGCCGTTCGCGCCTTGTCGTACTGCTTTTGCTGGGCGTATAGCACCGCGAGGTTGTTATAGGGTTCCGGCAGTTCCGGGTAGTCTTCGGTCAGTTTGGTGAATACCGCGACCGCGTCGGCGGGCTTGTTCATCTCCGTGAGAATGAGGCCCTTGAGGAAGCGCCCTTGCGCATCGCGGGGCTTGCCGGCGAGATAGGCTTCGACCTTTTCGAGCGCCTGCGGAAGCTGGCCCTGCTTGATGAGCTTCTGCACCTCGGGAAGATTGTCGGCGGCCGCGGGAAGCGCCATTCCCAGAGTGAGGCCCAGGATGGCAGCGCGCAGGAGGGCGATGGCCCGCAACCGGGTAGATATGCCGGTCGGGATGCGGGTCAGAAAGCGGGCGGTGCGGTTCGACGGGAAGCGAGATGGGAGCGGGAAAGGCGCGGTCTCGGCCATGCTATACTCGGGCAAGTTCGACAATCTGCCGATTCTACCAAGAAGACCGGCCATTCCAAAGTTATCGCCCCGCCGGCGTTCGCGCTTCAAGCCCTTCCATGCTCAAGATTCACAACTCCCTGGTGCGGGAGAAACAGGCCTTCGTTCCCATCGAACCCGGCAAGGTCCGCATGTACGTGTGCGGCATGACCGTCTACGATTTCTGCCACCTCGGCCATGCGCGAGTCATGGTCGTCTTCGATGCGGTCTATCGCTGGTTGAAGGCAAGCGGATTCGAAGTCACCTATGTCCGCAACATCACCGACATCGACGACAAGATCATCAAGCGAGCCGCCGAGAACGGCGAAACCATCCAGGCGCTGACCAACCGCTTCATCGCCGCCATGCACGAGGATGCCGACGCCCTCGGCGTTCTGCGTCCGGACCACGAGCCGCGCGCCACCGATTTCGTTCCCCAGATGCTGAATATCATCGGCAAGCTGGAGGGCAACGGCCTCGCCTACCGGGCGAGCGACGGCGACGTCAATTTCGCGGTGCGCAAATTTCCCGGTTACGGAAAGCTCTCCGGCAAGTCCCTCGACGATCTGCGCGCCGGTGAGCGGGTAGAGGTGGATTCCGCCAAACAGGATCCGCTCGATTTCGTCCTCTGGAAGCACGCCAAGGCGGGTGAGCCGGCCTGGCAATCCCCCTGGGGCGATGGGCGGCCGGGATGGCACATCGAGTGTTCCGCGATGAGTTCCCACCTGCTTGGGCGGCATTTCGACATCCACGGCGGCGGCCAGGATCTTCAGTTCCCCCATCATGAGAACGAAATCGCTCAATCCGAGGGCGCCCACGATTGCCGCTTCGTCAATTACTGGATGCACAACGGCTTCGTACGGGTGGATAACGAGAAAATGTCGAAGTCTCTGGGCAATTTCTTCACCATTCGCGAAGTGCTCAAGGCCTACGACGCCGAGGTGGTGCGCTTCTTCATTCTGCGCGCCCACTACCGCAGCCCGCTGAATTACTCCGACGCCCACCTGGACGACGCCAAGCGAAGCCTGGACGGCCTTTATTTTACGCTGCGGGACGTGCCACCCGTTTCCGTCGAGATCGACTGGTCGAATGCATTCGCCAGCCGCTTTCGCGAGGCGATGAACGAGGATTTCGACACGCACGGCGCCATTGCCGTGCTTTTCGACCTGGCGGGCGAGGTCAATCGTCGTCGCGATGCCGCCCTCGCCGGTCTTCTGAAAGCGCTGGCCGGCATCGTTGGCCTTCTTGGGCGGGATCCCGTCGTTTACCTGCGTGGCGTTTCGCCGGGCGGTGGGTTGGACGAGGCGGCCATCGAGGTCATGATCGCCGGCCGTGTGGCGGCCAAGAAAGCGCGCGATTTTGGAAAAGCGGACGCCATTCGCGAGGAGTTGAAGGCGGCGGGGATTCTTCTCGAGGATGGCCCGCAGGGCACCACCTGGCGCCGGATGTGACCGCAACCGGCCGCCGGGCGGGCGGGGCTTAGGCTAAACCGCCTTACTTCATCACCTTGCCACCGGCGCCGACCACGGTGAGTTCGACGTGACGGGAGCCAAGGCGGTTGTCTGGGCCGAAGGTGATGCGGTAGCCCCCTAGATCGTAGTTGTTCATGGATTCGAGCGTCGCGATCAGGCGTTCGCGGGTCACGTCGCGGCCCAGCTTGCGCAGGGCGTCGGTGAGCACCCTGGCGTTGATGTAGCCCTCCAGACCGTAGTAGGAGTATTTTTCCTTTTGTCGGTTGATGGTTCGCTGGTAGTCCCGAACCACTGCAACCGTGTCGTTCCAGGGATAAGGCATGACCTGCGAGATACCGATTCCGCGCGCGTCGTTGCCGAGCTCCTGGGCGAGTACTTCGGCGCCGACCGGCGAGAGGGTCATGAACATGGGAAACTGCCCTGCGGCCTTCATCGCTTTGACGAAAGCGGCGGTGGGTTTGTAGAGGGTGACCATGACCACTGCCTGGGGATTCGCTTTGCCGATGGCTTCAACGGCTTTGCCGACTTCCAGCGAGTTGCGTTCGACCGTCCCCACGGCCACCGGCGCGAGATCGTGCTTCTTCAGGGCGGCGGTCACGCCTTCAAGGCCGCTCTTGCCGAAGCCGTCGTTCTGGTAGAAGACGGCGATCTTCTTGAGGCCGAGGGCGGCGATCTGGCTGATGATGGCCTCGGTCTCGTCGGCGTAACTCGCGCGGACGTTGAACATGTATCGATTGTTGGGGTTGGCCGACGGGGCCTGGCGCAGACTGCCCGCGCCGGAAATGGTGCCGACCAGCGGCACCTTGGCGGGCCCGAAGGCGTTGTTCATCGCTTCGGTGGTCGGCGAGGAGCCGTAGTACCCGAGCAGAGCGAAGACCTGCTTGTCCTGGATGAGCGACTTGGTGTTGGCCAGCGTGCGTTCGGTCTCGTAGCCGTCATCCACCGCCACCAACTCGATGCGGCGCCCGTTGATGCCGCCAGTCTTGTTGACCTGCTCGAAATAGGCCGCGATGGCCTCCCGCATTTCAGTGCCGTAGATCCCGTTGGGGCCAGTGAACGGAGACGACATGCCGAGGGTGATGGTCGTTTCGGTCACTCCGGTCTCGGAGCGGGCATTACCCACCGAGAAGGCGAGCAACAGAGAAGCAACGGCGGCGATGACCCGTCTCATGGCGACTCCTCCTGAAAATCAGAATTTGCCGCTATTGGACATCAGCGCGAGCCCGGCCGCAAGCCGAGCCAATTGTGTTTCAACCGCTGAAGAAGTCCTTTACCTTGTCCATCCAGGATTTTGCCCGGGGGTTGTGCTTGCCAGCGTGTTCGCTGCTGATCTCCTCCAGTTCTCGCAGCAACTCCTTCTGACGCTCAGTGAGACTAACCGGGGTTTCGACGACCACGTGGCAGAGCAGGTCACCATGGGCATGGCTGCGTACGCCCTTGATGCCCTTGCCGCGCAGGCGGAATACTCGCCCCGACTGGGTTTCAGCCGGAATGCGGATATTCGCCGCACCGTCCAGGGTGGGGATTTCGATTTCCCCGCCGAGGGCGGCGGTCGTGAAGGAGATGGGCATTTCACAATGCAGATCGTTGTGGTCCCGCTGGAAGACGGCGTGCTGCTTCAAGTGGATCTGCACGTAGAGGTCGCCCGCCGGACCGCCATTGACGCCATGCTCGCCCTCGGCAGCCAGACGGATGCGGTCGCCTTCGTCTACACCCGCCGGAATCTTTACCGCCAGCGTCTTGTGCTGCTTGATGCGGCCCGCGCCGCTGCATGCGCCGCAGGGGTCGGGGATATAGCGGCCGGTACCGTGGCACTTCGGGCAGGTCTGCTGGATGGAGAAGAAGCCCTGCTGCAGGCGAACCTGGCCGCTGCCCTGGCAGGTGGGGCAAGTCTTGGGCTGGGTGCCCGGCTTGGCGCCGCTGCCGTGACACACCTCGCAGGCTTCCATGGTCGGGATGCGAATCTTGGTCTCGGTGCCGTGGGCGGCCTGTTCCAGGGTGATTTCCAGGTTGTAGCGCAGGTCGGCGCCGCGGTAGATGTTGCTGCGCCCCTGGCCGCCGCCGGCCCGGCCGCCGAAGATTTCGTCAAAGATGCCGCCGAAGGCATCGGCGAAGCCGCCCATGCCCGCCCCACCGAAGCCGCCGCCCATGCCGGCCTGGGGATCGACCCCGGCGTGGCCGAACTGATCGTAGGCCGCCCGCTTCTGGTTGTCGGAGAGAATCTCGTAGGCCTCCTTGGCCTCCTTGAACTTCTCCTCCGCCGCCGGGTTGTCCGGATTGCGGTCGGGGTGATGCTTCATGGCCAGCTTGCGGTAGGCCTTTTTGATCTCGTCCTCGGTGGCGTCACGGTTGACGCCGAGGATTTCGTAAAAATCGCGCTTTGACATTTGCGTTGTCCGGCTGAGCTAGTGCGAAGGCCGGATCGAGAGGCGCCGAGGCGCCCGCTTCAATCCGGCCAGTTAAATCGGCGCTTCGGCGACCGGTTTAACCCTTCTTGCCCTTGTTGACCTCGGTGTATTCGGCATCGACGACATCGCCTTCGACCGTCTTCTCGCCCTGGGATTGGGCGTCGGCGTTACCTGCGCCGGCGGCGCCTGCCTCGGCCTGCTGCTGGGCGTACATCTTCTCGCCCAGCTTCTGGGCGGCGGCGGAGAGGGCTTCTGTCTTGGCGGCGATGCTGTCCTTGTCGCCGGTACGAAGCTCTTCCTCGACGTCCTTGATGGCCTTTTCGATGGTTTCTTTTTCGCCGGCCTCCAACTTGTCGCCGTATTCGGTGAGGGACTTCTTGACCATATGCACCATGCCATCGGCCTGGTTGCGGGCATCCGCCAGCTCATGGGCCTTCTTGTCCTCTTCGGCGTGCAGTTCCGCGTCCTTCACCATGCGCTGGATTTCTTCTTCGGAGAGGCCGGAATTGGCCTTGATGGTGATCTTGTTTTCCTTGCCGGTGGCCTTGTCCTTGGCGGTGACGTGCATGATGCCGTTGGCGTCGATGTCGAAAATGACTTCGATCTGCGGCACGCCGCGCGGAGCCGGGGGGATGCCTTCCAGGTTGAACTGGCCGAGGCTCTTGTTGCCGGCGGACATTTCGCGCTCGCCCTGGAGCACGTGGATGGTGACCGCCGCCTGATTGTCGTCGGCGGTGGAGAAGACCTGGGAAGCCTTGGTCGGGATGGTGGTGTTCTTCTGGATGAGCTTGGTCATGACACCGCCCAGGGTCTCGATACCCAGCGACAGCGGAGTGACGTCCAAGAGCAGCACGTCCTTCACTTCGCCCTGCAACACGCCACCCTGGATGGCGGCGCCGACGGCGACGGCTTCATCCGGGTTCACGTCCTTGCGCGGCTCTTTGCCGAAGACTTCCTTCACCTTGTCCTGGACCTTGGGCATGCGGGTCTGGCCGCCGACCAGGATGACGTCGTCGATGTCGCCGATCTTGCAGCCGGCGTCCTTGAGGGCGGTGAGGCAGGGCGCGACGGTGCGCTCGATCAACTCGTCCACCAGGGACTCGAACTTGGCGCGGGTGATCTTCAGCGCCAGGTGCTTGGGGCCGGAGGCGTCGGCGGTGATGTAGGGCAGGTTGACTTCGGTCTGCTGGCCGGAGGACAGCTCGATCTTGGCCTTTTCGGCGGCTTCCTTGAGGCGCTGCAGGGCGAGCACGTCCTTCTTGAGATCGACGCCGGACTCTTTCTTGAACTCGTCGATGATGTAGTCGATCAGGCGTTGGTCGAAGTCTTCGCCGCCCAAGAAGGTGTCGCCATTGGTGGCCAGCACTTCGAACTGCTTTTCGCCATCGACGTCGGCGATTTCGATGATGGAGATGTCGAAGGTGCCGCCACCCAGGTCATAGACGGCGATCTTTTTGTCCTTGGACGACTGCTTGTCCATGCCGAAAGCGAGCGCCGCGGCAGTGGGCTCGTTGATGATGCGCTTCACTTCCAGGCCGGCGATGCGGCCGGCGTCCTTGGTGGCCTGGCGCTGGCTGTCGTTGAAGTAGGCCGGCACGGTGATCACCGCCTCGGTGACTTCCTCGCCGAGGTAGTCTTCGGCGGTCTTCTTCATCTTGCGCAGCACTTCGGCGGAGACCTGCGGCGGGGCGATCTTCTTGTCGCGGGCTTCGACCCAGGCGTCGCCGTTGTCGGCCTTGACGATCTTGAAGGGCATCAGGGCGATGTCCTTTTGCACTTCCTTCTCTTCGAAGCGGCGGCCGATCAGGCGCTTCACCGCGTACAGCGTGTTCTTGGGATTGGTGACGGCCTGGCGCTTGGCCGGGGCGCCGCAGAGGATCTCGCCGTCGTCGGAGTAGCCGACGATGGACGGCGTCGTGCGCGCACCTTCCGAGTTTTCGATGACCTTGGGAGAGCCGCCTTCCATGATGGCGACGCAGGAGTTGGTGGTGCCGAGGTCGATGCCGATGATCTTGCCCATGTTCGTTCCTTTAATTGAATACGTTGCGATGTTCTGGAATTGGGGTCATTGCCCGGAATTTCAAGACTTTGGCTTGGCCACCATGACCAGGGCCGGGCGCAGGGTGCGCTCGGCGATCAGGTAGCCCTTCTGCAGGACGGTGACCACGGTATTGGCTTCCTGCTCCGAATCCACCATCCCAATGGCTTGGTGCTTGTGCGGGTCGAACTTTTCGCCCAGCGGGTTGATTTCGGTGAGGGCATTCTTTTCGAAGGCGGATACCAGTTGCTTCAGGGTGATCTCGACGCCCGACTTGAAGCTTTCTACAGTCTGCTCCTTGATGGAAAGGGCAGCCTCCAGGCTGTCCTTCACGGCCAGCAATTCGCCGGCGAACCGTTCCACGGCAAATTTGTGGGCCTTGGTGATGTCTTCCTGTGCACGGCGGCGAATGTTTTCGCCCTCCGCCTTCGCGCGCAGCCAGGCGTCGTGGTGCTCGGCCACCCTGAGTTCAAGTTCCCGCAGCTGTTCGGTGAGGCTGGGTAGCATGTCGATGCTCGCGATTTCCGGCGAGTCGGCAGGGCCGACTGGCGGGGGCGGAGCATCGGCGGCGCATTCGGCCTCGAACGCAGCGGGGGAGGGCCCAGGCGCAGTGATGGGATCGGCGGCTTCGTTGACGCAGGCGGGGCTGGCCTGTGAATCGTGGGTGGGGTCGGGGGACGACATAAAGAATCTCCGAAAAAACTGAAGACCTAACTGGGGGCAGGCTTTCTGTTTTCAAGCCCTGTGACCAACAATTTTCTCCGTGCTACGATGAAGGCAGTTAAGCGGCGTCCTCCTCATGGAAAACATCGGTAAATACAAAGTCATCAAGGAGTTGGGCAAGGGCGCCACGGCCACCGTCTATCTTTGCGATGACCCCGATACCCAGCGTCAGGTGGCCGTCAAGCTGGTCCGTTTCGGCAAGGACAACGCCGCCATGTCGCGGCGTCTGCGCAAGCTTTTCCAGACCGAGGGGGTCACCGCCAGCCGGCTCGATCACCCCAATATCGTTCGCATCTTCGACGCGGTTGTCGAGGGCGACCGCGCCTACCTGGCGATGGAGTACGTGGCCGGTGAGTCGCTCGAAAAGTATTGCCGCATCGACAAGTTACTGCCCATGCACCGGGTGGTGGGCATTATTTTCAAATGTTGCCTGGCCCTTGATCATGCCTATCGGCAGGGAGTGATTCATCGGGATATCAAGCCGGCGAACATCATGCTCACCGACGACGATGAGCCCAAGATCGCCGACTTCGGCCTTGCCCTGAACCTCCAGAAGGATATGGACCGGGACTCCACCTTCATCATGGGGGTCGGCTCACCGGCCTACATGTCGCCGGAGCAGATCAAGGGCTACGCACTCAACCAGAAAACCGACCTCTACTCGCTGGGGGTAGTGCTTTTTCAGATGCTGACCGGGCGACTTCCCTTCCGCGCCAACAATCAGGCGACCCTGGTCTACAAGATCATCAACACGGACGCGCCGCTCGTCACGGCGCTCAATCCGAGTCTCCCCGAGACGCTCAATCCGATCATCAAGAAGTCCCTGGAAAAGGACCTCTATACCCGCTACAAGAACGGTGCCGAGATGGCGAAGGATCTCTCCACCGTGCGCTTTCAGATATGGGAGGAAGACGACACCGAACAGGACAACCGCCATTTCGAGGCCCTGCGAAAGCTCGAATTTTTCACGGAGTTCGAGAATATCGAAATCTGGGAAATCCTGCGGGTGGCAGTCTGGCGGGAAGTGGCTCCGGGAGTCGCCATCATTCGTGAGGGGGAGTCCAATCAGGTTTTCGGCGTCATCGTGCGCGGCTTCGTTGAGATTTCGATGCAGGGCCGGGCGCTATGTCGCCTCGGGAGCAGCGAGCCGGTCGGCGAAATCGCCTACCTTCATCCAACCAACAATAAGCGGCACGCCAGCGCGGTCACCCTTGAGCCAACCCTATTCCTTGAAATTAGCGCTTCGGCGCTGGCGCTTTCTTCGGAGGAACTGGTTGAACGGCTGCGTAACACGCTCATCGCTCGCATGATCGACCGCATGCGCAAGGTCAATGAAATCGCTGCGGCGCAGGGGGCCCCGGCGGTGGAGTCGGGGACCGGATCTCTGTCCGGCTCCACCCGTTCCCGCCCGGGATCCGGAATCGATCTGGAACTCGCACCGCCGTAGCGGTGCATACCAATCAAACCCTGAAACGTCCCACCAGATTCTGGAGGCTTTCGGCCAATCGCCGCAGGTCGTGCGCGGCACCGGCGGTCTTCTCCCCCGCGCCGCTGTTGTCCCGTGCCATGCCGGCGATTGCTTCGATGCCTCCGGCGACTTCGCCGGAGACTCGCCGCTGATGGTCGGTCGCCTGGGCAATCGCATCTAGGCCGTGGCCGACTTCCGTCACCGAGCCGTTGGCAGCTTCAAGCACGCTCGCCACCGCACTGACTGCACTCTGACTGGATTCCAGGTGCTCCAATCCCTCTTCGATGGTTCGCCGCACGGCGACCGACTGGTTGCTGATGGTCGCCGTGATGGCGTCGATCTCGCCGGCCGCCCGCGACGATTTCTCGGCAAGCTTGCGGACTTCGTCGGCAACCACCGCAAAGCCGCGCCCCTGCTCGCCAGCCCTCGCCGCCTCGATGGCGGCGTTGAGTGCGAGGAGATTGGTTTGCTCGGCGATGTCCTTCACTTCGCGGGTCATCGAGGTGATGCTTTCGGTATTGCGCACGAATTCACCCACCGAGTCTGCCATCTGTCGGACGGCTTTCTCGACCACGTCCATCTCGCCGAGTAGGGTGTCCAAATTTCGGCTCCCTTCCTGGGCACGGGCGAGACTCTCCTGGGACTGGCGCTGGACATGGCCGGCGTTGCTGGCGATGGCGGAAATGCTCTCGACCAGTTGATCCACGGCTGCCGCTGCGGCGCCTGATTTCTGGTCCTGCTGGTGCGAACTCTGCGCCACGCGGTCGGCGTTTTCGGAGAGCGCGGCCACCTTGCCGGAGACTTGGACGGCGGCGTCGCGCACCTGGCGTACGAGGCCGCTGAAGTTTTCCATCATTTCGTTGAACACGGCTGCCGCCTGCCCGACTTCGTCACCGCCCCGCACCGGCAGGCGGCGCGTCAGGTCGCCTTCGCCGCGGGCAATGTCCTCCAGCCCCTGGCGAAGATCGTCGAGGGGGACAGTGACGAAATGCCGGGTCAGCAGGAAGATGATGACCAGGAGGACGCCGATGACCAGGAGGGCCGCGCCGGCGATTTTGAGGCGGAAGTCGCTCACCGCGGTTTCGACCGAATCGAGCGAGATCTTCATGCTGACGACACCCAGGACGGTGCCTTCAGGGACCTGGTGGCAAGCGATGCAATCCTTGCCGAGGTAATTCTTCGCGGCGCGGGTGGGATTGACCACTCGCAGATAGGCGCTGGGACCGTCCCGCTGGACCGAGACGTGAGGAGCGCCGCTCTGCATGACCTCCTTTTCGAGGGCGTCGAGTTCACGCCCGCCCTTGCTGTCCGGACCGAAGGTCTTGACGACGGCCTCGCCCCGCGCGACGTGCAGATCCTTGATGATCGAGAGCTGCTTGATCTGATCGAGGAAGACTTCCCGCTGCCCCACGGTGCCCGTGATCATCATTCCGGTCAGGCCGGCCATGGTCATTTCGTGCACACTCTGGGCGAAATCCTGGGCCTGTCGGATGGCCGTTTCGCGGTTGACCTGGGTCGCCCAGAAGATGACGCCGGTCCATACGATCACCAGCACGAGCCAAATGGCTGCGGAAAGCCGCAGCCAGATCTTCCAGTCCGCCATGCGCATTATCTTCGCCCCCAGAGATTGTCGCCCGGTTCATTGCCAGCCGATCGATTGCCGGGGTCGATTGTGCCAGCCCAGGCACCGGCACGCAAAGCGTTTGTTAGGGCTGCGGCGGGCGCCGCCGCTGCCGCGCATTCAGTCGCGGGCGCCCAGCTCCTTTGCGCGGCGCGCCGAATCGGCCAGAGCCGCGGCGTCGTCACCAGCGACAGGCCAACCGCAGAGGTGGCGCTCCACCAGGCCGGCAAGCGCTTCGATCCAGGCTGGCTCCTCGTTGAGGGCGGGGATGTAATGAAAGACGCGTCCTCCGGCTCCCAGAAATTCTTTTTTCGCTTCGAGCGCGATTTCTTCCAGGGTCTCTAGGCAATCGGCGACGAAGCCCGGGCAGATCACGTCGATCCGGGCGACCCCTTCGCCGGCAAGACGCTTCAGGGTCGGGGCCGTGTATGGCTGCAGCCACTCGGCACGGCCGAAGCGGGACTGAAAGGTGACCAGGGCGCGATCTTTGGTTAGGCCCAGGCGCTCCGCCAACAGGCGGCCAGTCTTGTGGCACTCACAATGGTAAGGGTCACCCAGATCGAGACTGCGCCGCGGCAGACCGTGAAAGCTCATTACCAGACGGTCGCGATCGCCGAGCGGGCCGACCTGTTGCCAATGCCGGCGCACGCAACGTTCCAGGGCGTCAAGGTAGGCCCGGTCGTCAGCGAAACTTCGAATGGTCCGGACTTCCGGCTGATTGCGGGTCGTCGACAGCCAGGTGCTCAGGCTGTCGACCACGGTGGCGGTCGTACTGGCTGCGTACTGCGGATACATCGGAATGACGAGAACACGTCCGACGCCTTCTGCCTTGAGTTTGCTGAGAACGGCGGGAAGCGCCGGGTCGCCGTAGCGCATCGCCCAACCGACCCGCAGCTGACGACCTCGCTCGCCCAGCAAGCCGGCAAGCAGCTTCGCTTGGCGTTCAGTATGCACTTTCAGGGGGGAGCCCTCGGGAGTCCAGATCGATGCGTATTTGGCGGCCGACTTGGCGGGGCGAACATTGAGAATCACCCCGTTGAGGATGGGCCACCAGAGGGGGCGCGGGATTTCGACGACGCGGGGGTCGGAGAGGAATTCCCGAAGGTAGCGGCGCAGCGCGGGGGCGGTCGGGGCGGCCGGAGTGCCGAGGTTGACGAGAACGATTGCCGTGGCGGACGGCGCTCCATGCCGGAAAGCCGGCTCGGGGAGAAAACGGGCCATCAGATGCCTTGCTGGTGGTTGAGGGCGCTGGAGAGCAGGCGCGCCGTGATGTCGACGATGGGAATCACGCGCTCGTATGCCATTCGTGTTGGTCCGATGACGCCGACCGAACCGACCACCTGGCCACCAACCTCGTAGGGTGCGGCGACGACACTGCATTCGTCCAGGGGCGCGATCCCCGACTCGCCACCGATGAAGATTTGGACGCCCTCGGCGCGCTGGGAAATGTCCAGGAGGCGCATGAGGCTGGAGCGCTGTTCGAAAAGATCGAAGAGTTCCCGCAGGCGGCGCATATTCGAGGACAGCTCTTCCACGTCGAGGAGATTGCGCTCGCCGCTGATCACGTAGGGCGCTCCCTGGCCGGTGAGTGCGTCGCCGCCCGCTTCCAGGGCGGCTGCCATGAGGGGTTTGATATCGCCCCGCAGGCGTTCGATTTCCGCGCCGATGCGCTGCCGGATTTGCTCGAAGCCCATGCCGCCAAAATGTTGGTTGAGATAGTTGGCCGCGCTCACCAGCTCTGTAGGCGAATAGGTTCTTTCGGTGACCAGGATGCGATTCTGAACGTCACCCTCCGAGGTGACGAGGATGAGGAGAATGCGCTTTTCCGAGAGCGCGAGGAACTCGATCTGGCGGATGCGCGGGGCACTGCGCCGCGGGGCGACGACGATGCCGGCGAAGTGGGTCAGGCTCGACAGCAATTGCGAAGCATTGGCGATCAATTGCTGGGGCTGCGTAACCTGCAGGGCGCCCTCGATCTCTCCCACCCGAGCCGGATCGAGGGGCTCGACGGTCAGCAGGCTGTCAACGAATAGGCGGTAGCCCCGGGCCGTCGGGATGCGGCCGGCAGAGGTGTGCGGACTCGCGACGAACCCTGCCTCTTCCAGATCGGCCATGACGTTGCGGATGGTGGCCGGCGACAGGTCAAGGCCGGAGAAGCGGGAGAGCGCGCGGGATCCTACTGGCTGGCCGTCGGCGATGTAATGTTCGACGAGAGCCTTGAGCAGTGTGCGGGAGCGAAGGTCTAGCATGGAGCGATTCTGGCAAAAATTCCCCATTTGCGGGAGAGGCGGTGCCAGAGTCGCGTTGGCGCCACGGTGACGAACGGCCCGACGGCCAGGAAAGCGGGTTTTGTGCCAAAATCCCGGCGATGAATTCCGCTTTCGGCTCCTACCGCTCTCCTCGCACCATCGCTTTGGTCGGCAAATACCACAGCCTTGAGATCGCGGAATCCCTGCGTCGGCTGGCCGAGTATTTTCACGAGCGGGGCATTTCAGTTTTTGTCGAACGGGAAACTGCCGGGCAGATCGGCAAGCAGGTGGATCTTTCCCGCTGGGTGACTTGCGGGTTCAACGACATCGGCGCCCACGCGGATCTCGCCGTGGTCATCGGCGGTGACGGCACCATGCTCAACGCCGCCAGACGCCTCGCACGCTATCGCGTTCCGCTGGTAGGGGTCAACCAGGGGCGATTGGGATTCATGACGGATATCGCCCGCAGTGACATGCTCACCTGCATGGACGACCTGCTCGACGGACGCTTCAGCGCCGAGGCACGGATGCTCCTCGATGCCGAGATACTGCGGGAAGGTCGCGAGGTGGCGACCAATCTGGCGCTCAACGATCTGGTGGTCGACAAGGGCGCGATCGGCCGCATGATCGAGCTGGAACTCTTCATTGACGGGGAGTTCATCTACAACCTGCGTTCCGACGGCCTGATCGTTTCGACCCCCACCGGCTCCACCGCCTACTCGCTTTCCGCCGGCGGCCCCATCCTTCACCCGACGCTGACGGGCATTGCCGTGGTTCCGCTTTGTCCGCATGCGCTGACCAATCGACCGGTGTTGGTCAACGACAAGGCCGAAATCGAATTACGTATCACCCATGCCGACGATCCGCGGGTGCACTTTGACGGTCAGGTTACTCTCGATCTGCAAAAGCACGACAGCGTCCGCCTGCGCCGTTCGGAGTATTCCATCGTCTTCCTGCACCCGCCGGGCTATAGCTATTTCGCCATGTTGCGCCAGAAGCTCCAGTGGAGCGAACGCCCGCGGGGTCACTGATGTTGCGGCACCTCGCCCTGCGCGATTTTGTCATCGTCAGCCGCCTGGAACTCGATTTCGCATTGGGTTTCGGAACGCTTACCGGAGAAACCGGCGCCGGTAAATCGATTCTGGTGGATGCCATTGGACTCGTGCTCGGCGAGCGCGCGGACGCGGGCGTCGTACGTGCCGGCTGCGAGCGCGCTGAAATTTCGGCGGGCTTCGACGTCGCGGCCTTGCCTGAGGTGCGGCGCTGGCTGGTGGCGAACGACTTGGCTGGCGACGATGAGTTGCTCCTGCGGCGGGTGATCGATGCGGGGGGGCGTTCCCGCGCCTACATCAATGGTTCACAGGCAACCGCGCAGCAATTGCGGGAGGTGGGGGAGGCCCTCGTTGACATCCACGGCCAGCACGCCCATCAGTCACTCCTGCGCCCGGCCGCCCAACGCGATCTCCTGGACGCCCATGCGGGCCAGACCGCCCTGGCCGGCGAGACGGCGGCGGCCTTCAGAGCCTGGCGAGATGCGCTTGCAGCGTTGGACGGCGCGGCCGCCGGGAGCGCCGCGTTGGCCGAGGAAAAGGAACGTCTGGAATGGCAACTGCGGGACGCCGAGAGCCTGGCTTTCAGCGTGGCGGAGTGGGGAGAACTGGAGGCGGAGCACAAGCGTCTTGCGCATGCCGCAGGCTTGTTGGAGGGGGCGCACTACGCGCTGGCCGTCCTCGCCGATGGGGACGAAGCCTGCCAGGGGCGTCTCGGGGCGATTGCCACGCGTCTGGCGGATCTGGCAGGGTACGACAACGATTTGAACGATGTGGCGGCGCTCCTCGCATCCGTCGAGGCCGAAGTGGCCGAAGCGGCTTCATCGCTGCGCCGTTACGCCGATCGCTTCGACCTCGATCCGGGCCGGCTGGCGGAAGTTGAGGGACGGATCGACGCTATCCTCACTTTTGCCCGGCGCTTGCGGGTACGTCCCGAAGACCTTCCAGAGCACTTTGCCGCATTGCGCAGGCGCCGTGACGAACTGGGCGAGGCGGTTGACCTGGCTGCGCTCGAAGCGCGGGTGGAGGAACGACGTACCGCGTATTTTGCGCTCGCCGCCCGACTTTCGAGGGGGCGGCAGCAGGCGGCCGCCGAACTTGGACACGCGGTCACCGCGCTGATGGGTGAACTTGCGCTTGCCACGGGGCGCCTCGAGATCGCGCTTGATGCCCAGGAGCCCGCCGCCCATGGCCTGGAGCAGGTGGAGTTTCGCGTCGCCGGTCTGGCAGCCAGCGAGCCGCGTCCCCTCGCACGGGTCGCCTCGGGAGGTGAGTTGTCGCGCATCAGTCTGGCGATCCAGGTCATTACTTCCCGGAGCGCCAGCGTGCCGACGCTGATCTTTGACGAAGTCGATGTGGGAATCGGTGGCGGAGTCGCGGAAATCGTCGGCCGCCTGCTCGCGGAACTCGGGCGGGAACGGCAGGTGTTATGCGTCACCCACCTGCCCCAGGTGGCGGCCCGGGCAGACTGGCAGTGGCAGGTCAACAAGTCGGCCCGCGACGGCACGGTGGAGAGCCGTATCGCGGAGCTGGACCAGGAAGGCAGGGTGGGCGAAATCGCGCGCATGCTGGGGGGCGTGGAAATCACCGAGATCACTCGCCGTCACGCCCGGGAACTGCTTGGCTTGGGGAGCGGGTAAGCGCCTGGATTTCGTTTGCTGTTGCGCGGCGGAGCGCCGGGCGGCGCCGCGTCACTGGCCTGCGAAAAGGCGGTAGAAGGCGTATAGCGCCAAGGCGAGAAACAGCGTGCCGCTGACCCGATGGATCCAGACCAGCGGCAGGCGATGCAGTAGCCGGCGACCGGCAAGAACGCCCAGGATCGAAGTCGCCGCGAGCGCAAGGGTGGCGCCGATCCAAACGGCCGTCGCCGTCGCCGAGGTTCCTAGGCCGGCCACGGCAATCTGCGTTTTGTCGCCGAATTCGGCGAGGAAAATCAGCAAAAAAGTGGTGGCGAAGACACCGTGCCCCGATTTTTCCGTGACTTGGTCGGCGCTGGTCTCCTCGCGCTGGAGCAGCGCAAGGATCCCAAACGCTGCGAAGAGGACGCCGACCGCGGCGATGACCAGCCATGCCGGCAACCACGCCGCCACCGCCGCGCCGAAGGCGACGGCGAGGGCGTTGAGGACGGCGAATGCGGTGATGGCGCCAGCGGCGACAGGCAAGCCGCGGTGACGTGCGGCGAGGGTCATGCAGACCAGCTGACTCTTGTCGCCCAATTCAGCCAGGGCGATGACGAAGAAGGTGGTTGCCACCGCGCCCAGGCTGCTTCCTGCCATCGACGCTCAGCCTTTTGTTTTTGTGGCGCCGTTGCGATTCGGGCAATCGCTCTTGCTGCAGTGGGCGTAGAGATAGAGTGCGTGCTCCTGGATCGAGAAACCGCGCTCGCTGGCGATGAGATTCTGCCGCCGTTCGATCTCGGGGTCATAGAACTCCTCGACGCGACCGCAGTCGATGCAGACCAGGTGGTCATGGTGCTTGCCCGCGTTGATTTCGAAGACTGCCTTGCCGGATTCGAAGAAATGCCGCTCGAGCAGACCGGCCTGCTCGAACTGGGTCAAGACCCGATAGACGGTGGCCAAGCCGATATCCATTCCATCGGTGATCAGCGCCCGGTAAACGTCCTCGGCGGTCATGTGGCGCACGCTGCTTTTCTCGAAGAGCTCAAGAATCTTGAGGCGGGGAAAGGTTGCCTTGAGCCCCATGTTCTTGAGGCTTTGGGAATCGCTCATCGTTGTCTTTCCAGTGGAGGCGGGGCCGGAGGGGCGGTTGAATTCGGGTATGATAGTACGCCTCGGCAACATTGCAGAAATTCCTCCCTCCCTCGTCCATGCGTTTGCAACCCAGCCTGATCGTCGGCGCGGCCTGTCTTGGGCTGGCGGCCTGCTCGAATGTTCCCCGGATCGTCACGGAGTATCGCATCGACGTCCAGCAGGGCAACGTCCTTACCCAGGAATTGGTCTCCCAGCTCAAACCCGGGCAGACGCGGGATCAGGTGCGTTTTCTTCTCGGCACGCCCTTGTTGACCGATGTCTTCCATGCCCAGCGCTGGGACTATGTCTACCGCCTTCAGGAGGGGCGTAGCGGTGCTGTCGAAACCCGCAGATTTTCTGTATTCTTCAATGCTGACGGCCGTCTGGAGAGCGTTTCGGGGGATGTCGAAGTCGCCCAGGTTGCCGACCTGACCGCGCCGGTCGCCAACGCTCGGGTCATCGACCTCGGCACGCTGCCGGCGGACGCGGAAGGCAAGCCTTTGCCACCAGTCGAGGAAAAGGGCTTCTTCCGCCGCATGCTCGATAAAGTCGGCTTATAACAAGAGAGGCGAGTGATGAAGGGAATGCGTATCGGCATCGTCGGTGCCGGGGGCCGCATGGGCCGCATGTTGATCGAGGCCGTTTTGCGTGACGACGGCGCGAGCCTGGCAGCGGCGGTCGATCTGCAGGGTAGCCCCCTCCTCGGGCGTCCGGCTGGGGAGTTGGTGGGTCTGCCGGGTGGCGTTCCGGTCACTGATGACCTTTCTGGCGCCCTCGCCGAGTGCGACTGCCTGATTGATTTCACCCGCCCTGAAGGAACCTTGCGTCACCTTGAACTGTGCGCTGCTGCCGGCGTCGCCATGGTAATTGGCACGACGGGGTTCGACGCCGCGGGAAAAGCGGCTATTTCCGCGGCAGCCGCGAAAATTCCCGTGGTATTTGCCCCCAACATGGCGGTGGGTGTCAATGCTGTTTTCAAGCTGCTTGACGTGGCGGCTCGCATTCTCGCGCAGGGCTACGATGTGGAAATCGTCGAGGCTCACCACCGGATGAAGGTGGACGCGCCTTCCGGAACGGCGCTGCGCATGGGCGAAGTCGTGGCCGCCGCGCTGGGACGGAACCTGCAGGAGTGTGCCGTCTATGGCCGGGAAGGCGTGACCGGGGAGCGTGATGCGTCCACCATCGGCTTCGCCACGGTGCGCGGCGGCGACGTGGTCGGGGACCATACGGTCATGTTCTGCGGCATTGGCGAGCGGGTCGAGATCAGCCATAAAGCGGGTGGGCGAATGCCCTATGCGCTGGGCAGCTTGCGCGCGGCTCGCTTTCTCGTCGGCAGGACGAGCGGCCTTTACGACATGCAGGACGTGTTGGGGCTGCGATAGGCGTGTGGGAACGATGAAGAGTGAACGGCGATCTGTAATGCTCAGACGTACTCACGGTTCGCGTTGCGCCCTTCACGATACAAGACCGTGAAATCCCAACTTCTCAACCGGCAACTCCTCGAAATCTTCGGGGGGGGCGGTGAGGAACGCCTGCGGGCACTGCTGGCAACCCTGGAAAGCAGCCATCCGGAAATGGTTCGCGGCCTAGCTCGTTTTCTCGACGCGGCGGATGGCACCTACAGCATGTACGCCAGCCTGCAGCACTGGCAAAACGAGCTGTCAGGCGATGCGCTTTCCGACTGGAATCTCAAGACCGGCAATATCGAGTCGGGTCGCAAGTGGAAGACGCTGTTGGGCTACGACGCCAACGACGGTGACGAAAGCATTTCCGGTTGGCAGAAGGTCGTACATCCCGACGATCTGCGCAACGTGCAGGCCCGCATCGCCAACCAGACCCAGGAGCAGATATTCTCCTGCGAAGCCCGCATGCGGACCAAGGCCGGCGAATGGCGCTGGATGCAGGTTCGCGGCCTGGTGACGGCTCGCGATGCGGGCGGAGAGCCTTTGCGCATGCTGGTGCTGCACCGGGACATCAGTGCCGAGAAGGAGTCGGCCGCCAAGCTGATCGCCGCCAAGGAAGCCGCCGAAACAGCCAATCGCGCGCGCGGAGCCTTTCTGGCCAACATGAGCCACGAAATCCGTACGCCGATGAATGGCATCATCGGCATGACGGAACTTGCCCTGGATACGACGCTGGACGCGGAACAGCGGCACTATCTGAAGACCGTGAAGTCTTCGGCCGAAGCCTTGTTGACCATCGTGAACGACATCCTCGATTTTTCGAAAATCGAAGCGGGCAAGATGCAGGTCGAGGCGATCAGCTTCAATCTTGCTGATCTGGTTCTCGAAGCGGCGAGGGTCTTGGCGGTCAGCGCCCACAAAAAGGGGCTGGAGCTGCTTGTCGATCTGGCTCCTGAAGTGCCTTCGCGTCTTATTGGAGACCCGATTCGCATACGCCAGTTGTTAACCAACCTTATCGGTAATGCGATCAAGTTCACCGAGAAGGGGGAAGTGAGGATCGAAATTCATGTGGATCGTGCGACGCCGCACTCCACCTGGTTGAGGTTCACCGTGAGGGACACTGGTATCGGCATTGCGCCGGAAAAGCAGGGCGCGATCTTCGATGCTTTTTCCCAGGCCGATGTTTCCACGACGCGGCGTTTTGGCGGGACGGGTCTTGGCTTGGCCATCTGCTCACGCCTGGTGCAGTTGCTGGACGGTCGGATCTGGCTCGAGAGTGCCGAAGGCAAGGGGGCGCAATTTCACTTCACTGCGCGCTTCGGCCTAGACCGTGAGGCGGCCAGCGTCGAACCGCGTAAGTTTGCCGGGCGCCGGGCCCTTGTCCTGGACGACAATCCGCAGGCGGCACGGCATTTGGTCGCGCTGCTCGAGCGATTGGGAATCCAGGCTTCCGGGGCAGTCGATCCGGGCGCCGCCCTTGAGGCCGTCGAGCGCTCGCGCTCGGTCGCCTTCCCCTACGACCTGATTTTCGCCGACGCCACCATGGATGCGCCGGGAGGTTTCGCGCTTGCCGAACATTGGGCGGGGGGGCGGCAGCGGGAGAAGCTGGTGATGCTCCTGACCACCGAGAATCAGCGCCACGACCTCGCCAAGCTGCGGGATTTACGGGTCTCGGCGCATCTCGTGAAGCCGGTGGGGCAGGCCGATCTGGGCGATGCAGTGGCGCTGGCGCTGGGCGAGTCCGGCGGTACGGGTGAGGCGGATGCCCTGCTGGCGGCCTTCGACGTGGACACGGCGCTGGCGGTGGGCGACGAGCCATGCCTGGACATTCTGCTCGTCGAGGACAATCCCGTGAATCAAGAGCTTGCGGTTCGCCTGCTACAACGGCGATCGCATCGCGTGGTCGTGGCCAACAACGGTGCTGAGGCGCTGGAATGGTTCGAGAAGCAGCGATTCGACGTGATACTCATGGACATGCAGATGCCGGTCATGGGCGGCGTCGAGGCGGCCGAGGCGATCCGTGCGAGAGAAATGCGACGCAGCTGGGTCGTTTCGGATGCCTTCAAGCCGGTCTGGATCGTCGCAATGACCGCGAATGTCATGGACAGTGACCGCGAGCGCTGCCTGCAAGCCGGAATGAACGATTATCTGGCCAAGCCGCTGCGGCCGGAACTGCTGTATGCAGCCCTGGATCGCGCGATCGACGAGGACGCTGTTGGCAGCACCAGTCTGTGGGAGGTCGGGGCAAGTGCCGATCCGGTGCGCCTGGACCTGGATGCGGCCCTCAATGAGATCGGTGACGAGGATTTGCTCGTCAACATGGCGGGCATGATGCTCGCCGAATGGGACAGCCATCTGGAGCACCTGCGGCAATCGCTTGCTGCGAAGGGGCAGCCGGAGCTGCGCATGCACGCACATACCCTCAAGAGTCTGCTGGCCATGTTTCATGCCGAAACGGCACGCCGCCTGGCCCTCGAACTGGAGCAGGCCGCCATCGCGCCGGAGGGGGTCTCCTGGGAGGATTGTGCATCGCGTTTGTTGGCTTTGGACGCAGAAATGGGCTTCCTGAAGCCGGAAATGAAGCGCTTTGTCGAGACCCGTCAGCGGCGCTGACTTCGCCCAAATCCTTGCCGGGAAGGGGCGATTTGGGCTAAAATTTCAAGGTTTTAGTCCTGCGAGCGGGGAGGTCTTGGCCTCCCCGCTCGGCACATCATAAATCGAATAAAGGAGAGCCGCTGTGCCGCTGTTGCCCTCAATTTCCCCTGCGCTGCTCGCCCTTGCAGACGGAACGGTATTCAAGGGCCAGTCCATCGGCGCCGACGGCGTCACCAGTGGCGAAGTGGTCTTCAACACTGCCATGGCGGGATACCAGGAGATACTCTCCGATCCCTCCTACTGCCGCCAAATCGTCACCCTGACCTATCCGCACATCGGCAACACCGGCTGCAATGCCGAGGATTTCGAGTCCGCTGCCAACTACGCCGCCGGCCTGGTCATCCGCGACCTGCCCTTGCGCGCTTCCAGCTGGCGGTCCGAGGACGATCTCTCGTCCTACCTCAGGAAGCACGGCGTGGTGGCCATCGCCGGCATCGATACCCGCAAGCTCACTCGCATTCTGCGCGAGAAGGGCGCTCAGGCCGGCTGCATTCTGGCCGGCGAGGTCGAGGAGTCCAAGGCCCTGGCCCTCGCCCGCGCCTTCCCCGGCCTGGCAGGAATGGATCTGGCCAAGGTGGTTTCGGTCAAGGAAGGGTATCCCTGGGGCGAGGGTGAGTGGAGCCTGCAGGGTTATCAGTCCGGCGCCGCCAAGCGCTTCAAGGTCGTCGCCTACGATTTCGGCGTCAAGCGCAATATCCTGCGCATGCTCGCCACCCGTGGCTGCGAGCTGACCGTGGTGCCGGCCCAGACGCCGGCTGCCGATGTGCTGGCCATGAAGCCGGACGGCGTCTTCCTCTCCAACGGCCCCGGCGACCCGGAGCCTTGTGAATATGCCATCGCTGCCATCCGCGAATTTCTCGAGCGCGGCGTGCCGCTCTTCGGCATTTGCCTCGGCCACCAGTTGCTGGCGCTTGCTTCCGGTGCCAAGACCCTGAAGATGAAGTTCGGCCACCACGGCGCCAATCATCCGGTCAAGGATCTGGATACCGGCCAGGTGTTGATCACTAGCCAGAACCACGGTTTCGCGGTGGATGGCGATACCCTGCCGGCCAATCTGCGGGCCACCCACGTGTCGCTTTTCGATGGTTCGCTGCAAGGGATCGCCCGCACCGACGTGCCGGCCTTTTCCTTCCAGGGACACCCTGAAGCGAGTCCCGGCCCGCACGACGTGGCCTACCTCTTCGACCGCTTCCTCGACCTCATGACCCGCGGCGTGGCCGCGCTGCAGCCTGCCCAGTAAGGCAGGGCGGGATTCACTATGCCCAAGCGTACAGACATTCAAAGCATTCTCATCATTGGCGCCGGCCCGATCATCATCGGCCAGGCCTGCGAATTCGACTACTCCGGTGCGCAGGCGTGCAAGGCGCTCCGCGAGGAGGGTTACAAGGTCATCCTGGTGAATTCCAACCCGGCCACCATCATGACCGACCCGGAGATGGCCGACGTCACCTATATCGAGCCCATTACCTGGCCGGTGGTCGCCAAGATCATCGAAATTGAGCGCCCCGACGCCCTGCTGCCCACCATGGGAGGCCAGACGGCGCTCAACTGCGCCCTCGACCTCGATCGGGAAGGCGTTCTCCAGAAGTTCGGCGTCGAACTGATCGGCGCCTCCAAGGAAGCCATCGACAAGGCCGAGGACCGCCAGAAGTTCAAGGATGCCATGACCAAGATCGGTCTCGGCTCCGCCAGGTCGGCCACCGCCCACAGCATGGAAGAGGCCTATCAGGTGCAGGCCGCCATCGGCTTCCCGACCATCATTCGCCCTTCCTTCACCCTGGGCGGCACGGGTGGCGGCATCGCCTACAACACGGAGGAGTTCGAGACCATCTGCAAGCGCGGCCTCGAAGCCTCGCCGACCAACGAGCTGCTGATCGAGGAGTCCCTGCTCGGCTGGAAGGAATACGAGATGGAAGTGGTCCGCGACAAGGCGGACAACTGCATCATCGTTTGCTCCATCGAGAACCTCGACCCCATGGGCGTGCACACCGGCGACTCGATCACCGTCGCCCCGGCGCAGACCCTGACTGACAAGGAATACCAGCTGTTGCGCAACGCCTCCATCGCCGTGCTGCGCGAAATCGGCGTCGATACCGGCGGTTCGAACGTGCAGTTCTCGATCAATCCGAAGGATGGTCGTTGCATCGTTATCGAAATGAATCCTCGGGTGTCCCGTTCTTCCGCGCTGGCGTCGAAGGCCACCGGCTTTCCCATCGCCAAGATCGCCGCCAAGCTGGCCGTCGGCTACACACTGGACGAACTGGCCAATGACATCACCGGGGGCAGGACGCCGGCCTCCTTCGAACCGTCCATCGACTACGTGGTCACCAAGGTGCCCCGTTTCGCCTTCGAGAAATTCCCCCAGGCCGACTCCACCCTGACCACTCAGATGAAGTCCGTTGGCGAGGTCATGGCCATTGGACGCACCTTCCAGGAATCCTTGCAGAAGGCCCTGCGTGGCTTGGAAGTGGGCGTCGATGGCTTCAACCTCAAATCCGTCGATCCGGAAACCATCGACGAGCAACTGGCCCGGCCCTCACCCGACCGCCTGTGGTACGTCGCAGATGCCTTCGGCGTCGGCATGTCGGTGGAGAAAGTCTTCGATCTGACCAAGATCGACCCGTGGTTCTTGGTCCAGATCAAAGAGATCGTCGATCTGGAGCTGGCCATCGAAAAGCGTACTCTCGATTCCATCACGGCCGAAGAGCTTCGTTACCTGAAGCGCAAGGGCTTCTCCGACCGGCGGCTCGCCTACCTCACCCGGACGACCGAGTCCGCCGTACGTGAGTGTCGGCACGCCCTCGGCGTGCGGCCGGTTTACAAGCGCGTAGACACTTGTGCTGCCGAATTCGCCACCGGCACCGCCTACATGTATTCGACCTACGAGGACGAGTGCGAAGCCAATCCCACCGACAAGAAGAAGATCATGGTCCTGGGTGGCGGGCCGAATCGCATCGGCCAGGGCATCGAGTTCGATTACTGCTGCGTCCATGCTGCCATGGCCATGCGCGAAGACGGCTACGAAACGATCATGGTCAACTGCAACCCGGAAACGGTGTCCACCGACTACGATACGTCCGATCGCCTCTATTTTGAGCCCCTGACGCTGGAAGACGTGCTGGAAATCGTCGCCATCGAGAAGCCGGTCGGCGTCATCGTCCAGTACGGCGGTCAGACGCCCCTGAAGCTTGCGCTGGCGCTGGAAGCCAACGGCGTGCCCATCATCGGCACGACGCCGGAATCGATCGATATCGCCGAGGACCGGGAGCGCTTCCAGAAGCTGCTGCACGACCTCGGCCTCAAGCAGCCGCCCAACCGCACTGCTCGTACCGAGGAAGACGCCCTGCGCCTGGCGGCCGAGATCGGCTACCCCCTGGTGGTGCGCCCCTCCTATGTGCTGGGCGGCCGGGCTATGGAAATCGTCCATGAGCAGAAGGATCTCGAGCGCTACATGCGCGAGGCGGTCAAGGTGTCCCACGACTCCCCCGTGCTGCTCGACCGCTTCCTGAACGACGCCTGCGAAGTGGACGTCGACGCCCTGTCCGATGGCGACGAAGTGATCATCGGTGGCGTCATGGAACACATCGAGCAGGCCGGCGTGCACTCCGGCGACTCGGCCTGCTCGCTGCCCCCGTATTCTCTCTCCAAGGTTCTGCAGGACGAGCTGCGCCGGCAGACCAAGCTGATGGCCAAGGCCCTCAACGTCTGTGGCCTGATGAACGTGCAGTTCGCCATCAAGGACGAGGACGTCTACGTGCTGGAAGTGAATCCCCGGGCTTCCCGTACGGTGCCCTTCGTCTCCAAGGCCACCGGCCTGCAACTCGCCAAGATCGCCGCCCGCTGCATGGCTGGAAAGAGCCTGAAGGCCCAGGGCGTCACCGCCGAAGTGATTCCCCCTTACTACTCGGTGAAGGAAGCAGTCTTCCCCTTCGTCAAGTTCCCCGGCGTCGATACGATCCTCGGCCCCGAGATGAAGTCCACCGGCGAGGTCATGGGCGTCGGCACCAGCTTCGCCGAGGCCTTCGTCAAGTCCCAACTGGCTGCCGGCGTGCGCCTGCCCCACGGCGGCAAGGCTTTCCTCTCGGTGAAGGACAGTGACAAGGCCAAGGCGGTGGAGGTGGCGCGCCACCTGGCTGACGCGGGTTTCCACCTGGTGGCCACCCGCGGCACGGCCCACGCCATCGGAGCGGCCGGCTTGCCGGTGCAGTCAGTGAATAAGGTCACCGAGGGCCGCCCTCACATTGTGGACATGATCAAGAACAACGAAATCGCCCTTATCATCAACACCGTCGAAGAAAAGCGTGGCGCCATCAGCGATTCCAGATCCATCCGCACCTCCGGCCTGCAGGCCCGGGTGACGATGTATACGACCATCTGGGGTGCCGAGGCGGCGGCGGAAGGGATTCGCAACCGGAGCGATCTGGTGGTGTATCCTATCCAGACCCTGCACGCGCAGCTTCACTGACCAACCCACCGGACCGCCGGGGACGCCATCGAGGCGCCGGCGGTCTTGCTTTTGCTGGAAGAAAAATGAGCAAGATTCCGCTGACCGTCAAAGGTGCAGAGCAACTCCGCGCCGAATTGCATCGCTTAAAGACCGTGGAGCGCCCCAATGTGGTGGCAGCCATCGCCGAGGCGCGTTCCCACGGCGACCTTTCCGAAAATGCCGAGTACGACGCCGCCAAGGAGCGTCAGGGCTTCATCGAAGGACGCATCCAGGAGGTGGAGGGTAAGCTCTCCAACGCCCAGATCATCGACCCCACCCTGCTGGATGCCGACGGTCGTTGCGTCTTCGGTGCCACCGTCGAGATGGAAGACCAGGCTTCCGGCGACGCGGTCACCTACCAGATCGTCGGTGAGGACGAGGCCGACATCAAGGTCGGCAAGATTTCCGTCAATTCACCGGTGGCCCGCGCCGTCATCGGCAAGTACGCCGGCGACATCGCTCAGGTGCAGGCGCCGGGCGGCATGCGGGAATACGAAATCATCGACGTCCGCTACGAGTAAGTGCCCCCCAAGTCGCGATGCGCACCCTTTCCGAACTGCTCTACCGCTGGGTGTTGGTGCTCTGGATCGGCGCTCTGTTCGCCGTCGGCTACCTGGTGGCGCCCACGCTGTTTAATAGCCTTGGGGATCGTCAGCTCGCCGGTGCGCTGGCCGGTAAACTCTTTGCGCTCGTTGGCTGGATCGGCCTGGGTGGCGGCGCCTACCTGCTGGCCTTCCTGGCCGGCCGCTGGGGAGCGGGGGCATTCAGGCGCGCCGTATTCTGGCTGGTGGTCGCATTGCTGTTGCTCAACGCCGCCAGTCTGTTCGGCATTCAGCCCCTCATGACCCAACTGAAGGCGGATGCCTTGCCGCGGGACGTGATGGAAAGCGCCTTCCGCGACCGCTTCGCGGCCTGGCATGGCGTTTCCAGCATCGTTTTTCTGATTCAGACAGGGATCGGCCTTTGGCTGGTGGCCTGGGCGGACCGGGGGCTGCGCTGAATTATCCCTGGAAGGAACGCTTGGTGCGGGGCGCCGCCTTGCGCGGTGAGCGCCTGGGCGCGGTAGCCTTTCCTTCCGCCCCGGGCGGGGCAGGGCGCCAAACCACCAGCAGCTTGCCGATGTGCTGCACCGGTGCCGCGTCGAGCTGGTCGCAGATGGCTTCCAGGAAGCCCTCGCGCTCCTCGCGGTCATCGTTATACACGCGGACCTTGATCAGTTCGTGCGCCTTGAGATTGAGGTCGATCTCCTTGAGTACGGCTTCGGTGAGACCGTTTTCGGCGATCGCGACGACAGGGTTGAGGCCGTGGGCTCGAGCGCGGAGGGTACGGCGCTCGTCGGCGGAGAGATTGAGCATCGGGCAACCTTTCAAAAGCGGCATTTTACCGAATGGCTAGAACCAGAACCAGCAAGGCGTGGATGCGGGAGCACGTGAACGATCCCTTCGTTCAGCGGGCCAAGAAGGAGGGCTGGCGCTCCCGTGCCGCCTTCAAGCTCATGGAGATCGACGACAAGAACAAACTCCTGAAGCGCGGGGAAGTGGTCGTCGACCTGGGGGCGACGCCGGGCGGCTGGTCCCAGGTGGCGGTCAAGCGCGTGGGTGACGGCGGCCTGGTCTTCGCCCTCGACCTCCTGGACATGGAGCCCATCCATGGCGTGCATTTCATCCAGGGGGATTTTCGCGAGGACGCGGTCCTGCGCCGGCTGGAAGAAATTCTCGGAAAACGCCAGGTGGGACTTGTGATGTCGGACATGGCCCCCAATATGTCCGGTGTGAATCTGGTGGACCAGGCGCGGGTGATGCATCTCGCCGAATTGGGCCTGGATTTCGCACGGGAGCGCCTGAAACCGGAGGGCGCTTATTTGGTCAAAGTGTTCCAGGGTAGCGATTACGAGGCTTTTCTGAAGGCAATGCGCGATTCCTTCGTCAGCGTTGCGGTCAGGAAGCCAGAAGCTTCCCGGGACCGCAGCGCCGAGCTTTATCTCCTCGGCCGTACCTTGCGGTGATGGATTTGTTTAGAATGGCGTTTTTAGGCTCCGTGCAGCGTAAAGGAGAGCAAGCTTGAACAATATGTTCAAAAACCTGGCGATCTGGCTCATCATCGGTCTCGTGCTGATGACGGTTTTCAATCAGGTCAGCAATCGTCAGGTGGCCCAGGCCTCGATGGAATATTCGCAATTCATCGAGGAGGTGAAGCAGGGCAGGATCGCCAAGGTGGTCATGGAAGGCCGCACCCTCAAGGCCACCACCACCGAAGGCAAGAAGGTGGTTTCCTACTCGCCGGGCGATATCTGGCTGGTCTCCGACCTGCTCAAGTACGGCGTCAAGGTCGAGGCCAAGCCGGAAGAGGAGCCGTCATTCCTGATGAACATCTTCGTCAGCTGGTTCCCCATGCTGCTCCTGATTGGCGTCTGGGTCTTCTTCATGCGCCAGATGCAGGGCGGCGGCCGAGGTGGTGCCTTCTCCTTCGGCAAGTCGCGGGCGCGCATGATGGACGAAGCCCAGAACACCATCACCTTCGCTGACGTCGCCGGTTGCGACGAAGCCAAGGAGGAAGTGCAGGAACTGGTCGACTTCCTCCGCGATCCCTCCAAGTTCCAAAAACTGGGCGGCCGCATTCCCAAGGGCGTGCTCATGGTGGGCAACCCCGGTACCGGTAAGACCCTGCTCGCCAAGGCCATCGCCGGCGAAGCCAAAGTGCCCTTCTTCAGTATTTCCGGGTCCGATTTTGTCGAAATGTTCGTCGGTGTCGGCGCGGCCCGCGTCCGCGACATGTTCGAGAACGCCAAGAAGCACGCGCCGTGCATCATCTTCATCGATGAAATCGACGCGGTCGGCCGCCATCGCGGCGCCGGTCTGGGTGGCGGCAACGACGAACGCGAGCAGACCCTCAACCAGTTGCTGGTGGAGATGGACGGCTTCGAAGGACACACTGGCATCATCGTCATCGCGGCCACCAACCGTCCCGACATCCTCGACCCGGCTCTCCTGCGCCCGGGTCGCTTCGATCGCCAAGTGGTGGTACCTCTGCCGGACATCCGCGGTCGCGAGGAAATCCTCAAGGTCCACATGCGCAAGGTGCCCATCGCCGGCGACGTCAAGGCAGATATCATCGCCCGCGGCACACCTGGCTTCTCGGGCGCCGATCTGGCCAATCTGGTCAATGAGGCTGCCCTGTTTGCCGCCCGCAGCAACAAGCGCTTGGTGGACATGGAGGATTTCGAAAAGGCCAAGGATAAAATCATGATGGGCGCCGAGCGCCGCAGCATGGTCATGTCCGAAGAAGAGAAGCTCAATACGGCCTACCACGAATCCGGCCATGCGGTGGTCGCCAAGCTGGTACCCAAGTCCGACCCGGTGCACAAGGTTACGATCATCCCCCGTGGGCGCGCCTTGGGTCTGACCATGCAGTTGCCCGAGCAGGACCGCTATGCCTACGACCGCACCTACCTGATGAGCCGTATCGCCGTGCTGTTCGGCGGTCGCATCGCCGAAGAATTGTTCATGAACCAGATGACCACCGGGGCCTCCAACGACTTTGAGCGGGCGACCTCCATGGCCCGAGACATGGTCACCCGCTACGGCATGTCGGATCTTGGCGTCATGGTCTACGGCGAGAACGAGGGCGAGGTTTTCCTTGGTCGCTCGGTCACTCAGCACAAGAACGTCTCCGAGGCCACCATGCAAAAGGTGGATTTGGAAATCCGCCGTATCATCGACGAGCAGTACGCACTGGCCAAGAAGCTTTTGGAAGACAATCGCGACAAGGTCGAAGCCATGACCCGGGCGTTGCTCGAGTGGGAGACTATCGACTCGGAGCAAATCGATGACATCATGGCAGGCAAGCCGCCCCGGGCACCAAAGCCCAGCCAAAGCGTGTCGCGACCCTCTTCCACGGGCAACACCCCGGGCGCCGAGCCCAGCGCCCCGGCGCCGGCCTGACCACGCGGCGATCCCTCAAACCGGGAGCTTCCTCCCGGTTTTTCTTTGTCTGCCATGACCGTATTGCACTGCGGGCCTTACCGACTTCCCCTGGGACGCCCCATCGTCATGGGAATCGTGAACCTCACGGGAGATTCCTTCTCGGGTGACGGCCTTGGGGCGGACACGGCGGCAGCCATCGATCGCGCCCGATACCAGTGGGAAGCAGGAGCCGACCTGCTCGATCTGGGTGCGGAGTCGTCTCGCCCAGGAGCTGAACCCATTGGTGTCGCCCAGGAGATCAATCGTCTTCTTCCGGTCCTGGAGTCGATCGCGGGTTGGGGGGTGCCGGTATCGGTCGATACCTGCAAACCGGAAGTCATGATTGCCGCCCTGCGAGCCGGGGCGGTCATGATCAACGACATCACGGCCCTCTCGGATCCCCGCTCGCTGGCCGTCGTATCGGGCTCCAATTGTGGAATTTGCCTTATGCACATGCGCGGCGAACCTCGTACGATGCAGGCCGATCCGCACTATGGGGATGTGGTCGCGGAGGTGTGGGGGTTTCTTGCCGGAAGGGTAAAAGCCTGTCTGGAAGCGGGAATCGAAGCGACCCGCCTGGTCGTCGATCCTGGATTCGGATTTGGCAAGACTTTGGAACACAATCTGGCGCTCTTTCGGAATTTGGCCGGCCTGGCGTCTGGAGGCATTCCGGTTCTTGCCGGACTGTCGCGCAAATCCATGCTCGGCACGATTACCGGGCGGCCAGTTGGGGAGCGTACTGCGGCCAGTGTCGCTGCGGCGCTTCTGGCCGCGGAACGAGGCGCGGGAATTCTGCGGGTCCACGACGTGGCCGCGACGAAGGATGCACTGGCCGTGCTGTCGGCCTTGAACAAAGGAGCTATGGAATGAGCAGAAAATATTTCGGTACCGACGGCGTGCGCGGTCGGGTGGGGCAGTCTCCCATCACACCCGATTTTGTCATGCGGCTCGGCTACGCCGCCGGCAAGGTGCTGGTTGCTCGCGAGCACCGTCCGCATGGAACGCGTCCGGCTGTGCTCATCGGCAAGGACACCCGCATTTCCGGCTACATGCTTGAAGCGTGTCTCGAAGCGGGATTCTCCGCCGCCGGCGTCGATGTCTCCCTCGTCGGACCCTTGCCGACGCCCGCCATCGCTTACCTGACCCGCGCGCTTCGCCTGCAGGCGGGTATCGTCATCTCCGCCTCCCACAACCCCTACTACGACAATGGGATCAAGTTCTTTTCCGCCCAGGGCACGAAACTTCCGGACGAAGTAGAACTCGCCATCGAAGCGGCCCTGGACTCGCCCATGGATTGCGTCGCCAGTGCCGATCTGGGACGGGTGCGGCGCATCGAGGACGCCCGCGGTCGCTACATCGAATTCTGCAAGAGCACCTTTCCCAATGACCTCGACCTGCGCGGCTTGCGCGTCGTCGTGGATTGTGCCCACGGGGCCGCCTACCACGTCGCTCCCGATGTGTTCCACGAACTTGGCGCGGAAGTCATCCCCATCGCCGTCCAGCCCAATGGTTTCAACATCAACGATGGCGTCGGCGCAACGGCGCCGCGAGCCCTGTGCGAGGCGGTTCTGACCCATCGTGCCGATCTCGGCATCGCCCTCGACGGCGACGGTGATCGGGTCCAAATGGCGGATTCTGCGGGAAACCTCTACGACGGTGACCAGCTACTCTACGCCATGGTGCGCAGCCGGGCGCGGCACGGCAAGGTCGCCGGCGTGGTCGGCACGCTGATGACCAATCTCGCGCTGGAGCATGCCCTGGCTCGCCTCGACATTCCCTTTGCGCGCGCCGCCGTCGGGGACCGTTACGTTGTCGAAATGCTGCTCGACAAAGGCTGGCTCTTCGGTGGCGAGAACTCCGGGCACCTGCTGGCCCTCGATCGCCACACCACGGGTGACGGCATTATCGCGGCGCTCCAGGTGCTCGCCGCCCTGCGGGAAGCCGGGGGCACCCTCAACGCCCTGCTGGGCGACCTCCCCCTCTATCCCCAGCGACTGATCAACGTCCAGATCACCCGGGGATTTCCATGGCAGGACGATCCCGGCATCGCTGCCGTCCGGGAAACCGTCGAGGCGGAACTTGCCGGTCGTGGGCGCGTATTGTTGCGCGCTTCCGGTACCGAACCTCTGCTGCGGGTGATGGTCGAGGGTGACGACGCGCGAGAGGTCTCGCAACTCGCCGAGAGGCTTGCCCAGGCTGTGCGCGAGGCCATCCAATAGGCGGGCATTTCTTGACCGTCATCTCCCCGGTCCGGTAAAATTGGAAAGTTTTGCAACCCCGGAATCCCTAATAAATGCGCCAAAAAATCGTCGCCGGCAATTGGAAGATGCACGGCCATCTTTCGGCCAATGAGGCATTGGTCGAGGGCGTTCTCGCCGGAGTTTCCGTGGTCTCAGCCGGGGTCGTGGTCTGTGTTCCTTTTCCCTATCTCGCCCAGTGCGCCCGCCTGCTCGTGGGTACCCCGGTGGCGCTGGGGGCGCAGACGGTCAGTGAACACGAGAAGGGCGCCTATACGGGCGAGGTCTCGGCGGGCATGTTGGCAGATTTTGGCTGTCGCTACGTGATCGTCGGGCATTCCGAGCGGCGGACCCTCTACGCAGAGAGCGATGCGGTTGTGGCGGCGAAATTCGTTGCGGCTCAGGCGGCTGGTTTGACGCCAATTCTGTGTGTCGGCGAAACCCTCGCGGAGCGCGAGGCGGGGCAGACCGCCGCGGTGGTGCTGCGCCAGCTCGACGCGGTGGTTGCCCGCGCCGGGGTCGGGGCGCTGGCGCAGGCCGTGGTGGCCTATGAGCCGGTCTGGGCCATCGGGACCGGCAGGACGGCGACTGCGATGCAGGCGCAGGAGGTGCACCTGGCCATCCGCGCGCGCATTGCTGCGGGTAGCCCGGAGATCGCCGCCGGCGTTCGCATTCTCTACGGCGGCAGCGTCAAGGCGCAGAATGCAGCCGAACTTTTTGGTCAGGCGGACATTGACGGTGGCCTGATCGGCGGAGCGGCGCTGGTGGCCGAGGAATTTCTGGCCATCTGCAGGGCCGCGAGTTGAAAGTGATTTTATGAACTGGATTTTCTCCATCGTACTGACCATCCATATCCTGGCGGCCGTGGGAATCATCGGTTTGGTCCTCATGCAGCACGGCAAGGGGGCTGACATGGGGGCGGCTTTCGGAAGCGGATCGTCAGGTAGTCTGTTCGGGGCCTCGGGTTCTGCCAACTTTCTCAGCCGGACGACGGGTGTTCTCGCCGCGGTATTTTTCGTGACTAGTCTGTCCCTCGCCTATGTGGCCTCCAGCAAGCCAAAAACGACTGGCAGCCTCATGCAGGAGGCGGTACAATCGGCGCCTTCTCCGGTACCCGCGGCAGCGGGCCAGGAGCCGGCCGGAGGGGCTGCTGATCAGGGGTCCAAGGCCAAGGATATTCCGAAGTAAAGCAAGGGGGTTGCGGTCCGCACAAGTCCTCGCGGATCGTGGCTTGAAGTCGTGCCGACGTGGTGAAATTGGTAGACACGCTATCTTGAGGGGGTAGTGGCGCAAGCTGTGCGAGTTCGAGTCTCGCCGTCGGCACCAAAGAATGTGAGTTCCGTCCACTGGCGGTCGGGCTTGCGACAATAAACTGATAAAAGACGGCGGATCATGGAGAACTACTTTCCAATCCTGATGTTCGTCCTGGTGGGCGTCGCCATAGGCGTTCTTCCCATCGCCATGGGTTATCTGCTGGCTCCCAACAGGCCGGACCCCGAAAAGCTCTCGCCCTACGAGTGCGGCTTCGAGGCCTTCGAGGATGCGCGCATGAAATTCGATGTGCGCTATTACCTGGTCGCCATCCTTTTCATCCTCTTCGATCTGGAAATCGCCTTCCTCTTCCCCTGGGCGACGATTTTCAAGGACATCGTCGCCACCGAAAGCATCAAGCTCTTCGGTTTCGTCGAAATGCTGATCTTCGTCGCGATCCTGGTCATCGGTTACGTATATGCCTGGGCCAAGGGCGCGCTGGAATGGGAATAGGGCCGAGCCATGAGTATTGAGGGTGTCCTCCAGGAAGGGTTTGTCACCACCACGGCTGACAAGCTGATCAATTACATGCGCACCGGCTCCCTGTGGCCGATGACCTTCGGTCTGGCGTGCTGTGCGGTGGAGATGATCCATGCCGGTTGTTCGCGCTACGACCTTGACCGTTTCGGTGTGGTGTTTCGTCCGAGTCCGCGTCAATCCGACGTGATGATTGTTGCCGGTACGCTGACCAACAAAATGGCACCTGCCCTGCGCAAGGTTTATGACCAGATGGCCGAGCCGCGTTGGGTGATTTCCATGGGTTCCTGCGCCAACGGCGGCGGTTATTACCACTATTCGTATTCGGTGGTGCGCGGCTGCGATCGCATCGTTCCGGTGGATATCTACGTTCCCGGGTGCCCGCCGACGGCCGAGGCACTGCTCTACGGCATCATCCAGTTGCAGAACAAGATACGCCGTACCAATACCATCGCCCGTTAATTGCTGAGGCCGATCGATCATGTCCGCCAAGCTGGAAACGCTTAGCCAGAATTTGCAAACGACTTTCGGCGACAAGCTGAAGTCCTTGAAAGTCGCCTTGGGTGAGGTGACCGTCGAGGTCGCCGCTTCCGATTATCTAGGGATCATGCGGGCGCTCCGCGACGAGGCTGGTCTCAAGTTCGAGGAGCTCATCGACCTCTGTGGCGTGGATTACTCTGCCTACGGCGATGGAACGCGGCAGGGCAAGCGCTACGCCGCCGTCACCCACCTGCTTTCGGTCGCCAACAACTGGCGCCTGCGGGTCAGGGTGTTTGCCGAGGACGACGAATTCCCCGCGGTGGACTCCGTAACCGGCATCTGGAGCTCGGCCAATTGGTTTGAGCGCGAGGCCTTCGACCTCTACGGCATTGCTTTCGTCGGCCATGACGACCTGCGTCGCATCCTCACCGATTACGGCTTTATCGGTCACCCCTTCCGCAAGGATTTCCCCATCTCCGGCAATGTCGAGATGCGCTACGACCCGGACCAGGCCCGTGTCATCTACCAGCCGGTGACCATCGAGCCGCGCGAAAACACCCCGCGCATCGTGCGCGAAGACACCTACGGGGATCCTGCCCATGGCTGATATCCGCAATTTCACCCTGAATTTCGGTCCGCAGCACCCGGCGGCCCACGGCGTATTGCGCCTGGTGCTCGAATTGGATGGCGAAGTCGTGCAGCGGGCCGACCCGCATATCGGCCTGCTCCACCGTGCCACCGAAAAGCTGGCCGAGACTCGCACTTGGGTGCAGTCCGTGCCCTACATGGATCGGCTCGACTACGTGTCCATGATGTGCAACGAGCACGCCTACTGTCTGGCCACCGAGAAACTTCTGGGTATCGAAGTGCCGGAGCGCGGCAAGTACATCCGCACGATGTTCGACGAGGTTACCCGTATCCTCAACCACCTGTTATGGATCGGCTGTCATGCGCTGGACGTCGGCGCCATGACCATGGCCCTCTATACCTTCCGTGAGCGCGAAGACCTCATGGACGTCTATGAGGCGGTTTCCGGTGCCCGCCTGCACGCTGCCTACTACCGTCCGGGCGGCGTATATCGCGATCTGCCGGACCGTATGCCGCAGTACGAGCCTTCCACCTGGACCAGCGCCAAGAAGGCCAAGGAGCTCAACGAGAACCGCAGTGGATCAGTGTTGGACTTCCTGGAAGACTTCACCAACCGCTTCCCGACCTACCACAGCGAGTACCACACGTTGCTCACCGACAACCGCATCTGGAAGCAGCGGCTGGTCAATGTGGGCGTAGTGACGCCGGAGCGAGCGATGCAGATGGGTTTTACGGGCGCCATGCTGCGAGGTTCAGGCATCGCCTGGGATCTGCGCAAGAAGCAGCCCTACGCAGCCTACGATAAGGTCGATTTCGACGTCCCGGTCGGCGTCAACGGCGACTGCTACGACCGCTACCTGGTGCGCATGGAGGAAATGCTCCAGTCCAATCGCATCATCAAGCAGTGCATCGAGTGGCTGCGCAAGGATTCGGCGAAAGGCGCGGGCCCGGTCATCACCGAGAACCACAAGGTGGCGCCGCCTTCCCGCGAGGCCATGAAATCCAACATGGAAGAGTTGATTCATCACTTCAAGCTCTTCACCGAAGGGATACACGTGCCGCCCGGCGAAGCCTACGCGGCCGTCGAGCACCCGAAGGGCGAGTTCGGGATTTACTTCGTCTCTGACGGGGCCAACAAGCCCTACCGGATGAAGATCCGCGCTCCGGGCTATGCCCACCTGGCCGGCATGGACGAAATGTCCCGCGGCCACATGATTGCCGACGTCGTCACGATCATCGGCTCCCAGGATATCGTTTTTGGCGAGATCGACCGCTGATGTTTTCCGCTGAAACCCTCCAGAAATTCGCCCGCGAGGTCGCCAAGTACCCGGCCGACCAGAAGCAATCGGCGTCCATGGCCTGTCTCGCCCACGCACAGGAAGAAAAGGGCTGGCTGGCTCCCGAGACCATCGAGGCCGTCGCCCATTACCTCGGCATGCCGCCCATCGCGGCCTACGAGGTTGCCTCCTTCTACAACATGTACGACCTGAAGCCGGTGGGCAAGTACAAGATCACTGTCTGCACCAACCTGCCCTGCGCTCTTTCCGGTGGCTATCACGCCGGCGAATACCTGCAGAAGAAGCTGGGCATCGGTTACGGCGAGACCACCGCCGACGGTAAGTTTACGCTGAAGGAAGGCGAGTGCATGGGTTCCTGCGGCTACGCTCCGGTGATGATCGTCAATAACCGGTCCATGTGCAGCCACATGCTGCCCGAGCAGATCGACAAGCTGCTGGAGGAGTGCAAGTAATGGCCATGCTCGGTGCGATCAATCCGGTCCTCATGGCCGGTCTCGACGGAGATAATACCTGGCGCCTCAAGGACTACGTGGCCCGGGGCGGCTATGCGCAATTGAGGCGCATTCTTGAATCCAAGATGACCCAGGAAGATGTCATCAGCGAGGTCAAGAAGTCCGTTCTGCGCGGCCGCGGCGGCGCCGGCTTTCCGACCGGCCTCAAGTGGTCCTTCATGCCTCGCTCCTTCCCTGGTGACAAGTACGTCGTCTGCAATACGGACGAAGGCGAGCCCGGCACCTTCAAGGACCGGGACATCATGCGCTACAACCCCCACTCGGTCATCGAGGGCATGGCCATTGCCGCCTACGCCATGGGGGCCAATCGCGGCTACAACTATGTGCATGGTGAGGTCTGGGAAATCTACAAGCGCTTCGAAGAGGCTCTTGATGAAGCCCGCGCTGCTGGCCTCATCGGCCAGAACATTCTCGGGTCCGGCTTCAATTTCGAACTCTTCGCCCACCACGGCTACGGCGCCTACATCTGTGGCGAGGAGACTGCGCTCCTGGAATCCATCGAAGGCAAGAAGGGGCAGCCTCGCTTCAAGCCGCCGTTCCCGGCTTCCTTCGGCCTTTACGGCAAGCCGACCACCATCAACAACACCGAGACGTTCGCTTCCATTCCCTTCATTCTGAAGATGGGCGGCGAAGAATTCCTCAACTTGGGCAAACCCAACAACGGCGGCACCAAGCTCTTCTCTGTCTCCGGTCATGTCAATCGCCCGGGCAATTATGAAATCCCCCTCGGCACCCCCTTCGCGACCTTGCTCGAAATGTGCGGCGGGATGCGGGGCGGGCGCAAAATCAAGGCCGTCATCCCGGGCGGATCGTCAGCTCCGGTGGTTCCTGGGGATGTGATGATGCAGTCCACCATGGATTACGATTCGATTGCCAAGGCGGGTTCCATGCTCGGCTCCGGCGCTGTCATCGTCATGGACGAGACGGTGTGCATGGTGAAGGCACTGGAACGCCTCTCATTCTTTTACTACGAAGAATCCTGCGGCCAATGCACGCCCTGCCGCGAGGGGACCTCCTGGATGTACAAGGTGGTGCATCGCATCGAGAACGGCCAGGGCAAGCCGGAGGACCTGGATCTCCTGGATAGCGTGCTGGGCAACATCATGGGTCGCACCATCTGTGCCCTCGGCGACGCCGCCGCCCTGCCGGTGCAGAGTTTCCTGAAGCACTTCCGCGGTGAATTCGAGCATCACATCGAGCACAAGACCTGTCTGGTTCCCAAGGATGTTCAGTGGGCCGGCAGCGGATTCCACAAGATGCCGGCCTGACGGCCCTGCAAACCAGAAACTGGCTACAAACAAGGTAGCGACATGCTAGAAATCGAGATCGACGGCAAAAAGGCGCAAGTGCCCGACGGCAGCACGGTGATGGATGCCGCGCAGCAGGTCGGGGTCTACATTCCGCACTTCTGCTACCACAAGAAACTTTCCATCGCCGCCAACTGCCGCATGTGCCTGGTGCAGGTGGAGAAGGCGCCCAAGCCCCTGCCGGCCTGCGCCACCCCCGTCACCAACGGGATGAAGGTATTCACCCATTCCGAACTGGCGGTGAAGGCCCAGAAGGGAGTGATGGAATTCCTGCTCATCAACCACCCCCTGGATTGCCCTATCTGCGACCAGGGCGGCGAGTGCCAGCTGCAGGACATGTCCGTCGGTTACGGCCCGATGAAGAGCCGCTACACCGAGGAAAAGCGCGTCGTCTTCCACAAGGATGTCGGCCCCCTGGTCGGCATGGAAGAAATGAGCCGCTGCATCCACTGCACCCGCTGCGTGCGCTTCGGCCAGGAAATTGCCGGTGTCATGGAGCTTGGCATGGCCAATCGGAACATGCACTCCGAAATCCAGACCTTCCTCGGCCGCACCGTGGATTCCGAACTGTCGGGGAACATGATCGACCTTTGCCCGGTCGGCGCCCTGACTTCCAAGCCCTTCCGATACACAGCCCGCGCCTGGGAACTGCAGCGCCGCAAATCGGTGAGTCCGCACGATTCCGTCGGTGCCAACCTGGTGGTTCAGGTCAAGCACGACGCAGTGTTGCGGGTGCTGCCGCGGGAGAACGAAGCGGTCAATGAGTGCTGGATTTCCGACAAGGAGCGTTTCGCCTACCAAGCCCTCAATTCCGACGACCGCCTGACCAGGCCCATGGTCAAGCAGGGCGGTGAGTGGCGTGAGGTGGACTGGAACGTCGCCCTCGACTACGTCGCCCACGGCCTGAAGGACATCGCCCGCGATCACGGCGGCGATGCCCTGGCCGCGCTGGCATCTCCTGCTTCCACCGTGGAAGAACTGTTCCTGCTCGGCAAGGTCATGAAGGGTCTGGGTTCCGGAAATATGGATTTCCGCCCCCGCCAGTCCGACTTCGGCACCGATTTCAAGCGCATCGGTACACCGTGGCTGGGCCTCAAGCTCGCTGAAATCAAGGATCTTGACGCTGCGCTGGTGGTCGGCTCTTTCCTGCGCAAGGATCACCCGCTCATCGCCCAGCGTCTGCGCCAGGCCGCCAAGAAGTACACCAAGGTCAGCCTGCTCTCCGTAGCCGCTGACGACCTCCTCATCAACCTGCACGCCCGCCTGACGGTGGCGCCTTCGGCGCTCGCCCAAAATCTGGCCGCCGTGGTCAAGGCAGCCGCTGACATCAAGGGCGTCGCCGCACCGACCGGTCTGGAGTCCATCGCGCCCTGCGACACCTGCAAGGCCATCGCCCAAAGCCTCGTCGATGGCGACAAGCGCGCCATCTTCCTTGGCAATGCCGCCACCCAGTCGACCCAGGCCACCCAGTTGCACGCCCTGGCCCTGGAACTGGGCAGGCTGACCAACGCTACCGTCGGCTTCCTCGGCGAAGCCGCCAATACCGTCGGCGGCCATGCCGGCTGGGCGCTGCCCAGCGGTGCCAATGCTCGCACCATGTTCGAGCAGCCGCGCAAGGGCTATGTCCTGATGGGGCTGGAACCGGAGTTCGACTGCGCTAATCCGCAACTGGTGGTCGGTGCCCTCAAACAAGCTAGCCTGGTGGTCTTCATGTCCGCCTTCAAGCACGCACCGGCCCTCGAATACGCCGACGTGATGCTGCCCATCGCTCCCTTCACAGAAACTGCCGGCACCTTCGTCAATGCCGAAGGCCGAGTGCAGAGTTTCAACGGCGTGGTCAAGGCCAAGGGAGATTCCCGCCCCGCCTGGAAGGTGCTGCGCGTGCTGGGCAACGTCCTCAACCTGGACGGCTTCGCCTACGAAACCAGCGAGGCGGTGCGCGACGAGGCCCTGGGCAAGGGTGCCGAATTCGTCACCGGCCTCGACAACGGGCTCAACGGTGTTGCCATCAGCCTGAATGGTGCGTCCGCCGCCGGTCTGCAACGTATCGCAGATGTCCCGATCAACTTCACCGACGCCATGGTTCGCCGGGCGCCGGCTCTGCAACAGACTGCCGATGCCAAGGCGCCGACCGCCCGCATGAGCGACGCCACTCTCGCCCAGCTTGGACTAACCGCCGGCGCGACCGTCAAGGTCACGCAAGGGCAGGGAAGTGCAACCTTGGTCGCCGCGGCCGACAACGGCGTCCCCGCCGGCTGCGTGCGGGTGGCGGCCGGCCACGCCAGCACGGCCGCCCTCGGCGACATGTTCGGCGCCATTACCGTGGAGCGTACATAAATGGACGCACTGATGAATTTCGGAACGGGCATATTCGGCGGCGTCTGGCCGGCCGTGTGGACCCTGATCAAGATCGTCATCATCGTCGCTCCGCTGATGCTGGGCGTCGCTTACCTGACCTGGGCCGAGCGCAAGGTGATCGGCTACATGCAGGTGCGTATCGGTCCCAACCGGGTCGGTCCCTGGGGTCTGATCCAGCCGATCGCCGACGGTTTGAAGCTGCTCCTGAAGGAAATCGTCGTTCCCAGCGGTGCCAACAAGGCGATCTTCATCATCGCCCCCATGCTGGCGATCGCGCCGGCCCTCGCCGCCTGGGCCGTGGTGCCCTTTACCGACAGCCTGGTTCTTGCCAACATCGACGCCAGCCTGCTCTACATCATGGCCATCACCTCCATGGGGGTGTACGGCATCATCCTCTCGGGCTGGGCTTCCAACTCCAAGTACGCCTTCCTCGGCGCCATGCGTTCCGCCGCCCAGATGGTGTCTTACGAAATCTCGATGGGCTTCTCGCTGATTTGCGTGTTGATGGTTTCCAACAGCCTCAATCTGGTGGATATCGTTAATATTCAGGACAAGGGCGTGTTCGCCGGCCACGGTCTGAGCTTTCTCTCCTGGAATTGGCTGCCCCTTTTCCCCATGTTCCTGGTGTATCTGATCTCTGGCGTCGCCGAGACCAACCGTGCCCCCTTTGACGTGGCCGAAGGCGAATCGGAAATCGTCGCCGGTTTCCACGTCGAATACTCGGGCATGGCCTTCGCGGTCTTCTTCCTGGCCGAATACGCCAACATGATCCTGGTGGCGGCGCTTACCGCCATCCTCTTCCTGGGGGGCTGGCTGTCTCCGGTCGGCTTCCTGCCCGACGGCATCCTCTGGCTGTTTGCCAAGATGTCCTTCGTGCTGCTTCTTTTCCTCTGGTTCCGTGCCACCTTCCCCCGCTATCGCTACGACCAGTTGATGCGCCTTGGCTGGAAGGTGTTCGTGCCGGTCTGTCTGGTTTGGCTTGTCGTCGTGGGTGTGTGGATGATGTCCCCACTCAGCATCTGGAAGTGAGGAGAGTTTCATGGGTTCGATGAAGGAAATCTTCAACAGCCTGCTCCTCAAGGAGCTGTTGAAGGGCATGTCGGTGACGGGCAAGTATTTCTTCGCCCGCAAGATCACTGTCCAGTATCCCGAGGAAAAAACCCCGCAGAGTGCCCGCTTCCGCGGTCTGCACGCGCTGCGCCGCTATCCCAACGGGGAAGAGCGCTGCATCGCCTGCAAGTTGTGCGAAGCCATCTGTCCGGCGTTGGCCATCACCATTGAGGCCGAGCCCCGTGACGACGGTTCCCGCCGCACGACGCGGTACGACATCGACCTGACAAAGTGCATCTTCTGCGGTTTCTGCGAAGAGGCCTGCCCGGTGGACGCCATCGTCGAGACGCGCATTTTCGAGTACCACGGCGAAAAGCGTGGTGATCTCTACTACACCAAGCCCATGCTCCTTGCCAACGGCGATCGCTACGAAGCGCAGATCGCCGCTGACCGCGAGCAGGACGCTCCCTACCGCTGACAGGCACCGCGATGGAAATCCAGACCTTCGTCTTCTTCTTTCTCTCGGCGATCCTCATCTTCGCCAGCCTGCGCGTCATCACCGCCCGTAACCCGGTCCACGCCGCCCTCCACCTCATTCTCGCCTTCTTCACCTGCGGTGGCATCTGGGCGCTGTTGCAAGCCGAGTTTCTCGCCATCGCCATCATCCTCGTCTATGTCGGCGCCGTCATGGTGCTCTTCCTCTTCGTGGTGATGATGCTCGACATCAACCTCGACCGCATCCGCCAGGGATTCTGGCAGTACCTGCCGCTGGGGGCGTTGCTCGGCATTCTGATGGTCGCGGAAATGGGGCTGGTGCTGGGCAGCAAGTACTTCCAGGTGCCGGCCGCCGACGCAGTGACGCCGGCCGGGATTTCCAACACCAAGGCGATCGGCACGCTGATGTTCACCGATTATGTCTATCCCTTCGAGTTGGCCTCCATCGTCCTGCTCGTCGGCATGATCGCGGCCATCGTGCTCACCTATCGCGGTCCCAAGAAGACCAAGTACACCAACCCGAATCAGCAGGTGTTCGTGAAGGCAAAAGATCGCGTTCGCGTGCTGCAGATGCCGGTTGAAAAAGACTGATTCCAGGGAAGACCATGCTTACCTTGTCGCTTTCGCATTTCCTGATTCTGGGCGCGATCCTCTTCGCGATCAGCATCGTCGGCATCTTCCTCAACCGGAAGAACCTGCTGGTCCTGCTCATGGCCATCGAACTCATGCTGCTGGCGGTGAATATGAACTTCGTCGCCTTCTCCCACTACCTTCAGGATCTTTCCGGTCAGGTCTTCGTCTTCTTCATCCTGACCGTCGCCGCGGCCGAATCGGCCATCGGTCTCGCCATCCTGATCGTCCTGTTCCGCAATCTGAAGAGCATCCACGTGGATGACCTGGACAGCCTGAAGGGTTAATCATGGAAATGCAGAAACTCTACCTGCTCGTCCCCCTGGCGCCCCTCGTCGGCGCCATGATCGCTGGCCTCTTCTGCCGCGTCATTCCCCGCTGGGTCGCCCACACGGCGACCATCGCCGGCGTGGCTATCGCCTTCATCGCCTCGGTCATCATCTTCAAGGACGTGCTCGCCGGCCACACCTACAACGGCCCGGTCTACACCTGGCTGACCAGCGGCGACTACAAGTTCGAAGTCGGTTTCCTGATCGACACCCTGACCACCACCATGATGCTGGTGGTGACCTTCGTCTCCCTGATGGTGCATATCTACACCATCGGCTACATGCACGAAGATCCGGGCTACAACCGCTTCTTCAGCTACATCTCGTTGTTCACCTTCTCCATGCTGATGCTGGTGATGAGCAACAACTTCATGCAGCTCTTCTTCGGCTGGGAAGCGGTGGGCCTCGTCTCCTACTTGCTGATCGGCTTCTGGTACACCCGGCCGACAGCCATCTTCGCCAACATGAAGGCCTTCCTGGTCAACCGCGTCGGTGACTTCGGCTTCATCCTGGGCATCGGCCTGATCCTCACCCACTTCGGCACCCTGGATTACGCCACGGTGTTCGCCAAGGCCAAGGATTTCTCCGCTACCACCATCAACATCTGGGGCGCCGCAGAGTGGTCCCTGATGACCGTCACCTGCATCTGCCTGTTCATCGGCGCTATGGGCAAGTCGGCCCAGGTTCCGCTGCACGTCTGGCTGCCCGACTCCATGGAAGGCCCGACGCCGATTTCCGCCCTGATCCACGCGGCGACCATGGTGACCGCCGGCATCTTCATGGTGTCCCGCATGTCGCCGCTCTTCGAGCTGTCAACCACCGCGCTGTCGGTGGTGCTGGTGATCGGCGCCATCACCGCGTTGTTCATGGGCTTCCTGGGCATCATCCAGAACGACATCAAGCGCGTCGTCGCCTACTCGACCCTCTCCCAGTTGGGCTACATGACCGTTGCCCTGGGGGCCTCCGCCTACTCGGTGGCCATCTTCCACCTGATGACCCACGCCTTCTTCAAGGCTTTGCTGTTCCTCGGCGCCGGCTCGGTGATCATCGGCATGCATCACGACCAGGACATCCGCAACATGGGCGGCCTGCGCAAATACATGCCCATCACCTGGCTCACCTCCCTGGTGGGTTCGCTGGCCCTGATCGGCACCCCCTTCCTGTCCGGCTTCTACTCCAAGGACTCGATCATCGAGGCGGTACAGCTCTCCCACATCCCGGGGGCCGGCTTCGCCTACTTCGCGGTGCTGGCGGGTGTTTTCGTCACCGCGTTCTACTCCTTCCGCATGTACTTCCTGGTCTTCCACGGCGAGGAGCGCTTCGGCAAGGCCGACGACGCCCACCACCATGAGCACCACGGCGACCACGACGACGAGGAAGTGGCTCACGACCACCACCACGGACTGGCGCCCGGCCAGAAGCCCCACGAGACCCCGTGGGTCGTCTGGCTGCCCCTGGTGCTGCTCGCCATCCCGTCCGTCGCCATCGGCTACCTCGCCATCGAGCCCATGCTCTACGGGGACTACTTCAAGGGCGTGATCTTCATCGATCACGAAGCCCATGGCGCCATGGAGCACCTCAAGGAGCACTTCCACGGTGCCGCCGGCATGGGCGTCCATGCCTTGACCACGCTGCCCTTCTTCCTGGCGCTGGCGGGGGTCGTCCTCTCCTGGTTCTTCTACATGAAGCGCCCGGACATTCCGGCCGCCATCCACAAGAAGGTGATGCCCCTCTACACGCTGCTCGAAAACAAGTACTACTTCGACAAGTTCAACGAGGCCTTCTTCGCCGGCGGCGCCCGCTTGCTGGGCAAGGGGCTGTGGAAGGGCGGCGACGTGGCGGTCATCGACGGCGTCCTGGTCAACGGTTCGGCCCGGCTGGTCGGCCTGATCAGCTCAATTACCCGCCTCTTCCAGACCGGTTACGTCTATCACTACGCCTTCACCATGATCATCGGCCTCTTCGTGCTGATGACCCTGTGGATCAACCGCGCCTAAGGTAGAAAAGCTAGGAATAACATGTCCAACTACCCGCTGCTTTCCCTCTCCATCTGGATTCCCATTGTCGCCGGCTTTCTGGTGCTGGCCACGGGGTCCGACCGCAACGCCCCGCTGGCGCGGATGCTTGCCCTCCTCGGTGCTGTTTCCGGCTTCCTGGTGACCCTGCCTCTTTGGTCGGGATTCGACGTCTCCACCAGCGCCATGCAGTTCGTCGAGCTGAGCTCCTGGATTCCCCGCTTCAACATCAACTACCACCTGGGGGTTGACGGCATTTCCATGCTCTTCGTCATCCTCAACGCCTTCATCACCATCATCGTGGTGCTGGCAGGCTGGCAGGTCATCGAGCAGAAGGTCGCCCAGTACAACGCCGCATTCCTCATCATGTCCGGCCTCATGAACGGCATCTTCTGTTCCCTGGACGGCATCCTCTTTTACGTCTTCTTCGAAGCCTCCCTCATCCCCATGTACCTCATCATCGGGGTCTGGGGTGGTCCGAACCGGGTCTACGCAGCCTTCAAGTTCTTCCTCTACACCCTGTTCGGCTCGCTGCTCTTCCTGGTCGCCCTGATGTACCTGTTCGTCCAGTCGAACGGCAGTTTTGAAATCCTCGAATGGCACAAGCTGCCCATCCCCCTGGGCGCGCAAATCTGGCTCTTCCTGGCTTTCCTCATCGCCTTCGCCGTCAAGGTGCCGATGTGGCCGGTGCATACCTGGTTGCCGGACGCCCACGTCGAGGCGCCTACCGGCGGTTCCATCGTCCTGGCGGCCATCGCCCTCAAGCTGGGCGCCTATGGCTTCCTGCGGTTTTCCCTGCCCATCGTTCCGGACGCTTCCCACGAGCTCGGCTGGTTCGTCATTGCCCTGTCACTGACGGCCATCGTCTATATCGGCTTCGTCGCCCTGGTTCAGGCGGACATGAAGAAGCTGGTAGCCTATTCGTCCATCGCCCACATGGGCTTCGTCACCCTCGGTTTCTTCATGTTCAGTGCGATGGGGATCGAGGGAGCCCTGGTGCAGATGCTCTCCCACGGCTTCATTTCGGGCGCCATGTTCTTCTGCATCGGCGTCATGTACGACCGGGTGCACAGCCGCCAGATTGCCGACTACGGTGGCGTGGTGAATACCATGCCCAAGTTCGCCGCCTTCTTCATGCTGTTCGCCATGGCCAATTCCGGACTGCCGGCCACCTCCGGTTTCGTCGGCGAGTTCATGGTCATCCTGGGCGCCGTGAAGTTCAATTTCTGGGTCGCCTTCGCCGCCGCGTCCTCGATGATCATGGGTGCCGCGTACAACCTGTGGATGTACAAGCGCGTCGTCTTCGGCGACGTGGGCAATCATCACGTGGCCGAGCTCAGCGACATCAATCTGCGGGAATTCGTCATTCTCGCCCTGCTCGCCGGTGGCACCCTGTGGATGGGTCTCTATCCGCAGCCCTTCACCGAAGTCATGCATGCATCGGTCAACGACCTGCTGCAGCACGTCGCCATCAGCAAGATTCAATAAACGGTAGCCGACATGTTCGACAATTTCGTTGTCCCCGATCTCCTGCCCGCGGCCCCGGAACTCTTCCTGGCGGCAATGGCCTCGATCCTTCTGCTGGTGGACGTGGTGGTCAAAGACCGCCGGCGTACCCTCACCTTTGTTCTGGCGCAACTGACCCTGGTCGGCTGCTTCGTCATTCAGTATGGCGTGGCCAGCCCGCAAGTGAGCTATACCTTCAGCAACATGTTCGTCGGCGACCTCATGGGCTCGCTGCTCAAGCTCTTCCTCTACATGACCGTGATGGTCGTCCTCTTCTACTCCCGCGGCTACATTCTCGACCGGGAGGCGATGAACAAGGGCGAGTACTACATCCTGGCCCTCTTTGCCACCCTGGGCATGATGGTCATGATTTCGGCCAACCATTTCGTTACCATCTACCTGGGGCTGGAGCTTCTTTCGCTGTCCCTTTACGCGATGGTCGCCATGAACCGGGAATCGCTGGCCTCCACCGAGGCGGCGATGAAATACTTCGTTCTGGGCGCCCTGGCCTCCGGTCTCCTGCTCTACGGCATGTCGATGATCTACGGCGCCACCGGCACCCTGGAGATCACCGGCATCGCCGAACGCATCGCCCACGGGGGCGTGAACAAGAGTGTCATGGTCTTCGGCCTCGTCTTCCTGGTTGCCGGCCTTGCCTTCAAGCTGGGCGTCGTGCCCTTCCACATGTGGATTCCCGACGTCTATCACGGCGCTCCCACGGCCGTCACCCTCTTCATCGGTTCCGCCCCCAAGCTGGCCGCCTTCGCCATCACCATGCGCCTCCTGGTCAATGGCCTGCTGCCCATGGCCCTCGACTGGCAAGCCATGCTCATCATCCTGGCGGTGCTTTCCATGGCCATCGGCAACCTGGCGGCCATCGCCCAGACCAACCTGAAGCGCATGCTCGCCTATTCGGCGATCTCCCACATGGGCTTCATGCTGCTCGGCATCGTCAGCGGCGTGGTCGGCGGGCGCATTGACCCCAATCTCGTTCTCAACGCATACAGCTCTTCCATGTTCTACGTGCTCGCCTACGTCCTCATGTCGGCGGGCTCCTTCGGCATGATCCTGCTGCTCGCCCGGGCCGGATTCGAGTCCGACAATCTGGAGGACTTCAAGGGTCTCAACCGCCGTAGCCCCTGGTTCGCCGGCATGATGCTCATGCTCATGTTCTCGATGGCCGGCATCCCCTTCTTCGTCGGGTTCTTCGCCAAATTCGCCGTGCTCCAGGCGGTGGTCATTTCCGGCTATATGTGGCTTGCCGTCGTGGCGGTCGCCTTTTCGCTGGTGGGTGCCTTCTACTACCTGCGTGTCGTCAAGCTCATGTACTTCGATGCCCCCGCCGACGATTCGCCGCTCAGCGCTCCGCTGGACACCCGGATTCTGGTGACCGTAAATGCCTTGGTCGTCGCGCTTCTGGGTCTCTTCCCCGGCGATCTCGTGCAACTGTGTACGGTGGCCCTCGCCCAGTCGCTCTAGGCGTTTCGCTCGTCATGACAAGGACGCCCCGCCGGTCGGGGCGTTTTTCATTTGCCCATGCCCGAATATCCTCATCTCCACGAAGAATCGATCAGCAGTGAAATCGCCTACCGGGGAACGCTCCTGGAAGTGCGTTGTGATCGGGTGCGCCTCCCCAATGGCGCCGAATCGAGCCGCGAGTACGTTGTGCACCCGGGAGCGGTCGTCGTACTCGCCGTGCTCGACAATGGGGCTCTGCTCTTCGAGCGTCAGTTTCGCTATCCGCTGCGGCGAAGCTTCCTCGAGCTGCCGGCGGGCAAGATCGACGCCGGCGAGGAGATTCTCGCCACCGCGCAGCGGGAACTCTTGGAAGAGACCGGCCACGTCGCCCGTCAGTGGGAGTACCTTGGCGTGATGCATCCCTGCATCGGCTACTCCGACGAGCGTATCGAAATCTTCCTTGCCCGCGACGTGCAAAGGATCGCCGCCCAGCACCTGGACGACAACGAATTCCTGGACGTGCTTGAACTAAGCCCGCAGGCGGCCCGCGAAGCCGTGCTGCGAGGCGAAATCACCGACGCCAAGACGATTACCGCACTCTACCTTGGCGAGCCCCTGCTGAGCCCCTAAGCGCGCGCCAAACTCCTGGCGCCGAGACTTGGTAGGGCGGTGCCATCCCTTATATCGGCAGCATCCCGCGGTCGCGCAGAAAATCGATCACTGTCGCGAGTCCTTCGCCGGTCTTCAGATTGGTGAAGACAAAGGGTCGCTCGCCGCGCTGGGCTTTGGCGTCCCGCGCCATCACGTCGAGGGAGGCGCCCACCAGGGGGGCGAGGTCGATCTTGTTGATCACTAGGAGATCGGACTTGGTGATTCCCGGCCCGCATTTTCTGGGAATCTTTTCGCCGGCGGCGACATCGATCACGTAGAGGGTCAGATCGGACAGTTCAGGCGAAAAGGTCGCCGCCAGGTTGTCTCCGCCGGACTCCACCAGGATAAGTTCAACGCCGGGAAACGCCCGTTGCAAACGATCCACCGCCTCCAGATTGATCGAAGCGTCTTCCCGGATGGCCGTATGGGGGCAGCCGCCGGTTTCGACGCCTATGATCCGCTCGGCCGCTAGGGCGGAATGAGCCACCAGGAACTTAGCGTCTTCAGCGGTGTAGATGTCGTTGGTGACGACCGCCATGTCAATGCGCTCGCGGAGCGCCAAACACAGGGCCAGGGTGAGGGCGGTCTTGCCGGACCCGACGGGGCCGCCGATCCCCACGCGTAAAGCTTGTCTGCTCATGATCAGGAACGAAAGAGTCGTGAATATTGGGTTTCGTGGCGGCAACTGGCCAGGGCGAAGGCGGGCGCGAAATTGCTCCAGTCCCCGGGCGCAAGGCTGGCCGCCGTCGTTGCGATCTTCGGAATGCGCCGCCCCAGGTCGGCGAGCACGCGCTGGCCTGCGGCTTGTCCGAGAGGCACGGCCTTGAGGGCCGCCATCACCTGGTTCTCGGCCCAGGACCAAAGGTAGGCGGCGAGGGCGGCCTCGACGCCGATCTCCCAGGCCGTGGCGAAACCGGCCCACAGCACCGGAAAGGCCGGTTCGGGATGCTCGTGGGACCAGGCCAGGGGCGCGGCCAGGCTGGGGTCGTCCAGTGCCTCGGCCAGTCGCCGCAAGGAAAATCCCATCTGCACTGTTTCCGCGCGCAGCTCAGCGGTTTCCCGGCTGGCGAGAAAGCGCGCGTTGAGGTCCGTGAGCGTTGGCCAATCGGCACCCGCCCAGGCCGCTAGAGCGGCAGCCACGAGGGGTGCCTCGAAGCGGCCGACGCCCAATTCAAGCAGGTCGGCGACCCAGCGTGCTGCGCTCGCCTCATCCCTCACCACGCCGGAGTCGACGGCCCATTCGAGGCCCTGGGAGTAGGTGTAAGCCCCCACCGGCAAGGTGGGGCTGGCGAGCTGCAGAAGCCGGGGGAGGGCGTTGGGGGCCGTCAGCATGGCATGCCGTTTCCGCTGCGCGAGGGCGCCGGGGAGTGGCCGCCGGGGCCGTCGACGGGCTTGGCGTCGGCTACTCGGCGTCCGACTTTTCGCTTGCCTTGCCGCGTTCCAGCATCACCTTGCGCGAACCCCGTTCGCAGCGGCCGACTTCCTTGCCCGGGGCCTTCTCTTCGACGGGGACCGCCTTCAACTGATAGTCGGTGACCCGCTTGGAATCCAGGCGCTTCGAGATTTTGTCGATCAATTCGTCGCAATCGAGACCCGCCGCCAAGGCCGGCCGGGAAAATCCGGCGAGCGCCAGGAGCGCTGAAATCACGGCCACCGCCGTGCGCAGAGCGAAGCGATTCATGAGCGTGTCCCTCCATGATGTTATGTCGCGAAGGCTAGCCGCCTCGCCCGGTCTTGTCCATTGTCATTCAGGAGGAGGCGGGTTTTCATCGGAATTGGTGAATCCTGGGCACGCTGCGGTGGGCGCCGTGGCCAGGATCGTGGAGGCTGGCCAGGGAATCTTCCGGGCCATGCTGATGCGCGCCGCCGCTCCCGTAGGCGCCGGACTCGGGTTGAAAAGGAGCCTGGGTCTGCGACAGTTGGCAGCCGAGTCCGCGCAGCATCTCCGCGAGAACGTGGTCGGCGGGAAGGCGCAATACGCCGCCGTGTGTGGCGGCAATTACCTGCACGGGAACGTGCCGATTGCCCAAGTGGTACGCCGCGCGGGCAAGGAGCAGGGCATCGTCGGCGCGGGCCTCGATCAGCGCTTCGGGCGCCGCACGGACCTCGACGACGACGCTGTCGTTCTCCGCCGCCAGACGGTCGCCGTCTCGCAGACAATCGCCCCGTTCCAGGAATATCCCCGCTTCGCGGCCGGAGCCTAGAAGCACCTTGAGGCGGCTGCGCTTGCGTTCGTCGTAGGCCAGCGCCACGCAATCGGTCGCGGCGGCTTCGGTGCGGCGGTTGAGGATGAGCATGGTCGGTGGGAAGAGAGCGTTCAGAACAGAAAATAGCGTTGGGTCATCGGCAATTCGCGAGCCGGTTCGCAGACCAGATGGACGTCGTCGGCCTTGACCACGTAGGTTTCCGGATCGACGCTGATATCCGGCGTGGCGCCGTTGAAGAGCATGTCTTTCTTTTTCAGCGCCCGGGTGCCGCGCACCGCAACCAGCGGCTTTTCGAGGCCCAGGGCGGCCACCGCCGGATTCTCCAGGGCCGCTTGGGAGACGAAGGTGACCGAGGTTTTGAGCGCTTTGCCGAAGCTGCCGAACATGGGTCGGTAATGCACAGGCTGGGGCGTCGGGATCGAGGCGTTGGGATCGCCCATGGCGGCCGCGGCGATCATGCCTCCCTTGAGGATCAGCGACGGCTTGACACCGAAGAAGGCGGGCTTCCACAGCACCAGATCGGCCAGTTTGCCCACCTCAACCGACCCCACCGTGTGAGCGATGCCGTGGGTCAGGGCCGGGTTGATGGTGTATTTGGCGATATAGCGCTTGACGCGGAAATTGTCATGGCGCTCGCTGTCCTTCGGTAACGTTCCGCGTTGCAGCTTCATCTTGTGGGCGGTCTGCCAGGTGCGAAGGATCACTTCGCCCACCCGTCCCATCGCCTGGGAATCGGAAGACATCATGGAAAAGACCCCCAGGTCGTGCAGGACGTCCTCCGCCGCGATGGTCTCCCGACGGATGCGGGATTCCGCGAAAGCGACGTCCTCGGCGATGCTCGGATCCAGGTGGTGACAAACCATGAGCATGTCCAAGTGCTCGTCGAGGGTGTTCACCGTGTACGGCATGGTCGGGTTGGTCGAGCTGGGCAGCACGTTCTCCAGACCCGCCGCCTTGATGATGTCCGGCGCGTGGCCTCCCCCGGCGCCCTCGGTGTGGAAAGTGTGGATGGTGCGGCCCTTGAAGGCGGCAATCGTCGCTTCGACAAATCCCGACTCGTTGAGGGTGTCGGTGTGGATAGCCACCTGGACGTCCATCTCGTCGGCGACCGACAGGCAACAGTCGATGGCCGCCGGCGTCGTGCCCCAGTCCTCGTGCAGTTTCAGGCCGATGGCGCCGGCTGTCACCTGCTCGCGCAGGGCTTCGGGAAGGCTTGCATTGCCCTTGCCGAGGAAGCCGAGGTTCATCGGAAAGGCCTCCGCCGCCTCCAGCATGCGATGAATGTGCCAAGGTCCCGGCGTGCAGGTGGTGGCGTAGGTTCCGGTGGCCGGCCCGGTACCCCCGCCGATCATGGTGGTGACGCCGGAGTGGAGGGCCTCCTCGATCTGTTGCGGGCAGATGAAGTGGATGTGGGTGTCGATGCCGCCGGCCGTGACGATCATCCCCTCGCCGGCGATTACCTCGGTGCCGGGGCCGATGACGATGCTCACCGCCGGCTGGATGTCCGGATTGCCGGCCTTGCCGATGGCGGCGATGCGCCCGTCCTTGATGCCGATGTCTGCCTTGACGATGCCGGTGACCGCATCGACGATCAGCGCGTTGGTCACCACCGTATCGACGGTTTCCGCGCTGGGCCGCTGGCTCTGGCCCATGCCGTCGCGGATGACCTTGCCGCCGCCGAATTTCACCTCCTCGCCGTAGACCGTGCAGTCCTTCTCCACCTGGACCACCAGGGCCGTGTCGGCCAGTCGGACCCGATCGCCGACGCTGGGTCCGAACATTTCGGCGTAGGCCTGCCGCGAAATGCGATGGCTCATAGTGCCCCCTGGATCAGGCCGCGGAAGCCATAGACGTGGCCCTCGCCAGCCAGGGCGACGAGCTGCACGCTGCGCGTCTGCCCCGGCTCGAAACGCACCGCGGTTCCGGCCGCGATGTCGAGGCGGTAACCGCGCGCCGCCGAGCGGTCGAAATCCAGCGCCGCGTTGGTTTCGAAGAAGTGATAGTGGGAGCCGACCTGAATGGGGCGGTCGCCGGTGTTGGCCACCGTCAGGGTCCGCGTGGGGCGGCCGGCGTTCAGCTCGATTTCGCCGGGTTCGGCGAGCAGTTCTCCGGGGATCATGGGGCGCTCCGCAAATGAGAGAAGAATCAGGGAATGGGGTGGTGCACGGTGACCAGCTTGGTGCCGTCCGGGAAGGTGGCTTCCACCTGGATTTCGGGGATCAACTCCGGCACGCCGTCCATCACCTCGTCCCGACTGAGGACCCGGGTGCCGGCGTGCATCAGTTCGGCCACCGTGCGCCCATCGCGGGCGCCTTCCAGGATGGCGCAGGTGATGAGGGCCACCGCCTCGGGGTAGTTGAGCTTGAGGCCTCGATCGCGGCGCCGCTCGGCGAGGAGGCCGGCGGTGAAGATGAGGAGCTTGTCCTTTTCGCGGGGGGTCAGTTCCATGGGGACTCCGGTTCAAGTGTTCCAGATGCGGGGGGCAACGGCCGCGCGGTCGCAACAAGCCGGGCGCAGCACCTGCCAAAGGGCGGCGAACCAATGGCGGGCCGCTTCGCTCCCGTTGCCCAGGAGGCGGGCCAGGAGCACGCCGCCGCCGGGGCCGCGCAGGACGGTGACGCCATGGCGTGCGCCATCCGCCGGCGGGGGCAGGGCGCGGCAAGCCTCCAGCAAGGCCGCCGCGGCGTCGGGCAAGCCGGGAATGGTGCAGATCAGGGTACCGCAGACCGTCGCACCGTCCCAGCCGACGGGACTGTCCAGCAGCCGGTCGCCACCGGAGAAGCCACCCTGTTCCAGCCACAGCGGCTGACCCGCCCTCTCCAGGTGGAAGGCCAGATCGCAACGCCCGGTGGCAAAGCGCTCTCCCGCCGCCGTCCGTCCCAGGCACAGGATGTCCCAGCCGATGAAGCGCGCGTCGGCGGCGAGGGTCGCGCGGGCGCTCATGCGCGCGCGGGCGCCGTTGAACAGGATGTTTTCCTGCGGGAGCCACTCCAGGATTCCGCCTGATTCGACGGTGAAATCCAGTCCTTGCGAGGCTTCTGGGCCGCAGCTGCGATACCACTTCCCGGCCCCCGGCGTGGTGAGCTGGGCGTGGGCGTCGGCGCCGACCCGGACCGTGAGGTTAAGGCTGTCGCCGCCGGCGATCCCCGAGGGCGGATGCAGGACGATCGCCTGGCAGACTGCATCACCTTCGGGGTAAAGCGCCTTCTGTACCCGCAGCGGCCCCTGGTGGCGAACGCCGCTCAGGAGCGTGCGCCCGGCGGCTCGTGAGAACTCCAGGTGCAATTCCGCAGGCCAAAGCGCGGCAGGCGAGCCCGGCGCCAGGGCCGCAGCCGAATCCGGAAGGCGGGAAGTCATGGCCGGATTATCCGGCATCGCGCACCGAGCGGGGAATACGCAGGAATGCGCAGGAATGCGCACGCCGGTGGCGGATCGTTCAGCGATGGCGGCCACTCGCGTCAGCCATCGTCGCGTCGCGCTTCACTGGCGCGGCTCCCGCGTGTCGTCGGGTGCCGCGAACTCGCCACTGCTGCGAAAGGGGTTGATGTCCAGCCCGCCGCGGCGGGTGTAGCGCGCGTACACGGCGAGAGCCTCGGGGGCACAGCGGCGGGTGATGTCGCAGAAAATGCGTTCCACGCACTGCTCGTGAAACTCGTTGTGGTTGCGGAAGGAGACGATGTAGCGAAGGAGCCCCGCCCGGTCGAGGGGCCGGCCGCGGCTGCGGATGACCACTGTCCCCCAGTCCGGCTGGCCAGTTACCAGGCAATTGGACTTGAGCAGGTGGGAGTAGAGGCATTCCTCGACCACCGGCCCTTCTCCGGTGGCCAGGAATTCCGGTGCCGGTTCGTAGATCGAGCAGGCGATATCCAGGGTGTCCAGGCATTCCCCGGGTGGGTAGCCCAGCGCCACCGCCGGTCGCTGCGCCAGATCGCAAACCTCCACCGCCACCGGCGCCCCGGTGGCGGCGGAAAGATCGTTTCGCAGGACTTCCCTGAGGGCGACGGCATCCGGATAAGCCGTCTGGTTGAGGGAATTGAGATAGAGCTTCAAGGACTTCGATTCCACCAGGCAGGGGCTGTCCGCCGGCACCCGGAAGCGGCCCAGGGCCACCACCGGCTTGCCCCTCAGGTCGAGCCAGGATATCTCGTAGGCGTTCCACAGATCCTCGCCGACGAAGGGCAGGGCTCCGGTAACGATGCCCAGCTCGTCCCGCTTCGCCTGGCGGGGAATGGAAAACAGCAGCTCCGGCGCGTAGTGGGCGCGGTACTCGGTGGGTTTGCCAAGGGGGGAGTGGCGGCTGCGGTCGCTGGACATGGCGCGATTGTAGCGGAGCCGGCCCGGGAGGCCCGGCGAGTCATGAGAGAAGCGCAGCTACCGATCAGCGGCGCGCCGCCAGCAGCCGGTCCAGCTGATTGGCGAAAGCCTGGCGGTCGGCGCTGGTATGGGCGGACGGTCCGCCGGTATCGACGCCGCTGCTGCGCAGCCCGTCGAGAAAGTCGCGCAGGCTCAGGCGTTCCTGGATGTTGCTCGCATCGAGGCGCTCGCCGCGCGGGTCGATCACCGTCGCGCCTCGGGCGATGACCTGGGCCGCCAGGGGAATGTCGGCGGTGATGACCAGATCCCCCGCCTCGACCGCTTCGGCGATGCGCCGGTCGGCGACGTCAAAGCCGCGTTCCACCTGAAGCGCGCGAATCCACGGCGAAGGAGGCACCCGCAGCATCTGGTTGGCCACCAGGGTCACCGGCACCTGGGCACGATTGGCCGCGCGGAAGAGAATTTCCTTGATCGCCCCGGGACAGGCATCGGCATCGACCCAGATGTTCATGGGCAAGGCGCTGCTGCCGTGGCGCGTGGTCTGGCAGTCGCCGACCGCCACCGGAGAGGGGGTTTGGAACGCCAGCGCGCGAGCCGCGCGACGAAGATAGCCGACGCCGCTGCATCGCCGGCTTTGGCGAGGCAGGCAGCGAATTGGCGCTCGCCGCGCCGACGAGATGTTCCCGACGAATTGCTCATGGCCATCCGGCCGCCTTCAGGGCCGCTTCGACAGTGGCCAGCGGCAGGAGCAGCGAGCGGGGGCCATCGAGTAGGGGAATGGCGCCATGGTCCGCGTACCAGGTGAGCGCACGCTCGTTCTTGGCATCGATCAGGAGGGCGACCCCACCCACCTCGGCACCGGCGCGCAGGCAACGTCGGCCGGCCGCCAAGAGCAGTTGCCCACCCAGGCCCCGGCTCTGCACCGTCCGGTCGACCGCCAGGCGCCCCAGCCGGAACACTGGCTCATCGTGGCGGGCCAGCCCTTGCCGGATGAGCGTGGGTGTGCGGGCAAATTCGACACAGGCGGGGCTGAGACTGTAGAACCCGAGGACGCGCGCGCCGTTCTCGACGGGCACCGCGACGAACGTTTTCGCGCCGCCCCTCTCATGGCTTTGGCGCGCATGGCGGCGCAGGAAGACGTTGAGTTCCGCTGAGCCACAATCGAAGGCCTCGCGGTTGTGGGCTTTCGAAATCGGAGCTTCGCGCCAATCCGGCAGGCTCATTTGCCCTTGGGCAGGCGGTGCGCTGCGGCCAGGAGCTTGGCGTTGGGCACCGGCGGGTTTTCCAGCGCCTCCAGAACCCGCAGGCTGTCGCGCTCGGAGAGGCGCAGGTGCTCGGCCTTTTCGATGACTTGGCGGGCCGCCTCCAGGGCATGACGCAGGATGAAATGAGTCATGTCGCTGTGCTCGATAGCCGCCGCGCGTATCAGGGTCGCCTTGTCTTCCGGGCGAACGCGCAGGGCAAGCCGACTATTGTCTTCAACGATTGCACCGGGCATTGGGGACTCGTTTCGTGTACGCCTTCAAATGGTACGCGACGCGGGTCGGCGCGGCAAGCACATACGCGTTCTATTCGACCAGACCAGCGCGCTTGGCGGTTACGGCCTGCTGTGTCGCGGCGCTCAGACCGCCAGCGCCTCCCGCACGCCGTCCTGCGGCATGGTCTCGCCACGCCCGCGCATGATGAACTCGCCGCGTTCCATCAAGAGGTACTGGTCGGCCAGGGATTCGGCAAAGTCGTAGTATTGCTCCACCAAGAGAATGGCCATTTCCCCGGTTTGCGCCAGCGTGCGGATGGCGCGCTCGATGTCCTTGATGATGGAGGGCTGAATACCTTCCGTCGGTTCATCGAGGATCAGCAGCTTCGGCCCCATGGCCAGAGCCCGGCCGATGGCGAGCTGCTGCTGCTGCCCGCCGGAAAGGTCACCGCCGCGCCGGTGCAGCATCTGCTTCAGCACCGGGAACATGTCGTAGATGCGCTCGGGAATCTTCGTGCCACCGCGCTGGGTGGCGAGACCCATGAGCAGGTTTTCCTCCACCGTCAGGCGCGGGAAGATCTCGCGCCCCTGGGGCACGTAGCCGATGCCGGCCTTGACCCGCTCGTGGGGCGGCAGGTGGGTGATGTCCCGGCCGTCGAAGGCCATGCTGCCTTCCTTGGTCTTGACGAGGCCCATCAGCGACTTGAGCAGGGTGGTCTTGCCGACGCCGTTGCGGCCGAGCAGGGTGGTGACTTCGCCCTGCTTCACGGCGAAGCTGAGGCCGCGCAGGATGTGGCTGCCGCCGTAGGCCTGATGGAGGTTGTCGACTGTCAACATGCTCAGCGCCCCAGATAGACTTCGATGACCCGTTGATCGTTCTGCACCGTGGCGAGGTCGCCCTCGGCCAGCACCGAGCCTTCGTGAAGCACGGTGACCAGCCCGCCCAGCTTTTCGACGAAGGCCATGTCGTGCTCGACGACCACCAGGGAGTGTTGTCCGGCCAGGGAGACGAACAGCTCGGCGGTACGCATCGTCTCGTCGTCGGTCATGCCGGCGACCGGTTCGTCGAGGAGCAGCAGCTTCGGCTCCTGCATCAGCAGCATGCCGATTTCCAGCCACTGCTTTTGCCCGTGGGAGAGCAGGCCGGCCGGGCGGTCGGCTTCCCGGTCGAGGCGGATCAGGCGCAAGGTTTCGGCGATGCGGTCGCGATCGGCGTCGTCCAGTCGGGCGAGGACGCTCTTCCTCACGCGCTTGTCGGTCTTCATCGCCAGTTCGAGATTCTCGAAGGCAGTGTGTTGCTCGAAGATCGTCGGTTTCTGGAACTTGCGCCCGATGCCGGCATGGGCGATTTCCGGCTCGGTCAGGCGGGTGAGATCGATGGTCTGGCCGAAGAAGGCGCTACCCTTGTCCGGCCGCGTCTTGCCGGTGATGACATCCATCATCGTCGTCTTGCCGGCGCCGTTGGGGCCGATGATGCAGCGCAACTCGCCGACGTCGATGGCGAGATTCAGCTTGTTCAGGGCCTTGAAGCCGTCGAAGCTGACCGTGATGTCGTCCAGGTAGAGGATGACGTTGTGCGAAATGTCCAGTTCCCGCGATTTGCCCGGGTGGCCGAACTTCGAGGGCTCGTTGGGGTCGATGCCGATGATGCGGCGAAGGACGTCGCGGGTGCTCATGCCTCCGCTCCTTCGATGGCGCGTTTTGCCTCAGCCTTCTCGCGCAGGGTCTGCCACAGCCCGACCAGCCCCCGCGGCAGCAGCAGCGTGACGACGATGAACAAGAGGCCAAGGAAGAACAGCCAGTACTCGGGGAAGCTCACGGTGAACCAGCTCTTCGCCAGGTTCACCACGAAGGCGCCGATGATCGGGCCGATCAGCGTGCCGCGTCCGCCAACGGCGACCCAGATGGCGATTTCGATCGAGTTGCCGGGCGACATTTCCGAGGGGTTGATGATGCCCACCTGCGGTACGTAGAGGGCACCGGCGATGCCGCACAGCACGGCTGAGATGGTCCAGATCGCGAGCTTGTACCAGAGCGGGTTGTAGCCGATGAACATGACCCGGCTCTCGGCATCGCGGATCGCCGTGAGCACGCGCCCGAACTTCGAGGTGGTCAGCCAGCGCGCGAACACCAGGGTCGCCGCCAGCGCCAGCGCGGTGAGGCCGAACAGCACCAGCCGCGTTTCCGGCGCCGTGATGCTGACGCCGAGCACACGCTTGAAATCGGTGAAGCCGTTGTTGCCGCCAAAGCCCGTCTCATTGCGGAAGAAGAGCAGCATCGCGGCGTAGGTGAGCGCCTGGGTGATGATCGAGAAATACACGCCCTTGATGCGCGAGCGGAAGGCGAAGTAACCGAACACGAAGGCGACGACGGCGGGTACGGCCACCACCAGCAGTGCCACCCACAGGAAGCTGTCGCTGCCGGCCCAGTACCAGGGCAGCTCCTTCCAGTCGAGGAAGACCATGAAGTCGGGCAGATCGCTCTGGTAACTGCCGTCGCGGCCGATCTGGCGCATCAGGTACATGCCAAAGGCGTAGCCGCCGAGCGCGAAGAAGAGGCCGTGGCCAAGGGAGAGGATGCCGCCGTAGCCCCAGATCAGGTCCATCGCCACGGCTACCATCGCGTAGCACATGATCTTGCCGACCAGCGTGATCGCATAGGCCGAGACATGGAAGGCGCTGCCCTCGGGCACGGCGAGGTTGAGCAGCGGCACGGCGACCAGCGCCAGCGCGAGGAAGGCGACGAGGCCGCCGATCTGCCGCCCGTCCATGCCGCCCAGCAGGCGGATGGTGTAGGGCGTGCGGGCATTGTTTGCGGTTTGCATGGCGCGGGCCTTAATCGACGAAGCGACCCTTGAGGGCGAAGATGCCCTGTGGACGCTTCTGGATGAAGATGATGATGCAAACGAGAATGCTGATCTTGGCGATCACCGCACCCGCCCAGCCTTCGAGCAGCTTGGAGAAGATGCCCAGCCCGAGCGCCGCCCACACTGCGCCGGCGAGCTGGCCGACACCGCCCACCACCACCACCATGAAGGAATCGACGATATAGCCCTGGCCCATGTCCGGCCCGACGTTGGAGATCTGCGACAGCGCCACCCCGCCCAGGCCGGCGATGCCGGCGCCGAGCGCAAAGGCCAGGGTGTCGATGCGCGCCGTCGGCACGCCCACACAGCCGGCCATCGTGCGGTTCTGCGTCACCGCCCGCACGAACATGCCAAGCCGCGTCTTGTTCATCAGCACCCAGACGAGGAACAGCACGAACAACGCGAAGCCGATGATGACGATGCGGTTCCACGGCAGCATCAGGTTGGGCATCAGCTCGATGCCGCCCGACATCCAGCTCGGGTTGGTGACCTCCACGTTCTGCGCACCGAAGAGCACGCGCGCCGCCTGGATCAGGATGAGCGACAGGCCCCAGGTGGCGAGCAGGGTTTCCAGCGTGCGCCCGTACAGCCAGCGGATCACCGTGCGTTCCATGAGCACGCCCACCGCGGCGGCGGCGAAGAAGGCAAGCGGGATCGCCGCCGGCAGGTACCAGTCGATGTACTCGGGCAACCAGGCGCGGAAGATCGACTGCATGCCCCAGGCGGAATAGGCGCCGACCATCAGCAACTCGCCGTGGGCCATGTTGATGACGCCCATCACGCCGTAGGTGATGGCCAGCCCCAGCGCGGCGAGCAGCAGGATACTGCCGAGCGAGACGCCGCTGAAGACGCGGCCGAGGTTTTCCGTGTTGGCGAGGCGGCGGTCCACCGCCTTCACGGCACTGATCGCCGCGTAGCGCACGCGGTTGTCCTTTTCCTTCGCCGCGTCGGTCAGCGGCAGCAGCAGGGCCCGCGCGCCTGGCGAGGTCGTTTCGCCCAGTGCCAGCACCGCGGCACGGCGCACGGTCGGGTCGGCATGGCCTAGCTCGGCCTGGGCCTTGGCGATGGTGAGCAAGCCCCTGATCGTCGCGTCACTCTCACCCTTCAGCGCGCGCTCGAACAGCGGCGCCAGTTCCGGCGCCGCCTTGCTCTGCAGCTTCTGCACGGCGTCCAGGCGCACAGCGGGGTCGCCGTCGAAGAGTTTCAGGGCGGCCATGGCGGTGGCCAACTCACCGCGCACCCGGTTGTTGATCGTGAGCGATTCCGGATTGGCCGGCGTCGCGATGGCGTTGCCGCTCGCCGCCTCGAAAGCCTGCTCGCCATCGATGATCACCGCCTTGCCATCGGCCAGGAAAAGACTGTCCTCGGCCATGGCCTTGAGGACGCGGGCGGCATCCGGCTCGGCCCTGCGGGCGATTTCGCGAATCGCGGCCACCTTCTCGGAGGAATCCTCCGCCGCCAGCCGCGCCACCAGGGCCGGGTCCACCGCGGCCTGGGCGGCAAGCCCGGCGGCGCAAAAGAAGAGAGCAAGCAATGTTCTGATCATGGGGGTCCATCCGCGTTTTTGTGCGGTGCAGCGCCAGATTACGGACCCCGGCGGCGATCAGGAATACGGTGAATTGCGTAGGGGGCGCGTCGCGCTCGGCACGGCGCGACGGGCCGCGGGCTTCAGCCCCCGCCCGGCTCCATATGGGCCTGGAGATAATTGGGCAGGCCCACGTCCTTGACGAGACTCTGCTGCGTCTCCAGCCAGTCGATGGCTTCCTCGCAGTGTTCGAGCAGGTCTTCCAGCAGTTCGCGGCTCACGTAGTCCTGCGCCGTTTCGCACTGGGCGATGGCCGAGACCAGCAGGGGACGCTGGATTTCCCGCTCGTACTGGAGATCGCCCGCCAGGCATTCGAGGGGGTTTTCGCCGATCAAGAGCTTGCCCAGGCTCTGCAGGTTGGGCAGGCCTTCTAGGAAGAGTACCCGCTCGATGAGGGCGTCGGCTTCCTTCATGACGCGGATCGACTGGTGATACTGGTAATCGTTGAGCTTTTCCAGGCCCCAGTTGCGGAACATGCGGGCGTGCAGGAAATACTGGTTGATGGCGGTCAGCTCGTTCTTGAGCACCTGGTTGAGGAGGCTGACGATTTTCTTGTCGCTTTTCATGGGTAGGCTCCTCGCTCAGGCTTCGCCGGGCTTCATCTGGCTTTGCTGGTAGTTTTCCAGCCCCACCAGGGAGATCAGGCGAATCTGCTTCTCCAGCCAGTAGGCATGATCCATCTCGGTGTCGTCGAGCTGGGTCAGCAGCATGTCACGGCTGACGTAGTCCTGGGCCTTCTCGCAGGCAGCGATGGCTTTCTTCAGCTCGCCGACCACGTGGTATTCGACCTCCAGGTCAGCCTTGAGCATTGCCGGGACGGTCTTGCCGATCTTCAATGCATCGCGCTTGCCCAGGTTTGGCGTGCCTTCCAGAAACAGGATGCGCTGGATCAGCGCGCGGGCGTGGCCGCGCTCCTCGTCCGACTCGTGCAGGGCCTTGGCGGCGAGGTGGGCGAAACCCATGTCGGCGTACATCTCACCGTGGATCAGGTACTGGTCGATGGCGGTGAGCTCGCCCGCCAGCAGGCCGTTGAGAATGTCCAGAATCTTCTTGTCGCCCTTCATGGCTCGCTCCTTGGGGGTGGGAGTCCCAAGAATGGCATGGGTCCAGGGCGAAGGCAAGGCGCGCAGAATGACCGTCTCGACCTTGGGTGCGCCGTGCCGGTTGAGAGGGTCCGGCGTTGCACTCAGGCCTTGAACCAGCTCGGATCGACGATGTCGAGGAGTTCGCCGCTCAATACCTTCTGCAGCGCGTAGATGCTCTGCGGGCGGGCCATGATGGAAAGCCGCAGGCACCAGTCGATGAGTTCCAGGAGTTGGGGGGAATAGCGGCCCGCCCAGCGCTTTTCGGCGGGTTCGAGGTCTTCGCCCTTAAGGCGTCGGTCGGCGGCGAGCGGGGTGACCCCGCCGGACAGGCAGGCGTAGAGCGTGGCGCCGATGGCGTAGATATCCGTCCACGGGCCCAGTTCGCCGCTCGCCTGTTGCTGTTCCGGAGCCGCGTAGCCGAGGGTGTAGATGTTGCCCAGGTTGACCTGGGCTTCCCCGAGACCCCAGCGGGCGGCCCCGAAGTCCAGGAGCACCGGGTTGCCGTCGCGGCGCAGGAAGATGTTGGCCGGCTTGAGGTCAAGGTGCAGCAGTTTCTGCTTATGCACCTCCCTGAGGCCGGCGAGCAGGCGCACGAAGACCGGGCGCAGGAATTCCTCGCGAATCGGCTCGCCGGCCTTGGCCTTGCGGACCAGATGTTCGTGCAGACTGCATCCGTCCTCGTGGCGCATGACCAGGTAGGCAGTGGCGTTGGCCTTGCTGAAATTGAGCACCGTCACCACGTTGGGGTGGCGGATGCGGGCGAGCAGCTTCGCTTCTTCCAGGAAGGAGCGCATGCCGGTATTGAACTTGCCCAGGTTTTCCCAGACGACCTTCGGTTCGAGGGTGCCGGCGGCGCGGGTGGCCAGGGCTACCGGAAGGTATTCCTTGATGACCACCAGTTTTTCGTCCCCGTCCCGGGCAAGGTAGACCAGGGAATAGCCGCCGCGGGAGAGGAGCTTTTCGATGCGGTAGGCGTCGACGACGGTGCCGGGGGGCAGGGGCTGGCAATCGGGGGGCGGCATGGCCGAGGCAGGGGAAGCGGGGGAGGCGCCATTTTACCCCGCTAGGCGGCCTGCCGCCCGCTCGCGTTTCAGGCGAGCACGCTCCAGTGGTTGTCGAGGGCCATGGGTTCGGGCCAGGCGAGGAACAGCGCTTCGCCCGCCGGCAGCCAGCGGATGAGGCCGTAGGCGGTGGACACCAGGAGTCCGCCGTGCTGTTCGGAGCCCTGCCAGGGCGCCAGGGCGTAGGATTCCTTGAACTTGACCACCGGCGTCAATCGCTCTGGCGCCTGGGGTTGCCAGGCGAGGGCGAGTCCGGCCTGATGGCTGGAGACGGCGAAGCCGCCGTTCGCGGCGGCGGCGATATCGCCCGCGTAGCCGACGCCGTCGTTGTCGCGTGCCGGAGTGGTGAGCGCATTCCCGTCCAGGATGGCGAGCAGCGGCGCGGCGGCCCGGGCCGCCGGGTCGTCGTGCTCCGCCTGGAGGGCGATGCCGAGGAGGGCGTCGCCCCGGGCCGGGTCGTGATTCCAGGCGAGGTGACGCAGACTGAGACGACGGTCGTCCAGGCGCCATTGGGCGAGGAGGCGGCCGTTGCCGGCATCCAGCCTGACCAGGGAGGAGTCCATGCGCTCCAGGTCGAGCTTCCTGTCGCCGGGAATGCTGCGCGAGATGCCGCCGTTGGCCAGCAGGAGGCAGCCGCGACCGTCGCTCACCAGCTGGTGGGGGTCGATGCCGTGGGTGTCCCACTCGTCCTCCTTGGCGAGGGTGTGGCGATGGCGCACGCCGATGCGGCCGCGTCCCGAGGCGACGTCTGTTTCGCTGCAGAAGAGATGCTCGCCCAGGGCGATGGCGTGGCCGCCGAGGCGGGTGGGTCCGCCATCGAGGTTCGCCTGCCGGATAACGCGGCCTTCGCCGTCGGTGCGCATCAGCCAGACGCCGGGGCGCACGCCGATGACCAGCAGGCCGCCGTCAGCGTCCGCGCTGACGCCGTGCGGGCGGGTGGGCAGTGGCGTCGCACTGCGGATGGTCAGGCGGCCGGCGCCCCAGTCGGCCTCCAGGATGCCGGCGAAGTAGGGGTCGCTGGGCTTCGGTCCCCGCCAGGCGGCGCCGATGCGGGTTGGCGCGCCTACGTCGGCAGCGGGCGGGGCCGCCGCGGCAAGCCGCGGCAGGCCGGCGAAGAGCGCGAGGGATTGCAGCAATCTGCGGCGGTTCATGACTGTCCTCCCTCAGAACTTGACTTCGACGGAGAGCTGGGCCGCGCGTTCGGTGCCGGGAACGACGTGGCCGCCGTTTTCATACACCGACTCGTAGTACCGCTTGTCGAACAGATTGAGGACGTTGAGCTTGACCACATACCTGGCCTGCTCGTAGGAGACCATGGCGTCCCAGCGGCGGTAGCCCGGGGCGAGGTTGACGGTGGGCGTGGCGCTGCCGTTGGGGATGCCGTAGGCGATGCGGTTGCCCTTGCCTTCGACGCCCAGGCCGACCCGCCAGCCCGCCGGCAGGCGATAGGTGGACCACAGGCTGTAGGTGAAGGGGGGCGTGTTGCGCGGCCGCATGCCCTCGGCCGCCTTGCTGCCACCCGGCTTGGCTTCGTCGATGCGGGCGTGCAGCAGCGCCCAGCCGAAAAAGATTTCCCACTGCGACGTGAGCCGGCCGGCCGCCTCGATCTCGAAGCCGTCGGTGTGGCGCTTCCTGGTCAGCAGGTTGGGATAGGGGTTGGTGCTGCTGGGGGTGCCGGAAGCCGACTCGATGTCCGTGTTGCGCTCCCATTCCTTCTCGGCGCGGTACAGCGAGGTGCGCAGGGAAAGGTCGCCTTCGAAGAGTTCCCACTTGGCCCCCAGTTCGAAGGTGCGGCTGCGCTCGGCGGGGGCCGGCGTCACCGCCGTGGTGAACTGGTAGAGGTCGGCGGTGGGATTGAACGAGTCGCTGAAGGCCAGGTAATAGTGCTGCAGGTCGGAAGGCTGCCAGGACAGGCCGCTGCGCCAACTCCACTCGGAAAAGCTCACGTCGGCGTTGGTGGCGGCGTTGGCGTTGCGGTATTCGGCGTCCAGGTGATCGTGGCGCAGGCCGAGGAGCACTTTCCAGCCGGGCAGGAATTCGATGCTGTCCTGGGCGTAGGTGCCGATGGTGTCGCCTTCGTAGCGGCTGATATTGCTGCGGGTGCGGCTGCCGTAGCCCACCGGCAGGACGGGAGTGGCATCCGGGTCGCCCACCGTGGTGTTGGCGAGATTGGCGATGGACGCGCTGTTGTAGGACCAGCGGCCGGCCTGCTCGTGGAGCAGTTCCAAGCCCACCAGCACTTCATGCTTGAGCAGGCCGGTGGCGAACTTGCTGGTGAAGTCGGTCTGGCTCGTCCAGGTCCGCTCGTGGCCCCCGCGCGCCTGGCGCGCGCGGCGGATCGCGGTGCTGTCGGTGATCACCGTCGTGCCGGCCAGGAGGCGCGGCGCGACGCCCCACAGGTCGCGGTCGTAGTCCGCATGGCGCACCACCGTGCGGATTTCGCTGTCGCCGGAGAAGCGGTGCAGATAGCTCGCCGTGCTGATGTTGGTGGTGTTGTTCTCGTAGTCCGAGGTGGTGCCGTAGAAGCGGCTGGCCGGAACGTCAAGGGGGCGCCGGTTGAAGTAGGGGACGCCGTAGTCGAGGGTGTTGTGGGTGCGCAGGTAGTAGTGGCCGAGGGAGAACTCGTCGGCGGTGCCGATGCCCCAGCGCAGGGTGGGAGCGAAGCCGTCGCGCTCGCTCTCCACGTGGTCGCGGGAACTGCCGGCGTCGGTCTTCATGGCGTTGACGCGCAGGGCGATGTTCTCGCCCACCACCTGATTGACGTCCACGGTCATGCGCTTGTAGTCGTAGCTGCCGACGGTACCGGTTACGCTGCCCTTGTTGATGAGGCCCGGCTCCTTGCTCGCCTGGTTGATGACCCCGCCCGCCTGGCCGCGGCCGAAGAGCATGGCGGCGGAACCGCGCAGCACTTCCACCTGCTCGACGTTGAAGGTTTCCCGGTTGTACTGGGCGACGTCGCGGATGCCGTCGAGGTAGAGGTCGCCGAAGGACGAGAAGCCGCGCAGGGTCATGTTGTCGCCGATGCGCCCGCCCTCACCGGCGTTGAAGGAGAGACCGGCCACGTTGCGCAGTGCTTCCTTGAGGGTGTCGGCGTTCTTGTCCTCGATGAGGGCCTCGCTGACGATGGTCAGGGCCTGGGGAACGTCCTTGGGCAATTGCGTCACCTTGCCCACGCGGGTGGCGCCACCCTGGTAGCCTTTTTCTTCGGCGATGCGCTGATCCTGGACGACGACGGTGCCCAGGGTCTTTTCATCGGCGGCAGGCGCCTTGGCCGGAGCAAGCGCGGCGGCCAGGGCGGCGGCTAGGGGGAGCAGGGAAGACGGTCGGGGCGAAGGGTGGCGGGGCGCCAGACGAACAGGATGGGTTTTTTTCACCAGAGACTCCTAGAGGTTGGATTAGGGCTGGCTGGCGAAAGGCTGGCTGGCGGATGGAAACAAAACGGTGGGTGGGCGGCGTCAGCCGTGGGGCCGGGCGATGGGGGTGGCGTTCTCCCGGGGCGCTTACCAGATGAAGAAGACGAGGATCCAGGCCACCGCCATCAGCCCGATGGGCCAGGCCATGGCGGCGACCGCCGCCAGCCGGCGCGGCGTGCTCGCCGCTGCTGGCAGAACCAGGCGCAGGGCCAGCCAGGCGCTGCCCAGGCAGCCGGCGCCGAGGAGTGCCACCCGGAAACCCGGGAGCCAACCCAGCCACAGATGCTCGGCCTTCAAGTGGCTGACCGTGAGCATGGATAGACCGAGGATGACGCTGGCGGCGGCCAGGGGAGCGAGGGCGAGGGTAAGGCGCTGCCAGGAGAGGCGGGGCACCGCCAGAAGCCGGGCGGCGACGGCCGGACCGCAGCCCAGCAGCCCGCCCAGGAGAAAGCCGCCGCCGAGCAGGTAGGCGAGGATGAGGGCGCCGTCCAGCCAGGTGAACAGGTCGCTCGCTTCCGGATAGTGGGTGAGCAGCCACCAGGGCGCGTCGTTGTCGAGGAGGGTGAAATGCTCGTGCTCCACCAGCCATTCGGCGAGCCACAGCTTCACATCCCGGAACCAGGGGCTGACCGTCCACTGGAAGGCGGCGGTGGCCACGCCGAGGACGCCGAAGAGCAGCGTCAGGGCTTCAGCGGTGCGGGCGGGGCTCTCCGGGTCGAGCACCTCGGCGAAAGGCGAGCGCAGGGAGAGGGCGACCGCGTTGCGCTGGCCGGCACAGCGTCCGCAGGCGTGACATTCGGAGGCGCTGGTCATGCGGCGGACGTCCACCAGGGGAGCGCAGTTGACCGGCTCGAAGCCGCCATCATGGCGGTCCCAGGCCCCGCGGTCCACCCGGTAATGCAGGGGGGCGATCTTGGCCAGGATGGCAAAGACGCCGGAGGCCGGGCACAAATAGCGGCACCAGATGCGCTTCTCGCGGCCGTAGAGGAGGCCAATGGCGACGGCGGCGACGGTGGAGCCGCCCAGGACCAGGAGCGCCGCCTGGGGATACTCGTAGACGCTCACCAATTGGCCGTAGACCGTGGTGCATACGAAGGCAACGAAGGGCCAGCCGGACCACTTGAGCCAACGGGGAAGCGGCCGCCCGCGGCCGTATTGGCTCACCCATTCGGAAAGCGACCCCTCGGGGCAGAAGAGTCCGCACCAGACGCGGCCCAGGGTGACGGTGGCGATCATCACCCCCGGCCACCAGAGGCCCCAGAAGCAGAACTGCGCGAAGAGCCGCAGGTTGTCCCAAAGGTGTGCGTTTTCCGGCGGCAGGGGGTGGAAGGCCGGAATCACCACCAGGGCCGCATAGAGGACGACGATCATCCACTGGATGGCGAGGATGGTCCGGCGGTGCCGACGCAGGAAGAGGCCGACGGCGGCCAGCCGCCCGCCGGGTCGGTGCGCGTGGAACGACAGGGCGTGCTCAACCATGGTGGCGGCCGCGCCGATCGATGAAGACGACTGCGGACCAGTAGGCAGCGTAGGCGAGGAGCGCCGTCAGGGCGGGTCGGGCTCGGTAACCCGAAAAATCGGCGAAGAGTTTGCCGCCCGTGGTGCTGTCGTCCAGCAGGGCGGAGCTGTCCCACACCGGGTCAAGAAGCGCGGGCAGCCAGCCCGCGCCGATCAGGCGATCCATGGCGCTGACCAGCAGGGCCGAGGCGAGGACGAGCAGCAGAATGGACGAGAAGCGCAGCAGCAGGCCGATGTTGAGGCGGGCGAGTCCGCGCGCCGCGATCCAGGCGGTGGCGGCCGCCGCGGCGAGTCCCGCGGAGGCGCCGACGATCAGGCTGGGATAGTCGCCTTCCTGGGCCAGGCCATAGAGGAAGATGACGGTTTCGGCGCCTTCGCGCGCCACCGCGAGGGCGGCGACCACCGCCACGCCCAGGTGGCCGGAACGCTCTGTGGCGGCGGCCAGGTCGGCCTGCAGGCGGGCCTTCATCGAGCGGCCGTGGCGCTTCATCCAGAGCACCATCTGGGTGATGAGGGTGGCGGCGACGAGCAGGGTGGCGATCTGGAAGGCTTCGAGGGCGGTGCCCGAGAGTTCGTCCTGAACGAAGAGGAGCGCGCCGCCCAGGGCGATGGCGATGGCGATGCCGCAGGCCAGGCCGGCGAACAGCGCGCGACGCCCGCCGCCACCGTCGGCGTTGGCGCGCAACCAGGCGTCGAGGATGCCGATGATCAGGAAGGCCTCCAGGCTCTCCCGCCAGACGACGAACAAGGCGTTACCCATGGCGCTCCCTTACTTGGCGACGATGCGGCCCTGGGCCGTGTCGGGGTGGAATTCGTCGAAGAATTTGTAGGTTCCCGGTTGCAAGGGGAAGAAGACGAGGCTGGAAGTGACCCCGGGGGCCAGCACCTTCTCCTTCTTCAGTTCGACGCTCTCGAATTCCGCCGCCCCCGGCCCCTCGTTTTTCAGTTCCAGCCGAAAGCGCGTATTGGCCGGAACCTCCAAGGTTTCGGGATAGAGGCGGCCGCCCTTGATAAGCAGTCTGAAGGTCGGCAGGTCGTCGGCCCGGGCCGGGAGTCCGGCGAAGGGCGCGCCGAACAGGGCCAGTGCGGCCGCCAGGGCGAGCGGGGCGCGGAATCGGGCGAGCGAGGCGAGCATGGTGATTTCCTCAGAAGGCGAGATTGGCCCGCAATCCCAGGAGCTTCACGGCGTGGGCATGCGGGTTGGCGGCGGGGCGGGCGATCCACTGGAAATCCGGCGTCACGGCGAACTGCGGTGAGATGCGATAGCGGTAATAGATTTCCGCGACCTTTTCCGCCCCCGATGGGGTGAAGGAGAAGGCACCCAGGCAGTTGCCGTCGTCGTCCACGTCTAGACAGGCGGTGCTGCCCGCCGAACGCGCTTCGCGGCTGGACTTCAGCCAGCTGCCGGCGAAACCGAGGGTGTCTCCGGCGCGCCCCCAGTAGTCGCCATTGAAGGCGGCGCCTAGGGAGAGCGCCTGGTCGAAGGGCAGTTCGCCCTTGATCAGCTTGCCGTAGCGGGCGAAGAGACTGACACCGTCGCCCACCTGTTGATCCACCGAGGCGCCGACGCCCCGGTGCCTTTCCTGGGCGCCGCTGAGGTCGTCGGCCTTGGAGCGGTGCCAGGCATAGAGGCGGTAATGGCCGGCGAGACCGCCAAAGAAGCGCAACTGTCGCTCCGCCTGGGCGATGAGCAGCGGCGAGGCGAGGCTGCGCTGGTAGCTGGCGCCGCGCTCGCCGGCGCCGAAGACTCCCAGGGAAAGGCGCCAGGGCTGGCTCTTGTCGCTGCCATTGACGTAGGCGGCGACAAAGCCCGGCTGGAAGCCGTTGGCGTCCACCGCCACCTCGCCGCCGGCGTCGAGGAGGGGGTTGTGTACGAAGACCGAATTGAGGAACTGGCCGGACTCGTCCCCGGCCACCGCGTTCTGGTCGAAGAAGCCGAAGATGTCCATCTTGCCGAAGGTGAGTTCAAGAGTTTCCCGCGAGTGGGGCTTGAAACCGCCGAAGGGCAGGGGAATTGCCGCCTGGTACCAGGCCTCGCCGAGGATGGCCACCGAATCGTCGGGATTCGAGCCGCTGGCGCGAAAGGCGACGGCGTTGGGCGCGCTGGCGAAATGGCCGAGATTGCCGAAGGGGGCGTTGAGTCCGAGGCCCTGGCCCATGCGGAAGTGCGCGAAGACTTTCTGCTCGATGTCGCCCACCGGCTCCAGGGGCAGTTCCACCGTCACGTCCGCGCGGTAGTTGAGCTGGCTGCCGTCGTGGCGGGTGCCGCGGGGCAGCCCCTGGGCATGCTGGCCGACGGTGGTGAGCGTCGCTCCCGCCTTGAGGCCGTCGAGGGCGTCGATTTTCTTTGCCGCCTTCTTCATGTCCAGGGCGTCCTTTTCCACCGCCTTCAGGCGGGCGGTGATCTCCGGCTCGTACTGGGAGATGCGCTCGCTATCGAGGCCCTGGGCGACCTTTTCGTTTTCGGCCTTAAGGGACTTCACTTCCTTTTCCAGTTCGGCGTTTCTCGCTTCCAGCCTTTCCAGGCGGGCGGCGAGCTTTTCCAGCAGGGCGGCGTCGGGGGCGGCGAGCGCAGGCGCGGCCAGCCCCGCCGCCACCAGGGCAGCGGTCAATGTGGCGTGGCGCATGATCAGTAGCCGCCCTTCTTGCCGATGCCGACGTAGGTGAATTCGTATTCCACTTCGAAGGGCTTGAACCAGGGGCGGACGCCGGTGGCGCGGTCGGTGTGGCGGCCGAAATGGGCGTGCTTGTTCTCGGAGGGCGGCAGGATGGTGTATTTCACCCTGTACTTGCCGGGGCCGGCGAGCTTGATGTTCTCGCCGTAGTGGGGGCCGTCGTTGGCGACCATGGGCATGAAGTCTCCGGCCACCTTGTAGTCGCCGCCGATCTTGCTGACTTCGAACTTGACCAGCAGGTAGGGAATCCAGGCGCCTTCCTCAAAGCCGTTGGGGTTGTTGGCAAGCGCGTGGATGTCGGCCTCGATGTGGATGTCGGACTCGGACACCTTCTTCATCATGCCCTCCGGCTCCATTTCGATGGGCTGCAGGTAGACTGCGGCGATTTCCATGCCGGCCTTCTGCTGGGGGACGCCGATGGGGTATTCGAGGGCGAGGGCCGGCGCGGCCAGGGCGGCGGAGAGGGCGAGGACGGAGACGATTTTCTTGAGGGACGACACGGCATGAACTCCAGGATGTCTCTGGCTGGCTTGCTGCGCGGCTGGCTGGCTTGAGGGGTGGCTAGGGATGATGAGGATCGGGGCGTTATTTGTCGGCTTCGCCGGGCTGGGTGACGAAGCCGATCTTGCCCAGGCCCGCCCGACGGGCGGCGCTCATGGTTTCGGCGACCCGCTCGTAGCGCGTGGCGCGGTCGGCCTTGAGGTGCAGTTCGGCGTTGGCGTCGCTGGCTACCGCATCCCGGAAGCGGGCCTCCAGGTCGGCCACTTCCACGGCTTCGCTGCCCACGAACACCCGGTTGTCGGCGTCGATGGAGACCTGGAGCGTCATCGGCCTCTCGGGCGTCGGCGTGCTGGTGGCGCGGGGCAGATCCACCTTGACCGAATGGGTCATCAGGGGGGCGGTGATGATGAAGATGATGAGGAGCACCAGCATCACGTCCACCAACGGCGTGGTGTTGATCTCCGCCATGGGGGCGCTGTTCGCCCCCGGCGTCAGATGTCCCATGGCCATTTACGCGGCTCCTGCGGCGGCGCGGGCGCGCATGGGGTGAATCTGGGCGCTGTTGGCGGCGAAGGGCTTCCCCACGGTGAAGAAAGCGTGCAGGTCGTGGGCGAATGCGTCGAGGTCGGTGAGCAGCACCCGGTTGGCGCGGGTGAAGGCGTTGTAGGCGAAGACGGCGGGCAGCGCCACGCCGAGGCCGGCGGCGGTCATGATGAGGGCCTCGCCGACCGGGCCGGCAACCTTTTCCAGCGCCGCCTGACCGGAAAGGCCGATGGCCACCAGGGCGTGGTAGATGCCCCAGACGGTGCCGAAGAGACCGACGAAGGGAGCGGTGGCGCCGGTGGTGGCGAGCAGGGTGAGGCCGTTTTCCATTTCCGCCTGGGTGCATGACAGTTGCTGGCGGAGCGCCCGTTCCATCTGCTCGGCAGGGTCGAAGCGGGAAGCGAGGCGGCCGGCGGCGCTTTCGCAGTCGTTGTTGCAGCAATTGGCCTGGACGGCGAGTTGGGCGTAGGGGCTGTCCGCGCCGCCGTGGCGCAGACGGTCGACACCTTCGGCGAGGCTGGTCGCCGACCAGAACCCCGCCACGTTGCGGGCCGCCCGGCGCAGGCGCCACCAGTCCCAGGCCTTGGCCAGGATTAGGTACCAGCTGGCGACCGACATCACCACCAGGATGACAGCGACGCTATGGGAAACGAGGTCGCCATTGACCCACAGATGGGCGAGGCCGAAGGAGTTTTCCTGCATGTCAGTGCTCCAGTTTGAAAAGGACGGGGACCAGTACCCAGCTCTGCACAGCGATTTCGCCGCGGCGGGCGGGGACGAAGCGCCACAGGCGTACGGTGCCCGCGGCGGCTTCGTCGAGGCGGGCGCTGCCGGACGAAGTCTTGATTTCCACCGATTCGGCTGCTCCAGCGGGGGAAACGAGTACCCGCAGAAGAACCTTGCCCTCCTCGCCCAGGCGGCGGGAGAGGGGCGGGTAGGGCGGGGCCGGGTTCTTCAGGTAATCGGCGTCGAAGCGGGCCTGGGTGACGGCTTCCGGCGCCGGCGCCGGGGCGGGTGCCGGGGGGGCGGGCGGTGCCGCAGCGACCATCGGTGCTGCCGGTGCCGGGGCCTCGCTGGTCGTGGTTTCCAGGACCGGCTCGGGTTTGCGCGTCACCGCTTTGTGGCGGACCGGCGTCGGGCTGGTGACCGGCAGCGGCTTGGCCTCCGGGGGCGGTTCTTCTGCCTTCAGCAAGTCGACGACCAGGGGGAGTTCCATGTTCTGCGGGGCCACGCTGCGGGCGGCGGCAACGATCAGGAGGAGCGCGACATGGGCACCGATGACGGCGCCGAGGAAACCGCTGCGGCGGAGCGGCGAGGGGCGCGAGAGGGCGTAGGACATGGTGGCGGGACGGGCGGGGCCGGGGCGCCCTTATTTGGTGAGGATGAGCTTGTTTTCGCGGGTGATGCGCAGCAGGTAGCGCTGGCCCGCGTGCTCGATCTCCACCGACTGGCGGCCCGCGAAGAGGGAATCGCTGGCGATGGAAGGCGGTATCGCCGCCTGCGGCGGGGCACGGTCGCTGTCGGCAGGGGCGCCATGGGCGAGATCGGTCAGGGGACGGGAAGAGCGGGACATGGCGCTATTTACGAATGAGAATGTATCTCATTGTATCCGTAAGTGAGAATAATTGTCAATTGCAGATACGTACCGCTGACAAGCGTCGGCCAGTTCGCTGGTAGCAGCGCGGGCATGCCGCGAAAGCCGACGCAGGCCCGGGGGCTGACGCTATAATCCGACACTCACCAACAACCCGAAGAGATCGTCATGGCCCTCAACAACGTCCCCTCCGGCAAGTCCCTCCCCAACGATTTCAACGTCGTCATCGAAATCTCCTCCCATGCCGACCCCATCAAGTACGAAGTCGACAAGGAAAGCGGCGCCATCTTCGTCGATCGCTTCATGGGCACATCGATGCACTACCCTTGCAACTACGGCTACATTCCCCACACCATCGCCGGCGACGGCGACCCGGTGGATGTCCTGGTGGTCACCCAGTTTCCCCTGCCCCCGGGCGTCGTCGTCCGCTGCCGCCCCATCGGCATGCTGGCCATGACCGACGAGGCCGGCGCCGATGCCAAGCTGCTGGCCGTGCCGGTGGACAAGCTCACCCCCATGTACCGTAGCGTGCAGACCCACGCCGACATGCCAACCATCATCCTCGACCAGATCGCCCACTTCTTCGCGCACTACAAGGATCTGGAACCGGGCAAGTTCGTCAAGGTGACCGGCTGGTGCGGCCCCGAAGAGGCCAAGAAGGAAATCATGGAAGGCGTCGACCGTTACAACGAGGCCAAGGAGAAGCCCGCCTATTGAGGCTCGCCCATGCTGAGGATTGCCGTCGCCCAGTTCAATGCCGTCGTCGGCGACCTCAGGGGCAATGCGGACCGTATCGTCGCGCTGGCCGCCGAGGCCAGGGCGGCGGGCGCCGATCTGCTGCTGACCCCGGAGCTCGCGCTCTGCGGTTATCCGCCGGAAGATCTGCTTCTGCGGCCGGATTTTTTCAGGGCCGCCGCTCTGGTTCTCGCCGATCTCGCCCGGCGCTGCGCGGGGATCACCGTGGTGGTGGGTTACCCGGAAGAGGCGCCAGATGGCCGCCGCTTCAACGCCGCCGCGGTCCTAGCTGAGGGCCGTGTCGTCACCGGCTATCGCAAACAGCGACTCCCCAATTACGAAGTTTTCGACGAAAAGCGCTATTTCGAAGGCGGTTCGTCGCCCTGTGTGGTTGCGGTGGCTGGAGTGGCCTGCGGAATCGTGATTTGCGCGGACATCTGGGAGCAGGGCCCGGTCGAGGCGGCCCGGGACGCCGGAGCGGAGGTGCTTCTGGCTCTCAACGCTTCGCCCCTGCATCTTGAAAAGCAGGCCCTGCGCGCCGAAGTGCTTGGCGAACGCGTTCGGGCTGCCGGCATTCCCGCCGTCTATGCGAACCTGGTCGGCGGCCAGGACGAGCTGATTTTCGACGGGGGGTCCTTCGCCCTCGATCGCGATGGGAGCCTGGTTTTCGCCCTGCCCCAGTTCCAGGAAGTTCTGGGTTGCATCGAATTCGCCGGCGGCGCACTGCGCCGGGCGGAGCGGGCGGCGCCCCTGTCGGTCGAGGCCGAGGCCTACGCTGCCCTCGTCCTCGGGGTGCGCGACTATATCGGCAAGAACGGTTTTTCCGGGGCGATCATCGGGCTCTCCGGAGGCATCGATTCGGCGCTCACCCTCTGCATCGCGGTGGATGCCCTGGGGGCTGATCGGGTTCGCGCGGTGATGATGCCTTCCCCCTACACCGCCGCCATGAGCCTGGACGATTCCCGCGAGATGGTCCGTCGCCTCGGCGTGCGCTATGACGAGATACCCATCGCCCCGGCGATGGAGGTCTTCGCCACGCTCCTGGCGAAGGAATTTGCCGGTCTGCCGGCCGATACCACGGAAGAAAACCTCCAGGCCCGCATCCGCGGCATGCTCCTCATGGCCTTGTCCAACAAGACCGGCGCCCTGGTGCTCACCACCGGCAACAAATCGGAAATGGCGGTGGGCTACGCCACCTTGTACGGGGACATGGCGGGAGGCTTCGCGGTCATCAAGGACGTCTACAAGACGCTGGTGTATCGCCTCTCCCGCTACCGCAACGGAATCGCGGCGGTGATTCCGGAGAACATCATCGTCCGGCCGCCGTCAGCCGAATTGCGCCCCGATCAGACCGACCAGGACTCGCTGCCGCCCTACGAAATCCTCGACGCCATTGTCGCAGCCTATATGGAGGAGGATCGCTCGCCGCGGGAGATCATCGCGAGCGGCATGCCCGAAGAGGCCGTGCGTCGCGTGGTGCGCCTCCTGCGCATTGCCGAATACAAGCGCCGCCAGGCGCCGGTGGGAATTCGTATCACCCCCCGTGGCTTCGGCAAGGATTGGCGTTATCCTATTACGAATCGCTATCGCGATGAATTTTGACCACCGAGAGAGACGAGCATGAAAAAGATCGAAGCCATCATCAAGCCCTTCAAACTGGACGAAGTCCGGGAAGCCTTGTCTGAAGTGGGCATCACCGGCCTGACGGTCACCGAGGTCAAGGGTTTTGGACGCCAGAAGGGACATACCGAACTGTATCGAGGTGCCGAGTATGTGGTGGATTTCCTGCCCAAGATCAAGATCGAGATCGTCGTCTCCAGTGACCGGGCCGAGCCGGCCATCGATGCGATCATCAAGGCCGCCCGTACCGGGAAGATCGGCGACGGCAAGATTTTCGTCATGGCGGTGGAGCAGGTGGTGCGCATTCGCACCGGCGAAACCGACGAAGCAGCGATCTGAGGCACAGGAGAAGCCATGGGCGGCGTCGTGGATCCGGCCCTGCGGGCCAAGTTGCTGGAAATCCTCGGCGAGAACGCCAAGGTTTATCCCGAGCTGATCGAGCAGCAGTTTCCCCGTATCCTCGGGCGCATCGTCGAACTTTGGGGAACCGCGGAACTCGATCACTACCTTGAATCCCTCATGGTTTCTGATCGACCGGACCGCCAGGGTTTCCACCCAGACGTAGCGATGGAAATCTTTCGCCTCTCCATGATCCACGGTGCGCTCGGCCTGAGTTCGAAAATCAGCGGAACCGGCTGGGCCGGCATCGACGACGGAGAGCTTTACAAGAAGAGTATGAGCCGCGGATAGTCCGAGCGAGGGAGTCGCCTCAGGCGAGTTTCTTTCCCGAACGCAAAAGGACCAGAAGAGCGCCCTCCCCGCCATCGCGGGGAGCAGCCTGGCAGTAGGCCAGGATCTCATTCCTCTGCATCAGCCAGCCCCGCACCAGGCGGCGCAGGATTGACTGCCGACCCGGGGAGCCAAGGCCCTTCCCGTGAATGACCCGCAGGCAGCGCAGGCCCCGATGGAGACTGTCGGCGAGGCAGGTGGCCAGATGGAGTCGCGCCTCGTCGCGATTCATTCCATGCAGATCGATTTCAGCTTGGACGACCCATCGGCCGCGGCGCAGATCCCGCAAGACGCCGACGGGTAGTCCCGAGCGCAGGAAATTGGGCTCATCTCCTCCTTCAAGGCGATCCTGGAGTGCCCAGGGGCCTCGCAGGCTTTCGGCCAGGGCGGCTCGTTCGTCCGCCTCGAACTGCCGCGGCTGGGGAGGTGGCGGTGGCGTACCCAATCGCACCCGGCCGGTGGGCCGGAGCGGCCGGGCGTCGGCAACCGCGGCCTGGAAAGCCGCCAGGTCGTCAGCTGTCGGGGCAGGGGGATCGCTGGCCGACTTGGTCAAGGCTGACTACTGGCGGTACCGGGCATGGCAGCGCCCCCTCGGTGCGCCGGGAGTGAAGCGGCCCTGGGGGCCTTCCACTCAGGCCAGGCCGAGTTGGTCCAGGTAGCGTTCCGCATCCAGGGCGGCCATGCAGCCCGTGCCAGCCGAAGTACAGGCCTGACGGTAGATGTGGTCTTGTACGTCGCCGGCGGCGAAGACGCCGGAGACGCTGGTCTGAGTGGCATTGCCGCTGCGGCCGGCCTGGGTGACGAGGTAGCCGCCTTCCATCTCCAGTTGGCCGGTGAACAATTCGGTATTGGGTCGGTGGCCGATGGCGATGAAGACGCCATCCACCTTGAGATCCTGGCTGGCCCCGTCGGCGGTGGCCTTCACGCGCAAGCCGGTGACGCCCGAAGCGTCGCCCAGCACCTCGTCGAGGACGCTGTTCCAGAGAATGCTGACCTTGCCGGCCTTCTCCTTCTCAAAAAGTTTGTCCTGGAGAATCTTCTCCGAGCGGAACTTGTCCCGCCGGTGGATGACCGTTACATGGCTGGCGATATTGGCCAGGTAGAGGGCTTCTTCGACGGCAGTATTGCCCCCGCCCACCACGGCAACCGGCTTGTTGCGGTAGAAGAAGCCGTCGCAGGTGGCACAGGCGGAGACGCCGCGGCCCATGAAGGCTTCCTCGGAGGGCAGCCCGAGATACTGGGCCGACGCGCCGGTGGCGATGATCAGCGCGTCACAGGTATAGGTGCCCGAATCGCCGACCAGGGTGAAAGGACGCTCGCCCAGCTTGGCGGTGTGAATGTGGTCGAAGATGATTTCCGTGTCGAAGCGTCGGGCGTGCTTCTCGAAGCGGGCCATCAGGTCGGGGCCCATGACGCCGTCGACGTCTGCCGGCCAGTTGTCCACGTCGGTGGTGGTCATCAGTTGCCCGCCCTGCGCAAGTCCGGTGACCAGGACCGGTTTCAGGTTGGCGCGGGCGGCGTAGACGGCGGCGGTGTAGCCAGCCGGGCCGGAACCGAGGATGAGGAGCCGGCAGTGGCGGGGGGCGCTGGACATGACTTCCCTTCGAGGTGTTGGAAGCCAGGATTATAAGGGGGTGGCGGGGGAAAGTTTTTTCGCTTCCCCCTATTACTTTGGGGAAAGCGCATTATAATTCCCCGGTAACTCCATGAAGAAAAAGTGAAACTATGGCACAGGTCACTCACGCGCTCAGCCTGGTCGTTCTCCGTAACGTTCCCCTGTTTGCCGGCCTCGACGAGAGCGAGCTGGAACGCCTTTCCCGCGTGTGTGGCCGAAAACGGGCGGAGCGTGGAGAATTCGTGGTGCGCTCCGGCGACACTACGGATTGCCTGTACATCATGCTGACGGGTCGCGCCAAGGTGACCAACAGCGACGAAGAGGGGCGCGAAATCATTCTCGCCATGCTCGGCCACGGTGAATCTTTCGGCGAAATGGGCCTGATTGACGGTAGTCCGCGTTCCGCGGACGTCGTGGCTCTGGAGCCCTGCGAGTTGCTGGTGCTGGGCAAGGACGAGTTCCAGCGCTGCATGAAGGACAATTTCCACGTCGCCCTGAAGCTCATGCAGGTTCTGGTGCGGCGCCTGAGGGAGGCGGACCGCAAGATCGAGAGCCTTGCGCTGCTCGACGTCTACGGTCGCGTCGCCCGCCTGCTCCTCGAAATGTCGGAGCTCGAGGAGGGCAAGCGTGTGGTGAAGCGCAAGATTTCCAAGCAGGACATGGCGCGCATGATCGGCGCTTCCCGCGAGATGGTGAGCAAGGTCGTGCGGGATCTTGAACTGAGCGGCTACATCACCTACGAGAAAGACCGCATCCTCATCACCGGAGAGTGAGCGTGGTGGCCGGACGCTTGGCGCCGCGGGCTCCCAGCCCCCTGCCGGAGAAGATCGGGGGGCTCCTGCAGGAATCCCGCTGGCTCGCGCTCGGCGCCGTGGCGGTCCTGCTTTCCCTCGCCCTCTGGGGGTTTTCGAAGGACGATCCGGGTTGGTCGCACGCCGTCGCTCACGGGCCCATGCACAATCCCACCGGCCGCATCGGGGCGTGGCTGGCTGATCTGCTCCTTTACCTCTTCGGGTTCTCGGCCTGGTGGTGGGTCGTTCTGCTGCTTATGTGCGTGCGCTGGGGCTACCAGCGACTCAGCGCTGGCGGCGTTGAAGATCGGCGTTCCCTCTACGTCGCCCTGGCGGGCTTTGGGCTGCTGCTGCTCGCCAGTTCCGGCCTGGAAGCCATTCGTTTCTACAGCCTTAAGGCGGCGCTGCCCCTGGCCCCGGGGGGGCTTCTGGGTATCGAGGGCGGCCGCATGCTCGCCGGTGCCTTTGGTTATACCGGCGCCACCCTGGTCCTGCTAGTCACGGTCGCGGTCGGCTGGAGTCTCTTTTCCGGCATGTCCTGGCTCGCCGCCTGCGAACGCCTGGGTTTCGCCCTCGAACGCGGCCTGGCCGGTGTCTATGGGATGTTCGATCGCTGGCGGGATCGCCGCATCGGCCGAGAAACCGCACAGCAGCGCGAAGAGAGTGTCGAAATCGAAAAGCGCCGCGGCGACCTGCATGAACCCATCGTCATCGAGCCTCCGGTGCCCGAGGTGCCCGTTTCGAAAAAGGCCGAAAAGCGCATCGAGCGCGAGAAGCAGGTGGCGCTTTTCCCGGAAGCCGTCATCGGCGGTCGCCTGCCTCCCCTGCATCTGCTCGATCCGGCTCCGGCAGCGGCCGAGACGGTGGCGGCCGATACGCTCGAATTCACCTCGCGCCTGATCGAGCGGAAACTCGCCGATTTCGGTGTGCAGGTGAAAGTGATCGCAGCCCTGCCCGGACCGGTCATCACCCGTTATGAAATCGACCCGGCGGTCGGCGTCAAGGGCGCTCAGATCGTCAATCTGGCCCGCGATCTCGCGCGTGCCCTCGCTCTGGTTTCGATCCGCGTCGTCGAGACGGTGCCGGGCAAATCCTGCATGGCCCTCGAACTTCCCAATGCTCGGCGGCAGACCGTACGTCTGTCGGAAATCATCGCCAGCCGGCCCTACAACGACATGGCTTCGCCCCTCACCGTCAGCCTCGGGAAGGATATTGGCGGCTTGCCGGTGGTCGCCGACCTGGCCAAGACGCCGCATCTCCTGGTGGCGGGTACGACAGGATCGGGCAAGTCGGTGGGGATCAACGCCATGATTCTGTCCCTGGTCTACAAGGCGGAGCCGGAGAACGTGCGGCTCATCCTCGTCGATCCGAAGATGCTGGAGTTGTCGGTGTACGAGGGGATTCCGCATCTTCTCGCGCCGGTGGTCACGGACATGAAGCAGGCGGCCAATGCCCTCCACTGGTGCGTCACGGAGATGGAGCGGCGCTACAAGCTGATGTCGGCCTTGGGCGTGCGCAATCTTTCCGGGTTCAACGCCAAGATCAAGGAAGCGGAAAAGCGCGGCGAGCATCTGCCCAATCCTCTGAGCCTTACCCCCGAGACTCCGGAACCTCTGGTCCACATGCCTTATCTGGTGGTGGTCATCGACGAACTCGCCGATCTCATGATGGTGGTCGGCAAGAAAGTCGAGGAGTTGATCGCGCGGCTGGCCCAGAAGGCGCGCGCGGCGGGCATCCATCTTGTCCTCGCAACGCAGCGCCCGAGCGTTGATGTCATCACCGGCCTCATCAAGGCAAACATTCCGACCCGCATGTCCTTCCAGGTTTCCAGCAAAATCGATTCGCGCACCATCCTCGATCAGATGGGGGCGGAATCTCTCCTCGGCCAGGGGGACATGCTCTATCTGGCGCCCGGTACGGGGTATCCCACCCGCGTCCACGGCGCTTTCGTCTCCGACGAGGAAGTCCATCGGGTCGTTGAGCATCTGAAATCCTTCGGGGCGCCAGAATACGTCGCCGAGGTGCTCGTCGGCGGCGGCGAGGAGGACGAGGCCGCAGGTGAGGCCGGCGAGGCGGGCGAGGATGCGGAGAACGATCCCCTCTACGATCAGGCCGTGGAGGTCGTCCTGAAAAATCGGCGGGCGTCGATTTCCCTCGTGCAGCGCCACCTGCGCATCGGCTATAACCGTTCGGCGCGCCTCATCGAGGCCATGGAACGGGCGGGGCTGGTATCGGCCATGGATTCCCGAGGCGGGCGCGAGGTTCTGGCGCGGAAAGAAGCAGAGTGATTTTTGCCGTATCGGTTCTTGTTGCGCCACACTGGAAGCGATCCGCTGTGGGCCTTATCGCGTTCCTGGCGGCCTCGCTTGCACAAGCCGGCGGAGTGAGCCAACTGCATCGCTTTCTCGAAACGACGCGCAGTTACCGCGCCGATTTCACCCAACTGGTGGTCAATAAATCCGGGCGCAAGCCGCAGCCCTCGGCGGGTCAACTGGCCATCCTGCGGCCCGGCCGCCTGCGCTGGGAGATCAGCACGCCTTACCCGCAGTTGATGGTGGGCGACGGTGACCGTTTCTGGATCTACGATCCTGAACTCAAGCAAGTGACGGTCCGCAAGGCCGGCGAGGCGATTGGCAGTTCGCCGGCGGCTTTGCTGGCCGGGCGGGACAGCCTGGAAAAGAATTTCGTCCTCCAGGATGCCGGGGAGGCGGAGGGGCTGGAGTGGGTCGAGGCCCGTCCCCGTGCGGCCGACACCGGTTTCGAGAAGTTGCGCCTCGGTTTTTTAGGCGGCGACTTGAAGGCCATGGAACTGTTCGACAACTTCGGCCAGACGACCCTCATTCGCTTCACCCGTGCCGAGCGCAATCCTGCGCTGCCGGCTGACCTTTTCCGCTTCGTCCCGCCGCCGGGCGCCGACGTGGTCGGTGACTGATCCCGCGTTTCCCCTCGTCGATCGTCGCCGATTCGCGTGTTTGCGGCGTCGGAATGCCCTTTCTCTGACGACGGCGCCATGAGGGTTCAGGATCTGGCGCGCCGCTTCCTCCCCCTGGCTGCCTTTCTGGGCGGTGTCGTGTGGGACGCGCTCACACTCGGGGTGCGCGTCAAAGCCCTCGATTTCTGGCGCCTCGGCGCGCTCCTGCTGATCGCCGCGCTATGTGTCCTGGTGCTCGCCCGGCGGGAGAATCGCGCTGCCGCAGCGCCGCCAGCCGGCGGTGCCTGGCAGGCACGATTGCGGCGCCTCCTCTGGGATTCACCCTATCTCGCTCTCCAGTTCTGTCTCGGCGGCCTCTTTTCCGCCCTCTTCATTCTGTATTCCAAGAGTTCGGGCCATTTTTCAGCCTGGTTGGTGGCCCTCATCCTCGCCGTGCTCCTGGTGGGCAACGAATTCTGGGGTCGCCGCTACGGCGGCCGCTTCTCCTTGATCTGGGGAATGTTCGCGTTCAGCGCGATCCTCCTCATGAACTTTGCTCTGCCTTTTGCTGCCGGCAGCTTGCATCCCCTCGCGTTTCACCTCTCCACCGCTCTGGGGGTAGGCCTTGCCCATGGTTTGTGGCTGGTTTCCCCGGGACGTCCCGGGCGCATCTATCCCGCCTGGTTCGCCGGCGCCGCGCTGGCCGGCGCGAGTTGGCTGGGAATGATCGCGCCAGTTCCCCTGGTCAAGCGGGATCTGGCCGTCGGACAGCAGTTCGAGCGCCACGGTGGCGATTACCTGCTCAGGGTGGAAACGGTTCCGGCCTGGCAGTTCTGGCGGGATTGGGCGGCGGTTGCCCATGTGCCGGAAGGCGAGAGGCTCTACGGCGTTTCGGCGGTATTCGCGCCGCGTGGGGTGCAGGCCGCCCTGGAACATCGCTGGGAGCGCAGGGAGGAATCGGGCTGGCGGCTGGTCGGGAGCAGTCGATTCCTGGCGACCGGCGGGCGTGAGCAGGGTTTTCGTGGCTACTCCTACGTACAATCACCGGCGCCCGGGGAGTGGCGACTGATCGTCGCGACGCAAGACGGTCGGACCATCACCACCGCGGATTTTCGCGTGGAACGCGCATCGCCCGGCGTCAGTGAATTGAGGCGCTACTGAGCGGCCCGGCGAAGTTCAGCGATGGGGTGTTTCGGCGGGGCGCCTCAGGATGACGTTCATCCCGGGGCGCAATTCGGATTCCCGCACATAGCCGACGGCGCCAGGCGTCGCGATGACTGCCGCAACCATCTCGCTCGCGTTGACCTCCCGCGGTGGGGTGCCCTTGCCGATATAGCGGCGCACCGTCCAATAGCCAATGTATTTCTCGTCGTCCTGCTGCAGGTAATCGTGCAGGAACCGTACACGGTCCGGGTGGCCTGCCGGAGAATTCAGGGGAACGACGGGCACCCCGCCCAGTTCGATGACGCGGCCGGTGAAGATGCGCTGGACGGTTGCCGTGTCGAACCGGGGCACCGAAGGATGGGCGATCACGACCATGTCCTCGGCCCGCAGCCCGCCGGCCGCGAGGAGGAAGACACAGAGAAGGATCAGCGGGCGGCTCATCCGGTACGGGCCTCAGAACGTGAAGTTGTAGGAGAACGAGAACACGTGGATGTTCTGGTGCCGCACGTCGCCCCCGGCGGGCGCGTCCACGAAGTGGGATGTCTCGCCGACTCGGGTGACCGCCCATTCCGCCTTCAGTTTCTGGGTCGGCGAAAGCAGGTAGGCGGTTCCCAGGGCGAAGGTGGACTGGTCATAGGCGGGAGTTCGGTCGGCGGCGAAGCGTTGCAGGAGATTGATGCTCGCGGCGCTCAGTCCGGGGATCGGGGAGAAGGTGACGCGATTGCCGTTTAGCGCCAGATAGTGATTGAGCGAGGTGTCGGTGGAAATGAGACGTGAGGCGGTGAAGTAGGGTCGCCAGGATCCTGCTTCGCCCTGGAGGGAGAGGTAGCCGCCTCGGGTGTCGAGGCCGCCCTTGGGGCCGCTGAGATTGCTGCGGCGGGCGTATTCACCCAAGAGGCGCAGGTGTCCGGGCAGGGCGATATCCAATCCGGCGGTGAAGATGCCGAAGCGCACTTCGCTCACCGACGGAATGACCAGGCCTGGAACGATGCCAGGATCGGGGACGTAGAAGCCCTCGCTGCCAAAGGAAACGAAAGGCGTATCGGTGCGGAAGCGGCCGCCGTCCCGTCTCGATGCAAGGGCATAGTGGTAGCCGATGCGGTAGACGTTCTCGTTCTGGTTGAGCGTGAGGGCGAAGCCGCGGGAATCGATCTTGAGGGGCACGAAGACGGCGCCGCGATCGGGTCCGCCCAGGCTGCGCAGGTCATCGCGAATGAAAAAACGCGTATGGGTATGAGCGCTGCCCCAGTAGGCCTCCAGGCCGAGGTCGCCGGCCGGCAGAATCCAGGTGTGGCTGAGGGCGATGCCGTTGGTTTCGTTGGTGGGCGAAATGGAATAGACCTCGGTGGGCAGCTGGGTGGGGTTGTAGGTGACGCCGACATCGAGGTTGGGGCTGTTGAGATAGTAGGGCACCCGCAGGCGACCGAGACGGACAAGCAATTCGTTGCTGGGACGCCAGGCAAGGAAGGCCCAGGTGAGGGTGGGATCCCAATCGGAATCGTCGCGAATCGACGGGGCAAGCTTGGCCTGGGCGACGAAACTGAAGTTCTCGCCCAGGCGCGCGTCCGCCTGCACGCCGAGGACGCTGTCGCGGCGGAAGGTGCCGTCGCTATCGACGAATCGCTGGTAGGCGCTGGCGCGGTCTGAAATCGCGTAGCCCAGCGTGCCGAAGCCCGAAAAAGAGACCTGGGCCGCAGCGGGCTGGGCGAGGGCGAGCAAGCCCGCAAGTGCCAGGATGCTCGCCCCGGACGCGCGCTGCGCGGCGGAAAGCTTGGAGAAGAGTGGACTCGGCATGGTGGTTCAGTCGGACAATTGACGGGCGATGTCCTCAAAGGCATCGGCGCTGGCGACGAGCGCGTCGACCAATTCGGGATCAAAGTGCTTTTCCCGCCCGGCCAGAATGTGACCGAGGGCGGTTTCGTGGTCGAGAGGAGCCTTGTACGGGCGGCGGGTGCGCAGGGCGTCGTAGACGTCCGCCAGGGCCATCAGCCTGGCGGATAGGGGAATCGACTCGCCGCAAAGGCCGTCCGGGTAGCCGCTGCCGTCCCACTTCTCGTGATGATGGCGGGCGATCTGCTGGGCGAACAGGAGGTAGTCGGAATCCTCGCCAAGGTGGTGCTGAATCTGCGCCAGGATGTCGTAACCACGCTGGGCATGGGTGCGCATGATGGCGAATTCGTCCTCGTCCAGGGGGCCGCGCTTCAAGAGGATATGGTCGGGGATGCAGATCTTTCCGATGTCGTGCAGGGGTGCCGATTTGACGATGCTGCGTATCGTCTCCGGCCGGAGGAAATTCCGGTGGCGGTCGGCGGGGGCGACATGCTCGGCGAGTACCCTGACGTACTCCTGGGTGCGGCGGATGTGATTCCCCGTGCACTCGTCGCGGAATTCGGCGAGTTCGATCATGGCCTGCAGGGAGGCGTCCTGGAGCCGATTGACCTGATCCGCGCGTGCCTCGACTTCCCTTTCCAGCCAGGAATTTTTGTCTTCGAGGAAATTGCGCCACTTCTGATTCTCGAGGTGCGTACGCACCCTGGCGAGGACGACGGCGGGGCTGAACGGTTTGTGGATGAAATCGACGGCACCCACCGAGAACCCGAGTTCCTCGTCAGCCGGATCGACTTTTGCGGTGAGGAAGATCACCGGCGCCCGGGCCAGGCGCGGGGTGGACTTCAGACGGCGGCAGACTTCGTAGCCGTCCATTTCCGGCATCATGATGTCGAGAAGAATGATGTCGGGAGGCTGGGCCGCTGCGAGTTCAAGGGCTTTGGCGCCGGTGTTGGCCACCTTGACGCGAAACTGGTCGCGCAGGAGGGCGCTGAGAAGGCTGAGATTGGTCGGGGTGTCGTCCACCAGGAGCACGGTTTCCCGTTCGGAATGGGCGTCAATCATGGGTTCTCAGCTGGGGCATCGTTCTTGTCATCGCCATGGTCGAGCAAAATGAGCGCGAGGTCAAAGTCGTAATTTTCGAGGGCGCGGGAGATGCGGTGCCGAACTCCGGGCGAAAGGGCCACCTTGGCGACCGGATCGAGGCGGTTCCACGATTCGATGGCCTCCGCGTCCCCCTCCACGAGCAGTGCCCGCAAATCGGGCAATGCCGAGGTTTTGATCGGGGTGGCGGAGGGTGGCGAGGCTGGCGGCGCGGCGGGCGCCGGCAGCGCCCGCTCTATGCCGTCCACCAGGGCTCCCAGGGTGGCTTGGAGGGAGACGGTAAGCGCCGTGAGGCGGGCGCGATCGCCGGCCAGGGCGGCGGCCTCGACTTCGCGCATGGTCTCCTCGATATCGAGGGCGCCCACCGTGCCGGCGATTCCTTTGAGGGTGTGAGCCGCCCGGGCAAGCTCTGTCGTCATCCCCTCCTCGACGCCGTTGGCGAGTGTACCGGCCAAGGCGCGGGCTTCTCCGCAGAAACGGCGCAGAACCTTGAGGTAAAGCTGTGGGCGACCCGCTGAGCGGCGCAATCCGACTTCGGGGCGCAAACCGGGCAGCAGGGCAAGCCGGTGCAGAACCGGGTCGCTGTCGTCGGCTGCCGGCGTGGCCGACCCGCCTTGCTTTGCCGCACTGCCGGTGGAGGCGCGGCCGCTGGCCTGGACCAGCTTCGCAAAAAGCGCGTCGGGCTCGAATGGTTTGCCGATATGGTCGTTCATGCCGGCCGCGCGGCAGCGCTCCCATTCTCCCGCCATGGTATGCGCGGACATGGCGATGATCGGCAGCGCGTGGTACGTCGGATCGGCGCGCAGGCGTCGGGCGGTTTCGTAGCCGTCGAGTACCGGCATCTGGAGATCGAGCAGAATCAGATCGAAATGATCCGCAGGGTGTGCGGCGAGTATTTCCAGCGCGGCCGCGCCGTGGATGGCCGAGCTGACCGCGACTCCCCATCCGGTAAGGACTTCCGTGGCCAATTGCTGATTGAGTTCATTGTCCTCGACAAGGAGAATCCGCAAACCTGCCAATGTGCGGGTATCGAGCTTTGCTGCCTGGGCCGCAGTCGAGGAATCGGAAAACGGCAGGAGAAGGCGTCTGAGATCAGTGGGCAGGAAGGGTTTGGCGATGATCTGGCATCCCTCCGGCAGTCGCGTCGAGCTGCGCAGCAGGTCGGAGTCGAAGGCGGAGATGATGGCGGTGTGGCGGGGAAGTGCAATGCCGCGCTCGCCAAGTTCGCTCAGTACGGCATCCCCCGCGAGGTCGGGCAATACCCAGTCGAGGAGGAGGATGTCGAAGCCCGCCCCGGAGGCCTGGCCCTCTGCCAGCAGGCGAAGGGCTTCCTGCCCGGAGGCGGCGGTTCTGACGCAACCGCGGCCGGAAACGCCGATACCCATGGTGGTGAGCAGGTGCGCCTGCACCTTGGCCGCCAGCGCGCTGTCGTCCACCAGCAGGGCTCGTAGATTGCCCAGATCGGGGGGGTTGGCGGGCGGCGCGGGGCGTTCCGCCCGGGGGAGGCGCAGCGTGACCGCGAACTCGCTGCCGTGTCCAGGCTGGCTCTGAACCTCGATGGTTCCGCCCATGAGTTCGCAGAGACGCTTGGTGATCGCCAAGCCGAGGCCCGTTCCGCCGAAGCGGCGGGTGATGGAGCCGTCCGCCTGGGTGAACTCGCGAAAAAGGCGGGAGGTCTCTTCGGCGGTCATGCCGATCCCGGTGTCGCTCACCAGGATGACCAGGGTGAGTTCATGCTCATCGGCGTGGGGACAGGCAAGACTGAGGCGCACATGGCCGCGCTCGGTGAATTTGACCGCGTTGGAGAGCAGATTGGTGAGAATCTGCCCCAGGCGAAGGGGATCTCCGAGCAGGGCGCGACCATCGGTGAGGACGCGATTGCCGGGGTCGAACAGGAGTTCGATCGACTTCTCTTCCGCCCTCTGACGCACCAGGGTGAGGGCTCCGGCGATGACGTCGTCGAGTTGAAAAGGGTTGCGCTCGATTTCCATCCGGCCGGCTTCGATTTTCGAAAAGTCGAGAATGTCGTTGATGATCCCGAGGAGAACCTTCGCGGAAACGTGCACCTTTTCGATGTAATCGCGTTGTCGCGGGGTGAGTTCCGTGCCGAGCGCGAGATGGGACATCCCGAGAATGGCGTTCATGGGTGTGCGGATTTCGTGACTCATGTTGGCGAGAAAGAGCGACTTCGCCTCGGTGGCGGCCTCCGCGCGCGCGCGCGCCTCTTCGAGCGCGGCATGGGTCTGCTCGCGCGTCAGGATGTCGGCCTGGATCGATTTGGCCATTTCGTCCATCGTCGATCCGAGGAGGTGAAGCTCCTCGACGGAACCCCCCATCGCCGTGCGCGTTTCGTAACGCCCCTGAGCGAGCCGCGCGGCGGCGCCGCGCAATTGCTGCACTGGGCGAATGAGGCGCTGGTTGAATTCGAACAGGCCGACCATCACGAGGATGACCGAAGCCAGGGCGCCCAGGGCGGATACCGTGATCCAGAGTTCCAGGCGCTGGTTGGCCGCTTCGGTGGCGCGCCCGGTTCGCTGATCGGTGATCTGCACGAGCCTCTCCGCTGCGCGGGCGAGGCGAGCCTGTCCCTGGTTGTAGCTTGGGCTGTGGACCAGTTGTGAGGCGAATTCGAGGTGCGGCTTGCCTTCCGAAACGAAGCTGCGGGTCAGCGGATCGTAAAGCCCCTGGGTGGCGGCGAAGGCGATCTGCTCAACATCCTTGATCGCTTCGGTGGCTTCCATGACGGCGGCGAGCGCCGCGAACTCGGTCTGGTCGAAACCCAGTTCGTCCATTCGCGTGCGCAGCGCCTTGGGCTTGCCGTTCCTGGCGATGGTGTGGCGGAGATTGCCCGCCACGACCTCGTCCCAGTAAGCGCTGGACCAGTAACCGTCCGGGGCCGCCTTCTCGCCATTGCGGATGGCGAGAATGTCATAGTAATAGGAGAGGTAGCGAATCTGTCCGGTGGTGGTGAAGGCGCGGACGAGGCGGGCGAGATGGCCGACTTCCCGCTGCAGTTCGAGGACGAGGGCGATGGCCTGCTGTCGGTGTTGGTGCGCGGCGGCCGTTTCGCTCTGTGCCTGGACGACCTTGAACGCAAAGAGACCGTTGGCACCCAGGGTGACCAGCAGGACCGCCGAATAAATCAACGACAGCCGCGAGAGCTTGAGCACCTGACGACCCCTCCCAACATTGAGACGCAAACTTGTGCTGCAAGGGGGCAAACATCTCACAGCTTCGCGCTCGTGACAAGGGAATCCGGGAATGACCAGGGGATTTCGCGTGGCGGCTCTGCCGAATGTGCCGAAATCGGCAGCGGCATTGTTATCGCCCTGAAAAACGGCTACAATTCAAAAGTTTTGTTCCGCCCGCCTGCGTTTCTGGCGGGACCAATCCGGAGTGGGCGTTTCGCCCATTTTTTATTTGTAGTCATGAATTTGCACGAACTGCTGGAAACGACCGTCACCGGTATGGGGTTCGAGCTCGTCGACATCGAGCTCTCGCCCCGTGGCCGGACTATTCGCGTCTTCATCGATCAGCCGGACAAGGCGGGGGGTATCGACGTCGAGGACTGCGCACGGGTATCGCAGCAGTTGTCGCGCCTGTTCGAGGTGGAAGGGGTCGATTACGACCGCCTCGAAATCTCGTCGCCGGGCCTTGATCGCGTTGTGCGCAAGCCTGCCGATTTCGAGCGCTTCGCCGGACAGGACATCCAGATCAAGATTCGCATTCCCCGCGAAGGGCGGCGCAATTTTCAGGGGCTGTTGTTGGGCCACTGCGACGGCAAAGTGAGCCTGCGGCTCGCCGGCGGGGACGTGGAACTGGATTTGAGCAATATCGAAAAGGCACGTCTGGTGCCGCGATTCGACTGAAGGACGAGGAGGTTGTAGCCCATGAGTCGTGAACTGTTGTTGTTGGTAGACGCGCTGGCCCGCGAAAAGAACGTCGGCAAGGAAATCGTCTTTGGTGCCCTGGAACTTGCGCTCGCCTCCGCGACCAAGAAGCGTATCCATGACGAGGCCGAGGTGCGGGTTTCCATCGATCGCAATAGCGGAGCCTACGAGTCTTTCCGTCGCTGGCAGGTGGTTCCCGACGAGGAATACGTCAATGAATATCTGCAGATTCCCCTGTCCGACGCCCGCAAGGACGATGCGGAAGTGGAGTCCGGAGACTACCTCGAAGAAGCGCTCGAACCCATTGATTTCGGTCGTATCGGCGCCCAGGCCGCCAAGCAGGTCATTCTTCAGAAGATTCGCGACGCCGAGCGCGAGCAGATTCTCAACGACTTCCTGGACAGGAAGGAACACGTCGTTTCCGGAACCATCAAGCGCATGGAACGCGGCAACGCCATCGTCGAGGCCGGCAAGATCGAAGCGCTGCTGCCCCGCGACCAGATGATTCCCAAGGAGAACCTGCGCATCGGCGATCGCGTCAAGGCCTATCTCCTGCGCATCGACCGTGGCGCCCGCGGTCCCCAGATCATCCTTTCCCGCACCGCGCCGGAATTCGTCATTCGTCTCTTCGACCTCGAAGTGCCGGAAATCTCCGACGGCCTCATGGAACTCAAGGCCTGCGCCCGCGATCCGGGGTTGCGCGCCAAGATCGCGGTCAAGTCCAACGATCCCCGCGTCGATCCCATCGGCACCTGCGTCGGTCTGCGCGGCTCCCGCGTCACCGCGGTGCGCAACGAAATCGGCGGCGAAAACATCGACATCGTCCTGTGGTCGGCCGACCCGGCCCAGTTCGTCATCGGCGCTCTGTCACCGGCGGAGGTGTCCTCCATCGTCGTGGACGAAGACAAGCATTCCATGGACGTGGTGGTCGACGAGGACAACCTCGCCATCGCCATCGGACGCAACGGTCAGAACGTCCGCCTGGCTTCCGAACTCACTGGCTGGAACATCAACCTGATGACCCAGGAGGAATCGGAAAAGAAATCCGAGGCCGAGCACGCCGTCACCCGTGTGATGTTCATGGAGAAACTCGATATCGACGAGGAACTCTCCGATCTGCTCATCGAGGAAGGTTTCTCGACCCTGGAGGAGGTGGCCTACGTGCCGCTGGCGGAAATGCTGGAGATCGACGGGCTTGACGAAGAGATCGTCAACGAACTGCGCAATCGCGCTCGCAACGTGTTGCTCACCGAGGCCATTGTCACCGAGGAGCAACTCGAAGGGGTTGCCGACGACCTCCTCGGCCTGGAAGGCATGAGCCGCGATCTGGCGGCCAAACTTGCCGGAAACGGCGTCAAGAACCGTGACGACCTTGCCGAACTGGCGGTCGATGAACTCACGGAAATGACCGGCATCGATGACGAGCGCGCCAAGGCTCTGATTCTGACGGCACGGGCTCACTGGTTCGAGTGAGCGGGAGGAACAAGGGATGACTGCAACCAGCGTTTCACAATTTGCGACCGAACTCAAAATGCCCGTCGAGGCGCTCCTGGAGCAACTCGCCAAGGCTGGGGTGAACAAGAAGGGCAGCAGCGATTCCCTTGCCGACCAGGACAAGACACGCCTGCTGGAATACCTGCGGCGGTCCCACGGCGAGGCGGATACCAAGACCAAGATCACGCTGACCCGCAAGCAGACCAGCGAGATCAAGGCGACCGACGCTCAAGGCAGGGCGCGTACCGTGCAGGTCGAAGTGCGCAAGAAGCGTGTTTTGATCAAGCGGGACACTCCCGAGACGACGCAGGAGGCCGTGGCGGCCCCGGAGGTGGAAGTCGAGGCGGCGCTGCCCGCGTCGGCTTCGGTCATCGATGCCGGCGAACTTCAGGTTCGCGAGGCGGAGGACCGCCGGCAGCGCGATCTGCTCGAGCGTCAGGCCCGCGAGCTCAAGGAGAAGCAGGAGCGCGAGGCCGAAATCGCACGACTCAAGCAGGAGGCCGAGGAGGCGGCTGCCGCGGCCAAGGTCGCCGAGCTGGCCAAGCAGCAGGCCGCCGCTCAGGCCAAGAACCAGGAAGCGCCGGCGGCCGACAAGGGCACCCTGCACAAGAAGCCCGAAGCCGGGAAAAAGGGCAAAGGTGACGTTCGCGCCCCCGACGACGGCAAAAAGAAAGCCGGCCTCAAGACCCGCGGTTCGGATTCCGCCGGTGGCTGGCGCGAAGCCAAACATGGTCACAAGAAGCAAGGCAAGGCCGATGACGGCCAGGGTGGCTTCCAGGCCCCGACCGAACCCATGGTGCGCGAGGTCCATATTCCCGAAACGGTTTCCGTCGCCGATCTCGCCCACAAGATGGCCGTGAAAGCCACCGAAGTCATCAAGACCATGATGAAGATGGGGTCCATGGTCACCATCAACCAGGTGCTGGACCAGGAAACGGCCATGATCGTGGTTGAGGAAATGGGCCACAAGGCGGTCGCCGCCAAGCTGGACGACCCCGATGCCTTCCTGGAGGACAGTGCCGAGCACAAGGACGTGCCCCTGGAGCCGCGCGCTCCGGTGGTCACCGTCATGGGCCACGTCGACCACGGCAAGACCTCGCTGCTCGATTACATCCGTCGCGCCAAGGTGGCGGCGGGTGAAGCTGGCGGCATCACGCAGCACATCGGTGCCTACCATGTGGAAACCGAGCGCGGCATGATCACCTTCCTCGACACCCCGGGTCACGAAGCCTTCACGGCCATGCGGGCGCGCGGTGCCAAGGCCACCGACCTGGTCATCCTGGTAGTGGCCGCCGACGACGGCGTCATGCCCCAGACCAAGGAAGCCATCCACCACGCCAAGGCCGCCAACGTGCCCCTGGTGGTGGCCATCAACAAGATGGACAAACCGGATGCCAACCCGGACCGCGTCAAGCAGGAACTGGTGGCGGAAGGCGTGATCCCGGAAGAGTACGGCGGCGATTCGCCCTTCTGCCCGGTGTCCGCCAAGAAGGGCACGGGCATCGACGAACTCCTGGAGCAGGTGCTGCTGCAGGCGGAAATCCTCGAACTCACCGCCCAGAAGGATGCTCCGGCCAAAGGCCTGATCATCGAAGCCCGCCTCGACAAGGGTCGCGGCGCGGTGGCCACCATGCTCGTCCAGTCCGGTACCCTGAAGCGGGGCGACGTGGTGCTGGCTGGCCAGGTCTTCGGCCGCGTCCGCGCCATGCTCGACGAGAACGGCAAGCAGATCAACGAAGCCGGCCCCTCGATTCCGGTCGAAATCCTCGGCCTGTCGGACGTTCCTGGCGCCGGCGAGGAAGCCATCGTCCTCGCGGACGAGAAGAAGGCGCGGGAAATCGCGTTGTTCCGCCAGGGCAAGTTCCGCGACGTCAAACTGGCCAAGCAGCAGGCCGCCAAGCTGGAAAGCATGTTCCAGCAGATGGAAGAAGGCGAAATCAAATCCCTGCCCCTCATCATCAAGGCGGACGTGCAGGGTTCCCAGGAAGCTCTGGTGCACGCCCTCTCCAAGCTTTCCACCGGCGAAGTGCGGGTCAATGTCATCCACGGAGCCGTCGGCGGCATCAGCGAATCCGACGTCAACCTCGCGCAGGCCTCCGGCGCCGTCATCATCGGCTTCAACACCCGTGCCGACGCGGGCGCGCGGAAGCTGGCGGAAAACTTCGGCGTCGATATCCGTTACTACAACGTGATCTATGACGCGGTAGACGAGGTCAAGGCTGCCCTCTCGGGCATGCTGGCGCCGGAGAAGCGCGAGCAGGCCCTCGGTCTGGTAGAGATTCGCCAGGTTTTCCACATTTCCAAGGTTGGCGCCATCGCCGGATGCTACGTGCTGGAAGGCATCGTCAAGCGCAATGCCCGCGTGCGTCTGCTGCGCAGCAACGTCGTGTTGTGGGATGGCGAACTGGATTCCCTGAAGCGCTTCAAGGACGACGTGAAGGAAGTGAAGAGCAGCTTCGAGTGCGGTCTGTCGCTGAAGAACAATAACGACATCGCCGAAGGCGATCAGCTCGAAGTCTACGAGATCCAGGAAGTCGCCCGGACCCTGTAATTTGTCCCGGGTGCTGGCTCGCCCGGGCGTTGTTGCCTCCCCCTCGCCGTGCAATAGCACGGTCTTGGGGGGCGGCGCCTAGCCCGGGCTTCGCTTTTAGGCGGTCGCGTGCCGGACCGCCCGGTAGATTGGTAGGTGGTTCGACGATGAAAAAATCTTCTGCTTCCTTTGCTCGCGCCGACCGCGTCGCCGAGCAGGTGCGCCGGGATCTGGCGGACCTCATCCAGACCGAGCTGAAGGATCCCCGCGTCAAGCTGGTGAGCCTCACCGCCGTCGAGCTGACGCCGGACTACGCCCACGCCAAGGTCTTTTTCACCACCCTCGACAGCGAGCATCTCGCCGCCGTGCAGCAGGGGCTGGACCGGGCGGCGGGGTTCCTGCGACGGGAACTGGGCAAACGCATTCACATCCATACCCTGCCGCAGTTGCATTTCGTCCACGATACTTCGGTAGAGCGCGGGATGAGCCTGTCGCAGCTCATCGACCAGGCCAACGCCCTGAGCGATCAGACACCCGACGACTGAGCCTGCCATGCAGCGGCCCAAGGTGAAAAAGACCTGGAAGCAGGTCGACGGCGTCCTCTTGCTCGACAAGCCAGTGGGCATGTCCTCCAACGACGCATTGCAGAAGGCGCGGCGCCTGTTCTCCGCTGCCAAGGGCGGTCATACGGGAACCCTCGATCCCCTCGCTTCGGGGCTGCTGCCCCTGTGTTTTGGCGAGGCGACCAAGTTTTCGGCGGATCTTCTGGATGCCGACAAGACCTACGAGGCAAGCCTCAAGCTCGGCGTGACCACGGACTCCGGGGACGCCGAGGGTCGGGTGACATCCACCCGGCCAGTGGCGGTGACCCTGGCGGATGTCGAGGCGGCGCTGCCGCGCTTTCGCGGCGATATCCTGCAGGTGCCGCCCATGCACTCGGCCTTGAAGCGCGACGGGCGGCCCCTTTACGAGCTCGCACGCCAAGGGATCGAGGTAGCCCGAGAGGCGCGGCCGGTGGCCATTCACAGTCTGGATATCCTGTCCTTCGCCGGCGCTGCCCTTTCCCTGCGCATTCGCTGCAGCAAGGGTACCTACGTCCGCGTGTTGGCCGCCGATCTCGGCGAGGCCCTGGGCTGCGGCGCCCATTTGACGGCCCTGCGCCGCACCGAGGTGGCTGACCTGAACCTGGCCAACGCCGTTACACTCAATGCCATCGAGGCCCTGGCCGAGGAAGAGCGCGGCACCTGTCTGCGGCCGGTGGATGCCCTGTTGCAGACACTGCCTCGGGTCGACCTGGAAGAGGCGGCGGCTGATCGCTTCCGCCATGGCAACCCGGTGCCCCTCCCGGCAGGGCTTGCCGGCAAGGCGCGGGTCTATGCCGAAGGCCGTCTGACCGGCCTCGGCGAGGCGGGAGCCGGGCAGCAGCTGTGGCCCAAAAGATTGGTGCAATTGGCATCCTGAGCGGGTATAATCCCGCGCTTCCCGTTGCCGACGGGAATTTTTTTCAACGGGCGCCTGCTCTATCAAACCGGGGCCGCGTCGCTTCGACCATAGAGGGTTTTGAAATGGCATTTACTACCGAAAGCAAGGCCGCCATCGTGGCCGACTACGCCCAGTCCAAGGGCGACACCGGTTCTCCGGAAGTCCAGATCGCGCTGCTCTCCGCGCGCATCAACGATCTCCAGCCCCACTTCAAGGAGCACACCAAGGACCACCACTCCCGTCGTGGTCTGCTGCGCCTGGTTTCCCAGCGCCGCAAGCTGCTGGACTACCTGAAGGGCAAGGACATCGAGCGTTACCGCACGCTGATTACCCGCCTCGGTCTCCGCAAATAAGTTCTTCCACGCGCCCTTCGCGCCGATACTTTGTCGACTGCGCCTTGCCGTGCTAACGCACTGTCTGCGGCTGGTCTTCGCGTCTCGGCGCGAAATTCGCGTGGAATGACGGCGCCCTGAGTTGAAAAGAAGCGGTCGGATTTCCGGCCGCTTTTTGCTTTTGTTGTACCGTCGTTTGTTGTTTATAACGTGTTGATTGTTAATGTCGTGTTGAGAGTGTGAGAGGAAAAAATTATGTTCAATGCCGTGAAAAAGACCTTCGCCTATGGCGATCATCAGGTCACCCTGGAGACCGGCGAGATCGCCCGTCAGGCCGGTGGTGCCGTGGTCGTCTCCATGGAAGATACCGTCGTGCTGGTCACTGTGGTGGCTGCCAAGAATGCCAAGCCCGGTCAGGATTTCTTTCCCCTGACCGTCGATTACCAGGAAAAGTTTTACGCCGCCGGCCGTATCCCCGGCGGCTTCTTCAAGCGCGAGGGCCGTCCCTCCGAGAAGGAGACCCTGACTTCCCGCCTCATCGACCGTCCCATCCGTCCTCTCTTCCCGGACGGCTTCTACAACGAAGTGCAGGTGGTCGCCACCGTGCTCTCGCTCAATCCCGAGATCGACGCCGACATCCCGGCCCTGATCGGCGCCTCCGCTGCCCTGGCCATTTCCGGCGTGCCCTTCAATGGTCCGATCGGTGCTGCGCGCGTCGGCTACCTCAACGGCCAATACGTACTCTGCCCGACCGCTTCCCAGCTCAAGGAAACCCAGCTTGACCTGGTGGTCGCCGGAACCGAGAGCGCCGTGCTGATGGTGGAATCCGAGGCCAAGGAACTGTCCGAGGAAGTCATGCTCGGCGCCGTCGTCTTCGGCCACACCGAAATGCGTAAGGCCATCGAGGCCATCAACCAACTGGTCGAGGAAGCCGGCAAGCCCGAGTGGGACTGGCAGGCCCCGGCCAAGGACGAGGCCCTCATCGCCCGCCTGAAGGATGTCTGCCAGGCCAAGCTGGAAGAAGCCTACAACATCACCAGCAAGCAGGACCGCAGCCAGCGCGTGAAGGTACTGCGCGCCGAGGCGGTGGCCGCCCTCTGCGAAGGCGAAGGCGCTCCCGACGAGAACACCGTCGGCAACCTGTTCTTCGAACTGGAAGCCGCCATCGTCCGTGGCCGCATCCTGTCCGGCGCGCCCCGCATCGACGGCCGTGATACCCGCACCGTGCGCCCTATCAGCATCCGCCACGGCGTTTTGCCCCGCACCCACGGTTCTGCTCTCTTCACCCGTGGCGAAACCCAGGCCCTGGTCATCGCTACCCTGGGCACCGGCCGCGACGAGCAGATCATCGATGCCTTGGCCGGCGAGTACAAGGACCGCTTCATGCTCCACTACAACATGCCCCCCTTCGCCACCGGCGAAACCGGGCGTGTCGGCTCCCCCAAGCGTCGCGAGATCGGCCACGGCCGCCTCGCCAAGCGCGCCCTGCTGGCCGTGCTGCCGAAGCACGAGGACTTCAGCTACTCCATGCGCGTCGTCTCCGAGATCACCGAATCCAACGGTTCCTCTTCCATGGCTTCCGTGTGCGGCGGCTCGCTCGCCCTGATGGACGCTGGCGTGCCCCTGAAAGCCCACGTGGCCGGCATCGCCATGGGCCTGATCAAGGAAGGCAACCGCTTTGCCGTCCTCACCGACATCCTGGGTGACGAAGACCACCTGGGCGACATGGACTTCAAGGTCGCCGGCACCACCGCCGGCGTCACCGCCCTGCAGATGGACATCAAGATCCAGGGCATCACCAAGGAAATCATGCAGGTCGCCCTGGCGCAAGCCCAGGAAGCCCGACTGCACATCCTCGGCCTCATGCAGTCTGCCCAGGGCGGCCATCGCGAGGAAATGTCAGCCTACGCGCCGCGTCTCTACACCTTCAAGATCAATCCGGAGAAGATCCGCGACGTGATCGGCAAGGGCGGCGCCGTCATCCGTGCTCTGACCGAGGAAACCGGCACCACCATCGACATCCAGGACGACGGCACCATCACCATCGCCGCCACCAGCGGCGAAGCTGCCGCCCTGGCTCGGTCGAAGATCGACGCCATTACCGCGGAAGTGGAGATCGGCAAGATCTACGAAGGCACCGTGCTGAAGATTCTCGACTTCGGCGCCATCGTCCAGGTGCTGCCCGGCAAGGACGGTCTTCTGCACATCTCCCAGATCGCCAAGGAGCGCGTCAACAAGGTCGAGGACTACGTCAAGGAAGGTCAGGTCGTGCGCGTCAAGGTGCTGGAAACCGACGACCGCGGTCGCGTCAAGCTGTCCATGAAGGCAGCCATGGAAGAAGCCCCGGCTCCGGCGGGGGATGGCGTCGCCCAGCAGCAGCAACAGCAGCAGTAAGGCGTTTCGCCGGCTGACCAGAGGGCACCCACGGGTGCCCTTGTTTTTTTGCGGCCCCGGAAAAAAGAATGGCGAAGCAATGCTTCGCCATTCCTGCCGCCCCGCCATCGGCCGGGCCCCGAGCCATGCCCGGGATTACTTGGCCATCTGCTTTTCCTTGAGCTCTTCCAGCGTCTTGCAATCGATGCAGAGGGTGGCCGTGGGACGGGCCTCCAGACGCTTGATGCCGATCTCGACGCCACACTTGTCGCAGAAGCCGTAATCCTCCTCGTTGATGCGGCCGAGGGTCTCGTCGATCTTCTTGATCAGCTTTCGTTCCCGGTCCCGGTTGCGCAGCTCGATGGCGATGTCGGTCTCCTGGCTGGCGCGATCATTGGGGTCGGCGAAGACTGTCGCCTCGTCCTGCATGGTGTGCACCGTACGGTCGATGTCCTCGCTCAGTTCCTTCTTGAGGGTTTCCAGAATCTTCCGGAAATGGGCGAGTTGTTTCGCGCTCATGTACTCCTCACCCTTCTTGGGCTCGTAGGGGGGGAAGTGTTTGTGCAGCAGTTCTTCAGCCATGTTCGCAGAGCATCCGAAAAGGAAAAAGGCGATTAAATATCAGAAAGCGGAAAAGCCCGCAACTTAATGTGGGTTTGGCCGCGACGACCGCGTAGTGGCGCGGCTTTTCGGGCGATGGTAAACTGCGCCGCGTTCGGGGCGTAGCGCAGTCTGGTAGCGCATCTGCTTTGGGAGCAGAGGGTCGCGAGTTCGAATCCCGCCGCCCCGACCATTCTACTCCCTGGTCGTACTCCTTGTTGTTTCCCGGAGTGCCCGTAGCTCAACTGGATAGAGCAGCTGCCTTCTAAGCAGCAGGTCGGGGGTTCGAGTCCCTCCGGGCACGCCAATCGGACTGCCCAGGCGATGTCGCCCGATAGTGACCGAAGCGCCGCGGGAAGGGGAGTAAAATTTCCCACCGATCCCTCTCGTTCCGTAGGTGACACCGTGACCCGCAGCCAGCAGATTTCCCTCGCAGCCGCCTTTGCCGCCGGACTAGCCCTTCCCTTGTGGCTCCTCTGGCGCAGTCGCCGGCGGGCCGCACCGGTAGCCAGCGAAGTGCCCGTCTCGCCGCCGGCGCGCAGCAAGGCGGACGCTGCGGCGCAAGCCCCGTCTTCCCCGGTGGTCCCGGCGCCGCGCCGTCCGGCTGCGCCGGCGGTGGAAGCCACCGATCCCCTTTCCCAGGCGGAAATTCTGGCGAGCTTTGGGCGCCGGGATGAAGCTGAGGCGATTCTCGGCGCCGCTGTCACCGCCGGCGACCTCACACCGGAAGAACTCGCCCTGTTCTGGACCCGTCATGAAGTCGCCCGCGCCAAGCGCGCCGCCGCACGCCCCGCGGCGGAAAAGAAGCAAAAGGCCGCCACCGCCGATCGCCAGGTGAAGAAGCGCGTTCGGCCTCCCGAGAGCTGAGGCGTCCCGCAGGAGTGCGGCGCGGGGTGACGCCGTACGGCGGACGGGGGGTTCCGGGTTAAACTGCGCCCTTCGCTGCGTTGCACTGCACCATAAGAAGATTCCCTCCCCATGTCCCATCCCCCCGTCGACCGCATGACCCCGGCGGAGCGCCGCGCCGGCGTTTCCCTGGCGTCCATCTTTGCCCTGCGCATGCTGGGGCTGTTTCTCATCCTGCCGGTGTTCGCCGTGCACGCCCGCGGCCTGCCGGGGGGCGACGACCTCGCCCTGGTGGGCTTCGCGCTGGGAGCCTACGGTCTGACCCAGGCGATCTTTCAGATTCCCTACGGTATCGCCTCCGATCTCTGGGGGCGCAAGCGGGTCATCGCGGCCGGCCTGGTGATCTTCGCCTTCGGCAGCTTCGTCGCGGCGGCGGCGCCGAACATGACCTGGATGGTGGTCGGCCGCGTGCTGCAGGGCGCCGGAGCGATTTCGGCGGCGGTGACGGCGCTCGCCGCGGATTTGACGCGGGAGGAGCATCGCACCAAGGTGATGGCGATGATCGGCTCCTCCATCGGCCTGGTCTTCGCGCTCTCCCTGGTGGGCGCGCCGCTGCTCTACGGCTGGATCGGCATGGCGGGCCTCTTCATCATGACCGGCGTGCTGGCCCTGGCGGCCATCCTGCTGCTTTACCGGGCGGTGCCCGAGCCACCGCCGGGGCGTGGCCACGAGAAATTGCCGTTTCGTCGGGTGCTGTTCGATGTCGATCTGCTGCGCCTCAACTTCGGTATTTTCAGCCTCCACCTGATGCAGATGGCGATGTTCGTCGTCGTTCCCCACGCGCTGGTGGTGGCCGGCGGGCTACCGGCGCCGGAGCACTGGAAGGTCTACCTGCCGGCGGTCCTCCTGTCCTTCGTCGTCATGGTGCCGGCGATCATTTCGGCGGAGCGGGGCGGCAAGATGCGAGCCGTGTTCATCGCCGCGGTGGCGCTCCTTGTGGCGGTGCAGTTTGGGCTGCGCTTTCTCGGCGACGGTCTCTGGGGGCTCGCCTTCTGGCTGCTGCTTTTCTTCGTCGCCTTCAATGTGCTGGAAGCGAGCCTGCCTTCGCTCGTGTCGCGCACCGCGCCGCCCGCCGCCAAGGGGGCCGCTCTCGGGGTCTACAACACGACGCAGGCGCTGGGACTCTTCGCAGGCGGCGCGCTTGGCGGTGTCATCGCCCGGCAATTCGGCGATAATGCCGTCTTCACCGTCTGCGCCGGCCTGGGGCTAGCCTGGCTCATCGTGGCGGCCGGCATGAATTTTCCGCCCCGGCGGCGACCGGGCGCGGCATCCAACTAAAGGGAGACTCCATCCATGGCATCGGTCAATAAGGTCATTCTCATCGGCAACCTGGGGCGCGACCCCGAGGTGCGTTACACCGCCAATGGCGAAGCGATGTGCAACATCACCGTTGCCACCACCGAGTCATGGAAGGACAAGGCCTCGGGGGATAAGAAGGAGCTTACCGAATGGCACCGGGTGTCCTTCTTCGGTCGCCTCGCCGAAGTGGCCGGCCAGTACCTGAAGAAGGGGTCGCAGGTCTATGTCGAGGGCAGCATCCGCACCCGCAAGTGGACCGACAAGGAAGGCCAGGAGCGCTACACCACGGAAATTCGCGGCGACGAGATGAAAATGCTGGGCAGCCGCCAGGGCATGGGTGCGCCGATGCCGGAATCGGGCGGCGGCGATGCAGGATCGGATTTCTCCCCGGCGCCCCGCAAGGACAAGCCAAAACCGTCCTTCGACGATCTGGGCGACGACATTCCGTTCTGAGAAAACCCCTGATCCCCAGGGCCGGGCGCCCGGGAAAAACGGCCTCTGCGGAGGCCGTTTCGCTGTCTTCCTACGGGCTGTCGACCGCTGCGGGTACTTGCCGGCGGGCCTCGTCCAGCAGGCGTTCGACGAGCGCGGCGAGGGTCTGGGCTTCGGCCAGCGCCGTGGCGTCGCGGGCGCGGGCGAGGCGGTCGGTGTGGGCGGCTTGCTGAACGGCGTCGCTGATCAGCAGGTTGCCGAAGACCCCCTTCAGGGTGTGGGCCTGGAAACTGAGATTGTCGAAATCCTCCATCTCCGCAAGGCGCCGCAGGGTAGCGGGCGAATCGGCGTAGGTAGCGACGAATTGGGCGAGCAGGCGCTCGACGAAGGCTGACTTGCCGCGGAAGCGGGTCTCCAGGGCGTTCCAGTCGATCAGGCGGGTCGTGGCAGCGCCGCTTTCCGGGGCGGGGGACGGCGCGGCAGGGGCTGCCGAGGGCTGGGCAACAGGAGTCTCGCCGGGGGCGAGGACGAGGTTGCGCAGGGTGCTCACCAGGATTTCGAGATCCACCGGCTTGGTGAGCCGCTCGACCATGCCGGCCGCCAGGCAGCGCGCGCGCTCCTCGGGCATGGCATGGGCGGTGAGTCCCACCACCGGAAGCTGCGGCGCGATTTCCCGCAGGCGGCGGGCGAGGGCGTAGCCGTCCAGTACCGGCATCTGGATGTCGGTCACGACGATCTGAAACGCCGTGGCGCCCTCCCGGGCCAGGATATCCAGGGCGACCTGACCGTCCTCCGCGAGGACCAGGCGGGCGCCTTCGGCCACCAGCATTTCCTCCAGCACCAGGCGATTGACCTCGTTGTCCTCGGCAGCGAGGATGGAAATGCCCGCCAGACGGGCTTCGCCCACACCCGCCGCGTGGTCGGCGGCGCCGGCGGCGAGGGCAGCGAGAACTCCCCGCGGGTGGAGCGGGCGGTCGATGAGCGCGAAACGTTCCCGCAGCACGGACGGCAGTTCGCGGCGGCCGGGCGTCGCCACCAGGGCCAGGGCCGGGCCGGCATCGGCACCGCGCGCCAGGAGCGTGCGGCTGGCTGACGGTTCGGCGACCGCCTCGCCGTCCACGAGGATGAGATCGGCGTCCGCCGCAAAGGCTTCCTCAAGGCTGGCGACGCGTGCGCGGTGCCCGTGGGCGGCCAGGCGTCGGGCCAGATCCTCGGCCTCCGCCAGACCTACCAGGCGCACCTCGATGGCGGTGTCCGGGGCGGACCCATCGGTGGCTTCGGGGAGCGGCAGGCGGACTTCGAAGCGGCTGCCTTCGCCGGCGTCGCTGATCACCTGGATGTCGCCCCCCATCAAGCGCACCAAGCTATGGACGATGGACAGCCCCAGGCCGGTCCCCCCGAAGCGCCGCGTGGTGGAGCCGTCCGCCTGCTCGAAAGGCAGGAAGAGGCGGCCGATTTCGGCCGAGGGAATGCCGATGCCGGTGTCGCTGATCGCCAGGCAGAGCGTCTCTCCGTCGCGCGTGACGCCAACGCTGACGCGGCCGCTCTGGGTGAATTTGACGGCGTTGGAGAGCAGGTTCAGGAGCACCTGGGTGATGCGCACGCTGTCCCCCAGGAAGCGGGAAGGCAGGCCGACGGCTTCCTCGACGCGCAGGTCGAGTCCCTTGCCGTAGGCCGCCGGGGCGACGATGGCGACGGCGCGGTCGATGACTTCGCCGAGGGTGAAGGGGGCGCGTTCCAGACTGAGCTTTCCGGCTTCGATCTTGCTGTAGTCGAGGATGTCATTGACCACCGCCAACAGGGTCTGGCCGGAATCGAGGATACGCCGGAAGGTGCCGCAGATCTGCCGCCCACGGCTGTCGCGCAGGCCCACCTGGGCCAGCCCGAGCACCGCGTTCAAGGGAGTGCGGATTTCGTGGCTCATGTTGGCCAGGAATTCGCTGCGCGCCGCCGCCAGCCGGCGCGCTTCGGCGAGGGAGGCCTCGCGGGCGACTTCCATCTGGCGACGTTCGGTGATGTCGGTGGCGATGCCGATCACCGCCGGCTTGCCGTCATATTCGAAACTGCGGCCCTGAACCTCGATCTCGAAGCGGCTGCCATCCTTGCGCACCGCGGTGAAGCTGTAGTTGGCCTGGGTCTGCGTCCGCTCGACGCGCTCGCGGATGCGCGTAAGAACCCTGTCGCGGTGCTCCGGGGCGACCATGTCGAGCACGCTGATGCTGGACTGCATCTCCTGCGGCGAATCGAAGCCGAACATGCGGGCCTGGCCGGGGTTCACATAGACGAAACGGCCTTCGCAAATGATGTAGATGCCGACCATCGATTGCTCGACCAGTCCGCGGAACTTGTCCTCCGACTGGGCGAGTTCGGCGGTGCGTGCCGCCACCATGGCCTCCAGCTTTTCCTGCTGCGCTTCCAGGCTGCGGCGGGCGAGCACGCGGTCGGTGATGTCGATGGATTGAATGGTGATCCAGGCGATGGGGCGCAGGGCATCGCCGATCGGCTGGACGATGAAATCCTTGTAGCGGACTTCGCCGCTGGCCAGGCTGGAGGTCATTTCGAAGCGGCTGAAGTGTCCGCCGCAGGCTTCCTCGATGGCCTGCCGCACGCGCTGGCGGACGCCCTCGTCGTGCGCGTACCAGGGGCCTTCCCAGAAGGGGCGCCCGACCAGGTCTTCGAGGCGGGCATTGACGGCTCTGAGGGCGGTGTCGTTGATGAGTTCGATGCGCCCCTGGGCGTCGAGCAGGCCCAGGTTGATGAAGGGCGTGTTGAGCATGGCGCGCGCCTTCAACTCGCTGTCGCGCAAGGCCGCCTCGCTCTCCACCCGGCGCGTGACGTCGTGCAGGCTCGCCACCACGCCCTCGATGCCGGCGACCGTCTCGAAGGGCCGATACTCCGCTTCGTAGAGGCGCACGCCGCCGCTCGGGTCGCTGCGGCTCGTCACGTAGGCGATGGTCTCGCCGGCCAGGGCGCGGCGCATGTAGGGCGCCACCTCGGCGTAGAGGGCGGGCGACATCGCTTCAGCCAGGGGGCGGCCGTGGATTTCCGCCGGCGTCCTGGCGAACTGGGCGGCGTAGGCGGGGTTCACGATGCCGTAGCAGAGGTCGGTGTCGATGAAGGCGAGCAGGTCGCCGGAGGTGTCCAGAATTTCCCGGAAACGGCGCAGGTCGAGTTCGGCGGCGATGCGCGCGCTGATGTCGGAGACGATGACGATCACGTGCGGCTCGCCGGCGATGACCACCGGTCCCAGTCCCACTTCGACGTGGAACTCGCTGCCGTCGCGGCGCAGGGCCTTGAGGTGCCGTCCCTGACCCATCAGGCGGGGGCCGCCGTGCATCTCGAAGCCGGCGCGCAGATGGCGGTGATGATGGCGCAAGGCTGCTGGTAACAGGGTTTCCACCGGCTGGCCCAGGAGTTCCCCGGCGCGGTAGCGGAACATGCGCTCGCATTCCGGGTTGGTGCGCACGATGCGCCCGCTCGCCGCGACCACCAGGATGCCCTCGGGCACCGTGTCGAGGATCAGGTTGGCGCGGGATTCGCTGTCCCTGAGGGCGTCCTCGGCGGCCTTCAGGAGGGTGATGTCCTGCAGCGTGCCGATCAGGCGGCCACGGTCGTTCCCGTTTTCGCGCTGGAGTTCGCCACGGACGTGGACCCAGCGCTCGCCGCCGTCGGCGGGGCGGACGATGCGGTAGAGTTGATCCCAGGGGGCGCCGTCGGCCAGGCAGGCGGCCAGGGCTTCCGCGACGGCCCCCTGGTCGGCGCTTGCCACCAGGGCCAGCCAGCCGGCGCGGTCGCGGGGGTGCAGGGCGGTGATCCCCAGCACGTCGTCGAGCACCGTGGAAGCGCTCCAACGGTTGGCCTCGGCGTCGAATTCGAAGGAACCCACGCGGGCGATGCGCTGGGCTTCTTCGAGCCGTGAGCGGGACGCCTTGAGGTCACGGGTCTGCGCGTCGACTTCCCGCTCAAGATGGGTGAGGTAGCGCTGCTCGGCGGCGGCCCGCTCGCGGCGCCGGTCATCATCGCCGCGCAGGCGTTCGACCGCCAGCCAGGCGAAGGACCACAGGAGGAGCAGGCCGGCAAGCACCAAAACCACGTGGCGGGTGGGATCGTCCTGGCGGCTGGCCGCCTCCGGGACGGCGATCACCGTCCAGTCGGTCCCTGCGACAGCGACGCTGGCTCCGGCCAGGGGGCTGACGATGGGGGTGGCGGGCATGCCGCGGTTGAGGTCGAAGGGGCGCTGGGCGGCGAGCAGCGGCTGCTGCGGTTCGCCCACGTGCACCAGGTAGAGGCGATGGCCGGTGGGCTCGAACCACTCCAGGGGCGAAGCGAGGGCGCTGTCCGCGACGAAGAGGCGCAGCGCTCCGGCTCCCTCGGCCAGCGACACGGGGACGAGCAATTCGTAATGCGGGGCGGGATCGGCGAGGTCGAGGAAAACCGAGGACTGCCCCGCCGCGACCACCCGCCGGACGGTTTCCGGACGCACGCCGCTCACCGCGGGGCCGGCCTGCGCGAGGGGCCGGCCGTCGGCGTCCAGGAGGTCGAGGGCGAAGGCTTCCGGGAAGCGCTGGCGCAGGGTGGCGAGCAGGGGCGCCAGGGCCGGCGCGCCGGAACCAGCGAGTCCGCCCGCCCGGGCGAGCGTGAGGCGCTGGATTTCCAACCTCTGCTGGTCGAGCGCCTGGGCGAGCCGTGCGGCGGCCCCTGCCGACGCACGGCTCGCCTCGACATGTTTCGCGCGGTCCCGCTCATATTCCTTGTGAGCGACCCAGACCAGGGCCAGGGAGAGCAGGACGGCGCCCAGAATCACCAGATACGTCGCCAGGAGGGGCGAGGCTTTCGCTTCGTATTCGGCGCCGGCCGGTAGCTGCGGCAATCGTTTCTCCCACCGGGGGAACCCGGCAATCACATTTTGACCCTGCGGATCGGAGGGAAATTCCCCGCTCCCGCGGCTGCGCGCCCCGAAAATTCCCTTAGCCGGCCGTTAATGTGGCGAATATAGCAAATATTACTAAATTGTCAATTCCTGGAGCGACACCCGCTATTCGGCCGCCTCGGCCAGCTTCTGGAGCTGTGCGAGCTGGGCGAGGGCCGCCTCCATCGCCTCAAGACCGCTGGAGAGTCCTTCCAGGCGGGCGAGGCTGGCTGTCACATTGGCGCGTTCGATACTGGCCTGCTCGCTCATGTGGCCGATCTGACCGGCCGCCGCGGTGCTCTTGTCGGCCATGCCGTGCATGGTGGCGACGGTTTCGCCGGCGACTTCGCGAATACGGCCGATGGTGGCCACGGCCTCGCGGATGCTGCCGGCGGTGGCGTCGGCCTGGCCCTTGGCGGACTGGGCGAGCTTTCGGACTTCGTCGGCCACCACCGCGAAACCGCGGCCCGCTTCGCCTGCCCGCGCGGCCTCGATGGCGGCGTTGAGGGCGAGGAGGTTGGTCTGGTCCGCGATGGCGCTGATGCCGCCGGTAATGGTGCCGATCGCCTTGGAAATGCGCTCCAGATCGGAGAGGCCGCCCTCCAGGCGATCCTGGGCGGCGCGCGCCATGGCCACCGCGTCGCTGATCGAGGCGATGCTGCCCTGGGCGACCTCCAGGGTCTCCGCCTGGCGTACCGAGGCGTGTTCGAGTTGCGGCAGGGTACCCAGCAGGGGGGCGATGGCGTGCTGGTAATCGACCACCTTTTCGACCACTGCCGACTGGATGCCGTGCAGGGCCTCCCAGCGGTGCAGGGCGCGCAGGGCGTAATGGCTGGAGTAGGCCGCGTAATGAATGGGAAAATCGGCCATCGGCTGACCTTCGGCGTCTTCGAAAACGGCCAGCGCGGAAAGCGTCTGGTTGATGGGAACGCCGAGGATTTCGCCGAAGGTGGAGAAGCCCGCCGCCGGCACGCCGGCAAAGAAGCCGGCCTGGGGCAGTTGGGCGGCGTTGTTCAGGCGGCGCAGGACGCAGTCGTTCAAGAGCACGGCGGCCGGCTGGCCGCGGGCAGCGACGAAGGCGTCCCAATCGCGCCGCGTGGACGCCACGAAATCGGTGGCCTGCATGAGAAAGAGTTCGTCGCCGAATTCGAGGTCGCAGAAGAAGGCGATGCGGTCGCTCTGAATCGCCGCCACGGAGCGGATGAAATGCTCACTCCCCACTTTCACCGCGAAGGTCTTCCCCTCCAGGCCGCGGCCGACGTCCTGGGGTGAACAGCGTAGCGTGGCGGCAAGGGCCTCCAGAATCGGTTGCGGTCGTCCGTCGGCGCCGAAGACCGTGGAGACGGTGCGGGCGACGGGGTCGGCCTCGGCGACCAGCCAGTGTTGGGCGGTGGGTTCGTAATTCTGGGTCTTGAAAGGGGCGAAGGACTTGCCCTCGGCGACCTGGCAGAAGACGAGAACCGCCTTGCCGGTCTGCACCTGGCCATTGGCGCGGATGTAGGTGCCGCTGAAATCCAGCCGTCCGCCTGCCGAGCCGCCCACCGCGAGGCAGGGGAAGCGGCCGCACTCGTACCAGGCGTGCATGAGGAAGCCCTCCGAGGCGGAAAGCCCGTCGCAGAACACGAGGGCGAAGCTCTTCTCCGCCGAGAGGGGAAAATCGACGCGGACGCGATCCAGTTCGCGGCGAATCGCGGTGACGCGCGCGCGCGCGTTGCCCGCGTCGCGACCGTGCAGGTCGACCACGGCGATCTGGTGGCGGACGACCAGGGAATCGGGCAGCCATAACCAGCTGCCGCGGTTGCCGTCCGCCTCGCAATAGGCCGAGCCGCCGTCGTTGCGGCTGCACAGCGCGCCGGCCGAAGAGAGGCAGAGCACGGCGCGCCCGGTCGTCTCCAGGCGCTGCCAGTCGCCGCTGACGCGGTTGAAGTCGGCCTGCGGGGGAATGAACGCGATGAGCAGGCCGCCCCCCGAGGCAATGCCGAGTTCGGCAGCGTCCTTGGGCGGGGCGTGGCAGTCGAAGTGGCCGCTCGCCGCCAGAGGGGCGGCGTTGCGGGCTGCGGGGGCGCCGGAGGCGGCGCGGCCAAAGGAAAACAGGCCCATGCGATAGTCTCCTTTTTTTCGTCGGCGGCAGGGCGCGCAGCCCGCGATGACCAACGTCCCGACCGGAGGCGGCTGCCGCAGGGAAGGCATTCCAACGGCCGGGAACTGTGTTATCGCTTCATTCTGCGCCGGGAATCGGCACCGGACAAGGAGTTTATCCGTCGCGCCCGGGGGAATGCCCGTGGGATGGGCGTTTCGGCGCCCGATGCCTATCGAGCCGACGCGCTGCGGTTCCGTCGCCGGCCGGCAGCGGGTAGAATCGCCGGGTCCGTCCTCGCCCGACGGCCCCAGACCGCGGACCCGCCGCGCCGACCGAATTTTGCCAGGACTCCGCCACGAGCCGACCCATGTCGAATCCCCTGACCTTCAAGATTCTCGAAGACATCGCCAAGGATCTTTCCGGGAACGAAGTAACCTTCCCCACCTTCCTGGACATCACCTTCCAGGTGCGCACCGCGCTCCAGAATCCCAACCTGTCCATCGAGCAACTGGCCAAACTGGTGGGCGCCGAGCCGCTGATGAGCGCCAAGATCATCCGCATGGCCAATTCGGTGGCCCTCAACCCCTCCGGGCGCGAGATCGCCGACGTCAAGAGCGCCATCGTGCGGGTGGGCATGGAAGCGGTGCGCACGGTGTCCTTCGCGGTGGCCATGGAGCAACTGCTCAAATCCAAGCAGATGAAGATCTTCGAGGGTCTCTCCCACCGCCTCTGGGAACACACCGCCCACGTGGCGGCCCTGTGCCGCGTGCTGGCCAGGAAGCGGGCCCGCATCAACGGCGACGAGGCCATGTTCGCCGGCCTGGTCCACGACATCGGCGTCTTCTATCTCATGTCGCGGGCCGCCAACTTTCCCGAGTTCTGCGCCGACGTGGCGGAACTCCACAGCCTACTCATCGGCTGGCACGACAATATCGGCCACGCGCTCCTCTCGGCCCTCGGCCAGCCGGAGAGCGTGTGCACCGCCGTGCAGGAACATGAGACCGACCGCGAGCTGAGCGACATCAAGACCCTTTCCGACGTGCTCTACGTGGCCAACAAGATCGCCAACCGCACGAGCACCTGGCGGGATGCGGAAATCGACGGCGAGATCGATACCTCGGTGCTGGACAGCATTTTCGACGCCGAGACGCTGGCGGAGATCATCGAGGAGTCGGAGGAAGAGGTCCAGTCGCTCAAGGCCGCCCTGGGCGGTTGAGGACCCGCGGGGCGCACCCGCCCCATGATCGGCATCCACGGGGAACAGCATGAGTCAGCAACTCCCTGCCGGAGAGGCTTCCGGCAAGCGTCTCGCCGTCCTCGCCCTGGCGGCGCTGGGCGTCGTCTATGGCGACATCGGCACCAGCCCGCTCTACGCCATGAAGGAAGTCTTCGCCGGCAATCATCCGATTCCGGTGAGCGAAGCCAATCTCTTCGGCGCCCTGTCGCTCTTCTTCTGGGCGCTGGTGATCGTCGTCTCGGTGAAGTACGTGAGTTTCATCATGCGCGCCGACAACCGCGGCGAAGGCGGCATCATGGCCCTCATCGCCCTCGCCCTGCACGATGTCCAGAACAAGCCGGGGCAGGCTCGCGCGGTGGCCATCGTCGGCATCCTGGGGGCCGCCATGTTCTACGGCGACGGCATGGTGACGCCGGCCATCTCGGTCCTTTCCGCGGTCGAGGGGCTGGAGGTGGCCGCGCCCGCCCTGCACGCCTACGTGATTCCCGTCACCCTGGTCGTCCTTTTCCTGCTTTTCTTCGTCCAGAAGAGCGGTACGGCGCGCATGGGAATCGCCTTCGGGCCGGTGATGCTGGTCTGGTTTTCCGTCCTGGGACTCATCGGCCTCTACAACATCGTCGAACATCCGCACATCCTGCATGCCCTCAACCCCGCCTATGGGGTCGAATTCCTGCTCGCCAACAAGGCCATGGCCCTGGTGGCCATGGGCAATGTCGTGCTCGCGGTGACCGGCGCGGAAGCGCTCTACGCCGACATGGGGCACTTTGGCCGCAAGCCCATTTCCCGTGCCTGGTTCGCCTTTGTGCTGCCCGCCCTGGTGCTCAACTACTTCGGCCAGGGCGCCTGCATCCTCGCCGCACCCGAGGCGGCCAAGAACCCCTTCTACCTGTCGGCCCCGGATTGGGCGCTCTATCCCCTCATCGCCCTCGCCACCCTGGCCACCGTGATCGCCTCCCAGGCGGTCATCTCCGGCGCCTTTTCGGTGACTCGCCAGGCCATGCAGCTGGGCTTCGTGCCGCGCATGGAGGTGCAGCACACTTCCGAGAAGGAGCAGGGGCAGATCTACCTGCCCGGCGTGAATTGGGGCCTCATGGTGGCGGTGATGATCCTCGTCCTGGGCTTCCGTTCATCGAACAACCTGGCCGCCGCCTATGGCATTGCGGTCACCGGCGACATGGTCATCACCTCCCTGCTGGCCACCGTCGTCGTCGCGCGCAGCTGGCACTGGGGCTGGCTGCGCGCCGCGGCGCTCTTCTCCTGCTTCCTGGCCGTCGAATTGGTCTTCCTCGCCGCCAACGTCCTGAAAATTCCCGACGGCGGCTGGTTCCCCCTGGTGGCCGGGATCGCCGTCTTCGTCCTGATGACCACCTGGAAGCGCGGTCGCAAGCTGCTCTCCGATCGCCTCAAGGGCGAACGGCTGGAGCTGGCGCCCTTCATCGACTCCCTGGCCATGTCGATGCCCACCCGGGTTCCCGGGACGGCGGTCTTCCTCAATGCCGACCCCAAGGGCGTTCCCCATGCTCTCCTGCACAACCTGATGCACAACAAGGTGATCCACGAGCGGGTGGTGCTGCTTTCGGTGCAGTTTTTCGATCTGCCCTACGTGCCGGACATCGATCGGGTCGAGGTGAAGCGCCTGAAGGAAAATTTCTGGAGCGTGGTCATCCAGTACGGCTTCAAGGACGACCCGGACATTCCGGCCGCCATGGAGCGCTGCGCCGAAGCGGGCCTGGAGTGCACTTCCCTCGACACCTCCTACTTCATCGGTCGCGAGACGCTCATCCCCAAGCTGGGGTCGGACATGGCCTTCTGGCGGGAAAAGCTCTTCATCGCCCTGTTCCGCAACGCCGGCTCGGCGACCGCCTTTTTCAAGATTCCCTCCAACCGGGTGGTCGAATTGGGAACCCAGGTGGTGCTGTAGCCCACCCAAAGGGTCTTACAGGCGGCGAATCTTTTCCAGCAGGGCGGTGGTGGATTTCTGGTGCAGGAAGGGGATCGAGTGCACCCGGCCGCCCCAGGCGATGACCTCCGGCGCTCCGACGATGCGCTCCACCGGCCAGTCGCCGCCCTTGACCAGGATGTCCGGATGGCAGGCGAGGATGGGGGCAAGCGGAGTGTCTTCCTCGAACCAGGTGACCAGGGCGACGCAACCCAGGGCCGCCATCACCGCCAGGCGGTCCGCCAGACCATTCACCGGCCGGTCAACGCCCTTGCCCTGCCGGCGCACCGAGTCATCGCTGTTGAGGGCGACGACCAGGGAAGCGCCGAGCGCCGCCGCCTGGGCGAGGTAGGTCACGTGGCCGCGGTGCAGGATATCGAAGCAGCCGTTGGTGAAGACGAGCGGGCGCGGCAGTCCGGCGACCCGGTCGGCCAGCTCCGCCGGCGCACAGATGCGCGCCTCGAAGGAGGGTGCCGGGTAATCCACGCTGCGGCGGGTGCTTCAGCGGGCCGCGGGCGATTCGACCGGCGCCGGTTGCGCCGCCGGCTGCGCCGCGCTGCGGTTGGCGGTGGAAGAATCCAGACGGCGCGTCTCGCTCTCGGGAACCACTTCCATCACGTTGACCACCTTGCGCACGCCGCTGGTGGTGCGGGTGACCTGGACGGCGGCCTGCGCTTCGCGCTCGTTGACGACGCCCATCAGGAAGACCACGCCGGCTTCGGTGATCACCTTGACGTGATTGGCCGAAAACTGGCCGGAATCGACGAAGCGCGCCTTCACCTTGGAGGTGGTGTAGGTGTCGGTGCTGCGGCCCGAGAGGGAAGAGGAGGGGCCGACGTAGAGCTCGTTCCAGACGCCCTGGACGCCTTCGACGCTGCGCACGATCTCGCCGATGCGGGCCTTGTTGTCCTCGCTGGGGGTTTCGCCGCTGATCAGCACCTTGCGGTTATAGCTCGTCAGGTTGATGTGGTTTTCCTTGCCGAACTTGTCCGAGACTCGGCTGGAGGCTTTCCATTCGATGGTCTCGTCGTCGGTCTGCACGCCCAGGGGGCGCCGGTCGAGGGCGGCCATGACGCCGACGCCCACGCCGGTGGCAACCGCCGGGAAGCAGCCCTGCAGGGCGGGAACTGCGGTGACGAGGAGGGCCGCGGTGAGGGCGAGCTTTTTCATTCTTCGACTCCCAGAAGTAGGCTGTCGATGCCGTCGCAAAGACAGTGAATGATGAGCAGATGGGTTTCCTGGATGCGCGCCGTGCGCTCCGCCGGCACGCAGAGGTGGATGTCGTCGTCGCGCAGCATTTCGCCGATGCGCCCGCCATCGCGCCCGGTGAGCGCGACGATCTTCATGTCTGCATCATGGGCGGCGGAGATCGCCTCGATGACGTTGCCCGAATTGCCGGAGGTCGAGATGGCGAGCAGGATGTCGCCGCCGTGGCCGAGGGCGCGGACCTGGCGCGAGAACACCTGGTTGTAGGAGTAGTCGTTGGCGACGGCGGTGAGGATCGAGGTGTCGACGGTCAGCGCGAGGGCGGCGAGTTCCTGCCGCTCGGCCTCGAAGCGCCCCACCAGCTCGGCGGCGAAGTGCTGCGCGTCGGCTGCCGATCCGCCGTTGCCGCAGGCGAGAATCTTGTTGCCGTTGATCAGGGCGGCGGTCATCACCTCCACCGCGGCGGCCACCGGCGCCGCCAGCACTTCGGCGGCATGCAGCTTGGTATGGGCGCTGTCCTCGAAATTCTTGGTCACGCGGGCGATGAGGTCCATGGGTCGATCCGCTCAAAAAAGTTGCGGGATTCTAGCATCCCCCGCCGCGGCGAGGCTGTTACGAGGCGTAAGCCCGGGTTCAGATTTCGGCGAGTACCTGAATCCTCACCCGCCGCCAGGGATCGGGGTCGTCGCTCAGGGCGGCGACGCGGGCGACGAGGCGGTCGCCGCGGTCGAGCGCAGCCGCGACCACGCGGTTTTCGGCGCGCGGCAGGTAGCCCAGCTTGCGACCCCGCCATTCGACGCGGATGGCGCGCCGGTCGTAGCGGTTTTCGGGTTCCCGCACCAGGGTGAGGAGGTCGCCGACCCGCAGGGCGTCACGCACCTCGTCCAGGGCATGGTACTGCGCGCCGGCCAGGGGCGAACTCTGGATGAGGATGCGAATGGTCTCTCCGGCGGGCGCCGCCGGCCGGGCGAGGACGAGCAGGGTGGCGAGGGCCGCCGCGAGCCGGCGACCGGCCCTTGCGGCGAAACGATCAGTCGTCAACGCGGAAGGCATCGCGGATCCATTCGATGCGTTGCCCGTCGCGATCGGCGATGAGCACGCAGTCGAAGCGGCAGGGGCGATCGGGGCGATCGGCAAGGTAGTGGCGTGCGGCGAGGACGATGCGCGCCTGCTTGAGCCGCCCGATGCTCGCGGCGGCGCCGCCAAAATCGGCGCGGGTGCGCAGGCGCACTTCGACGAACACCAGGGTTTCCCCCTCGCGCCCGATGAGGTCGATCTCGCCGCCGCGCACGCGGAAATTGCGCGCCAGCACCTGGACGCCGCGGGCTTCCAGGTGGCGGGCGGCCTGTTCCTCGGCTTCGCGGCCGCGGAGGGTGGTGGTATCTTGGGGCTTTGCGGGCACGGGGCGGACGATGACAATAGAATCACCGGCATTGTACGTGGTGGCGACTCCCCTGGGGAACCTGGGTGATCTCGGCGAGCGGGCGCGGACCGTCCTGCGGGAAGTGCCCTGGGTGGCGGCCGAGGATACCCGCCACAGTCAGCCGCTGCTTGCCCACTGCGGGTCGGCCGCCCGTCTGCTGGCGGCCCACGAGCACAACGAGCGGGAGGCGGCGGAGAAGATCGTCGCCCGGCTGCAGGTCGGTGAAGCGGTGGCCCTGGTCAGCGACGCGGGCACGCCGGCGGTTTCCGATCCCGGGGCGCGCATCGTCGCCGCGGTGCGGGCGGCGGGTCATCGGGTGATCCCCGTTCCCGGCCCCTGCGCGGCGGTGGCGGCGCTTTCGGCTTCCGGCTTCGACGATTCCCGCTTCCTCTTCTGCGGCTTCCTGCCGCCCCGCACGGCGGCCCGGCGACAGGCGCTGGAGGCCCTGCGGGCGCAGGTCGCACCCCTCGTCTTCTACGAGGCGCCGCATCGCATCGTCGAGACGGTGGGCGATCTCGCCGCCGTCCTCGGCGAGCGGCGTTTGCTCATCGCCCGAGAACTCACCAAGCTCTTCGAGAGCATCGCCCTCCTGCCCCTCGCCGGCGCCGTCGACTGGCTGCGGGAGGACGCCAATCGCCAGCGGGGAGAATTCGTTCTAGTGGTTTCCGGCGCCTCGGAGGAGGCGGATTCGGGGGAAGCAGAGCGCGTCCTCGCCCTGCTGCTCGCCGACGGACTGCCCGTCAAGCAGGCGGCCAAACTGACCGCGGCCATTACCGGTGCTGCTCGCAACGCGCTTTACGAGCGGGCGCTGGCCCTGCGGGTCAGCGCCGATCCAGCCACTTGAAGACGATGGCGTAGAGCTCTTCCGGGATTACCGACTTGGCGAGGAAGTCGTCCATGCCGGCGGCGCTGGCGCGCCGGCGATCCTCCTCGAAAACGTTGGCGGTGAGAGCCACGATGGGCAGGTTCCGGCCGGCGGGCAGCGCGCGGATGCGGCGGGTGGCTTCGAGGCCGTCGAGAACTGGCATCTGGATGTCCATCAGGACCAGGTCAAAGGGCTTGTCCTCCACCGCAGCGAGGGCCTCGCCGCCGTCGACAGCCAGGCTGACGGTGAGTCCGGCGTCGTTCAGGAGCAGGGAAGCGATCTCCCGATTGACCGGCTCGTCTTCCACCAGCAGGACGCGGCGCCCGGCGAAGCGGCGCCTCAACTCGCCTTCGAGGGCTGGTGCGGCACACTCCTTCTCGTCGCAGGATCCCTCATGCACGGACAGACGGGCGGTGAACCAGAAAGTGCTGCCGACGCCGGGGCTGCTCTCGGCTCCGGCGGCGCCGCCCATCAACTCGGCCAGCTTGCGGGTGATGGCGAGCCCCAGTCCGGTACCCCCGTAGCGGCGAGTCGAGGAATTGTCCGCCTGCTCGAAGGCCGAGAAGAGTCGCTCCTTGGCTTCGGGGGCGATGCCGATGCCACTGTCGGCGACGCTGAAGCGGAGCAGCGCCGAGACCGGCGTTTCCTCCAGGGTCTGCACGTCGAAGGTGATGCCGCCGCTTTCGGTGAATTTGACTGCGTTGGCGGCGTAATTCAGGAGGGCCTGCTGCAGGCGGGTGGCGTCCCCCAGCAGGCCTTGAGGAACCGATACCGCGGACTCGATCCGCAGGCCCTTGGCGCGGGCCTCGACATCCACCAGATCGGCGACGGTGGCGACGATGCGGCGGACATCGACGGGGGCGCTGGCGAGGTCGGCCTTGCCGGCCTCGATGCGCGAGAGTTCGAGAATGGCGTTGATGACCGCGAGCAGGTGGGCACTCGCCGCCTCCAGCTTGTCGAGCTTGTCGGTCTGGCGGGGCGTCAGGCCGTCGCGCCGGATCAGATGGGCCATGCCGCTGATGGCGTTCAGGGGCGTGCGGATTTCGTGGCTCATGTTGGCCAGGAAGGCGCTCTTCGCCTCGCTGGACGCTTCCGCCGCGCGGGTCGCCGCCTGAAGCTCCTGGGTGCGTTGCAGGACGAGGTCTTCCAGGTGGTCGCGGTGGCGGTCGAGTTCGTCGGCGATGCGCCGCTTTTCGGAAATGTCCTCGCTCACCGCCAGGTAGTGGGTGATGCGGCCGTCGGCGCGGCGAATCGGCGCGACGCGGGCGTATTCGAGATAGTCGCTACCGTCCTTCCTGCGGTTGATGAATTCGCCCGCCCACGACTGTCCTGCCGTGAGCGCCGCCCACAGGGCGGTGAAGGTCTCCGGCGGCGTGCGGCCGGACTGGAGAAAGCGCGGATTCTTCCCGATGGCTTCATCCCTGGTGTAACCGGCGTGACCGATGAAGGCGGCATTCACGTACTCGATGCACGCCTCGGTGTCGGTGACGATGATGCTCTCCGGGCTCTGTTCCAGGGCCTGGGTGAGCTTGAGCAACTCGTCCTGGGTGCGACGCCGCTCGCTGATGTCGCGGAAGAAGACCACCCGCCCGTAGTGACGGCCGTCCGGCCCGCGCAGGGGGGAGGCGTAGCGCTCGAAGACGCGGCCATCGAGGCGCTCCAGTTCGTCATGGGTCTCGTACCCGGTGGGATTCTGCCGGGCGACCCGGATGCGCTCCAGAAAGGTCGCGGGATCGACGAGTTGCTCGGCGATGCGCGCCCGCACCGGCCGGTCGTCGCCAGCTGCAATGAGCTCCGGGGCGATGTCCCACATTTCGGCGAAGCGGCGGTTGGCGAACAGGATGCGCTCGCTTCCGTCGGCCACCAGGATGCCGTCGAGTCCCGCTTCCCGCAGGGCGGCCAGCAGGAGGTTCCGGGCACGCAGTTCCTCTTCGCCGCGCTTCAAGGCCGTGATGTCGCGGGATATCCCGAAAAGGCCCGTGAGTCGCCCCTGAGCGTCGCGCAGCGGACCTTTCGTGGAAAGAAAGACGGTGGCTTCGCCATGGGCGTTGACGGTCGCCTCTTCAAGGGTCGTGACGCGGTCGGCCTGCAGCACGGCACGGTCGCGTTCGCGGACCAGGGGGGCGGTCGCCGCGTCGAACAAGGTGTCGTCGTCGGCCCCCAGGATCGCTTCCCGGGGTTGCCCCAGGAAGCGAGCGGTCGCCGCATTGGCAAGGAGGTAGTGGCCCCCGATGTCCTTGACGAAAATGGCGTCCGTCGTGCCCTCGACGATGGCTTCCAGGAGCTGGCGGGATTCGGCGAGCTCCCGGCTGCGCTGGCGCAGCCGGGCTTCCGATTCCTCCAGGCGGGCGTAGGCGAGACTGCCGCGGATGGCGGTGGCGAGCTTGGTAAGCACCGCCCGCAATTGGGCGAGGAAACGCGGCGAAAGGGCAGCCGGGCGGATGGCGTGGAGGAGCAGCAGGCCCTGACCGTCGAGCGGGCAGCGCGCGCTGGCGACTTCGGCCAGGGAGTCTCCCAGGGTCAGGAAATCCAGCTCACCCGGGGCAGGCGTGGCGGCCACTCCGGCGCCCAGGGCGGCGGTCAGCGGGTGGTCGGCGGGCAGGCGCTGGACGCCGACCGAAGGGCGTGGCAGAGCGTCGAGCAGGCGCAGTTCGCCGCGCTCGTCGTCGCGCCACCAGAGGGACGCCGCCGCAAGGTTGCGCTGACTGACCAGGGCGCGCAGAAAGTCGCGGCAGGTGCCGGCGGCGTCGATGCGGCGGCCGATGGTGAGGGACAGCTCGTAGAGGGAGAGCAGCTCCTGGGTGATGTCCCGGGAATCGCTCATGGCGTGCGGTGGGCGAGGGCGACGACGAAGGTCTTGTTGAAGAATTCGACGGATTGCCGACCATCGGCGGCGATTTCGCCCAGGGCGAGGACGCCCTGCGGCCGCACCGCCGAGAATTTGCGGATTTCCTCGCCCACGGCGGCCAGTTCGGTGCCGAAATCTTCCCCCAGCATCAGCGCCCGGGAGTAGCAATCCGACAGCAGACAGCGCCCGACGTCCGGCGGCGCCTCACACGCCGCCACGGCTTCCCGCGCCGAGGCGACCAGGGTGTCGCGGTCGCCATGCACGAGGTAGAGCAGGGTGTTTTCGGCCAGATCGGAGAGGAAGCGGATGCCGTCCTCGGCATCGACACCCATGGGGTCGCGGATGACGTCCTCGCCGCCATCCTTGCCGATGCCCAGGGGGTAGGCGGAATTGAGGTCGGGGAAGACCGGCAGTCCGGCCAGGGAGGGCGCTTCCGCTTCCACTTCCCGGCGATAGACGCTACCCGCCGGTTCCCAGTTGAGTTCGAGGACCGAGCTGCCGCGGGTGCGGGAGGCGACGTAGGGCCCGCGCACCCGCCTCCAGCCATGGCGAACCCGCACCGTCAGCCGCTCGGGGATGATGATCGCCAGGGCGGCGTTGGCGAGGGCGGCGCCGCGGGCGAAAAGACAGGGGGCGGCGCGCAGGTCGTGGTAGCCGGCGCCCGCACCGAAGTGAGGCAGGCCATGACCGTAGCGGTCGTAGAGGTCCTCCAGGAGCCCGGCGACGTTGGGTCCCAGGCAATCGACGAAGACCATGGACGAGGCCGCTTCCCCGGGTCGCAGGGCAGCCGGAGGGGTGCGCCAGTTGACCTGGTCCGGCGCCAAGTCGGCCACCGTCAGTCGGCTGGCGGCGGGCAGGGGAATGGCGAGAACGCCTTCGTCGCGCACGGTTTCGCCGTCGATGAGGCCGGGAAAAACAGCGCCGCAGGCGGCGATGCCGGAGCTTTCCAGAACGGCGGCGATGTCGCCCAGGGCGGCGCCGTGCCGGTCGGCAAAAAGCAAGAGCCAGAGCGGACGCTCGGCGGATTCCGGGGCAGCGGCGATCTGGCGGGCAAGATCCTCAGGGGAAGCGAAGGTCAGGTGCATGGGCGGCTTCTGGTTGTCCGGAGCCGGGGCAGTATTGCAAAGGTGAATCCGTTTGCAAAGCCCCTTGCCGCAGCAGGGAGCCGGGCAGAGCGGGGATTGTGCGGAAAGGGGCACTAGTAACCTGCCCCACAGATAACGAAACATGAAAACTCGTCTTTGCCCCGCTGGCGTTGTTGCTCATCCTCGCAACAGCTTCGGCTATTGCTGCGGTTCGCGCCTAGCCAGGGAGCCAGCGGCACGAATCCTTCGCTTTCATATTGTTCCGCCATCTATGGGGCAGGCTACTGGTAGTCAGTCACGCAGATTCCGCTATGTTCGGCGCGCCCCGCATCCCTGCTCGCTTTGTCGCTCATCCTCGCCATAGCCGGGCTATGGCTGCGGTTCGCTTCGTGCGATCAGGGCGCGGAGCGCGCCTCGGCATCCACGCGAACCTGCCTGACTGACTACTGGGGCCGTCGCGAACCGGGCTAAAATGCCCGCTTCGTTTTCGCTTCAAGCCGGCCATGCAGATCACCCTCACCCGCCCCGACGACTGGCACCTCCACCTGCGCGACGGGGATGCCTTGGCTGCGGTGCTCGGCCACACGGTGCGGCAGTTCGCCCGGGCCATCGTGATGCCCAACCTCAAGCCGCCGGTGACCACGGTCGCCGCCGCAGCCGCCTACCGCGAGCGCATCCTGGCGGCCTTGCCTGCCGGGGCGGATTTCACGCCGCTCATGACCCTCTATCTCACCGACCAGACCGATCCTGCGGAAATCCTTCGGGCGCGCGCCTCCGGATTCGTTCACGCAGTGAAATACTACCCGGCGGGCGCGACGACCAATTCCGATTCCGGGCTGACCGCCGTCGAGAATGCCTACGCGGTCTTCGCCGCCATGGAGGAGGTGGGGCTTCCCCTGCTTGTGCATGGCGAGGTCACCGATCCCCGGATCGACCTTTTCGATCGGGAAAAGGCGTTTATCGACAGCGTGCTCGCTCCCCTCGTCGTCCGCTACCCGCGGCTGCGGGTGGTCATGGAACACATCACCACGGCGGAGGCCGTTGAATTCGTCGCCGGCGCCGGGCCCAACGTGGCCGCGACGATCACCGCGCACCATCTGCTCTACAACCGCAATGCCATTTTTCAAGGGGGCGTGCGGCCGCACTGGTACTGCCTGCCGGTTCTCAAACGGGAGAGCCACCGCCAGGCGCTTGTCCGCGCGGCGACCTCGGGCAACCCGAGATTCTTTCTCGGCACGGATTCCGCTCCCCACGCCCGCCACGCCAAGGAGGCCGCCTGCGGTTGTGCCGGCTGCTACACCGCCCACGCCGCTCTTGAACTCTACGCCGAGGCCTTCGAGGCGGCAGGCGCCCTTGATCGCCTGGAGTCCTTTGCGAGCTTCAGCGGCGCCGATTGGTATGGTCTGCCCCGCAATCAGGGCACGCTTACGCTGATCCGGGAAGAATCTCCGGTTCCAGCTCACTTTCCCTATGCGGGCGGCGACACCCTGGTGCCCCTGCGGGCCGGCGAATCCCTCCCATGGAGAATGCTGTGAAACGCTTCCTTCGCTGGCGGCTTGCCGCCTTTCTCGCAGCGCTGCTCCTGACCGCGTGCATCAATGACGGGGCGACCTATCAGATCGATCAGAGCGGCCAGCACAATCTCAGTCTGGTTCGTGAGCAGAGCTACTTCTGGGACAAGAAGGTCAAGTTCTACCTCGTGGTGGCGCGCATGCCCCAATGCATGCGCAGGCACCTCATCGGCGAACTTCCACCGCGTACCAAGGTCGAGATATTTCGCGTGCCCTCCGGCGCCTACGTGGTGCGCGCCGGCAAGCTGATGTACGCCACCGAGACGGAAACCTGCGCGGGTTTCGCCCCCATCACCGAGGAGCCGGCGGACGGGATCGGCGATCTGGTGGGGATTTTTTCCGAAAAGGCGGGGCTCCCCGTCTTCGAGCCGGCGGCAGCGGAAAAGCCCGCCGCCGGCTGATCGATGTTTCCCAGCGCTGTCCCGGGGCCGCTCTTTTTTCATCTGCAGCCCGGGTTGCGCAGGCTCGCCGAGGCGGACGCCGACGCCAGTCTGGCCGGACTCTTCGCCGCGGCGAATCTCTCCAATGGCGCCGGCCGTCCGCTTCGCCTGGTGCCGCCTGTCGGCGACGGCCTCGGCTACGAGGAGCGCGTGTGGGAGCGGGGTGAAGTGGCGACCCGGCCGGGAGATCGTCACGACGGGTTCAACGCCCTCGTCTGGATGGCCTTTCCCCGCGCCAAGGCGGCCCTCAACGCCGGCCATCTGGCGGCCGCCGCGGATCGCACCGTCGCGCAGCCGGGCGTGCGCGGCTCGCGACGGGATGCCCTGACCCACCTGGATGAATGCGGCGTCATCGTCGCCTCGGAGGCTCGCGAGCTTCTCGATCTCATCCGCGAGTTTCGCTGGAAGACCCTGTTCTGGGAACGGCGCGGCACCTTGCCGGGCAAGCTGGGCTTCTACGTCTTCGGGCACGCCAGCTGTGCGCAGTTGTGCGCGCCGTTTCGCGGTCTCACCGGCAAGGCCGTCCTCTTCGAGGTGCCCGCCGGCTGGCATGGGCGAGCCCTCCCTGAGCGCCTGGCGGACCTCGACGCGCGCCTTGCCGCGGCCATCGCGGGCGGCTTCCCGGCGACGCCCGGTGAACTCCATCCCCTGCCGCTGCTGGGCATTCCCGGCGTCGTTCCGGAAAGCGAACGGGCCGCCTACTACGACGACCTCGGGCATTTCCGGCCGGGCCGGCGCGGGCGGCCGGTGCCACGCTGAGGGCGGACCCGGCGCTCAGGCGAGCTTGCGCGTCACCTTGACGATTTCCGGATCGTCCCCGGCGGCGACGGCGAATCCCAGGGATTCCATCAAACCCAGCATGGCCCGGTTGTCCCGCAGCACTTCGCCGACCATGCTGCGCAGCCCCCGCTGGCGGGCGGCGTCGACCAGGCTGCCCATGAGCAGGGCGCCGATGCCCTTGCCGGCCAGGGCGTCCGCCACCACGACGCCGAATTCGCAGCCGTGGCCTTCCGGCAACACGGTGTAACTCGCCTCGCCAAGGATGGAGTCTCCGGCGGGGCCGGCAGCGGTGGCGACGAGCACGAGTTCGCGGTCGTAATCGACCTGGGTGTGGCGCACCAACTGCTGCCGCGGAAGCTCACGCAGGCTGCCGAAGAAGCGGGTGTAGCGCGAGCGCTCGCCCAGGCCGCGCACGAAGTCCTGGAAGGCGTCGGCGTCCTCCGGACGGATCGGACGGATGCGCAATTCCAGGCCGTCCTTGCCGCACACGCTCTTTTCCAGGGAAAGGGGATAGGGACAGATGGCCATGTGGCCGTAACGCCAGGGTTCGCCGCTCCAGGCCTGCAGGCCGATGCGAGGTTCCGTCGCGGCGGCCGTCTCGCCGAGGCGAACGGCGATTTCAAGGCTCTTCATCCAGGGCAGTTCGCAGGCCATTTCGGACACCCGCAGGAGGATTTCGGAGAGCTGGCGCGCGCGGGCCGAACGCGCCTCGCTCTCGCCCAGCAGAAGCGCGATCTGCGGGTCGGCGAGGAGATCGCGGGCCAGTCGTTCGTTGAGGGGCGGCAGGGCGCGGGGCGCGATCTGGCGCGAGAGGGCGGCCCCGTCGCTCAGGCCTACCATCGGCCCCCACAGGGGGTCGGCGTCCACGTGGACGAGGATGCGCCGCTCGTCGGCTTCCCGCGGCGCGTCCTCAGGCAGGAGGGGCAGGTGGAAGGCTTCGGCCACGCGCCGCGCCTCGGTGTCGGTGAGGGCGTCCCGGCCCGCTTGCAGGGCGAAGTCGAGAACCATGCGCGCCGCTGCGGCGGCCGGTGCCTGGCGGTGGCTGACCGAAGCGGGGGTTTCCAGGAGCAGCGCCTGGTTGCGCACGAAATCGGCCATGAAGGCGAAGGCTGCCGCCGCGCTCTCGGCGGTCCGGAAGGCGGGAACGCCGGCGCGGGTGAGGAGGGCGCGGCTCTCGGCGACCGAGGACTCGCCCAACAGGCTCACCAGGATCGGCTTTCCCGCCCCGGCGCGGGCGTCCAGGATGCGACGGGCGGTCTCCACCGGATCGGAGAGGCCGTTGGGCGCCACCACCACGAGCACGCCGTCGACGCCCGGATCGGCGAGGCAGATATCGAGCGCGGTGGCGAAGCGCTGGGCGTCGGCATCGACCAGCAAGTCCACCGGGTTGCCCTGGGACCAGGAGATGGGTAGTCCCATGGCCAGCTTCGCCTTGGTCGCCGGGGTGAAGCGGGCGAGTTGCAAGCCCAGTTCGTTGGCGGCATCGGCGGCAAGAATGGCGGGGCCACCGCCGTTGGCGACGATGGCCAGGCGATTGCCCGCTGGGCGCAGGGGGCTGGCCAGGGCGCGCGCGGCGGTGAACAGGTCGCCAACCGAACGCACGCGCAGCACGCCGGCCCGGCGCAGGGCCGCGTCGAAACTGGCGTCGGTACCGCCGGATGCAGCGCCGTGGCCCTGGGAATGGGCTTGGGCGAGGGAGGCGGCGACCCCGCTGCGGCCCGCCTTGACCGCCACCACCGGCTTGCTGCGGGCGGCGGCACGCAGGGCACTGAGGAAGCGGCGGCTGGAGCGGACGCCTTCCAGGTAGAGGAGAATCGCCTCGGTCTGCGGGTCGCTGGCCAGGAAATCGAGAATTTCCGGCAAATCCACGTCACCGCCGTTGCCGGGCCCGAAGACCGCCGAGAGCGCGAAATCGTTGCTGAAGGCCCAGTCCAGCACGTTGAGGCAGACGCTCGCCGATTGCGAGACGAAGGCCAGGCTGCCGGCTGGGATGCGGCGGTAGAAGAGGGTGGCGTTGAGACCGAGGGAGGGCCGGATGAAGCCCAGGGCGCGGGGGCCCATGAGGCGGACGCCGCACTTGCGCGCGGTGGCCATGAGCTTGCTCTGGATGAGAGCGCCGAATTCGCCGGCCTCCGCGAAACCGGCGCTATGCACGACGGCATTGCGGATGCGTTTGCGGCCACACTGCTCGACGACGCTGGCCACCGTATCGGCAGGGGTGACGATCAGAGCGAGGTCGATGCGGGCGTCTACGGCGTCCAGATTGGGGAGGCAGGCGTGGCCGCGGATTTCCCGGTGCTTGGGATTGACCAGAAAGACCTCGCCCGTGTAAGCCCCTTCGAGCAGGTTGCGGGTCAACGCACCGCCCAGGGAGCGTTCATCCGGGCTGGCCCCGAACAGGGCGACGGCGGCCGGGGCGACCATCCCGGCCAGGGGGGAGCGGTTCATGGGCGGTGGAATCAGCGCGGCGCGCCGAGATCTTCCAGCAGGGTTTCCACGGCTCCGGCCAGGGCGCCTTTCAAGTCGTGCAGCGGGGCGGCCATGAAATGCAGATGCTTGCCGCCATCGCCGAAGTCGGGAAAGAAGTCGCGCACTTCGTAGGCGCCGGGCACCAGGGCCGAGGGCTGCGCGCGATCGCCATAATGCCGGGCGATGGTGGCGGCGTCGGCGCCCTGGGCCACCAGTTCGGCGAGTACGACGCGGCGGGTTTCATTGCCGGAGTAAAAGGCACGCCAGGCGTCCTGGCGGCCGAGGGTTTCGCTCGCCGCAACGCCGGTGAGGGATTCGCAGGCCTTGTTCCAGTGCGTGACGCGGCCCTCCCGGTCGACGACGAAGGTGGCCACCGGGCTGCCGGCGACGATTTCCGCGAGGCGTCCCTCGCCTTCCCGGCGTGCCTCTTCGGCGGCCTTGCGGGCGGAGATGTCCTGCAGAATCTCGACGCAGCCGACGACCTTGCCCTCGGCGTCCCGCAGGGGGGAGGCGCTGAAGGCCAGCCAACGTCCGGACTCCCCGAGGGCAGGGAAGAAATCCTCGGCCTCGTAGGCGCCGGGAAGGAGGCTCGATTGGCGGTACCTGCCGGCATAGAATTTTTCGAGAAGGCCGGAGGAGCAGCCGTCAAGGACGATATCCGCCATGACCGGGCGGTGGGCGCGGTAGAAGGCACGCCACTGGTGGTGGGTGCCGATCACTTCGCGGGCGGGAATGCCGGTGAGTTGCGCGAGGGCCCGGTTCCAATGAACGACCTTGTGCTTCGCGTCGATGACAAAGGAAGGGATCGGGCTGCCGTCCAGGATCAGCGCGGTGTCAAGGGATTCCATGATTTCCTCCGTAGGCGGCAACTATAGCAGGGCGGGCAAGCGGCGGGGAGGGCCGGCGGGTATAATCGCGGCGGAAAGTCGGCCAGGCAATCGCCGGGCGGGCGGGGGCGACCCCGCTGCCGGGAGGAAAGTCCGGGCTCCACAGGGCAGGATGCCAGCTAACGGCTGGGCGCTATAAGCCGCAAGGCGAAGGCGACGGACAGTGCAACAGAGAATAGACCGCCCAAGCCGGGGGAAACCCCGGACGGCAAGGGTGAAACGGTGGCCGGGCGCGAGTCCGGGCGGCGGGGCGCGAGTCCCTCCGCGGTAAGAGCCCACCGCGCCGGCGGCAACGTTCGGCGGCATGGCAAACCCCATCCGGAGCAAGGCCAAATAGGGAAGCATCGGCGTGGCCCGCGCTGCTTCCGGGTAGGCTGCTTGAGCCTGTCGGCGACGGCAGGCCTAGAGGAATGATTGCCACGGTCCCTCGGGGCCGCTACAGAACCCGGCTTATCGGCCGGCTTTCCAACGATTTTCAGGAAGGAGCAACGATGGCCGACGGCCGGATCGAGTGGGACGAAGGCGGTGAGACCCGGAGCGCCCTGTGGCGTTCGGCGGCTGGCCATCCGGCGCCGCGGCGGGTGCAACTGGCGGATGACCGCCTGAGCGCGGACGCCGCCTGGGGGCTGGTCTCCCAGGGGACGGGCCTGCTCTGGCGGGGTGACTTTCAGAACGCCCGCCAGTTGCTTCAGGCCCTCGGCCGGCGGGCCGACCGGCGCCCGAGGAAGGCCGGGAGCACGCCCACCGAGACCTTTCACCTGTACCGCCAATCCCAGGCCCAGCGTGCCCGCTGCCTGGGCCTGCTCCTCGTTCCCCTGGATGCCGCCTACGCGGTGCCGCTGCGCCGTGGTCAGGATTTTTCCGCGCCCTGCCAGGAGGTCTTCGGACCCGCCGCCGGTGAGAGCGTCGTCTCGTTGCGCGAACTCCAGGGCCTGATGGGCGCCCACGAATGGCGCAAGAAGGGGGTGCCGGTGCCTGCCCTGGGGGGGCGCATCCATCCCTGGTACGGCGTCTTCTCGCCGGTGCGCGGGGAATACCTCGATCTGGTGGGCGAAGCGCCCCTGCCGGCCACCCGGCTGGCCTTCGACATCGGCACCGGGACCGGCGTCCTAGCCGCCCTGCTGGCGCGCCGCGGGGTCGAACGCGTGGTGGCCACCGACTGCGACCCGGTGGCCCTGGACTGCGCCCGGGAGAATGTCGCTCGCCTCGGGTTGGCGGCCCAGGTCGAGGTGCAGGAGGCAGACCTCTTCCCCCCGGGCCGTGCGCCCCTCGTGGTGTGCAACCCGCCCTGGCTGCCGGGGCGGCCGAGTACCCCCATCGAGGGGGCGATCTACGATCCCGAAAGCCGCATGCTGCGAGGCTTCCTGGCCGGCCTGCGGGAACACCTGGAGGCGGGGGGAGAAGGCTGGTTGATCCTCTCCGACCTGGCCGAGCACCTCGGGCTGCGCAGCCGGGAGGAATTACTGGCGAACGTCGCCGCCGCCGGACTTCTGGTGGCCGGCCGCCTGGAGACACGACCCCGGCACGGCAAGGCCAGCGACCCCGGCGACCCGCTCTACGCGGCACGCTCCCGGGAGGTGACCAGCCTGTGGCGTCTGGTGGCGTCTTGACGGCTCAGGGCTGTGCGTCGGTGGCGTTAAAGAAGGCGAAGATTCGACCCTCGCCGGCGGGCCAGAACGAGAGACTGATGGAAACCGGCCAGGTGCTTCCATCCTTGGCGCGATGCCGGGATTCGAAATTGCCCCTGCCTTGTTCAAAGACGCTCAGAACCGCCGCGACCACTTCTTCCCGGTCCTTGCTGGCGTCGACGTCCCAGGCGTGCTTCGCGAGCATTTCCTCGCGGCTGTAGCCGGAGCGCTTGAGATAGGCATCGTTGACGTCCAGGATCCTTCCCTCCAGGTCCGTCATCCAGAAGCCATCCGCCGCGGCGTCGATCACCGCCTGATACTGGGTCTGGCGCAGATGAAGGTCTTTGAGGAGTTCGTGACGTTCATTGACGTCCTGGACGGTTCCCAGGGCGATGATCGGACGACCTTCCGCGTCGCGAATGAACTCGACGCGCTCATTGACCCAGACGCTTGCACCTTCCAAGACAATATTGAGTTCGATTTCATAGGGAGAACCCGCCAGGCCGGCGGACCAGGCGGCTTCCCGGGCGCGCAGTTGGTCGGGGCGAAGACGGGCGGCATAGATGTCCGGGGTGAGCGGCGATTCCGGGGCGAGCCCGAGAATGCGATGAAGTTCCTCCGAACCGGTCATGCTTCCGCTCACGAGGTCCAGACGCCAGTTGCCCAGGCGGGCGATGGACTGGGCCCGACGCAATTCGGCCTCCCGTTCGTTGAGGCGCCGTTCGGTGTGCTTTTGCTCGGTGATGTCCTGCAGCGTCTCGACGACTCCCCAGACCTCGCCCCTCGCGTCACGGATCGGCGCCGCGTCCAGGATCACGTAACGGGACTTGCCCCCGAGATTGTTGAACCAGCCCTCGCCGTGGAAAGCCCCTTCGGCGAGCTCCGAACGGCCTTGCCTCGCGTAGAGCGCCGCCGCGTCGCCGAGCCTGCCGTCGATCAGCAGATCGGCCATGGTGGGCCTGGGTTTTGTATAGAACGCGCGCCAGACATCCGTACTGCCCAGCATGTGCGCGGCCTTGACGCCGGTCAGGGTTTCGCAGGCTTTGTTCCAGAAGGTGACGCGGTGATCGCGGTCAAGCACGAAGACCGCAACGCTCTGACTTTCGATGACCTGGCGGAGGAAGGAGTCCGGGTTTTCGGGGGAATCGGTCATCGCATCTGCGCTTCGATGTTGGCGAAGAGTTTTTCGTAGATCTGAATCAGTTCGTCCCGATCGGTGCTTCCCTTGACCCAGCGTTTGGCGGAAACGATCGTCACGGCGCGTTTCTCGTCATCGGTCAGATCGGAGACCACGATGGGTTCTCCATGGAGAATGGCGTTGGCATCAGAGCGCGCCTTCTGGGCCATGGCCACCAGCCCCATGGAGGCGGCCATGTTGTCCGAGCCTTTGACGATGGCATTGTTCAGGGTGGTGATTCCCGCGGCGGATTGGGCGGACTGCGCCAATTCCTGGCCGAATTCGTCGGCCGTGGCGCGGGCCGAAGAAACCGAATCGCTCAATTCGCGCATCTGGCCACAGACCGTGGCAAGCGCTGCGGTCATGGCTGCGATGGCCACGGCGATTTCCTCGGCGGAGCGCTGCGATTGGTCGGCCAGTTTGCGGACCTCGTCGGCGACCACCGCGAATCCCCGACCTGCCTCGCCCGCTCGCGCGGCTTCGATGGCGGCGTTCAGGGCAAGCAGATTGGTCTGCTTGGCGATGGCATCGATATGAGAAGTCAGGTTGCCGATGGCGTTTGCCTTGGCGGTCAGATCCCCCAGGGCCTGAACGCCCGATTGGCTGGAGCCATGAGCGCTGCCGAGCGCTGCGGCCATGCGCTCGGCGGCGCCTGCCATCGAGCGGGCCGAGTCGGCGAAGGCGCCTGCCGTCGATCCGGAACGGGCGGCATCCTCGCCCACCCGTTGGAGCGCGGCGCCGACATGACTGATGGCCTTCGAAAGACCGCTTTCCGAACGCAGGAAAATGCGCGAAAGCAGCGCGTCGCGGGCCACCGACTCGCGAGCGGATTCCAGGATGTCGAGAAGCGATTGCATGCGCGTCAGAACGTCGGCGTAGGCACCATGCAGCCCGGTGACCTGGAGACGCCGCCAAGCGCGGTCGTGGGACGAGGCTTCGAGGCCGCCGAGAATTTCCCGGAACGCGGTTTCCGTCTGATCGAGGGCGGAGTTGAGATTGACCCGGATCGATTCCAGGGTGGCGTCGTCGAAGCGCCGCGGAAGTCGCCCCACGAGTTTTCCCTGGCCGATTTCGTCGAGGAGCTTTTGCGTTTCGACAAGAGGCGAGGCGCCGCCGCCGCGAGGCCAGAGCAGGCCGGCAAGAGCGAGGGCCAGGCAGGCAAGCCCCGCCCAGGGCGACCAGAATGCCGCACCTGCGCCGGCGGCGACCAGCCCGGCGACCAGCCAGCGGGAGTCAAAGCGAGAAGACAAGCTGCTCATAGCTCACCCCCGATTGGCTGAGAAGATCGATGAGAACCGCGGTGCCGGCCGCAATGGCGTCGCGGGCTCCGGCGTTTCTTTCCGCTTCGAGCATGCGCCGGTAGACCGGTTCGATGGCCTCCAGGGCCGAACGTTTCGGACAGCGGCGAACGGAGGTATAGCCCAGGATCACGCCGTTGCTGTCGAAATCCGGCGCGATATGGGTAAAGACCCAGTAATGGCCACCGTCCTTCGACATGTTCTTGACGTAGGCGAAGAACTCGCCGCCCGCCTCGATGGTGTCCCAGGCCAGCTTGAAGGCCGAGCGTGGCATGTCCGGATGACGGATGATGTTGTGCTGGGAGCCGAGAAGCTCGGCCTCGCTATACCCCGAAAATTCGATGAATATCGGATTGCAGTAGGTGATGATGCCCTTGGGACTTGTTTTGGAAACGATGAAATCGTTTTCCCGCATCACCCGTTCTTTGCCGGTTGGCGTGATGTTGCGCTTCATGGCCTCTCCCCCGTTGGAGAATCACAGCATTGTAGCGCATACGCCAAAAGTATTACTCCCCAATAAAGGGGCGCCTTTTGGGGTTGCGCCGCCTTACAGGATCATGCCGGCGCCAACAGTGTTGTTGTTGCTCTCGTCGATGACGATGAAGGCGCCGGTGCCGCGGTTTTCCAGGTAGGGATCGACGAACAGGGGCTGCGCCAGCTTGAAGCTCACTTCGGCGATGTCGTTCATGGCCAGCTTGTCGGCGGGGACATTTTCCAGGGTATTCACATCCAGGCGGTGGTCGATGCCGGTCAGCTTGGCCTTGGAATCCCGGGTCGTGTGGCGGATGAGGTAGGTACGGGCGCGGTCCAGGGGCGATTCGGCCAGCCAGCAGACGGTGGCGCGGATCTCCTTCACCGCTGCGGGAGCTTCCGCGGTCTTGACGATCATGTCGCCGCGGGAAGTGTCGATCTCGTCAGAGAGGAGCAGGGTGACCGACTGCTCGGTGATGGCTTCGGGGATATCGACGCCGCCGATCTGGATGGCCTTGACCGTGGAGGCAAGCCCGTTGGGTAGCACGGTGACGGCGTCGCCCACCTTGATGCTGCCGGATTCCACGCGGCCCATGAAGCCACGGTAGTCGTGCAATTCGGGATTGGCGGAATCCTGCGGGCGGCAGACATACTGGACCGGGAAGCGGAATTTCTCGGCGTGCTCGGTGTGGGCGGCGGGAGCGGCTTCCAGGATGTCGAGCAGCACCGGGCCGTCGTACCAGGACATGGCCTCGCCACGATCGACGATCATGTCGCCGTTCAAGGCCGAGAGCGGGATGAAGCGGATGTCCTCGATGCCCACCTTCTTGGCGAATTCCTGATACTCGGCCTTGATCCGCTCGTAGACCTCCTGCGAGTAATCCACCAGGTCCATCTTGTTGATCGCCACCACCAGGTGCGGGATGCCCACCAGGGCGGCGATCTTGGAGTGGCGGCGGGTCTGGGTCAGCACGCCCTTGCGGGCGTCGATGAGGATGATGGCCAGGTTGGCCGTGGAGGCCGCGGTCACCATGTTGCGGGTGTATTGCTCGTGGCCCGGGGCGTCGGCGATGATGAACTTGCGGGTGCCGGTGGAGAAGTAGCGGTAGGCGACGTCGATGGTGATGCCCTGTTCCCGCTCGGCCTGTAGGCCATCGGTAAGGAGCGAGAGGTCGACGGCGCCCATGCCGCGTTTCTGCGAGGTGCGCTCGATGGCCGAGAGCGTGTCGGCGAGGATGGTCTTGGTGTCGTAGAGGAGCCGCCCGATCAGGGTGCTCTTGCCGTCGTCGACGCTGCCGCAGGTCAGGAAGCGCAGCAGGCCGTGGTCTTCGATTTTTTCAGAGGCGGACATGGAGGTTTTCGTCAAAAGTTAATCCCAGATGGCCCGGGGAAAATGTTGATGGATTTTTTCATCGGCGGTGACCAGCCAGCCACCGGCGGCGAGAGCCTGGCCGACGATCAGGCGGTCGAAGGGATCGCGCGTCCAGGTTTGCGTGCCGGCGGTTCTGGCCACGGCGGGAAAAGGCGTCTGGTCGATGTGCAGGGGCAGGCCGCTCAGGGTGTTCAGGATGCCGTCGCTACCCAGCTTGATGCGGCCGATTTCCTGCAGGAGCTGCAATTCCAGCTCGACCATCGGCGAAATGGCCAGCCAGCCGCCTTCGATCGCTTCCCGTGCCGGCGCAGGAAAGCTGCGCCGCTTTTCGGAACACAGCCAGACCGCGATGTGGGTGTCGATAAAGGTCAGCCGAGGTTCCGGGTTTCGTTCCATTCGCTGACATTCAGGGTGGCCAGATCGTCGGGATTGCCGACGATGATGTCGAGGACCGGCAGGCGGTCGATGCGGCTTTCCTTGCGCTCGGGCACCAGCCACAGGCGTTGGCCGTTGCGTTCGAGCGGCACGGGTTCGCCGCTTTGCAGCGCGGCATCGGCAATCTGGAACAAATTGGCGCGCAGGGCGGAAAGACCATAGGGCATGGCAGGCTCGCGTTGTACATTCGATGTGTCTTTAATGTACAACGCTTTGGTCTCCTCCGCAAGCAAAGGGGACGCAGGCGGCGCCTTCTTGTAGGCCATCAGAAATAGCCTTCCTTCTTGCGCTGCTCCATCGACGCTTCGCTGGTCTGGTCGTCCAGACGGGTGGCGCCCCGCTCGGTGATGGTGGTGGTGGCGGTTTCCAGCACGATCTTCTCGACCGTGTCGGCGTCCGACTCCACCGGGGCGGTGCAGGAAATGTCGCCAACGGTGCGAAAGCGCACCTGGAGACTCACGATTTCCTCGCCGGCCTTGGGCAGGTTGGTGAGTTCGCCGCTCATCAGGGGCACGTTCACCGGCACGATGGCGCCCTGGCGCAGCACCACCGGGCGGCTGTGGGCGAAGTAGATGGAGGGCAGCTCCAGGCCCTCGCGCTCGATGTATTGCCAGACGTCCATTTCCGTCCAGTTGGAGATGGGGAAGGCGCGGATGTTCTCGCCCTTGTGGCTACGGGCGTTGTAGAGATTCCACAGTTCCGGGCGCTGGTTTTTCGGATCCCATTGGCCGAACTCGTCACGGAAGCTCATGATGCGCTCCTTGGCGCGGGCCTTTTCCTCGTCGCGCCGCGCGCCGCCGATGCAACAGTCGAAGCCGAATTCCTCGATGGCTTCGAGCAGCGTCACCGACTGGTGCTTGTTGCGCGATTCGCCTTCATGCTTCAGGACCACCGTGCCGCGCTGCATGGAATCCTCGACCGAACGCACGATCAGCCGCTCGCCCAATTCGGCGGCCCGCTTGTCACGGAACTGCACGACTTCCTGGTAATTGTGGCCGGTGTCGATATGCATCAGCGGGAAGGGGAACTTGCCGGGGCGGAAGGCCTTTTCGGCGATGCGCAGCATGCAGATCGAGTCCTTGCCGCCGGAAAAGAGGAGCACCGGGTTGGAACACTGGCCGGCTACTTCGCGCATGATGTGGATGGCTTCGGCCTCCAGCCAGTCGAGATGGCTGAGCGTGGCGCCTTGAGTCGTTGGGGTCATTGCGGGGAAATCCAGGGGGATGTTGAATGCCCCGCTATTGTAGCAAGGGCCTAATGCTCGATTAAGAACGAGTGCTCATCTTGTTATTTCGGAAAAGAATAAACGCGGGTTCTGCCCAGGCTCTGACCCGCCGCGATTCAGGCGATCGCGACGATAATTCGTCGTGACGCGGCGGGATGGAATGTCGGCGGGCCGGGCCGGGCGCCACCCCGGAATGCGGGGCAGACACGGAAACCCTGGCGGTCGGCCCGGGGAACTTCAAGGGGAATCGAAGGCGATGAGAATTGCGGTCATGGGGGCGGGCGCCGTCGGGTGCTACTACGGCGGCATGCTCGCCCGGGCGGGGCACGCGGTGGTCCTCATCGGCCGGCCTCAACATGTGGAGGCGATGCGCCGCGACGGCCTGTTCATGGATACCCAGTCCTTCCAGGCCCACGTGCCGGTCGAGGCGGCCGTGGACGGCAGCGGCGCCCGGGGAGCCCAGCTCGTGTTGTGCTGCGTCAAAGCCACCGATAGCGAAGGGGCGGCGGCGGAACTGGCCCCCCACCTGGCCCCCGACGCCCTGGTTCTCAGCCTGCAGAACGGCGTCGACAACGCCGAGCGGCTGCAGCGGTCGCTGGGACGCGAGGTGATTCCCACCGTGGTCTACGTCGCCACCGAAATGGCCGGGCCGGGATGGGTCAAGCACCACGGGCGGGGCGAGCTGGTCATCGGCCCTTCTGCGGCCGGCGATCAACTGGTCAGGCTGTTCTCAGAAGCCGGCGTGCCGGTGCAACTATCCGCCAACGTGGCCGGCGCCCTGTGGGCCAAGCTGATCATCAACTGCGTCTACAACGCCTTGTCGGCGATCACCCAGCTGCCTTACGGCCGGCTCGTCCAGGGCCAGGGGGTGGAGGAGGTGATGCGCGACGTGGTGCGGGAGTGCCTGGCCGTCGCCCGGGGCGAAGGCGTGAGCGTGCCGGGCGACATCTGGGAGGCGGTGGCGCGCATCGCCCAGACCATGCCCTCGCAGGTCTCGTCCACCGCCCAGGACCTGGCCCGCGGCAAGCCCAGCGAAATCGACCATCTCAATGGTTACGTCTGCGCCCGGGGTGAGGCGCTGGGGATTCCGACCCCGGTCAATCGGGTGCTGCACGCGGTGGTGAAGGTGCTGGAAGGTTGTTAGGGGGGGTGGGGTCCGGAGCTGGCGGTTGAAGAGGGGCCATCGGCCAGGAGCGGTCAGTTGCGTTTTGGGCTAGATTTGCAGGCCGCGCCGGCTTCGCCGATCATGGCAGCCGACTGATTCGAGGCTGCCATGGACAAGCCCAACGCTCCTTCCTGCGAAAAGAACCGGGCACCGATTCTTGACGTACTGCGTCAGCACTTCGCCGATCGCCACCATGTGCTGGAAATCGGCAGCGGCACCGGCCAGCACGCCATCTTCTTTGCCGAGCACTTGCCTCACCTGAACTGGCAAACGTCGGATCGCGCAGGCAATCTGCCCGGCATCACGGCTTGGCTGGACGAAGCCGCCCTGCCCAACACCCCACCACCCCTGCCGCTCGATGTGCAGGAAACCTGGCCAGCCCTGCGCTTCGACGCGATTTTCTCGGCCAACACCCTGCACATCATGCCCTGGGCCGCCGTCGAGTCCCTGTTCGCCGGCCTGACCGCCATCATGGCTCGCGACGCCAAACTGGCGATCTACGGCCCCTTTAACTACGGCGGCGAATTCACCAGCGACAGCAATGCCAGGTTCGATCGCTGGCTCAAGGAAAAAGCACCACACCAAGGAATACGGGATTTCGAAAAGGTGCATGCCCTCGCGCAGTTAGCCGGGATGGAACTGCTTGAGGATCGGGCCATGCCGTCAAACAACCGCTGTCTGGTATGGCAGGCAGTGAGTCGTGTTGAGCTTGGGTGAGTGGCGGCGGTCGGCCAGGAGCGGACCCATGGATACCCTGCTCTGAAGCGGACATTGACCAGGTGCAGTTTTCTGGCATATTGATGTTGTTATACTGACAGCCAAAATTCCAAGTGACTGAAAGCCATGGGTTTAGGGCAGCAAATCCGGTGTCAACAATATCAATTCATACCCGGGTGCCAGCACCCGGGTAAACACTGTTCGGCCTCTATTCGCCCATGATTACCTCCTGGCAAGTTGCTACAGCAGCAGAGGCATTCGCAGCAGCGCAATTTGCGCGGTGCGGATGGGATGTGTCGGTCCAGTACGGCGCCAATCAACCCGAGTACGACCTTGTTGCCGTAAATGGCGAACGAATACTGAAAGTTTCAGTCAAGGGAAGCCAAGACGGCGGGTGGGGGCTGACGCAGTCGTATCTCGCCAACGCCGACTACCACGGTGCAGTCGATAAATGGTTGAACAAACATTCCAAGAAGACAGTGTTCTGCCTCGTTCAATTCCGCGGCGTCGCCGTTAATGCACTGCCGCGCATGTACCTTGCTGCTCCAACTGAAATTGCGCTGTGGTTGAAAGCTGCGGCTGCGGGGCGAGGTGACACCATTCTGTACGAAGAGCATATTTGGACAAACCGCGCCAAGGCCGCTGGTACTACCGACCGAATACCCGAAGCATGGAAATTCACTGAGGAACGGCTCACTGAAATTGCCGCTTAGGCCGAACAATCCGGTCCGGTGACCTTTGGCTTTGGGCAGATCAGGGAAGGGAACACCATGGCTCTAATAAAATGCAAAGAATGCGGAAATGAAGTCAGCTCAAAAGCCGAGACTTGTCCGAAATGCGGTGCCAGCATTTCAGCTAAGCCCATGGGTTGTGGCTCTCTCATTGGTGTCGTATTTCTTGGAATCATTATTCTTGCCAGCCTTTCAAGCATATTTTCGTCTAGTGCGCCCCCTCCAGGCACACCAGAGCAAGCTGCCGCAAAGAAAAAGGAAGACGAGGCGGTTCAGCGCGCCACTGTTGGCGCTGTCGCACTTAAGAAAGCTATGCGTGACCCAGAAAGTTTTAAGCTTGAATCTGCGCTAGTTATCAATGGCACGGATGCAGTCTGCTATGACTACAGAGCAAAAAATGGTTTCGGTGGTATGAATGTTGGGCACGCCGTTCTATCCGCAGACGGTAAGCGCTTCAAGACTAGCGAAATGGATGGCTTCGCAAAATTATGGAATAAAGAGTGCGCAGGTAAGAGTGGCACCGAAGTTGCCGCTGCAATTCGGTGGTTTGCGCTTTGAGCATACAACTGCCCAACTCTACGCTCCAAGGGACGCGCCGCAAGCGGCGCGCCCCTGAGCTAGCACGTTGAACGTCCGCCTTCCAAACGCCTGACCGTCGCCTTTGGGTCGCAAGCGGGCACCGGCGAAGGAATTTCGACACCACGTTCGCGCGTTTGCGCTCACGCCACTGGTTTTCGACGACCTCGTCACCGCTGCGCCGCTGTTTATGCGTGCGCGTGGCGTTCCGGCTCGACCGATAGCCGCAGCCCGACCGCTTTCAACACGGCCAGCAGCGTCTTGAGCGTCGGGTTGCCCTTGGGCGACAGCGTGCGGTACAGGGTTTCTCGGCTGATGCCGGCCTCGGCAGCGACTGCGCCCAGCCCGCCATAGGCTTCCGCTACCGTGCGCAGGGCCAGCAAACCGGCCGCGCGATCATCCGGGTTGTCGAGGGATTCCATTGCCGCTTTCAGATATTCGACCGCCAGTTCGCGGTCGGCGCGCAGTTCGGCGACTTCCGCCTCGTGGTGCGGCGCCACGCCTTTGAGTTTGCTCATGATTGCCTCCGTTTCCATTCCGACCACAACTCCTTGGCCCGTTTGATGTCGGCCGCCTGGCCGCCCTTGTCGCCGCCACACAGCAGCAGCACGATGGCCTTGCCATGTCGGCCGCAATACACGCGGTAGCCCGCACCGACATGCACCCTCAGCTCGATGACGCCTTCGCCTACCGGCTCGCTATCGCCGAAGTTGCCGGCCTGCACTTGGCGCAACCGCACGCGGATGCGCGCTTGGGCAACCTTGTCGCGAACGGCGCCGAGCCATTCCGTAAAGGGTTCGCGGCCGTCCTCGCGCCGATACCGAAGCAGTTCTATCATGAACGGGATTGTAGCTTAAAAGCTACTGACGACCCATGCAGAAAATTCAAATGCCGGTCGCTACCCCTGCCGCCCCGCCGCTTCCTCCCGCGACCGTTTCGCCTCCTCCAGCAAATAGCGCTGGTAGTCCTCCAGGTCGCCGTCGAAGGGGCCGATGCCGCCGCGGGAGACCAGCCAGAATTCGTCGCACACCGCCCGCAGCAGGGCGCGGTCGTGGCTGACCAGCATGACCGTGCCTTCGAATTCGTTGAGCGCCACGCCGAGGGCTTCGCGGGTGGCGAGGTCGAGGTGGTTGGTGGGTTCGTCGAGAAGCAGCAGGTTGGGGCGCTGCCAGACGAGCATGCACAGCACCAGGCGGGCCTTTTCGCCGCCGCTCATGGTGCCCACCGCCTGCTTGACCATGTCGCCGCTGAAATTGAAGGTGCCGAGGAAGGTGCGCAGGTCCTGCTCGCGGCCGGCCACCTTGCCGCTGCGGCCGGCGGCGATGGTCTCCTTGGCCAGGCGGATCATGTGCTCCAGGGGCGTGTCCTGGGGCCGCAGGACGTCGAGTTCCTGCTGGGCGAAGTAGCCGATGTTGAGGCCCTTGCCTTCGGTGACCTCGCCGCTGATGGGCGCCAGGGCCCGGGCGATGGTCTTGACCAGGGTCGATTTGCCCTGGCCGTTGGCGCCCAGGATGCCGATGCGCTGGCCGGCCATCACCGAACGGTTGATGCCGCGCACGATGACCGTCGGCGGCGAATTTGCCAAACCAGCGGCGGTGGATTCCTCCGGCGGCGGATAGCCGATGACGGTATCGACCATCGACAGCATGGGGTTGGGCAGGTTGAGGGGTTCCTGGAATTCGAAGCTGAATTCGGCGTCGGCCAGCACCGGGGCGATCTTCTCCATGCGCTCCAGGGCCTTGACCCGGCTCTGGGCCTGCTTGGCCTTGCTGGCCTTGGCCTTGAAGCGGTTGATGAAGGATTGCAAATGGGCGATCTTGTCGGCCTGTTTGGCCAGGGTCGCCTGCTGCAGCGCCATCTGCTCGGCCCGCATGTCCTCGAACTTGCTGTAGTTGCCGCCGTAGCGGACCAGCCTGGCGTTGTCGATGTGCAGGGTGACCTGGGTGATGGCGTCGAGGAATTCCCGATCGTGGCTGATGACGATGAGGGTGCCGGCATAACGCTTGAGCCAGGCCTCCAGCCAGACCAGGGCGTCGAGGTCGAGGTGGTTGGTGGGTTCGTCGAGGAGCAGGAGGTCCGAGGGGCACATCAGGGCCCGGGCCAGTTGCAGCCGCATGCGCCAGCCGCCGGAGAAGCTGTCCACCGGCTGGTAGAGCTGATCCACCCGAAAGCCGAGGCCGAGGATGAGGGCCTGGGCGCGGGCCTCGGCGTCGTGGGCACCGGCGTCGTGCAGCGCGATGTAGGCCTCGGCCATGCGCATGCCGTCCTCGCTGGCTTCGGCGGCATCGACCTCCTTCTGGGCCGCCATCAGGGCGGTGTCGCCTTCGACCACGAAGTCGGTGGCGCTCTGCTCGGTCTCCGGCATGTCCTGGGCCACCTGGGCGCGGCGCCAGTGGGCGGGGATGGAGTAATCGCCGCCGTCTTCGTGCAGGCTGCCGTTGAAGAGGGCGAAGAGGGTCGATTTGCCGGCGCCGTTGCGGCCCACCAGGCCGACCTTCTCGCCGGGGTTGAGGGTGACGCAGGCCTTGTCGAGGAGGACCTTGGCGCCGCGGCGCAGGGTGACGTTCTTGAGGGTGATCATGGGGTGGGCTTGCGGGCCGGTGGCGCGGGATGGCGAAGCGCTCGCCCGGCATCGACGGAGTTTCTCGAAAGCCCCCGCGTGGCGGGGGGCAGGGTCAATCCTTGCGCCGGCGGGCCGGCAGGGGCTTGCGCTGGCGCTGGCCGGGGCGCTTCTGCTCGCCTTCCGGCTTGGGCTTGGGTACCAGCAGGTTCTTGCCGCTGCTCTGGGCGGCGGCCCGGTGGGCCTCGATGGCGGCGGCCAGCTGCTCCGCCGTGAGCCGGACGGGGGTGTGTTCCCCCTTGGAGTGGTGGGCGGCGAGCTTCTCCCGGATGGCGAAGAGGCGTTCCGCCGCATCGGCCTTGCGGGGCTGGTCGGCAACCATCTGCTGGGCTGCCGGGGTGAGCGCCAGGCCGCTTTCCGCCTCGCTCAGCAGGCCGTGGCGGGAGAGTCGTTCGATGGCGTCCAGCAGTTTTGCTTCGGCCGGAACGGCGGCCTGGATCAGCTCGGCGGCGGCGACGATCTCGGCCAGCTCGGCGGGCCGCCGCTTGGAGGCGACGGCGGTAGCCAACAGTAGGAGGGCGTCAATGTCGTGAACGGGGTGCATCGCGGGGGCTTTGGATAGCGTTGGATAGGCGCGCCGGGGACGCAGCGGACCTCGCGCAAGGCCGGGAGTGTACTGGTTTGCAGCCGGCGGTGGCGGCAAACTTTGTGATGCGGGGCGGGAAAAGGGTTTCCGGCCGGGTTTCCGGCCGCTCGTTGGCGCCGGCCGGGGCATGCCGAGCGTGGCTGGCGCGAATCTGTCCTGGCTTGAGCCCCGGAGGTCAAGCCTTGACGTGCAGCCCGCACTCCTTGGATTCCGGTGCTTCCCACCACCACCTTCCCGAGCGGATGTCCTCGCCAGGGGTGACGGCCCGGGTGCAGGGGGCGCAGCCGATGCTGGGGTAGAACTTGTCGTGCAGCGCGTTGTAGGGCACGTCGTTCTGCTTGATGTAGGCCCAGACTTCTTTTTCCGTCCAGTCGGCCAGCGGGTTGAATTTCTCCAGGCCGTTGCCCTCGTCGTATTCCTGCACCGGCAGGCCGACGCGAGTGGCGGCTTGCTGGGCGCGCAGGCCGGTGATCCAGGCCTTCTTGCCGGCGAGCGCCCGGCGCAGGGGTTCCACCTTGCGCACGAAACAGCAGGCCTTGCGCAGGTCGACGGAGTCATAGAAGGCGTTGATGCCGTGGCTGCGCACGAAATGCTCGGTGCCCTCGCTCTGCGGGAAATACACCTTGAGCTTCAGGCCGTAGCGGGCCTGCACGGCGGCCATGAGATCGTAGGTTTCCAGCGGCAGACGTCCGGTATCGAGGCTGAAGATATCGATGGGCAGGCCGGATTTGACGATGAGGTCGGTGAGCACCATGTCCTCGGCGCCCAGGCTGTTGGCGAAGACGGCGGGAGACCAGTCGGCGGCGATGCGGGCCAGGGTGGCCTGGACGGCGGCGGTCTTGGTCGCGACGCTGGCGTCCAGTTCAGGAGTGATGTTGAGGAGACTTGGGGTCATGGTGTTCAGGCCGTGCGGCGGCGGAAGGCCGGAACCGGCTGGTCGGTTGAACCCTGATAGCGTTCGCTGAAGGTGTTGAAGCCGGCGGCCAGAGCGTGGTCGAAGCTCTTCTCCTCGCACAGGGCGAAGGCGTCGAAACCGACGCGGGCCATGTAGTAAAGCTGGTCGTGGAGCACTTCGCCGACGGCGCGCACTTCGCCCGGGTAGGCATAGCGCTGGCGGAGCAAGGCGGCGGTGGAATAGCCGCGACCATTGACGAACTTGGGGAAATTGACGGCGATCACGGCGAAATGGCCGAGGTCGGCGGCAACGTCTTCCACCTTCTCGTCGTCCTGCAGGAAGAGGCCGACCGGGGTGCCGCGGGCCAGGATCTCGTCCTTCCTGGCTTGCCACACGGGCAGGGGAAAAAGCACCGGGCCGGCGGGCAGGGCGACAGCTTCGGCGTTTTCGCCTTCGGCCAGGGCGAGGGTGGTCCAGCCGTCGTCGATGACGGTGCCGTTCTTGATCAGGCGGGCCATTTACGCCACCTTCCTTTCGCTTGCCTTGGCCTTGCCGTGGGCACGGCCCTCATAGACGCGGTTCTTGAAGGGATCGACGCCGATGCGGTCGAAGGTGTCGAGGAAGCACTCGTCGGCGTGGCGGTTTTCCACGTAGACCTGGATGATCTTCGAGACCACGTCGGGCATCTCCTCCGCGGAGAAAGAGGGGCCGATGACCTTGCCCAGTTTGGCGTCGTTGCCCTGGCGGCCACCCAGGGTCACCTGGTAGAACTCGGCCTCGTTCTTGTCCACGCCGAGGATGCCGATGTGGCCCACGTGGTGGTGGCCGCAGGCGTTCATGCAGCCGGAGATGTTGAGCGCGATTTCGCCCAGATCGAAGACGTAGTCCAGGTCATCGAAGCGGGCCTGGATGGCGCGGGCGATGGGGGTGGACTTGGCGTTGGCCAGGTCGCAGAGGTCGCCGCCGGGGCAGCAGATGATGTCGGTGAGGAGCCCGATGTTGGGCGTCACCAGACCTTGCTCGCGGGCGGCCAGCCAGACGGCGTGGAGGTCGGCCTTCCTCACGTCGCCCAGCACCACGTTCTGTTCGTGGGAGACGCGGGCTTCGCCGAAGCTGTAGCGGTCGGCGAGGTCGGCGATGGCGTCCAACTGCTCGGCGGTGATGTCGCCGGGGTTCTGACCATGCTTCTTCAAGGACAGGGTGACGGCGGCGTAGCCGGAAACCTTGTGGGGATGGACGCAGCGCTCCAGCCAGCGGGCGAAGGCCGTGTTGTCGTGCCGGTGCTGCTCCAGGCCGAGGTCGTGGTCCGGCAGGGCTTCGTAGGGCGGCGCGCTGAAATGCGCGGCGATGCGATCGAATTCGGCCTGGGTGAGGGTGTCCGGTCCGTCCTTCCTGAACGACCATTCCTCATCCACCTGACGGCGGAATTCCTCGATGCCCAGCGCCTGCACCAGAATCTTGATGCGCGCCTTGAAGGGGTTGTCTCGCCGGCCGAAGCGGTTATAGACCCGCAGGATGCACTCCAGATAGCTGAGGATGTGCTGCCAGGGCAGAAATTCGCGCACCACCTCGCCGCGGATGGGGGTGCGGCCCAGGCCGCCACCGGCCAGAACGCGGAAGCCGATTTCGCCATCCTGCTGCAGAAGGTGCAGGCCGATGTCATGGAACCAGGTGACGGCGCGGTCCTCCAGGCTGCCGGAAATGGCGATCTTGAACTTGCGCGGCAGGTAGGCGAATTCCGGGTGGAAAGTGCTCCACTGGCGGATGATTTCGGCGTAGGGGCGCGGATCGATGATCTCGTCGGCGGCCACCCCGGCGAACTGATCCGTCGTGATGTTTCGGATGTCGTTGCCGGAAGTCTGGATGGCATGCATGTCGACGTCGGCCAGGTGGGCGAGGATATCCGGGCAATCCTCGATCTTCGGCCAGTTGAACTGCATGTTGTGACGGGTGGTGAAGTGGCCGTAGCCCTTGTCGTAGGTGCGGGCGATGAAGGCCAGCTTGCGCAACTGAGCGCTGGACAGCATGCCGTAGGGCACGGCGATGCGGAACATGGGCGCATGGCGCTGCACGTAGAGGCCGTTTTGCAGGCGCAGGGGACGGAATTCGTCGTTGGTCAGCTCGCCGGATTGCCAGCGGCGCACCTGGTCGCGGAACTGGGCGACGCGCTCCTGCAGGAACCGGCGGTCGATATCATCGTATTGGTACATGGAAACTCCGTTGGGGAACGGTCAGAGCGTGTGAAGAAATCGTCGCGAGCGGCCCGAGTGCGAGGCGGACGGAGCGCAGCGACGAGACATATCAAATGGATAGGCGAGGAGCGAGCACCGCCCAACGAAGCAATCGGAACGCGCAGCAGATTTATTCATACGCGTCAGGCAAAGACGAGCTTGCCGCCGATCAGTATCAGCATCGAGGCCAGCAGTTTACGCAAAATATGCTCGGGCACCTTGGCGGAAACGTGGGTGCCGACCCAGATGCCGGGCAACGAGCCGAGCAGGAGGCTGCCCAGCAGGGTCCAGTCCACGCCGCCCAGCATCCAGTGGCCAAGACCGGCCACCAGGGTGAGAGGCACGGCATGGGCGACGTCCGAACCGACGATGCGCACCGGCGAGAGTCTGGGGTAGAGGAAGAACAAGGCGGCGACCCCGAGGGCGCCGGCGCCGACCGACGAAATGGTCACCAGCACGCCGAGGATGACCCCCACCAGGACGGTGACTCCCGGCAGGCAGCACTGGCGGAATCTGGATTCTTCGTGGCTGGCGGCGTACTCCCGCAGGCGCTTGCCGAAAAGAATGGCGCAGGCGGTGAGCAGCAGCGCGAAGCCCAGGCCGCTGGAGACCACGTGGCCGATAGTCTTGCTGCCATCGGGGAGTTGGGACAGCACCAGAATGGTGAGGGCGGCGGCCGGGATGCTGCCCAAGGCGAGGCGCCCGGTGATCTTCCATTCCACATGCCCCTTGCGCCCATGGGCCACGGTGCCGCCGGCCTTGGTGATGGCCGCGTAGAGCAGGTCGGTGCCCACCGCGGTGGCGGGATGGACGCCGAACACCAGCACCAGGAGCGGCGTCATGAGCGAGCCGCCCCCCACGCCGGTGAGCCCGACGATGACGCCGACCGCAAATCCAGAAAGGGTGTAGAGAAAATCCATGGTGCGCCGCAATACGAAACGTTCCGCATGCTAGCAGCGCGTCGTTTGAAAGAAAAAGAATATTGCGTTAGATTGAAATAGCTATTAGTTATTAGGATTTAGGATTCAGGATTTAGGATCGAGTGATCGGGGGCCGCACGATGGCCCCGGGCTTCCCTAAATCCTAAATCCTTGATCCTCGATCCTCGATCCTCTCCTGCCATGAAACTCCAGCAACTGCGCTACATCGTCGAAATCGAACGCCGGGGCCTCAACGTCTCGGAAGCCGCCGAGGCGCTGTTTACCTCGCAGCCGGGTATTTCAAAACAGGTGCGCTTGCTGGAAGACGAACTCGGCGTGGTCATTTTTGCGCGCAGCGGCAAGCGTTTTACCGGTGTCACCGAGCCCGGACGGACTATCCTCGACATCGCTTCGCGCATGCTCGAGGAGGCAGAAAACCTTCGCCGCGTAGGGGAGGAATTCGCCGGCGGCGGCAGCGGCCGACTGGTACTCGCCGCCACTCACACCCAGGCCCGCTACGCCCTGCCCGTGGTGGTGCGCGACTTCGTTGCACAGCACCCCGCCGTGAAGCTGGAAATGCACCAGGGCAGCCCCACCCAGATCGCCGAATGGGTCGTCTCCGGCGAAGCTGACCTCGGCATCGCCACCGAAGCCCTGGACCAGTACCAGCAACTCGTCAGCCTGCCAGTGCGGCAGTGGAGCCATTGCGTCATCGTTCCCGAGGGGCACGCCCTGGCCAGCCAGCCGCTATCGCTGCAAGCCCTGGCGCGATGGCCCCTCATCACCTACGACACTGCCTTCACCGGGCGTTCGCGCATCAACCGGGCCTTCGAGCGCGTCGGGCTGACCCCCAACATCGCCCTTACCGCCCTGGACGCCGACGTGATCAAGACCTACGTGAGCCTGGGCCTCGGTCTGGGCATCGTCTCCGCCCTGGCCTACGACCCCCAGCGGGATGTGGGCCTGGTGGCGCTGGACGCCAGCCACCTCTTCGAATCCAACACCACCCGCCTGGCCCTGCGCCGCGGCACCTACCTGCGGGGCTACGACTACGACTTCATCGGCCTGTTCGCGCCCCATTTGACGAAGAAGGTCGTCGAGATGGCCATGCAGGGCGGGGGGGCGGAATACCAGCTGTAACGCGCGGTGATGCGGGGCGTGCCGAACAGAGCGGAATCTGCGTGACTGACGACGGGGCCTGGCCGCGGCATCGTGGCGTCGCCGGACATGCCGGCAGGACTACAGGTCATTGGGCGTGATGCCCCTGTGCTTTGCGAGACGAGCGAGCATTCTGGGGCCGATTTCGTCACCATCGTGAAACGCGAAGACCACATCGGACCACCCTTCGCGGGACAAGGTACGGTGAGAGCCGGATTGCTGCTTGAGTTGCCACCCGATGCCAAATAATGCCGCAAGTAAACGTTTGGCCTTGATGGGCGGCCACTGGCTCATGCAGCGAGAAGGAAAGAAATATTGATCTCGATGGGACGCGATTCTTGCTGCTCAAGGCGTTCCGCCATGGTGCGGAGGGCCAGCACCTCGGCTTTTGCCATGGCTTCATCGGCCGACTGGCCGTAGCACAGGACGCCGGGGAGCTGCGGAACCTCAGCCAGCCAGCGGCCATCAACTTCTTCCTCGCACTCGATGGTGAAATTCACGATTGGTCTCCGAGAGTGAACGGTGGAAATGTAACGTGCCATGGCAGATGGTGCCGAACGTGCAGGTAGACCGGCGCCATATTGCTGACGAAGATCGGTTTGTGCGAAATCCGTGGTCCCCAATGCCGTTCTCGCATCAACAGCCAAGGCCCATCTCGGCGCGAGAGTTGTCAGGCCCCTGATCGGCGCAAGCCCCGGATCGATTCGCAGGCGGATTTGAAGAGTGCGAAGACATCCACCCGTTCGCCCGCTTCGACGCGCTTTGAGATGCTTGTTTGCGGAAAAACGGCGATGGATGTGCCGGGCAGGGTCAGCGCCGGGTCGCGTCCGTACTCGTCTTCGACCATGTGCCATTCGAGACCCAGCTCCTGGGAAAGCGCGTCGCCAAACGTAATGCCAAGGCACTGGAGTTTGAGCGTTTCGGTGGGCTCGACCCAATTGTTCGCAAGAATGGCATCGATCAGGGCCAGCTTGCCCTTGAGCGTGCTGTATTTGTCCTGAGCATCGGGCGCGTAGTGTTCGCGAACCCACTTTCGCTTCGCTTCAAGATCCAGCAAGTCGTTCTGGGAGAGGGGGTGGAATGTCTGAGCCATGAGTCATTACCTGATGAATGTAGCGCGGGGGATCGACCCGCGCAGTGGACTGGCGCCTGCCGGGCGCGACGCTGCGCTAACCGACAATCTTGCCTCCCGCGGCCCGTACCCGACCCAGGATGAAATCCTGCGCTTCCGCGGGCACCCTGGCGAGCGGCACCGTCACAAACTGCGCCTTCGAGAAGAGCAGCAGCCAGAATGACGGAAAGCGCCAAACCTCGCGCACCGACGACCATGGCAGTGAACTGCTGCCCAGCCCGGAAGACAGGGAGAACGACGCCTCGGCAAGCTCAAGGGTGGCAATTGGCGATCCCATGCCGCGGAGTTTTGCCAGGGCGTTGCGTAGGTGAACGACATAAATCAGCAGCGCGAAGAGCGCACCGAAAAAAAGGAACGCGCCGAGCGCGCCCACCAACCAGGAACGATCACCCTGCCAGAGCAGGAATGCGAACGAACTCGCCAGCAGGCCCAGGGCAAGGAGGAAGGCCGTCCCGACAGTACGACGCCAGAAGGCGGATACTGCCGCCCGGACGAGAGATTCCGTGTATTCGAGTGTCGCGACGATAGACATTTGAGTTGGAACGAACGATCACCCTTGACTGGGGGCGAGCCTGTCAGGCCGGCAGGAAGCGGGAGACTTTTGCCTGAAGGAGCCGGACAAGCGCGGGATCCATGAATTGGTACTCATCGGGAATGTCCAGGCAAACTACCCGCGTATTGATCAGATAGCGCTTGAATTTCGATGAAAGCTTGGTTCGATGTGCTTTTTCCATAACGAAGATCAACTCGGCCCACGCGACGAGTTCGGGTGTCACCGGATTCTCTGCATCATTGTTCAAGCCGGCGGACGCGCAGACGACGCCGGGGTGGTTCGAAAATATCTGCTCCGCCGTGGGGCTGCGCAGACGGTTTTTTCCGCAGACGAAAAGTACGTGTTTCATGGAACCGCCCCCGCGCAAGGCTCAGAAATAATTGCCGGCGCAGCCTGGCTTGCCGGAAAGGCCGCATGAAGGCATGGACCGCGCAATCTCATGACTCCGGCTACCCGCTAGACGGCGTAGTGCGCAAAAGCTCGGACGACCCGGTCGTCCGGGCCGAAGTGAAACACCTCCGCAGCTAGCCGACCCTGGGCACCTTGGTAGTAAAGCGCGAGGGAATTGACGCCGGCAAGCGTTGAAACCAACTTGAATTGAAGCTCCGGGATGAGCCCCAGGGCCTTTTTCCAATACGTACCAACGGCGGCCTTTCCGCGCAGAGTACCCGAGGGCTCGCCCGCCACTTGAACAATCATCGGCGACGACATTTCGAAATCGTCGGCGTAGTGAGCAAGAATTCGGTCTAGGTCGTGAGCGTTCCAGGAAGCGATCCACTCCGCCGCAAAATGTTCAGCAAAGGCTTTGTCCATCGATGACGCCTCTCAGGGATAGCGAATTGTCCGATTGCGTTGGCGAAAAGGGCTTTGGCGTCACTTCCAGAAGCGCCACCACGACTTGGAATCGCCAGATGGCCGACCTTTTCGGAGAATTTCGAAAGCTTCGTCCTCGAAGCCAGGAATCTCCTCATCGTGTTTGAAGCCGATGATCTCCCTGGCCGCGACGAGGGGAATTTCGAAGTAATGGTCGACGCCAGCCTCGTCGCCACCCTCTGCCGCCTGGGCGTCTTTGAACTTGGCAGACATGGCTTCGAATCCGGTTGGCAGGGCGCCGGAAGTCTTCAAGTGAACGGGGCTGTTTTCGCCGACATGCTCCGCGCGCCATACCTGCTCGCCGGCCGCCCAATATTCGGCGGAGCTGAACATCGCATGCTCCTCAATGGCGCAGGCAACGACGGGAAAGTGTGCTGATAGTGGCGCCAGAATTTTCGCTTGAAGAAATTCGCCGTCGCACCCGAGGGCAACGACGAGAAACCAGTCTGTAGGGAGCCGACAGCCACAAAGCGGTTCCTGCGCGAATTCGCAGGATCGACCCGTGCGGAAGTAGCCGAGCTGCTCGAGTGCCTCGTCCGCATGGGCGATTGGAACAGCAAGCAAGGACAGGGAGGAGCCCATGTCATGACGCCGAATGTGGAAGTGACCGGCTGGCACGGCTTTTCGCGGAGGTCCGCTCGACTGCAGGCTTGGTCCACTGGCCGAAGCTACCAAGGCCACTATCGCGGCTCGAAGCACGGCGCGCGACCCGCCATGGTTTTCCCGCGCCCTCAGGCGCGGCACAACGACAAACTGTCTTTCGGTTCGGACTCAACGGTAAGAAGTAAGAGAGCATGGCGTTACGAAAGCGCGACGGTGATTGCCACAAAGATCGTCGCCACCGGGAACAAGGCCACCAATTGTTCGTTGTGCTTCTCAGGTAGGCGCGGTGGGTAATGCCCGAGTGTGATGATTTTCAGCATGATCCAACCGATGCCGTACAGAACCGTGAAGAGGAATTTCGCAACGAACTGAACGATGAGCTCAGCGAGTGCGTCAAGCATGGCGAACAGCGGCCCAGCGACGCTGTAGAAAAAGTCTTTTCATGGCCGCATTCTGCGGTGAACCAAATGGCATGGCAAGGCGCCAACGGTGAGTTATCGAGGAGTCCTGCATGGTACGCTACAAGCCCATCGACACCAGCCAGCGGTTCATGGCCGTTGGTCTTCAACGGCAGCTTGTACCCAGCACCATCGAACACGCCCTGGACTACCTGATCGGCCACGAGATCGATCTTGCCGGCTTCGATGGTCGCTACCGCAACGACGCCACGGTGGTTCCGGTACTGAGGTCATTTCACGGGAAGAGTACAAGTTGGCGCTTTTATTTCCGAACAGTGTTCGTATGCCGAGAGCGAACGCTGGCTGGAACGCCAACGGCGGCTCCAGGTGCCGGCCGAGTATTTCCTGCTGACCTTCACCCTGCCCGGCGAACTGCGTGCCTTGCCTTTCCGGCAGGCGCGAGCCGTCTACGCCGCGCTGTTCACCGCCGCTCTGGCGACGGTCCAGGCCTTCTGCCGGAACGACCGGCAATTGAAGGGTGAAGCCGGGACAGTGGCCGTGCTGCACACCCACTCGCGCCGGCTCGACCTCCGCCGCATCGTTGGGCCTTACGGTGGGAAACCGTGAATTGCTCATGAATGAACTGGAGATGCCGATAGTTTTACGCCAAGGGCATGGAGCAGTTTGAGTATCGTGTCATAGCGCGGCTTGGCTCCGGGCGTAAGTGCTTTGTAGAGGCTTTCTCGCCCAAGGCCGGCGTCTCTGGCGAGTTGGGCCATGCCTCTGGCGCGAGCTAAGTCACGTACCGCAGTCAGAAATACATCGGGGTCTGGATCTTCCAGTGCAGCGGTGATGTATTCCGCGATGGTTTCTTCATCATCGAGGTAGTCGGCAGCATCGAATGGGGCAAATTTGGCCATGGTTCACTCCTTGTCCAGAGCCCGCGCCATCTCAATGGCGCGCTTGATATCGCGCTTCTGAGAGGACTTGTCGCCGCCCAACAGAAGCAGATAGATCACCTCGCCACGACGAGTGAAACAGACGCGGTAGCCGGGGCCGAAATGAATGCGCATTTCAGAAACCCCATCGCCCACGGGGCCACAGTCACCAAAGTTGCCATGCTCGGCGGACCTGATGCGGTGGGCTATGCGACCCCGGCCAACTTTGTCTTTCAAGTACGCGAGCCAAGAGTCAAATTCATCGGAGCGGTGAAAGGTGTTTATGCAGCTTAGTGTATCCGACAGGATACTTGTATGCAATCACGGCGAGGCTGGACCGCGTGGGGAACAATTCGGGGAGGCGGGGGCGCCCCGCGTTGGGAGGTCGGGCCGCGGGTCGGTGAGTTTCGATCTCACCGCTTCGGTGTCATGCGCGGCCGGTTGTCCTGAAGAATGAGGCTGGGGGAGGAGAAGGGCGCCAGGCGTTCGAGGAAATCGATGAGTTCCAGCACCGGGGCGTTGCGGAAGAACTTGGCGGCGGGGAATTCCAGCCAGATGCGGTCGGCCCAGGCGTAGAGTTCGTGGGGGGTGTCGCCGTAGCCGTCGCCGTCGCGGTCGAAGCCCTGGTAGTCGTCCCAGTGGTTGGCGTACCAGACGTCGTTCATCGGGTCGCCGTCGCCGATGACGGTGACTGGCCAGAGATTGCTGCGAAAGGTGTTGCCGATGGCAATGTGGCCGCCCTTCATACCGTAGATGTAGATGCCGGTGACGTTGTGGGCGATCAGGTTGTCGATGAGGACGATGCGATTCAAGGGGTTGGAGGGGGAGTCGGCCATGACGCCGTGGGCGCAGTGCACGATCTCGTTGCCCTGCACCAGGGCGGCGGCGGTTTCCTTGAGGGCGACGCCGGCGCCGGCCGCGTCCATGGCGTGCAGGATGCGGTTTTTGCGGATCAGCAGGCCGTCGGAGTTGAGCGCGACGATGCCGGTGGAGTTGTGTTCGAAGACGTTGCCTTCGATGAGCGTGCGGTGCGAGAAAAGCAGGTTGAGGGCGCGCCGGCTGTCGCGCACCGTGTTGCCGACGAAGCGGTTGCGGGGGGCATTGCTGACCGTGAGGTCGCGGATCTGGGCGATGTCGTTGCCCTCGATACGGTTGCCCGTGCTGTTCCACAGCCGCAGACCATCGCCGCGGTCGGCGGAATCGACCGGGCGCGAGCGGATGCGGTTGCGGCGCACGACACTGTCCCGGGTGCTGTGAAGGGAAATCCCGAAAAGTACGTCGTCGATCCGGTTGTCCTCGATCAGGTGCTCGTCGCCTTCGATCATGAGGCCGCCGTCCAGGGCATCGTGGGAGCCTCCGCTGCCGCGCAGGGTGAGCCCGCGCACGGTGACGCCGCGGCCGCGGATGGTGAGGACGGTGCCCCGCCCGCCGGCGTCGATGATCGCCTGGCCGCTTCCTTCCAGGACCAGGGGCTTGGCGACGACGGCGGGTGCGGAATAGGTGCCGGGGGGCAGGCGCAGGACGCTTCCCGACGGGGCGGCGTCGATCCAGGCCTGCAGGGACTGGCCGGCGCTTCGGCTCGCCGGGCTGGCGAGCATGAGTAACAACGCGGCGAATCCGGCGATCAGGCGGGAGCAGGCGGGGTTCTTCGGGCCGAACATGGCTTGGGATTGGGCCATGGTTTGGGGGCCGGCGCGAGAATCTGGATCAAAACCCGGTGGTCAGGGTTCCCATTCGGAGACCACGTCGTCGGCCCAGGTGGTTGCCGCGATGAGGGCATGGTTGACTTTGTCCGGCTCCAGGCCGGCACCCAGAGCGAGCTTGTCCACGCTGTCGGGGCCACCCGCTTCGGCCGCTTCGACCACCGCGAGCAGGGGGGCGTAGATGCCGCTTCGCTCCAGGAGGGCGCTGCGCACGTGGCTGGGCAGGGTGATCTGGGCGAGGGCGTCGGCCAGCGGGATGCGCAAGAGCTTGTCGATGCGGGAAAAGATGCCGGTCAGGAAGAGATGGTCGGCTTCAGCGGCGGGAAAACGTTCGCTGCCCAGCAACTCCATCATGCGGCCGCGGGCGAGGGCGCTTTCGACCAGCAGCCATTCGGCGAAATCCGGATCCTTGACGGAAAAGAGCAGGACTGAGAGCCAGCGGGCCAGGCGTTGCCTGCCCAGCATGACGAGCGCCTGGTCCAGCGAATTGACGGGGCGCGAGAGCCCCATGGCCGCGGAGTTGAGGTAGCGCAGGATGCGGAAGGTGAGATTGGGATCCTGCTTGAGTGCCGCGGCAAGTTGGGGTGTCTCGGCGTCGCTCTGCACCAGGTTGTAGAGGTGGATGAGGTGCAGCTTGTTGGGATCGCTGCGGGGCGGTTTGCCCACCGACTCTTTGCTGAAGAAGGGGCCGTGGTAGTAGGCGAAGCGGCTCTGGACGCAGAGGCGCAAATCTTCCTGGCTTTCGATTCCCGCCACCAGGAGTTCCACCGGGCGGCGCATTTCCTCGCTGCGCATGGCGATGGAGAAATCGCGAATTTCGTTGCCGCGGGCCGAAGTGGCGTTGATGGTGGCGAACTCGGCAAAGAGGAGGGCGGTTGCGAAGGCCGGATGGCGCGGCTGACGGAAGACGCCAAAACGCAGGCCGGCCTGGGAGAGCATGCTCAGACGGCCGGAGAACCGGACAAGATCTGTGGTTTCCGGGGCGAGGTGGATGAGGATGTAGGCATTGCCGGTGGGCAGACGATCGAGCCAGGGGTTGTCGATCGATTCGCTGGAAAGGGGCACGAAGGCCTTGGTCGGTCCCCAGTTTTCGGTGCTGGCCGCGAGGGCTTTGAGGAGGGCGTCGTCGAGGCGGATCTGGCGGTCGGTGGGGCCATCGCCGAGGCCGGAGTCGACATGTTGCAGGCGGAACAGGTGCCCCCCGGGCTTGCGTTCCCTGTCGAAGACCGTCTCGCGGCGCACGAAGGCGCGCAGCGGGTGATCGGATGCCGGTTCCTGCGCCGGGGAAGGCGCTTCGCCGGCGGCCTCCTTCTTGCCAAAAAGCTTGCCCAGGCCAAAGACCATGCTCCCCTCCCCAAAAAAAATCCCCGCCGGTGGGCGGGGATTGTCGCATGGGTTTGCGGTCCTGCCGATGGCCGGCGCCGCGCCCGGCGGCTTAGTTTACTTTGGCCTTGGCGCGCAGATCCTTGATCAGTTCCTCAACCAGCTGCGCATTGGCGCGCTGCGTCAGCTGCGGCTTGACCTGTTCGTAGGGCGGCGGGTTGAGGGGACGGGAGTCGTCCAGCTGGATGACGTGGTAGCCGAAATCGGTCTTCACCGGGGCCTTGGTGTATTCGCCCTTCTTCAGCTTGGTGAGCGCTTCGCCGAAGGGCTTGACGTAACTCGACGGGGAACTCCAGTTCAGCTCGCCGCCATTGTCCTTGGAGCCGGGATCCTTGGATTGCTTGGCCAGATCGGCCATTTTCTCGCCCTTGTCGAGGCGGGCGATGATGGCCTTGGCGTCCTCTTCCTTTTCGACCAGGACGTGGCGCGCCTTGTATTCGGTGTTGCCGAGATTGCCCTTGATGGTCTCGTAGTCCTTCTTGAGCTTGTCCTCGGAAACGGGATGGGTCTTGATGTAGTCGGCGATGAAGGCTCGGATCAGCACCGCCTGACGGGCGAGTTCGATCTGGCCGGTGACTTCGGGGCGCTTGTCGATGCCCTTTTTCCTGGCTTCCTGGGCGAGGATCTCGCGACGCACCAGTTCTTCCTTGACGGCGGCCTTGAGCTCCGGGGAATCGGGGGCGCCCTGGGCCTTCTGCTCGGCGGCGAAGGCGTCGAAGACCGACTGGGGAATGGTCTGCCCATTGACGGTGACCTTGTCGGCCGCGAGCACCGGGGCGGAGATCAGGGAACCGGCCAGGAGCAGGGCGGTCAGGGTGGAGAACTTGGGCATGGAGAAAATCCTTGAAGGGTGGAAAAAAACCGGATGATTATACTTCTTCCGGCGCGAGCGCGCGGATGCTGAGCGCATGGATTCCGCAGGCGTGGAGCGGCCCTGCCGCGCCGTAGATCAGACGGTGCCGGGCGACGGTGGATAGGCCGGAGAAAGAGGCAGCGACGATGGTGAGGGCGTAGTGCCCGCCCTCCCGGGCGCCGGCGTGTCCGGCGTGGAGGTGCGACTCGTCGACGATGTCGAGGCGAAGCGGCTCCAGGGAAGCGAGGCGCTGACGCAGGGCCTCGGCGACGGCGACGCTCACGCGGGCAGGACTTTCTTGAAGGGTTTGACCGTCACCCGGCCATAGACGCCTGCTGCGACGTAGGGATCGAGGTCTGCCCAGGCCTCGGCATCGGTGAGCGAGGAAAATTCGGCGACGATCAGGCTACCGCTGAACCCCGCCGCGCCCGGGTCGGGCGAATCGATGGCGGGGAAGGGACCGGCGAGCAGCAGGCGGCCCTCGTTCTGCAAGGCGGTAAGTCGGGCGACGTGATCAGGGCGGGCGGCGAGGCGGGCGTCCAGGGTGCCCGGGCGATCCTCGCCGACGATGGCGTAGTACATCACGGCTTGTCCTCCAGATGGCGGGAAAGGAAGAATCCCTGGGCGAGCACGAAGACGAGCATCAATCCCAGGCCGCCAAAGAGTTTGAAATTGACCCAGATGTCGGTGGGGAAATTGAAGGCCACCACCAGATTGAGCGCGCCCATGAAGGCGAAGAAGGCGATCCAGGCCAGGTTGAGCCGCGTCCAGACCGCTTCGGGCAGCTGCATTTGCTCGCCCAGCATGGCGCGGATGGCGTTCTTTTGCAGAAACAACGCGGCGAAGGCCATGCTTCCGGAAAAGATCCAGTAGAGCAGCGTGGGCTTCCACTTGATGAAGTTTTCATCCTGGAAGAAGAGGGTGAGACCGCCGAAGACGACCACCAGCACGAGGCTGATCCACAGCATGCGGTCGACGCGCCCATGCCGGACCCACACCCAGCCGATCTGCGCGGCGGTGGCCAGCATGACGACTACCGTGGCCACCAGGATGGGCGCCTGGGCCGGAGCGACGGCGGAACTGCCGAGGAGTTGTCCCACCAGGGTGGCGGCCGCGGCGGGATCCTTTTCCGAAAACTTGAAGGCGATGAAGAAAAGGATGACCGGAAAAAGGTCGAAGAGAAACTTCATGACTGCGGCAGGCGAAAAGATGGGCGATTATCGGAATTTCGCCGACCCTTGTCCACGTCGGCCGCTGCTATACTTTTTGCCCGGCCTACCGCCCGCGGGAATGCGATGCACACCGTACTCATCATCGACGACAACGATATCAACCTGACGCTTGCGCAGGCCCTTGTCCAGCGTCTTGGCGATTGTCTCTCGGTGACCTTCGATCACCCCGTCGAGGCCCTCGACTGGTGCCGCGACCACGAAGCCGATCTGGTCATCGTCGATTACATGATGCCGGACCTCGACGGCCTGCAGTTCATCGCCGCCTTCCGCAAGTTGCCGGGGCGGGAGGACATTCCCATCCTCATGGTCACCGCCAACGACCAGAGGGACATCCGCTACGAGGCCCTCGAAGGCGGCGCCAACGATTTTCTCAACAAGCCCATCGACCGAGTCGAGTTCTCGGCGCGGGCGCGCAACATGCTCGCCCTGCGCACCAGCCGCAAGTACCTGGCCGACCACGCCCGCCACCTGGAGGCCCTCGTCGAGGAGCGCACCGCCGCCATCCGCGAGCGCGAGAAGGAACTTATCGTGCGCATTTCGCGGGCCGCGGAATTCCGCGATCCGGAGACCGGCGCGCACATCCAGCGCATGGCCCATTACTCCCACTTGATCGCGCGCCGCCTCGCCCTGTCGCAGGCCGAGTGCAAGCTCATCCTGGAAGCGGCCCCCATGCACGACGTGGGCAAGATCGGCATTCCCGATTACATCCTCCTCAAGCCGGGTCGCCTGACGCCGGAGGAATTCGAGATCATGAAGGGCCATGCCCGCCTGGGCTTTGAGCTCCTTTCCGGCAGCGGATCGGCGGTCTTGCAGGCGGGGGCGGAGATCGCCTGCTCCCACCACGAGAAGTTCGACGGTTCCGGCTATCCCGCGGGGCTGGTCGGAGATGCCATCCCCCTCTTCGGGCGCATCGTCGCGGTGGCCGATGTCTTCGACGCGCTCACTTCCGAACGCCCCTACAAGAAGGCCTGGACCCTGGAGGCCGCCGCCGCTTTCCTGCGCGATGGCGGCGGAAAGCACTTCGATCCGGCCTGCGTCGAGGCCTTCATCGCGAGTTGGGACGAGGCGCTGGCCATACATGCCCGCTTCCGCGACGATCAGGAACCCGTTTTCTGAGGCGCCGGCTTCCGGCTATGATGCGCGCTGGATAATGAAACGGGGCGAACCCCCAGGGAGGCGGCGATGACGGCAGGTTTGATCCTCGACAAGGCAACGATTCTCGACCGCCTGGGTGGCGACGAGGAGATTTTCGTGGTCATGGCCGACATGTTTCTGCAGGACTGTGAGAATTACTGCGGCGAGATCGATCTCGCCCTCGCCGCCGGAGACGCCGTCCGCCTGCACCGCGAGGCCCATACCGTGAAAGGGCTGCTCGCCACCTTCGCCGACGACGAAGGCGCTGCCCTGGCGGGAGCCCTGGAGCAACGGGCGAAGGCCGCGCTGGCTCTCGATGGCTTCGGCCCTGCCACGGAAGAGGTCAAGGCGCGTCTGCGTCTTTTGGCCGCGGCGTTGCGCGCCGAACGCGGCGCCTGAGGATCGCCGTCCGTCAGGCCGGCGCGGGCAGCCGCAGGTGGCGGGCCGCCGCGGCGGCATCGGCCTTCGCATCGTAGGGAAGACAGCCCAGGCAGGGCGCGGGCAGCAGGCGTTCCAGGGTTTCCCGATTGGCGTCGGCGCGGGCCATGCTCGGATCGACGGCATTGGCGATCCAGCCGGCCAGCGGCAGGCCCCGCGCGGCGATCGCCTCGGCGGTGAGCAGCGCGTGATTGAGGCAGCCCAGACGCAGGCCGACCACCAGGATCACCGGCAGCCCCAGGCACAGCGCGAGGTCGGCGCTGTCGCCCTCGCTGCCTAGGGGCACCCGGAAGCCGCCCACTCCTTCTACCACCACCACATCGGCGACCGCCGCCAGACGTGCGAAGGCCGCCCGTATGGGCGCGAAGACGATGGGCCGTCCGGCGTCTGCGGCGGCCAGATGAGGCGCGATCGGCGCCGCAAAGGAATAGGGATTGACCGTCTCCCGCGGCAGGGCCAGGGAACTCGCGGCGGCCAGGCGCAGCACGTCCTCGTTCTCGCCGTTCGCATCCAGCCCCGCCGCGACGGGCTTCATGCCCACGGCGGCATGACCGGCGCGGCGCGCCGCGTGGAGCAGGGCGCCGGCGGCGTGGGTCTTGCCGACCCCGGTATCGGTGCCGGTGACGAACCAGGCGTGCTTCATGGGTGTGGCTCCGCCGTCTTCGGGGAGGCGCCCCGCACCGCATGCAGGGTGATCACGTCGTAGCTGAGCGGCAGGCCCGGCGCCTCCCTCAGGGCTTCATAGGCCGATTCGACCCGCTGCCAGGCGCCGCGGCTCAAGAGGCCGGTGCGTCGCGCTCCACCCACCTGGTTGGCGCCCATGGCCTTGATGGCGCGCAGGAGCGCTTTGAGGTCGGGGTAATGGGCGACTTCGGTTTGCCGCGCGAAGCGGCACTCGAAAAAGCCCGCGGCCGTCGCCGCAATCCGTGCCGGCGTCGCGAAATCCAGGGTGTGGCGGTGGGAGTCGGCGGCGGCGAAGGCGAGGCGCAGCTCCCGAAAGGTATCCGGCCCCAGGGTGGCCACCGCCAGCCGCCCGCCCGCCCGCAGCACGCGCGCCGCTTCGCCGAGGGCGGCGGCAAGGTCGCACCATTGCAGGGTCAGGCTGGACCAGTAGAGATCGACGCTCCGGTCGGCGAGGGGCAGGCGCTCCACATCGCCGACCAGACGGCGGGCGTCGCCGCCGACCCTGGCCAGCATGGCCGGCGCGAGGTCGAGGGCGAGGGCGCGGGCCTGCGGATAGCGCGCCCGCAGAAGACGCAGTCCGTAGCCCGTGCCGCAGCCGGCGTCCAGCAGGGTGTCGGGATCGGGGAAGGACGGAAGCTCTGCCGCCAGGCGATCGCAGACGCGGCGCTGCACGGCGGAGGCGCCGTCGTAGCTGGGCACGGCGTTTTCAAAGGCGCGGCGGATGCGGTGTTTGGCGGGATGCGACAAGCTGGGCTGGGACATGGCCGGCAGATTATGCCCTGCCCGCGCCGTCCGGCGGTGGCGCCGGGCGGCCGAGAAAGGCGCCCAGCGCTTCCCGGAAGGCTTCCCCGGCGGCGACGAAAGGCGCGTGGGCGCAGCCCGAAAGGAGGACGAGGCGCGCCTCCGGGATGAGGGCGGCGAGGGCTTCGGCCGCGGCGGCAGGCATCAGCGGGTCGGCGGCGCCGTGCAGGAGGAGGGTGGGTGCCCTGACCCGCGGCGCCAACGGGCGCAGATCGACATCCCGTAGCCAGGCGAGGCCGCTGGCGAGCGTTGCCGCCGGGGGGCGCGGATCGGCCAGGGCCAGCAATTCCCGCGTCAAGGATTTGCCCGCGGCGTCGCCCCGGTTGAAGTTGCCGACGAAGCGGGGTAGCACGGCCTCCACGTCGGCGGCGACGGCGGCGCTGAATTCGGCCAGGGTTTGTGGTGCCATGGCGTGCGGCCAGCCGGGGCGCTGCACGAAGGAAGCGGTGGCGGCGACCAGGATCAGCCTGCCCACCCGCTCCGGGGCGCGGGCGGCGATGGCCAGAGCCAGCAGGGCGCCCAGGGACCAGCCGCACAGGTGCGTGCCGGGCGCCAGGCGTTGCGCCAGGGCATCCGCCGCGTGGTCAAAGTCCTTTACCGGCGGCTCCTTGCCGTAGCCGGGCAAATCCAGGATGCGGCCCGCCATGGCGTCCGCCGTCGCCTGCCAGGGGCCGCGCCCCAGGCACCAGCCGGGGAGAAAGACCAATTCGCCGCTCACGCCAGGTCTTTGAGCGCGGCGACGAGACGGTCGATGTCGTCGGCGCCGTGGGCGGCCGAGAGCGAAATGCGCAGCCGCGCCGTGCCCTGGGGCACTGTGGGCGGGCGAATGGCCGGCACCCACAGGCCGCGCTCCCACAGAGCCTGGGCCAGGTCGAGGGCGGCCTGGTTCTCCCCCACCAGGAGGGGCTGGATGGCGGTGAGCGAGGGCAGCAGGCGCCAGGGCAGGCCGGCGAGGCCGTCCCGCAGACGGCCGATGTTCGCCAGCAGACGCTGGCGCCGCCCCGGGTCGCTGGTGATGCAATCGACGCTCTTGCAGAGGGCGAAAGCCACGGCGGGCGGGGCGGCGGTGGTGAAGATGTAGCTGCGCGCCTTCTGCAACAGGTATTCGACGACGGTTGGCGAGCCGGCGACGAAGGCGCCGGCAACGCCCGCCGCCTTGCCCAGGGTGCCCATGAGGATGAGGCGCGGGTGGCCGCCGATGCCGAAGTGCCCGAGGCAGCCTTCGCCCCGCGGGCCGAGGACGCCGAAACCGTGGGCGTCGTCCACCACCAGCCAGGCGTCGAAGCGCTCGGCGAGGGCGAGCAGGATCGGTAGCGGGGCGAGGTCACCGTCCATGCTGAAGACGGCGTCGGTGACGATGAGCTTGGTGGGGGCGTCGCTGGCCGCCAGCAGGCGCTCCAGGGCGGCCACGTCGGCGTGCGGGTAGCGGTGGCTGTCGGCGCCCTGGGCCTTGGCGAGCTGCACCGCGTCGATGAGGGAGGCGTGGTTCAGCTTGTCGGCGAACACCGCGGCGCCACGGCCGGCGAGCGTCGGTACGACGGCCAGATTGGCCAGGTAGCCGGTGGCGAAGCTGAGCGCCCGGGGGAAACCCACGAAATCGGCGAGCTTCGCTTCCAGCGCCTCGTGGGGAATCGTATGGCCGCTCACCAGATGGGAGGCGCCGCTGCCCGCGCCCCACTGGCGCACGCCGTCGGCGAAGGCGGCGGTCACCGCCGGATCGTTGGCCAGCCCCAGATAGTCGTTACTGGCGAAGGCCAGCATTTCCCGGCCATCCACGGTCACCCGCGGGCCGCAGGGGGTGGTCACCAGGCGGCGGCGGCGAGTGAGGCCGGCGGCGGCGAGTTCGTCGAGTTCGGCACGCAGGGCCTGTTCGAGACTTGAGATCATGCCAGCCTGAAATGTTTGCGCCCGGGGAGGCGGTAGGTTTCGAAATCGGCCCGGTCCAGGGTCCACACTGTCGTGCAGCCGGTCTTCAAAGCGGCGACGACCAGGGAGGCGTCGGCCAGATCCATGGGGCGGTCGGCGTAGCGCTCGATCCAGTCGATGGCGGCGACCAGTTCGTCGCGGCCCAGGGGCAGGAGTTCCAGGCCGCCCCGCTCGATCCAGCGGTAGAACGGGAGGGTCGCTTCCAGCGAGGGGCAGAGGTGGGCGAATTCGGTGAGCACCGCCCAGGTGGTCAGCAGGCGGCCGCGGTGGCGCTTCAGGCGTTCGGCGCAGGCCGCGTGGTGCTTGTCCCGGCGGTTGGCCAGCGCCACCAGGGGGCCGGTGTCGACGAGGAGAAGTTCCATCAGGCCGAGCGACCGTGCTTCCTTGCGATGGCGGCGCGCACGGTGTCGCGGCTGTTCTCGGCGGCGTTCTCGCCCAGATCCGCGACGCCCAGGAAGCCCGCCTCGCAGGCCAGCTCGTAGGGCGTCCGGGCCGGCGCCTCGGCGGCGAAGCGCTGCTCCAGCAACTCGATGATGACCTCCGACTTGCTGCGCCGGGTCTCCACGCAATAGCGCGCCAGCGTCTGTTCCAGACGGGGTGGGAGGCGGACGGTGGTGGTCATGGAGGGGCTCCGGGAGAATGCGTGTATTAACGGTAATACAAAAGTTGTCGGTGGGCAAGCTGCGTTTCAGGATTCAACTGCCGCCCGCCAGGGCGGCTTCCAGGGCGCCGGCGACGGCCGTCGCCAAGTGGGTGATCTCGGCCTCGCCGACGATGTAGGGCGGCATCACATAAACCGTGTTGCCGATGGGTCGCACCAGGACTTCGCGGTCCAGGGCGGCGCGGTAGAAGCGGCGGGAGAACGACGGGTCGGCGGTATCCACGTCGAAGGCGAGGATCAGGCCGCGCTGGCGCAGGTGGCGGACCTTCGGGTGCTCGGCGAGGGTGGCGAAGGCGGCGCCGAGTTGCTCGGCGCGGCGGCGGTTGGCGGCCAGCACGTCGTCTTCGGCAAAAATGTCGAGGGTGGCGAGCGCCGCCCGGCAGGCGAGGGGGTTGCCGGTGTAGGAGTGGGAGTGCAGAAAGCCCCGGGCGATCGAATCGTCGAGGAAGGCCCCGTAGATGGCGTCGCTGGAAAGTACGACCGATAGCGGCAGGTAGCCGCCGGAGATGCCCTTGGAGAGGCACAGCAGGTCGGGTTGGATGGCGGCCTGCTCATGGGCGAAGAAGCTACCGGTACGGCCGCAGCCGACCGCGATTTCGTCGGCGATGAGGTGCGCTTCGTGGCGGTCGCACAGCGCCCGGGCGAGGCGCAGGTATTCCGGGTCGTGCATGGCCATGCCGGCGGCGCCCTGGACCAGGGGTTCGACGATGAGAGCGGCGATGCGCTCGCCGTGGGCCGCCAGGTGGGCTTCGAGGGCGGCCGCCGCGCGGCGGGCGACGTCGGCCGGGGATTCGCCGGCTTCGGCCTGGCGGAAATCGGGGGTGGGGACGACCGTGGCGGCCCGCACCAGGGGGGCGTAGGCGTCCTTGAAGAGGGCGAGGTCGGTGACCGCCAGGGCGCCCACGGTTTCGCCGTGGTAGCTGCCGGCCAGGCAGAGGAATTCGCGTTTTTCCGGCCGCCCGCGGTTCTGCCAATAGTGGAAGCTCATCTTGAGCGCGATCTCGGTGGCCGAGGCGCCGTCCGAGGCGTAGAAGGCGTGGCCGAGATGGCCGCCGGTGAGGGCGGCGAGGCGTTCGGAAAGCTCCACCACCGGCTGGTGGGTGAAGCCGGCCAGCATGACGTGCTCAAGGCGCTCCAGCTGGTCCTTCAGCGCCGCGTTGATGCGCGGGTTGGCGTGGCCGAAGAGATTGGTCCACCAGGAGCTGATGCCGTCCAGGTAGCGGCGGCCTTCGAAGTCGTAGAGCCAGGCGCCCTCGCCGCGGGCGATGGGGACCAGGGGCAGGAAGCCCGGGGCGTCGGGCCGGGCGTGGTGCTGCATCTGGGTGCAAGGGTGCCAGACGGCAGCCTGGCTGCGGGCTAGCCAGTCGGCGTTGGCGCCGGGCGGTGGATTCATCGGGCCGGCGCCGCCGCGCGTGTCGCGCTCAGTGCAGGACCTGGGAACTGGCGGCCGGCTGTTCAGGCATTTCCGCATGCACCAGTTCGCCTTCCGGATTGGGGTACATGGGGGCGCCGCAGTCGTCGCAGAATTCCATGGGGAAACGGTGGTCGTGGATGACGACGTCCTTGACGCCGCATTCCCGGAGCACCGTCTCGATCTCGCCCTGGGCGTCGCTCGCTTCGTCTTCGGCGCCCAGCAGGGGCCAGACGACGCCGTGCCAGATGTCGTCCTTGTCGCGCGGGCCGAAGCCGACGCGGAATTCCTCCAGCCGCCGGTCGTAGCAGGGGCCGACCACCGCCCGCAGGTCGGCCGGGGTGATGCCCTGCACGGTTTGCAGGAAGGCCACGGAGGCCTTCACCGAATAGGGGCGCGAAGCGCGGTCCGCCTGGCGGCAGGCCGAGTGATAGGCGTCGGCCAGCAGCGGCTGCCAGGCGCAGCCGGTGAGCAGCGGCTCCAGGCTGGGGCTGCCCTGGCGAATCCATTCCTTGAGGGCGCCTTCCTTGCTGCCGTCTTTCTCGTTCCAGCGGAAGACCGGGCGGCCGGGAGCCACCACCACGGCGCCCACCAGATAGCGGACGTCGGAGAGGAAACGATTGGTTTCCGGCAGATTGGCGGTGTCGATGGCGAGCGCCTTCCCTTCCAGAGCGGCGAGACCCAGTTCTCGGGTCAGTTGCCAGGTATCGCAGAAGCTGCGCGGCAGTTGGTCCGGGCTGAAGAGATAGTCGGCGAGGGCGACGCGGGTATCGGCGGCAAAGACGTGAGCGCCCAGCTGCACGCCGACGACTTCCACGGTGCTCTTGGGCAGCGCGCCGGAAGGAATGGAAAAACGGGACCAGGCCAGGATGGGAGCGGCGAAGAGCTGCACGTCGTAGGGCTGGCCGGAGGCGTCCAGGCGATGGCTCTCGGCGCGGGATTCGACCATGTCGGCGAGTTCGTCGTGGGCGCGCGGGTTGATGTCGTAGAGGCGATCGAGGGCGCCGTTGAGGTCGTCCTCGGCGCCGTGTTTGAGGAGGCTGTCCACCAGATCCGCCAACTGGCGGTCCCAGTAGGCGTCCTCAAGTTTGCCGCCGGATTCGGCGAGGCCGGCGGCTAGGCGTTGCAGTTCGGCCGCATCGCGGGAGATGCGGTCACGGGAGCCGAAGCGGGTGCGTTTCATGGATGGACTCGGGCAGATTCGGGGGGGCGGCGGGAGGGTTCGGACTCGGGGGGGTCGGCAATTTTAACAAGCCGGTACAATCGGCGCCTGCGTTTCGTCGCTCCTTTCCCACGCCCTTGCCATGCTGATCGTCCTTTCCCCGGCCAAATCCCTGGATTTCACCACTCCCCCGACGGTCGTCGAGCACAGCCAGCCCGCCTTCCTCGCCCAGGCCAGGCAACTCGTCGCCGCGCTGCGCAAGCTGCCGCCCGACCGGATTGCAGCCCTGATGGGGATATCCGACAAGCTTGCCGCCCTCAATTTCGCCCGTTTCGCCGAGTGGCGACCCCCTTTTACCCCGGAGAACGCCAAGCAGGCCGCGCTTGCCTTCGACGGCGACGTGTACGACGGACTCGCCGCCCCTCGCCTCGCCGCGGCCGACCTGCACTTCGCCCAGGGCCGCCTGCGCATCCTCTCCGGGCTCTACGGCTGGCTGCGACCCCTCGACCTCATCCAGCCCTACCGGCTGGAGATGGGCACCCGCTTCATGAACGCCCGCGGCCGCGACCTGTACGAATTCTGGGGCGACCGCCTGGTTCGCGCCGCCAACGCCGAGTTGGCCGAGCAGGATGCGCCGGTGCTGGTCAACCTGGCGTCCGAGGAGTATTTCAAGGCGCTCACCGGAAGCCGTCTCAAGGCGCGGGTGGTCCGCCCGGTCTTCGAGGACTGGAACGGTGGCCGCTATCGCATCATCAGCTTCCACGCCAAGCGCGCCCGCGGCCTCATGGCCCGCTACGCCCTCGTCAATCGCCTGCAGGAACCGGAGGCGCTCAAGGATTTCGGCGACGCCGGCTACGCCTACGACGCCGCAGCCTCGGGCGCCGACGACTGGGTTTTCCGCCGGCGGCAAGGCTGATTTGTCCTCCGCTTGGGGCTATGATGCGTTTATGAGATCGTTCTTGAAGGAGTCCTCCATGCCCCGCAGCGCCCGCCTCGTCATCCTCGCCCTCGCCAGCCTCGCCGCCCTGCCGGCCATCGCCCAGTACCAGGGGCAACAGACGCCGCCGGGGCTCTATCCGTACCAGAAGAATCAGCTTCCCCCGGGGGCCGTCTACGACAACAACCCGGGCATCCCGACCAGCGGCATCGAACAGGGACGCCAGCTCGAATCCAACCAGCCCCAGAACCAGCGCGGCGGCCCCACCGTCTATCACCGCAGCTATGACCGCAAGGGCAGCACGACGGTGATCAACGGCCCCAACGGTACGACGGTGTGTACCGATTCCTACGGGCGGCGCAGCACGACCGGGGTGTGTTTCTGAAGGATGGGTGAAGGGAGAAGGGTAAAAGGCGCGGGCGCCACGCTTCTTCCGCCTTCAGCTTTCACCCTCCAGCCATCCGCCAGCCTGCGCGGCGGCGCTTGGGGTGAGTATCCGGAACGTCAGGCCCTGCCGGCCCTTGAGGCCGAGCAGGGCCTTGTCTTTGCTGACCAGCAGGTCGGCACCGGCGCGGGCGGCGAGTTCGAGAAACTTTTGATCGTCCGGGTCGCGGCAACGGGGTAGGCGGCCGGCGGCGCCCGCTTCGACGGAAACGATCATGCGGCGGTAGGCCTCCAGCAGGGCGGCGGCGCCGGCGGCGTCGAGGCCGAATTCCGTGTAGTGGGTGACCCGCTCCAATTCGGCGAGGGTGGCCGTGTCCGCCAGGAAAACCGCCTCGCCGCGCGCCTGTGCCGCCGTGAGGGGCGCGCAGCGCGGGTCGGCGAAGTGGAGCAGGTCGAGGACGACGTTGGTGTCGAGGACGAGGCGCACGGTCGAGGTGGCGGGCGCAGAAGGTAGAATCGCCATTTTTCCGCAGCCGGGCTTCCCGTGTCACGTTTACTCCTCGCTCCCCTGGAAGGCCTTGCCGACGACATCCTGCGCGATGTCCTGACGGCCGTCGGCGGCTACGACTGGGCGGTGTGCGAGTTCATCCGCGTGTCCGGCAGCCTGTTGCCGGTTCGCACCTTCACCCGCGTCTGTCCCGAATTGCTTTCCGGCAGCCGAACCGCTTCCGGAACGCCGGTGCGGGTGCAGCTCCTGGGTTCCGATCCGGCCTGTCTGGCGGAAAACGCCGCCCGTCTCGCCGCCCTCGGGCCGGCCGGCATCGATCTCAATTTCGGCTGCCCGGCGCCCACCGTCAATCGCCATCGCGGCGGCGCCGCCCTGCTGGACGAACCGGAGTTGCTGCACGCCATCGCTACCGCGGTCCGCCGGGCGGTGCCGCAAGGCATGCCTTTCACCGCCAAGATGCGCCTCGGCATCTGCGACGAGTCCCTCGCCCTGGCCTGTGCCCAGGCCCTGGAAGCGGGGGGGGTCGAGGAACTGGTGGTGCATGGCCGTACCAAGGCCGACGCCTATCGGCCGCCGGCCCGCTGGCCGGGCATCGACCGGGTGCGCGCCGGCGTCTCCATTCCGGTGATCGCCAACGGAGAAGTCTGGAATCGTGCGGATTTTGATCGCTGCCGGGCGCAATCCGGCTGCGCCGACGTAATGCTTGGCCGCGGCGCCGTCGCCGATCCGTTCCTGGCGCGCCGCCTGCGGGGCGAGGAGGTTCCCGGCTGGGAGGCGCTGCTGCCCCTGCTGGCGCGCTTCTGGCTCGGGGTGTGCGGCAAGGTCAGTCCGCGCCACGCCCCTGGCCGCCTGAAGCAGTGGCTCGGGCTGCTGCGCCGCAATTACCCGGAGGCCGAAGCGCTCTATCGCAGCCTGCGGCCGCTCACCGCCCTGCCGGACGTCGAGCGTCCGCTGAGGGAGGCCGGGGTTCCCCTCGATGAGGACCGCACCCCGCTACCCCTCGCCGCATGAGCGGGGAAGCGGCTCCCCTGGGGAACTCGCGGCCGGTGGGCGGCGTCCAGGACGAGATCCACCGGGATTTGGCACTGCGCCTGGAGCGCCACCTCAGGCATCCCTTCCGCAAACCCTACGCGGAATACAACCGGCAGGCCTTCGCGCGGGCGCTGGCCGCCTGGGGGGGCAGCGCGCCGCTCGTGCTCGACGCGGGTTGCGGGGTCGGCTGGAGCACCCTCGCCCTGGCCGAGGAATTCCCGGATCGCTTCGTTCTCGGCGTTGACCAGTCCCTCGACCGGCTCGAACGCGGCAAGCCGCGTCCCTGCCCGGCCAACGCGGCCTTCGTGCGGGCCGACCTGGTCGATTTCTGGCGGCTCCTGGCGGCCGAAGGCGTCGTTCTCGACCGCCACTACCTCCTCTACCCCAATCCCTGGCCAAAAATCGGGCACCTCGGCCGGCGCTGGCCGGGCCACCCGGTGTTTCCCAGCCTGCTTGCCCTGGGTGGCGTTCTGGAGTGCCGCAGCAACTGGCGCATCTACGTCGAGGAATTCGCCTTCGCCGTCCATCGGCTCTGCGGGATCGCCGCGCCGGTCGAAGCCTGGCATCCGGCGACGCCGCTGACCGCCTTCGAGCGCAAATATTTCCAGTCGGGCCACGAACTCTGGCGCTGGCGGGCGGACCTTTCTCGCCGCTCGGGTTTGACCCTTGTGGAATAAGCCCCGATACTTTTCAACTCTACGCTCGCCGGGGGGTCGCGCCATGTCGCAAGGAGTTCACGCCGTCACGGATCACCCGTTCCGACCGGGGAGGGTGGTGGAGGGATGGTGCTGAACGCCGGTTCCACGGTTTCCCGACTCGGCCGCTACCAGCTATCAAGGGTGCTGGGCCAGGGCGCCATGGGCGTCGTCTACGCCGGGCTCGACCCCCTCCTCAACCGCGAGGTGGCGGTCAAGACCATCCTGCGCAGCAGCCTCGGCGATCCCGATACCCTTTCCGACACCTCGACCCGCTTCGTGCGGGAGGCCCAGGCCATCGCCCGCCTCAGCCATCCCCACATCGTGACGGTCTTCGATTTCGGCGAGGAGGGCGACGTTGCCTACTTCGTCATGGAATTCATCCGCGGGAGGGAACTCAAGAGTCTCCTCGAAGCAGGCGAGAATTTCACCCTCGCCGAGGCCGTGCGCATCATCGGCGAATTGCTTGCCGCGCTGGAATTCGCCCATCGGCAGGGAGTCGTGCACCGCGACGTCAAGCCGGCCAACGTCATGCTCGCTGCCCAGGGGCGGGTGAAACTCACCGATTTCGGGGTCGCGCGCATGACCGACGCGGGCGGCGAACGCACCCAGGCCGGAACCATGGTGGGAACGCCCAGCTACATGTCGCCGGAGCAGATCCAGGGCTTTCCCGTCGGGTCCCGCACCGACCTCTTCGCGGTGGGAATCATCCTCTACCAGTTTCTCACCGGCGGCAAACCCTTCCCGGGGCCCGGCGTCTGGGCGGTGCAGAAGCAGATCGTCCACGACGACCCGCCCCCACCGTCGGTGATGCGGCCTGAATTGGACCCCGGCTTCGATGCCGTCGTGGCGCGGGCGCTGGCCAAGGAACCCGTCGATCGCTACGCCAGCGCCGCCGATTTCGCGGCCGATCTGGAGCGGGTATTTCGGGAATGCGGAGCGCCGACCGCGACCCTGCCGACCGGCGCCGCGGCTCCCCGCCGGGAATCCGGCCAGGTCACCGGGGACGAGGTCACTGAGGTACCGGCGCCGCCATCCTCGCCACCGGCGGACAGCACCACCGGGCGCCGGCAGGCGGCGGCGGAAGCGACCGAACTGTCCGCCGCCTCGCTTCCCCCCGTGCCGGTGAGCGGGGCGCGGTCTCGCTGGATTGCCGCCGGAGTCTTCGCCGCCCTGACCGTCGCCCTGGTGGTCGGCTGGCTGGTCGGCCGCTCCCCCGCGCCTGCGCCGCAACCGGCTCAGACCCCGACCCCGGTTCCCACCCCGGTTCCAGCCCCGACCCCAGCCCCGACCCCAGCCCCGACCCCAGCCCCGACCCCAGCCCCGACCCCAGCCCCGACCCCAGCCCCGACCCCAGCCCCGACCCCAGCCCCGACCCCAGCCCCGGTCCAGGCTCCCTTGCCTGCTCCCGCTTCCCCGCCCGCAGCCGTGAAACCGGCGACGCCGAAACCCGCCGCGCAGGCGAGCGGCGAGACGGGGACCGTCACCCCCCGCAAGCCGGCGCGCGCCGCAGGGGAGGAGGGGGCGACCTCCCGCGGCAGCCGCGCGGCGGCCGCACGCTGCGAAGAACTGCTGCAACGTTTCCAGCTGGGTGAGGGTCTATCACCCGACGACCTCGTAGTCCTGCAAAAGGAGTGCAAGAAATGAAGTCTTTCCGCCTGATCGCTCATCCCGCTTCGCCGCGGCTGCTGCTCGCCCTGATTTGCGGGCTCCTGGTTTCCTGCGCCCAGACGCCGCCCAAGACGGCAGGCGGCGAGCCCCCCGCCCAGGCCGCCGCGCCTGGGGCAGCTGCGCCGGCTCCCACGGCCGCGCCGGCCGCGCCGCCGCCCATCCTGCCCTATGAGCAGGCGGTGCTGAGCGCCGCCAACAATCTGCTCGGCAAGGCTCAGTTACCGGCGGCGGAAGCGGGGACGCGCTTCCCGGTGGTCATCGACCCGCTCATCGACGGCATGAGCGGCGCCCAGTCGGCAGCGACCCAGGCCATGGGCGCGCGCATCGTCGCCCTCATCAAGGAAAAGTATCCCCAGTACGAGGTGCTGCCCTTCAGCGCCGCCAACGTGGCGCGCTCCCCCCTCGTGCTGGTGGGCACCTTCACCGGCGTGAACAAGGCCCGCAAGACCGAGGGCCCGCGGGAGGCCTTCCGCATCTGCCTCGCCCTGGCCGATTTGAAATCCGGCAAGCTGGTGAGCAAGGGGCTGGCCTTCGCCGAGACCGGCAACGTCGATATCACCCCGACGACCTTCTTCCAGGACAGCCCGGCCTGGACCGAGGATCCCTCGACCCTGGGCTATATCCGGACCTGCCAGGGGACCAAGGCGGGCGATCCGATCAATCCGCTCTATGTGGACCGCATCCTGGCGGCCTCCATGGTGTCGCAGGCCATCGACGCCTACAACGCCGGCAAGTACGCGGATGCGCTTGTCCATTACGAAAGCGCCCTGCGGGTGCCCTTCGGCAATCAGTTCCGCGTCTTTTCCGGCCTTTATCTGGCCAACTGGCGCCTGGGCCGCAAGGAAGCAGCGACCGACGCCTTCGGCCAGATGGTCGATTTCGGCCTCGAAAACAAGCGGGTCGGCGTCAAGTTTCTCTTCCGGCCCGGGACTACTGCCTTCACCGCCGACCGCAAGCTGAGCGAACCGTATCCGGTGTGGCTGGCCCAGCTCGCCAGCCGGGCGGCGCGCCGCAACTCGTGTCTGGAAATCACCGGCCACACCAGTCCCAGCGGGCCGGAGCCGATGAACGAGCGGCTTTCGCTCTTGCGGGCGGAGTACGTGAAGACCCGTCTGGACCAGTTTTCCCCCGGCCTCGGCAAGCGGAGTATCGCCAATGGCGTCGGCTCGCGGGAATCCCTCATCGGCAACGGCAAGGACGATGCTTCCGACGCCCTCGACCGGCGTGTGGAATTCAAGGTGATCGGCTGTTGAGCGGCGCGACCGGTCCCTGCCAGACCTGCGGTGCGTGCTGCGCCGCGTTTCGGGTCGACTTTGACCGGGCGGAGTTGGCCGGCGGCCGATTCCCCTGGGGCGACGGTGTTCCCGTGGCCCTCGTGGCGCCCCTGGTCGGACGTTTGATGCGCATGGCCGGCACCGACGCTTCACCGCCGCGCTGCCAAGCTCTCACGGGCACGCTGGGGGTGGCCGTGGCGTGCCGTATCTACGACGCCCGTCCCTCACCCTGCCGCGAGTTTGAGCCTGACCACCCGGCCTGTGATCGAGCGCGCCGGCGGCATGGGCTCGCCCCGCTTCAGGCTTTCTCCGGCAGCACGATATTCACCTCCAGAACTTCGTAGCGGTCCTGTTTTTCCAGGGAGACGCGGATGTCTTCCGGATTGACCTTGACGTATTTGGAAATGACCTGGATGAGCTCGCGCTGCAGGTCGGGGAGGAAGTTGGCGCCGCCGCCGTCCCGTTCGTGTGCGATGATGAGTTGCAGGCGTTCCTTGGCCAGATGAGCGGTTTTCGGCTTGTTGCCGAAGAGCATGGAGAGCAGCGACATCTCACTTGCCTCCGAACAGGCGCTTCAGGAGCCCGGGCTTGACGTAATCGACGAAACGCAGGGGCTTGTCCTCGCCGAGGAAGCGGGCGATGGCGTCCTGGTAGGCGTGGGAGGCATCCGACTCCTTCTGGTGGATTACCGGGGCGCCCTGGTTGGACGCCTGCAGCACGTCTTCGCATTCCGGGATGACGCCCAGGATGGGCACCCGCAGAATTTCCTGGATGTCCTTGTAGGAGAGCATTTCCCCGGCTTCGACGCGGCCCGGGTTGTAGCGGGTGATGAGCAGGTGTTCCTTGACCGGCTCGCGGCCTTCGATGGCGCGGCGGGACTTTGCCTGGAGAATGCCGAGGATGCGGTCGGAGTCGCGCACCGAGGAGACTTCCGGATTGGTCACCACCAGGGCCTCGTCGGCGAAGGTGAGAGCCATCACAGCGCCGTGCTCGATGCCGGCGGGGGAATCACAGACGATGAAATCGAAGCCCTGGTGAGTGAGTTCGGCCAGCACCTTCTCCACGCCTTCTTCCTTGAGGGCGTCCTTGTCGCGGGTTTGCGACGCGGGCAGCACCCAGAGATTCTCGCTGTGCTTGTCCTTGATGAGGGCCTGGGTGAGGGTGGCTTCGCCGTTGATGACGTTGATCAGGTCATAGACCACGCGGCGCTCGCAGCCCATGATGAGGTCGAGGTTTCTGAGGCCGACGTCGAAGTCGATGACGGCAGTCTTGTAGCCGCGCTGGGCGAGGCCGGTGGCGAAGCTGGCGCTGGTGGTGGTCTTGCCGACCCCGCCTTTGCCGGAGGTTACGGTCACGATACGGGTCACGTTGAATCTTTCGCGAGAGTTGAAGGGGAAAGGATCAGCGCAGGGCCAGGGGGGCGATGCGCAGCTTGTCTTCCTCCAGGAGGATGTGGGCGGGTCGGCCGGCCAGGTCGGCGGGCAGTCCGTCTTCGAAGGTTCGGTAGGTGCCAGCGATGGAGACCAGTTCGGCCTCCAGGCTTGTGGTCAGGATGCGTGCGGTGCAATCGCCTGCGGCGCCCGCCAGGGCCCGGCCCCGCAAGGGCGCGTAGACGTGGATGTGGCCGTCGGCGATGACTTCGGCGCCGGCGCTCACCATGGCCAGCACCACGAGGTCGCCACCCCGCGCGTAGAAGCGCTGGCCGGAGCGCAGCGGGCGGTCGAGGACGGTCGCGGGGTGCGCGGCGAGCTTGACGGGGGGAACTTTGTCCGCGGGGGCCGTCGGTGCCGGGGCAGGAACTTCGGGGGCTGAGAGTGGAGAAGGAGCCGCAGGAGCGAGTGCTCGCGTTCCTCGACCCAGGGCATGCTCGCTCAGCGGAGCAAGCCCACTGCCGGCGAGGCAAACCCCGTCCAGCCCACGGGCGGCAACGGGGATGAGGCCGGAAGCCCGCAGGAGCCCCAGGAGGGCAGGCCAGTCGGGTTGAGGCAGGGGGGCGTCGGTTCCTGAGAAGTCGAGGACGGCGAGTTCGCCGTCGAAGAAGTCTGGCGCATTACCGGTCAGGTCGGCGAGGGCGCTGTGGAGAACCTGGGGATCGTTGCTGCCGAGGAGCGCGTGAATAATCTTGAGGGTGGTGCCCTTGAATTGAATCGGTGATGCTTTGGTCATGCACGCTGCCGGGGGTGATGCGAAGGGCGGCGATTATCCCACAGGCAATCCCGCTCCGGGCGATAGTCCGGAAAAAATCCTATAAACCCCCTTCCCGTGGGGGTTTCGGCGATTTATCCCCGTCCGGACGGGGTAAGTCTGTGGATATCTTCGGGACAAAGCCGGCAAGTTACTCTGGATAAAGCGATTTTCGCGATTGCCTATTATTTGGGCGGCGCGGCTGGCAATTCCCTGGCCATCCACACGCAGGCTCCGCCGTTCGCTCAGGCGGGCTTGAGAGGGAAAGCACAAATCGGAACCCGTAGTTCGGCCGGACTGATGCCGCCGTGCTGGCCGGGAAGGAGAGGGTGCCGATCACCAGGGCGCGTGTCGATCAGACTCCAGTCGTCCTTCAGTAGAAGGGTGAAATCGCCGGTACGGCTGGTGAGACGGGGGTGGAAAGGGGCGCCGCCGAACCAGCCATTCGCGATCAGATCGGTACTGGGGACGAGCCATAGTGCGTGTCCGAAACGGTCCTGGATACGGGCCGCGAACTCCTCCCGCCTCTCCGGGCGCACGTGGGCGTACGCGGCGCGGCGCTCACCGGACAGGGGCCGCAGGAGACAATCGACGAGATCGGGATGCTCACCCAGGTCGATCTGGTGCTCCGGGGAGGCGGTCATGAATCCGTGATCGGCGGTAATGAGGAGCAGCGCATTCTTGCAGCGGGCGGTGGCAAGGAACTCCGCCAGGGCGGCTTCCAGCGCCCTGAGCAGCAGGACTGCCGCCTCGCCGTCCGGTCCGCAATCGTGGGCGACGGTGTCGTAGTCGGGCCAGTAGGCGTAGATGAAGCGGGGCCCGCTCCCGGTCTGAAGCGCGCGGGTGATGGCGGGAAAGAGTTCGCTGCGCTGCCCGTAGGCTTCCTGCTTGACGGGACCGGCCAGGGTGCGGTTGAAGGGTGTCCCGGCAATCCAGGCGGGTAGGACGTGGGTCGCTGGAACCCGCAGGCGCCCGGCGAAGGGGGGAAGATCGAGAAGGCGCTTCGCCCACTCCGCCGCTTCGGGAGAGGGGCCTCGCTGGCCCCGCCGGGTCAGCGGCAGGATGGCGAGGGTCTCGCCGATTTCCTCGCACCATTGGTACCAGCCGGTCAGGGCATGCCCTGCCGGGGGCAGCCCGGTCAGGAAGGTGCCCACCGCGGCCGCCGTGGTGGGGGGAAACACGGAATCAACGACGGTAATGCAGTGCTGCTCCAGCAGTCCCCCGGCAAGGTGGCGCCGAAGTTGGGCCTCGCCCATTCCGTCGACGACCAGCAGAATGATCGTATCCGCGCCGGCCAGGGTGGGGGCTAGACCCTCCAGTGAAGGAAGTGGCCATTCCGGGCAACCCAGTGCCCCCGCCAGAGAGGCCATGAGGTTGGGTAGCCCACGCTCCGAGTCGGGCGGCAGAGGTAGGTCAATTTTCGAACGCATAATTCAGAATGATCCCATGGCCACAGGCTGGGCGAAAGGACTAAAAGGCAGTAGGAGAGAGGGTTTCGGCCTTCCTTGGTGGATAAGACCAGGGTGGGTAAGGGGCCTTTTCTTCGCGACCTATAACATATAACATATATAAGACTCGCCCCCCGCTGAGCGGCGAACCCGCAGGCGGGAACGGTGTCGTAGAATATTCGTTTTCCTGTGCCACCCCTCCACGAAAGGAAGTCGCCGTGCTTGAAGCCTATCGCGCCCACGTCGCCGAACGTGCTGCCCTCGGTATCCCGCCCTTGCCGCTCTCCAAACAACAGACGACCGAACTGGTCGCCCTGTTGAAAACCCCCCCCAAGGGGGAGGAAGCCGCCCTGGTCGAGCTGATCACCTACCGTGTGCCGGCCGGCGTGGATGACGCCGCCAAGGTCAAGGCCGAGTTCCTGGCCAAGGTGGCCAAGGGTGATGAGACCTGCAGCCTGATTTCCAAGGAAAAAGCGACCGAACTCCTCGGCACCATGCTCGGCGGCTACAACGTCAAGCCCCTGATCGACCTGCTGGCTTGCGGCACCTGCGGCGCTGTCGCCGCCGAAGGCCTGAAGAAGACCCTGCTGGTGTTCGACTACTTCCACGACGTCGCCGAACTGGCCAAGGCCGGCAACGCCAACGCCAAGGCGGTCATGCAGTCCTGGGCCGACGCCGAGTGGTTCACGTCCCGTCCGGAAGTCCCGGCTTCGCAGAAGCTGACCGTCTTCAAGGTCACCGGCGAAACCAATACCGACGACCTGTCGCCGGCCCCGGATGCCTGGTCGCGTCCCGACATCCCCCTGCACGCGCTGGCCATGCTGAAGAACCCGCGTCCGGGCATCGAAGCCGACGAGCCGGGCTCGCGCGGCCCGATCAAGCAGCTGGAAAAGCTGGCTGCCAAGGGCAACCTGATCGCCTACGTCGGCGACGTGGTCGGTACCGGTTCTTCCCGCAAGTCCGCCACCAACTCGGTGCTGTGGTTCACCGGCGAAGACATCCCCTTCGTCCCGAACAAGCGTTTCGGTGGCGTCTGCCTGGGCTCCAAGATCGCCCCGATCTTCTTCAACACCATGGAAGATGCCGGCGCGCTGCCGATCGAAATCGATGCCGGCCAGATGGACATGGGCGACGAGATCGAACTGAAGGTCGATGGCGCCACCGGCAAGGTCACCGCCACCAAGAACGGTGCGACCATCGCTGAATCGCAACTAAAGACGCTCGTCATCCTCGACGAAGTCCGCGCGGGCGGCCGCATCCCCCTGATCATCGGCCGTGGCCTGACCACCAAGGCTCGCGAGGCCCTGGGCCTGCCGGCCTCCACCCTGTTCCGCCTGCCGCAGCAGCCGAACGATCCGGGTACCGGCTACTCGCTGGCCCAGAAGATGGTCGGCCGCGCCTGTGGCCTGCCGGAAGGCAAGGGCATCCTGCCGGGTACCTACTGCGAACCGAAGATGACCACCGTCGGCTCGCAAGACACCACCGGCCCGATGACCCGCGACGAACTGAAGGACCTCGCCTGCCTCGGCTTCTCCGCCGACATGGTCATGCAGTCGTTCTGCCACACCGCAGCCTATCCGAAGCTGGTCGACGTCAAGATGCACCGCGAACTGCCGACCTTCATCGCCAACCGTGGCGGCGTTGCCCTGCGTCCGGGCGACGGCGTCATCCACTCCTGGCTGAACCGCCTGCTGCTGCCGGATACCGTCGGTACCGGCGGTGACTCCCACACCCGCTTCCCGATCGGCATCTCCTTCCCGGCCGGTTCCGGTCTGGTCGCCTTTGCGGCCGCCACCGGCGTCATGCCGCTGGATATGCCGGAATCCGTGCTGGTCCGCTTCAAGGGCAAGATGCAGGACGGCATCACCCTGCGCGACCTGGTCAACGCCATTCCGCTGTACGCCATCAAGGCGGGTCTCTTGACCGTCGAGAAGAAGGGCAAGAAGAACGTTTTCTCTGGCCGCATCCTCGAAATCGAAGGTCTGCCGGATCTCAAGGTCGAGCAAGCGTTCGAGCTCTCCGACGCCGCTGCCGAGCGTTCTGCCGCTGCCTGCGCCATCGCGCTCAACAAGGCGCCGGTGGTCGAGTACATGCGCTCCAACATCACCCTGATGAAGTGGATGATCGCTGAAGGCTACCAGGATCCGCGTACCCTCAAGCGCCGCATCAACGCCATGGAAGACTGGATCGCCAACGGCGTCCTCTTGAAGGGCGACGCCAACGCGCAGTACGCCGCCGTCATCGAAATCGACCTCGCTGAAGTCACCGAGCCGATCCTGGCCTGCCCGAACGATCCGGACGACGTCAAGCTGCTGTCCGAAGTCGCCGGCGACAAGATCGACGAAGTTTTCATCGGTTCCTGCATGACCAACATCGGCCACTTCCGTGCCGCCGGCAAGGTTCTCGAAGGCAAGTCCGACATCCCGACCCGCCTGTGGATCGCCCCGCCGACCAAGATGGACGCGCTGATTCTGACCGAAGAAGGCTACTACGGCGTGCTCGGCAAGTCCGGCGCCCGCATGGAAATGCCGGGCTGCTCGCTGTGCATGGGCAACCAGGCCCAGATCAGGAAGGGTTCCACCGCGATCTCCACCTCCACCCGCAACTTCCCGAACCGCCTGGGCATCGACACCCGCGTCTACCTCGGCTCCGCCGAACTGGCCGCGATGTGCGCCCTGGCCGGCCGAATCGTCACGGTGCCGGAGTACATGGAGCAGATCAAGCTGGTGAATGCCAAGGCCGCCGACGTCTATCGCTACATGAACTTCGACCAGATTCCGGCCTTCGTCGAAGTGGCGGAAACCGTCGAGATGTAAGTTGCGAGATTCGACGCCGGTTTTTGGCTAAAAGCCGGCGTTGACCGTAGCAATCAAAAGAAGCCCCCGTCGGCTCAGTGCCAACTGAGCGGCGGGGGTTTTTATCTGCACGAAATCAAGCGGCTTCGCTTGCCAGGGCAGCGATGCGCTGGAGAATCCGCGGGCCGCGCGTCTGGCCGACTGCATCGCCGGGCAGGAAGCCGGAAACGGCTTCGGCAAACATCGGGTCGTCGCGCAGGGCGGTGAACTCTGCTTGCAGATACTGCCGCAAATCATCCGGGCTTGAAGCGACCTCGGCAATGAGCTCGGCGCGGCCATCGATGATGCAGACAATGTCTTCCATATCGTGGCTTGCCCAGTAGTCGTTCCCGCCACGGCCGTGAAATGCCTCGAACTTGGTGCCGAGGAAATGGGCCGGGGTCAGCGTGCGAATGATTTGGCCCGAGGGCAACGTTCAGTGGATGGCGTTGGTCAGGGCGTCGGGGTACCAACGGTTGGCAAAACCAAGAATGCTTTCGTCGGTGGGCATCAGATCGAAGATCATGTCGCCGATACACCAACGGCAGATCGGCGCTTCTGGGCGTAGGTCAGGAGAGAACCCGAGCCGGCGTAGTTCGTCTTCCATTTGGTGATAGTCGAGGCGCGAACGAGCTTCGGTGATGACATCGACGTCACGGGTGACGCGAATCTGCGGCAGCAGCGGATCGGTAATGAACAGGCCGGTCGTACAGCCACCCACGAACACCAGGCGTTCGGTGAGTGGTCCCAGCTTGCGGGCCATGATTTCGAGCATGTCGATATTGGGATCGCCCGGTCTCATGCGAGGCGTTCCTTGAGCAGGCTTTCGGCAAGCTGTTGCTCGCGGATATTGCCGATCCGGATGGCGTCGACCAGCGCCAGCATTTCGTAGAGCAGGGGGTCGCGGCGAGCCGATTGCGGGGCCGAAGGGTAGAGCGGATACAAGGCCTGGCCGCGTACGATGCCTTCCGGGTCGGGCCAGACGGGTTGCGTCGAACCACTGGCGATTTGGGCGTTGAGCGGCGGTGCTGCGTAGGCGGTTGGCGTGCCGATGCTTTCGCTGCCGTGGCGGGCAGGGAAGACATACTTGACGCCATGGACCAGAAATTCGAGCAGGTTCTTGCGCAACGGATTCCAGCTGTCGTGCGGGAGCAGGCGAGCCCCCCGGACACGCTTGGCGCAATTGTGGATTTCCGCCTTGCTCATTCCCAGGGATTCCGGAACGGCAGGGAAAATGGTCGCCGGTCCCTTGAGTGCGACGAGCTTGAGCAGAAACAGGACATCCTGAGGCTTGAGAAATTGCGGATTCAGGTTCATCGGCGTGTGCTCTTGATCGGGCCGGAAGTTCGCAGTTTGCGAACTGCGAACTATGGATATTTTCGGTAACGGCTGTGGCGATGTCAAGCACCCGAACAACTCCGTTGGTACGTGTTCCAACATCACCGTGATGAAGTGGATGATCGCCGAAGGCTACCAGGATCCGCGTACCGTGAACCAGGCGTGTCCGGACTTTTGTGTAAACGGGGTTTGGGTTAAAGGCTGTTCATCCCGTCTTCGAACTGGATGGTCACGAAATGCCGGTGCTGAGCGCCCAACAACTGACCGACATCCAGGGTGACATCCGCCGCCGACTGCTGCGCGCACTCAAGCGGCGCGGTCTGCTCGAACGACTGCGCCAGGTCGACCCCGAACATCCGGTCTATGAGAGCCTCAAGCCTGGCCCCGGCGGCAGTGTCCGCCTGCTCGTGACGCCGCTCGAACTGATCGACCGACTGGCCGCCCTGATCCCGCCGCCGCGTCGGCATCGGCATCGCTACTACGGCGTGTTGGCGCCGAATGCGCCGCTGCGGGCGGTGGTAACGGCGCTGGCAGGGGCGAAAGAGAACCCGCCCCTGTCGGCTGCAATGACCGGAGCGGTCCTGGCAACCGAACCGGGCGCGACCGTCCAGAACGCGTCAGACGATGTGGGCGAGGAGCGAGCCTACCGCAAGGCTGCACGCTACGTCTGGGCGCTCCTGCTGGGGCGCATCTACGAAGTGCTGCCACTCGTCTGCCCGAAGTGTGGCGGCGACATGCGGATCATCGCCTTCATCAATGAAGGCCCGGTGACTCGTGAGATTCTCGGCCACTTGGGTGAGCCGACCACCGCACCGAGTCTGGCGCCGGCCCGTGGCCCGCCGCTGTGGGAGCTGCTGGTGGCCGGGCCGGTCGAGCGGGAAACTGACCTCCTGGCCCAGCCAGCACCGGACTATGAATTCGACCAGCGCGTCGCCTGGTAGCGACGGACGAGACCGAGGCAAGGGTTCTGGCTTGTCGCGGGGCGGCTCATGCCAGCAGGCCCAAGGCCGGCCAACTTCGGCTGGCCTTGGGCCTGCTGGCGATGGTTCCGCTGAGCAAATGAGTTTTCTGAACGCAATTCTCGTTTGCCATGGCGCGAAAAGCGCGGCGATACTTACCGTGGGGTCGTTGAATTTCCTATCCGTATCCGTTCCGTTATCCGTCCGTAGGGTCGCCACTTCCGGCAACTGGTGAGCCTCGTCGAAGATCACCGTGTTGCAGGCCGGCAGCAGCTCGGCCATGCCCTCGTCCCGCAGCATTACATCGGCGAAGAAGAGATGGTGATTGACCACCACCAGGTCGGCGGCCATGGCTTCCCGCCCCGCCAGCATGACGAAGCATTCCTTGTAGTCGGGGCAGTCCTGGCCCAGGCAATTGTCCCGGGTGGAGGTGGCGGCGTTCCACACCGGCGAATTCTCGGAAACGTCCAGGCATTCCGCCTTGTCGCCGGTCTTGGTGACCTTGGCGAAATGGGCGATGCGCCGCGCGTCGGCTGCATCCTCCCGGCTCAGGAAGCGGCCGTCGTTGAGCGAATGCTCCAGATGGTAGGGGCAGACGTAATTGGCCCGCCCCTTGAGCAAGGCCACCCGCACCGGCGCCCGAAGCGCCTCTCGCACCATCGGGATGTCCTTATTGAAGAGCTGGTCCTGCAGGGTGTCGGTGCAGGTGGAAACGATCACCTTGCCGCCGGACTGCAGGGCCGGCACCAGGTAGGCGAAGGTCTTGCCGGTGCCCGTCCCCGCCTTGGCTACGAACACCGCGTGGCCCTGGATGGCGGTGGCGATGCGCTCGGCCATCTCGACCTGCTGGCCGCGGATGCGGTAGCCGGGAATAGCGGCCGCCAGGGGGGCCGTCGGGAGCGAAGATTTGGGAGAGGGAAGGCACGGGAAAACGCCAGGAGACAGGGGCGGAATGGTAGGAGATCGGGAAGGTCCAGACCGCCGAGTCCTGGCAGCATCGTCACGCCCTGCTTCTCAAGTCCCAAACGGGGACTATAATCGACTCATGAAAATTATCGCCGTGAAGATTCTTCGCGATTTCTGGATTCGCTTCCCTGACGCGGAGCAGCACCTGAAAGCGTGGACTGACGAAGCCCGCAAGGCGGTTTGGACACAGCCCGCGGACATCAAGGAGAAGTATCGCAGCGCCAGTATCCTGAAAAATCGACGGGTCGTATTCAACATCAAGGGCAACGACTATCGGCTGGTCGTTGCCATTGCCTACCGTTTTCAGGCTGTCTATATCAAATTCATCGGCTCCCACGCCGACTACGACGGAATCGATGCCGAAACCGTCGAACTGGAGAACTGACATGGAAATCCGCCCGATTCACACCGACGACGATTACCAAATCGCCCTGCGCGAACTTTCCGCCTACTTCGACAACGAGCCCGATCCCGGCACAACGGATGGCGATCGTTTCGAGATTCTGCTGACCTTGGTTGAAGCTTACGAAACCAAGCATTTCCCCATCGACCTGCCGGACCCGGTGGAGGCCATCAAATTCCGCATGGAACAGGCCGGGCTCACCGCCAAGGATCTCGTACCGGTATTCGGCCGCCTCAACCGAGTCTACGAAATCCTGAACCGCAAGCGTCCGCTGACCCTGAACATGATCCGGAAGCTGCATGATCAACTCGGAATTCCAGCCGAAAGCCTGATTCGGCCGACAAAGAGCCTCTTGGCTGCGTGATGGGAACGGGTTGAGCGATCTATTGCAATTGTAATGGAACGCATTGTTTCAAGACCGGGATTATGAATCAGTTAGTCCCGCGGTGCGGGATCGGATTGATCCGGGTGTGCCCGGAATTTTGTGTAGAGCCGCCGTCGATCTCTACGCGCGACAGTCCGCAATGGCCGATCTGCGCCTGTTGCCGCATGCATAAGGCCGGCAATCGGCCTGAGCGGTTGCTGACGCTGGCGTCGGCGAACGGCAGATATTCCGGAGTTCGTGGAGCAAGCCTCGATCGTCAAAATGCAATTCGCGAAAATCGGCCTTTTTGGAGGCCGACCGTAGCATCCTGAAAAGGCCCCAGCCGGAAAGGCGGCGGGGGCTCTTTTACGGGATCTGCGGGTGGCGTGCATGCGCATTAGCGCCAGTCGGTCGCTACGCCAGGATTTGTTAAAAACGCAAACCCCGGTCAGGCAGGTCTACGTCCGCTGCTGCCCTCGCGTCAGTGGTGTATTGCCTGTCGTCGCGGCTTCGGTTGGAAGTTGCCTTTGGAGTATGCCGAGTAGCGGTTGACATGCGTAGTGGCTGGGGAGACTATGCCGTTACGCTCAAATGCCGTAGGGTCCTTGGTCCGGACGGGGGACGATACTGAGTCGCGAGGCGTATCGGGCGCAACCAATCCGTTTGTCCATGCGTAAAGGAGACGACCATGTTCAAGATCAAGGATTTGATGGTGCGTGTCATTCCGGAAGAAGGCCTGCCCGGTGACCTAGGCGGCGCGGGAGCCTGTGGGGATTGCACCTGCGGCAGTTTCTGCGGGAGCTGTTCCTGCTCCGGATGCACCTTCGCAACCTGTGTCGGGTGCACCTACTGCTCGCCACCGTCGGGAATGGGACTGGGCCTGCTGGATCGTGTCAATCCCGCCGATCTGGCGGCCCTGAAGGCGCAACTCAAGGAGCGTGTGGCTGCGGTAGAGCGGCTCGAGGCGGGTTTCACGCCGCAGACGCGCGAGCAAGCGGAAATGCTTGAGCGCAAGCTGACCGACGCCCTCGCCGAAGTGAAGCGCATCAAGGCCAGCCTGACCAAGGCACCAAAGTCGCGCAAGTAGTCTTGTCCAAACCCTTGTTCGACGGGCGCAGTTTCGGCACCACCGTGTCGGACCTGCGCCCGCCTGTTCGAGAGGGATGATGGGAATCCTGGAAGCCGAATTTCGCCCGAATCCGGATTACGAAATCGTCCCGCTCCCCGAGTTGACCGATGCCGAGTGCGCGGCATTCGATGGCTTGCGGGAAGATCCGGAGTGTTTTGGCATCCTCAGGCCCCGTCAGGGCACCGGACTGCGTATCAAGTCGATATGCCGGCAGACCGCCGCCTTGCTCGAATCGCTCTCCAGGGTTCCCAGCTTGCCGGCCCAGGTACGGCAGTTGCCTCCCTCGGAAGCCGAACGCCAGGTTCTCGACCTCGTGCTGGGCGATGCGATCCAGGTCCGCCTCGACGGAGTCTATCGCTCCGGTGTGGCCGCTTTCGGCTTTATCGTTCAGCCGCAGGCGTTCAAGGGTGAACTGGGGCGCCTCGGGCAGCTCTCGCTGGACGCCGTGCGCTTCGGGGACGCGCTGCCGATCGACGATCCCCTTCGCCTCTCCGCACAGATCTATTTCTTCAATCGCATGCCGCAGACGCCGCGCTGGGCGCGCTTGCTCCCCAATGACGAGGCGCACGCCCGCTTTCTCGGCATCGATGCCGGAGGCCGCTGTAGCAAGTTGCTGCGGATACTCGGGGCGCGAATGGCCGATGCGCCGGAGCTTCAGGGCTGGTTGCTGTGGTCGGCCCGCGAAAGCGGCGAGACCGCCCCAAGACGCTCGTTTGCCTACAAGCTCTACGTGAGTCCGCGGCCTGAGGAACTGCCCGAGGCGCTTCCGAAAATTATCGCGGCCTTCGTCGATTTCGGTGTTGGGCGCATGAAGATCGGTGCCGGTCTCGGCGGGCTCCTGCGGCCCGACAAGATCGTCGCGTATTTCGAGCGATTCGCGGATCTCGAAGCGGTCGCCCAGCGGCTTTTGGTGGATTTGAAGGGGGTTGCGGCCCATGGCGTGCCTTTCACCGCGGAACTGGGCGGCGCGGGCCTCTTGTCCTGGGGAATGGATCCCCATGAGGCGCGCTCCTTTTCCTGGCAAGAGACTTCCAGCTGGCGATTGTGGATCACCAATCGCCTCGCCGCGGCCATTCTGGATGCGCGCGCTTCGCCAGACTCGGGGCTGAGCGCCTGGCGCTACGCCCTGGAGCGACTTTCCGTCGAGGGGGTCGATATCCAGACCTGGGCGCCTACCGCGGAATATGAACGTCGTATCGCTTTGGCACGCAGGGGATCAGGATCATGAATATTTCCAGTCGCTACGTCCTCCCCGATGATTCCATCCTGGTCCCGGTCGATACCCTGGCCGAGGGACAACGACGTTCGATGGAGGCCGAGCCGGGAGATTTCCTGCTCTCCCGCAGGACCGGACGCGGCCGTTCGAAGATACTCGACGCGCGTACCGCCAAGCTCGTGGAGGTTTTTCGCGAGCCGCATTCCCTCGTCGATGGCGTCATCTCCTTCAGTCGGGAGAGCACGGAGGATCCGGAGCGCGTCCTGGAGTCTGCCTATGAGACCTTCGTCCAGCTGATTCGCAACAATTTCCTCGTCGAAGACGGGTCTCCCGAGACAGCCCCCACAGAAGCCAGTCTTGCTCCGGGCGATCGCTGGGAGGGCTTCGAAGTGGTTCGGCTGGTGCAACTGCTTGAGGACAACGAAATCTACGAGGCGCGTGCCGCCGACACTTCGCGCGTCGCCCTCAAGATCGGGCGCCGGGAGGTCGCCGAAAAGCAGGCCCGGGTCCTGGGCCGCGAGGCGATCGTCCTGCGGCACTTGAACGGCGTCGGCGCGCCCCGATTGCTCCATTCGGGAAACTTCCGGGATCGTCCTTACCTGGCGCTGCAATGGTGCGAAGGGGTCAGCGCCTCGCGCGTCGCGGCGCAGTTGCGCTCCATCCCGGGCGAGGAAGGGCGGCGAAGGCAACTGGGTCTCTGTGTTGCAATCGCTGTGGCGTATGCGGATCTGCATCGGCGGGGCGTCGTCCATGGCGATGTTCATCCCGGCAACGTGCTGGTCGGCGCCGATGGATGCGTGACGCTGATCGATTACGGCCTCGCCGTGTGTGCCTTTTTTGAGGAAGAAAAGCTCGGCCTGCCGCACCGCGGCGGGGTAGGGTATTTTTTTGAACCCGAACATGCACGGGCGGTCCTCGCCCACCAACGTCCCATGCCTCCGGCGACAGTTCTGGGGGAGCAGCATGTGGTGGCCCATCTGCTCTATCGACTGCTGACCGGGAACGGCTATGTCGAGTTTGTTGCCGAGCGCGAAGCTGCGTTGCGGCAGCTTGCCGAGGCGTCGCCCCTGCCGTTTGAGCACTGGGGCCTGCCCGCGTGGCCGCAGGTCGAAACGCTCCTGGCCCGCGCGCTCGCCCTCGACCCGGAGGCGCGCTTTGGCTCCCTGGACGAATTGGCGGCAGGCCTCGAAAAATGCGCCGTTGCCGGGGCGGTGTCGGTCAGCGCTGCGGCACCGGCGAAGTCGGTGGCGGGCGGCGCGAGCGCACTTGTGGACGATTACTTGCGCCGTTTCAGTCCCGAGGCACCTCTTCTCGCGGCAGCCTTTCCCCAGGTGCCGCGCTGCTCGACCTATTACGGGAGCGGAGGCGTCGCCTGGTTCCTTTATCGGCTGGCGTCGGTTCGCGAGAGTCCCGAGCTCCTGTCCTGGGCAAAACTCTGGGTGGAAAAGGCTCTTGCGGATATCCCCGCCGCCGGCGACGAGGCATTCTGTATCCCCCGCGTCATGCCGGCCGAAGTCGTCGGTCCCTTGTCGATCCACCACAGCGAGAGCGGAATTCGCCTCGTCCAGGCGCTGGTGGCGCAAGCCGCCGGGGACATCCCCGGCCAGCGCGAAGCCGTGCTGGCCTATACGCGGATCGTCGCCCAGCCCTGGTCGAACCTGGATCTGGCCCTGGGTCAGGCGGGGGCACTGGTCGGTTGTGCGCTGCTGTGGGAGGCGCTTCCTACCGAGCGCGCGAGCCTCCTCCCTACCGGCACGGCGCTGAGTGATCTGCTTGGAAGGCGCTTGACCGAGTTGGGCCGCATCGGTCACGACGAGACGATACGTTATTCCGGCATTGCCCATGGTTGGGCGGGACTTCTCTACGCGCTGATGCGCTGGCTGGATGTGACGGCCATGCCGGTTCCCGACTGGCTGGAAGCGCGACTCGACGAACTTGCCGACCTTGCCGAGCCCCAAGGCCGAGGATGGCGCTGGCCGAGGGTTCTCCAGCGTGGCGGCGGCCGCGTCGAACCGGTCGATTACTGGCCGAGTTGGTGCAACGGAACTGGCGGGATGATTTTCCTCTGGACGCTGGCGCATCGCTGGTTCGACCATCCACGTTACTTGCGACTGGCCGAAGGTTCCGCGCAAAACGTACTGGACTCGGGGGATCAGGTCGCTCAGATCTGCTGCGGTCGGCCAGGAGGAGCCTACGGTCTTTTGAACCTTTATCGATATACGGCCGAATCGCGCTGGCTCGACGCCGCGCGTAGCCTCTGCGACGCCGCCCTGCGATCACATCCCATTCCCGCAGGCGAAGCGGTACCGACCTTCCATTACAGTCTTTTCAAGGGAGCCCTCGGTGCCGCGCTCCTGGCCGCCGAACTGGACGCCGGACCGGATATTGCCTGCATGCCGCTCTTCGAATCGGAGGGTTGGCCGCGATAACGCGGTAGATCGCGCCGTGCGGGACTGTAGACTTCGGCTGCGGGTCGATTACGGCGCCGCAGCAGCATTCGAGGGCGTCGGCGAGGCCGTACCGTCATTGCGACTTCGCGAAATGCCCGCCTGGGGCGTCAAACGAGCGGTGGCCGTATGGAGGGGCGGCCGCGCCGCTGATTTTGACACTGACCGATCGGCGTAGAGCGGTCGCTGCAAGATCTCCGGGAATGCGGCGGGGACGGGGGATCGCCCGGCGCGCCTGCCAGATTTCGCTAACTTGATTCTGCCGGCCATTATTACCAAAGTCATGGTCGGTGTGAGGTAGTTCCTCGGCCGCACCGGCTTGATTCCCTAGACTTCACCGGTCCCCTCATCTTCGTCGGATCGGTCATGAAATCCCTTGTTGGTCTCGCCCTCGCCGGGCTCGCTGGCGCCGCTTCGGCGCTTCCCATCACCGTTGACGGCAATCTCGCGGACTGGGGCGTCACCCACGCTTCCTGGACGCCGACCGCCGGGGTCCACTACACCGTGGAAGATCAGACCGGCGCCAACGGAACCCGCCTGTTTCCCGGCTACGGCGGCCAGGCGTATGACGCCGAGGCGCTCTACGCAACGATCTCCGGCGGGCGCCTCTATATCGCCCTGGCGACCGGGCACAACCCGCGTACTGTGAATAATCCTGGGGCCAATACCTTCGGCGCCGGCGATTTCGCGATCGACTTCGGTCGCGACGGCAGCTACGAGTTGGGTATCAACATCAAGAACGCGGTCGCCTTCAACAAGGCGGCCCAGACCTACACCTACGAGTCCTTCGGCGCCGAGGCCAACGCGACGATTGCGGGCAATCGCTTCACGGCCAGCAACGGGGTATACATCAACCCCACCTGGAATCTCGGCCTCTGGAATGCAGCCGGCAATTACGACCCCGCCCATCCGGACACCGCGAATCCCACCAGTCTGCGCGCCGGTACGCTGGTCGGCATGGCGGATGTCGCCTACACCCTGGTGGGGCAGGCGGGCTACGGCGCCTACGCGTCCGACAAGCACTACTTCTACGAAATCGGCGTCGATCTCGATTTGCTGGAGGCCGGTGGCTGGGATGGGACAACGCCCTTCAACATCCACTGGACCGAGCTTTGCGCCAACGACAGCATTCTCGTCGATCCGCCGCCGGCACCGGTCCCCGAACCGGGGAGCCTTGTCCTGGCGGCGCTCGGCCTGGCTGGCCTTGCAGCGCGCAAGCGGCGGGTCGGCGCGGACCTCGGGCGCTGAAGCGGCGGGTTTTCCCGCCTATCGGCGACGCTTCCCCGAAATTGAAATCGATCAACGAAGCCGGGGTGGAAAAGCCGTAGACTGGCGGTCCTTCGACCTGAGGGTCTTTCGGAGATCGCCATGCCACGATTCGTCTCGCCTCGTCTGCGCGCCCTGGTTCTCGCCGCGCTTCTTGCCCAGGGCGCGGCCGACGCCCAAACCCTCGGGGCGCACGACTTTCCCATCCATGACGCGGCGCGGATCGGCAGCGGCGCCAAGGTGCAGGCCTTGCTCAAGGCCGATCCGGCCGCGCGGGACGCCCGTACCGAAGCAGGTTCCACACCGCTGCATCTGGCGGCGACCAATCCGGACCTCTCGGCCCTCAAGGCCCTGATCGCCGCCGGGGCCGACCCCAACGCCCGCGACAAGGAGGGCGCGACGCCGCTCCACATGGCGGCCTACACCCAGAACGCCAAGCACGCCCAGCTTCTTCTGGAAGCCGGCGCTGATCCCCTCATCAAGACCAACGTCGGGCGGGACGCCGGCTCCATGGCGCGCAAGGCCATGGCCAACGAGGCCGCCGGGGTCATTTCCCTCTGGATTCTCAAAGGCTGCAAGGCCGGCAAGCCCTGCTGAAGGCCAAAAAAAACGGCCCGCAGTGCGGGCCGTTGGGTTGAACCTTCCGGGTTCAGACTGCGGCGGGGTTCTGGCGCCGACGCAGGGAGACGACACCCAAGAGGGAAATCCCCAGGAGAGCCATCGTGGAAGGTTCAGGAGCATTGCCGCCACCGCCGCCGCCCGGGGCGTTGCCGGCGACGCCGGAGAGCTTGAAGTAGTCGGTGCCTTTGTAGTAGGTGGTGCCGGTTGTCTTGTTGAGGACTGAGCAGTCCGTGCAGGTGCCGCCGAAGATGCTGTTGTAGGCAGTCACCAGCCAGTAGCTTGCGGTAACGTTGGTGGTCACGGCCTGGGTGCCGGCGCCGTCAATGCCTCCACTGCCAACGTTGCCGTAATTGCCGATCAGTTGCCAGCCATTGGCGAGCAACTGGGTGAAAGTGCTTCCAACGAGCGTGGGCGCGCCGACCCCGGTATAGGCAAGAACGGAAACATCGGCGCCGTTGGCGTAGCTGGTGGAACCCGTGCGATGCCGCGAATAGCCTACGCTGAATTCGGTCAGCGAAAAGCTGCCACCGAGATTGAGCAAGAGGCCTTCGGTGTAGTTGTTGTTGTCGACGGCGTGATCCGGTGTGGATCCTTCGCCGCCGGCGCCCATGCCGCCGGACCAATTGCTGGTGGTGGTTGTGGCGAGGACCCCGGTCGCAACCTGGCTGCTGTTGTTTTGTGCGCGATAGGCGGAGGCGATGCCGTTGTCGGCGCTGCCGCTGCCGAAGGACCAACTGGTGGCCGCCTGGGCGGAACCGGCCAGGATGGCCAGAGAGGCCCCGAGGAGCGGGAGGGAGAGCTTTTTGTTGAGTTTCATGGCGCGCCTTTACTTGATTAGCTGCGGTTGCATGTTTCGATGGCGAGATATAAGCAATTCCCGGGCCAATAAATTAGATTTCAATAAAAACAAATAGATGGCGTTTCTGCTATGGCTTTTGGCCGAGGCGGGTGTAAGGATTGCCGACAGCACACAGGGGTTCGTCGCGTTCATCGCGCCAATTCCTTCTGGAGCTTGCGGGCCTCGTCGATGCCTTCGAAGGGGGCGCCGCCCTTGAGGGCGTAGGCGAGTTCCTCCCGCGCTTCGCCCGGGCGGCCCGCCTGGCTGAGGGCGTGCGCCAGGTGGTAGCGGATTTCCAGGCTGTCCGGGGCGCGCAGGCGGGCGTCACGCAGGAGCGAGAGGCCGCGGTCGAGCTGCCCCTGGCGCACCAGAATCCAGCCCAGGGTGTCGATGATGTTGGCGTCCTGGGGCCGCAGGGCAAGGGCTTTCTCCGCATGGCCGACGGCGGCCTTGTCGTTCTGCTTGAAGGTGGTTTGGGCGAGGTTGTTGAGGACATCCGCGTCGTCCGGTCGCAGCTTGAGCACTTGTTCGTAGCTCGCGCGTGCTGCTTTGAGGTCGCCAGCCCGCAGTTGCCCGTCGGCGATGGTCCGCAGCACCGCGAGATTCCCCGGGTTGTCCTTGTTCCACTGGACCAGGAACGCGATTCCCTTGCCCAGTTCGTTCGCCCCCAAATGGGCCTGGAAGACCCGCAGGGCGGTGTCGGCGCGATTCGCCTGTTTGAGTGCGGCGAGATAGCTGCTCACCGCCTGCCCGTACTGGCCGCGCCGCAGGCTCAGATCGCCCAGGAGGCGGGTGGCGACGCTGCGCTCCGACGATTTTTCCGCGAGGTCGCGAATGATCTGTTCGGCCTTGGCGAAATCGCGCTGGTCGATGGCCACTTCAGCCAGAAGAATCCGCGCGGGCAGCAGATCGGGCTGAGTGCTCAGGGCCTTGTCCAGACTGTAGACGGCGCCGGAGGGGTTGCCGGCGGCGATCTGAAGGCGGGCGATGCGTAGCTGGGCGTCGGCATCGTAATTGGCATAGCGGGTCATGTCGCCCAGGGTCTGGCGAGCCGCCCGCGGCTCGCCGGAAGCCAGTTGAGCGCGGGTGAGCGCTTCGAGCACGACGAGGTTCTCGGGCGCCTTGGAGACTGTCTCCTTGGCGACGGAAACGGCTTCGGCAGGGCTGCCGCTGCGCAAATGCAGGTCGACGAGGCGCAGTCCGGCGCCGATCTGCCCGCTGGGCTCGGCGCGCGCCTTTTCCAGCCAGCGCACCGCTTCCTTTAGACGTCGTTGCTTCTCTTCCAGGACGGCAAGTTCGACCATCGCCTCGACGTTCTTCTGCTCGCCGCCGATCAGGCGATTGAGACGCTGGCGGGCGGCGTCGGCCTTGCCTTCGGCGAGATCGAGGCGAGCGAGATTGAGGTGGGCCGGCTGGTAGGAAACGTCTTTGGCGAGTACTTGCTCGTAGGCCTTGCGGCCGCCGGCGGCGTCGCCGTTGGCAATGCGGGCCACGCCCAGGAGGTTGCCGGCAGTGAGATTGTCCGGGTCGGCTTTCAGGAGCCGCTCGATGAGTTCGATGGCTTTCTTGGCCTGATTGTTGCGCAGATGATGGATGGCCAGCGCCAGACCAGCCCGTGCCTGCTTGGGATCCTTGGCCAGGGTGAGCTGCAGTTGCTCGACGGCGCGGTCGGTGCGTCCGCTTCCCAACAGGCTGAAGGCGAAGTCGGTGCGGATTCCGGCATCGCCGCCGGAGAGCTGAACGGCCCGATCGAGCAGTTCGGAGGCGCGGCGGTGGTTTTTCTCCAGCATGTAGGCACTGGCCAGCAGGGAAAGGGCGCGGGGATCATTCGGCGTGGCGCGCAGGAGCGGTTCGATCAGGGTGATGACCCGCGAGCCGTCGCCCCGCTCCAGATGCAGGCTGGCGAGCAGCTTGGTGGCGCCAGGGTCGCCGGGGTACTGGCGCAGGTAATTGACGAGGGCGTCCATGGCCTTCTCGCTGTTTCCCTGGCCGTGGTGGGCAAGGCCGGCGAGGAAGAGCAACTGGCGATTGGCGGCGAGGACGTTGGGGGGCAAACCGTCGAGCACCCGCGTGAGTTCGCCCAGGATTTCCTTCACCGCCGCGGCATCCCCCCGCAGGGAGGCGATGAGGGAGCGCAGGTAATAAGTGCGGGGTTCGTGCTGCGAGACTTTCTGGAGCTCATCGACTTCCTTCTCGGCGTCGCTCACGCGCCCGAGATCCAGAAGGAGGCCGGCACGGGCGAGGCGGGGATCGACGAACTTCGGATCCGCGGCGATGGCTTTGGTGTAGGCGGCAAGAGCGCCGGGAATGTCGCCTTTGACGTGCAGAATCGACGCGCGCACGTTCCAGGCGCCGGCGTCGTTGGGGGCGAGCTTGATGGCCTCGTCGGCAAGCGTCGTGGCGCGGGCGAGGTCGCCGGTGCGAATGTAGAGGGAAGCCTGGGCCAGTCGCGCGCTGATCGAGTCGGGGGCCACGGCTCGCGCTTCCTCGAGGGATCGGACCGCCGCATTGACCATACGTCGTTCGCTCTGCGCGTTGGCGCGCAGGATCAGAACCTCTGCCTGCAAACCCGGCGGCAGGCCGTTGGGGGTGATGCGTTCGAGGAGGGTCTCATGCTTGCCCTGGATGAAATAGACGTGGCCCAGGGGAATGGCGACTTCGCCCGGACTGACCCCGAGGCGCAATGCCTCCTCGAAGGCCGCCTCGGCTCCAGGAAGGTCGTCGTTGGCCAACATGACCTTGCCCATGAGTACCTGGGCCGCCAGCATGCCGCGGTCGATCTGGAGGACATTCTTGAGCTGGATGATGGCGCCGGCCAGATCGTTCGCTTCATAACGCTTCAAGGCGTCCTCGTAATACTTGGAGGCCTTGGGGTCGGCCGCGTGGGCGGCTTGGCTGGCAAGGGCGATCGCCAGCGCGAGGCTCGGGACGAGCAGGCGCAGACGACGGGGGGGGGTGGAGGGGCGCACGGGGGGATGGCGAGAGTGGCGAGGGTGGCAGATTATAGGGTTCGGCCCCGCGCCAAGGACGTGAATTCCTTAACAGGTCAGGCAATCCGCCAGTTCGGGCCGGCGGTCTTGGCGGCAGAACAGGGTGACGATAGGGAAAGCGAAAAGGCGGCGAAAAGCGCTTCCCGCGCGGCGAAAATCAGTAAGCTTTCGACCAGGGTTTTCGACTCATCGGGGACCGGGTTTCTACCTGCTCCCCGACCTTGCAAAGGCAGCCGAACTCGGCGACCATGAGGGCATATAACCCCAAGAGAGGAGACAAACATGCCGAGAAGACTCATCAGCGACATCATCGCTGGCCGCCCCCTGATCACCGCCGACAAGAACGACACCGTGCGGCAGGCTTGCCGCGTGATGGCCGAAAAACGCATCGGCGCTTTGCTGGTCGTTGAAGGAGGCCGTATCGCCGGTATCTTCACCGAGCGAGACGCCCTCAACAAAGTGCTCGCCGTCGCCCTCGACCCCGACAAGACGAGGCTCTCCCAGGTCATGGTGGGTGACCTGCAAACCATCCGCGACAACAAACCCCTGGCCTACGCCCTGCTCATGATGGCCGAGGGAGGCTTCCGCCACGTTCCGGTGGTGGATGACGAAGGACGCCCGGTGGGCATGGTTTCCGCCCGGGATGCGCTCGGGCAGGATCTCGTCGACCTTGAACGGGAAATGAAACGCCAGGAAGAACTGGAGTCGTCCATCGGCTATTGATCCTCGTGCCAGCCCAGTTGCGCCAGTGTGGCGGCGAACGCGTCGCCCACTGGCGCCGTCGTTTCTATGGGGCGATGGTCGTCGGGGTGACACCAGACGATGGTCCGGCAGGCGAGCAGGAGGCGGCGACAGGCGAAGTGTGCGGCGAAGAAGCGGTTATGCCGGCCTTTACCGTAGGTGGCGTCGCCAATGATGGGGTGGGCGATGTGTTTGAGATGGCGCCGCAACTGGTGGCGCCTGCCGCTCTCGGGGACGAGTTCCACGTAGGCGTAGCGACTTGTCGGGTAGCGGTCCACCGCCTGGTCGATCTCGAACGTGGCCAAGCGGCGCAGCTGGGTGCGGGCAGGTTGCGGAGCCGGACCGGTCTCGGTGACGCCGAGATAGGGGTCGGAGATCGGCGCCAGGGGATGGTCGATCAGCGCGGTCGGCGGCGGGTGGCCGCGCACGACGGCGCGGTAGCATTTGCGGATGCTTCCCTCCTGGAACTGTCGCGCCAGGCTGGTGGCGGCCTCGGCATCGAGCCCGAACAACAGGACGCCCGACGTTCCGCGGTCCAGGCGATGCGCCGGCCATACCCGCCTCCCGATCTGGTCGCGCAGGAGTTGCAGCGCAAATCGGGTCTCCTGGCGGTCAACCTGGGAGCGGTGCACCAGGAGTCCTGCCGGCTTGTCGATGGCGATGACCCGGTCGTCCCGGTAAAGAATGGGCAGCATTGCTCCCGACTCGCGACGAATGCCAAGGGTCAGGAAGCCGCATCTCCCATGCCGAAGAAGCGTCGATCGACTTCCAGCGGCAAGGGCATCCCAGTGACGCGGGCGCGGGCGAGCAGGTTCCACCAATAGCGGTAAGACGCTCGGTCATGCAATCTGCCCGCATGCTGGATCGGTCCCCAGTCGTTGTCCTGAGCGGCGATCAGGATGGCGGTGGCCGTCTCGATTTCCGAAAAATCGGGCCGCAGGGCTTCGACGATGGGCAGTATCTGATTGGGGTGGATGCTCCACATGCGCTGGAAACCGAATTCCCGACGTGCGCGGCGGGCGTCATTGCTGATGAATTCGATGTCCCGCAACTCGGTGGTCACGTTGTGAGTGGGAACGACACCGTGGGCCAGAGCGGCCGCAGCGATCTCGGTCTTGGCGCGGACGATCAGTGGGTGTTCGAATTGTGTCGGGCTGGTCATCGCGGCGGCGGGAATGGCCCCGCAGTGTGCCGAGACAAAATCCATGAGCCCGAAATCGAGGCTCTCGACGCCGTCTAGCGCGGCGATTGCCCAAACTTCCCGCAGCGCACCGTGGGTTTCGATGAGGACGTGCACCGGAATCGGTTTGTCGAGTCCGCCGGCGTATTCGATTTCGCGCAGCGTGGCGATCTGGGTCCGAACATCCTCGGCGCATCTGGGTTTTGGCAGGGTGATGTAGGGCAGGTGTCGGCCTGCGCGGGGAAGAACGATTTCCAGATCGCTACGCCAATGGGGATGGGTGACATCGTGGATACGCAAGCCGACGCGGTTGAAGCGATTGGCGGGCGAGGCGATGAGCGCTGCGGCCATTTCGGCATGTTCCGCTTCGGCGCCGGCGCGGGCGCCGTCTTCGCAGTCGGCGGTGATATCGAAAATCGGGCCCAATTCCCCTTGCAGCACCATGGCCTTGGCGAGAAGCTTCTCCGATCCGGCATAGTGATCGACTACGGGTAGAAGGCGCTGGGCACCTTCGTCTGTAAAGAGGACTTGAGCAGGGGAAAGCATGGGTAGCGCGGCGGAAAAAGCCGCATTTTAGCGGCTGGCAAGGGCCAGCGTCTCGCATGCTGATTTACAATCAAACCCTAATTTTCCTACCCATCGCGCCAGGGCTATATCGGCGCTGACGACCAAGACGCCGCAATCACTGTGATGGCACCGACTTCATGCCTTCCGATCTGACCATGCGAGCCATCGACATTCGGTTTGCGTCACTTTTTGCGGCGATTGCGCTCGTGGTTTGCGCGGCCGGGGCGGTGGTCTATCACCTCCAGGCCGATGAAGCTTATCGCCAGGCGGTTGGTCGCCTGGAGGCGGTGGCTGTCCTGAAAGGACACCAGTTGGAGGGCTGGCTGCGCGAGCGGCGCGCGGACGCCAAGGTGCTGGCTGGGGGGCTTCTCTCTTCGCGGGAGCTCTCGACGCTCTTCGCGGCGCCGGAGGGTACGCTTGCCGCGGATATCCTGGTTCGCCTCAATATGGTGAGAAGCTACTACGGCTACGCCGGAATCGAGGTCTTCGACGACAGCGGCCGGCGCCGCCTTTATGTGGGAGAGTCCTGGCACGAGACCCTTGATGATCACCCTGAGATTCGTTCGGCTCTGGGTGCAGCGGACGAGCCGTTTCTTGTGGACTTCTCTCCCTCTGCTGTGCCCAAGTCACGCAGCGAGCTATCGATTGCCGTTGCGGTGAAGGACGACTCCGGTGGAGGGGCGCCTCCCGTCGCGATCGTGCTGCTCAATATCGATCCCGAGGCGACGCTCTTTCCCACCTTGACGGCTTGGCCTGCCCCGAACCGCAGCGCCGAGACTCGCCTCGTAGAACGGCAGGGCGACGCGGTCAAAGTGCTTTTTGGGCCGCATTTTGGCGCCCAGGGGGATGAATTGATTCCCTCAACTCAGACTGCGCGCCCAGCGGTCCAGGCGATTTTCGGCGGAAAGCGGATCATTGAGGGCACGGATCGCCGGGGAGTAGAGGTGCTTGCCGTCGCCCAGGCCATTCAGGATACCCCCTGGGTCATGATCGCCAAGATTGACCGCGATGAAGTCCTCGGCGATCTGCGCAAACTCGCGCTTCAAACGACGCTCGCCGCGCTTTTCATCCTGCTGGCCGCCGGGGCGATTCTGTTTCTGCTGATGCGTCAGCAAAAGATACTTGCCACCTACCGATTGGCCCAGCGCGAGCGGGCCTTCCAGGAAATTCTCGATCACTCCGCCGACGCGGTCTTCATGCTCTCTCCCGCGGGGGATTGCCTTTATGCCAATAAGCAGGCGGCGGCCCTGGTGGGACGCTCTCCCGAAGAGTTGGTCGGCTTGTCTTTGTGGCAACTGACGCCAGGGGACGCCCTTGCCCAGGCCCGAGTCGGTCTTGCCCGCATCCGGAGCCGTCACCATCTGCGGGGGGACGCGCTGCTGCTGCGCAAAGACGGTGGCCGGATTCCCGTTGAACTCAACGCGATTATCCTTCCCGATGGCAACCTTCTGGGCTCCTGCCGCGACGTCAGCGAACAACGCAGGGTGGCGGAAGAATTGGAGGCCCACCGCAATCGTCTTGAGGAACGAGTCATCGAGCGGACACGTGACCTGGAGGAGGCCCGGTTGCAGGCGGTGACGGCCACCCAGACCAAGAGTCAATTCCTGGCCAACATGAGCCACGAGATCCGCACCCCGATCAATGCCATCATCGGACTCACGCATCGCCTGCGGAAGACGTCACCCTCGCCCGAACAAGAGAACCGGCTGGAAAAGATCGCCGCGGCTGCCGATCACTTGCTGGCGGTCATCAACGATATCCTCGATTTTTCCAAGATCGAGGCCGGCAAGTTACAGATCGAGCGAACCGAATTCGATCCGATGGCGCTCCTCGACAGGGTGTGCGCCATGGTCGTCGATCGGGTGCAAGCCAAAGGGCTGGAATTGGTGGTCGATTGCGACGCGCTTCCCGGGCGATTGCTCGGCGATCCGACACGCATTGCCCAGGCGCTTCTGAATTACCTCAGCAATGCCGTCAAGTTCACCGAGCGGGGAAGCATCCTGCTGCGCGCCAAGGTGACGCAGGAGGAGGGGGCGGCGGTTGTCATCCGTTTCGAAGTCGAGGATACCGGTATCGGGATTCCATCCGACAAACTCGAGCGCCTCTTCAACGCCTTCGAGCAGGCCGACGCCTCGACCACTCGCCAATTCGGCGGTACCGGCCTCGGACTCGCGGTGACCCGGAGTCTGGCGCGCCTCATGGGGGGCGACGCCGGCGCCAGCAGTGTCTCGGGAATCGGCAGCACTTTCTGGCTGACCGTGAAGGCGGAGTCCGTCCCACAAGCGTCGGTTTCCGCGTGCATTCCCAGTTTGGAGGGGAAACGCGTTCTCGTGGCGGACGATCTCTCGATCACCCGGCTGGTGTTGACGCGACTCTTGAGTCGCCTGGGACTCGAGTGCCAGGCGGTCGCCTCAGGTCTGGCGGCGGTCGCAGCCGCCGCTGAGGCCCGCGACGCGGGACGGCCGTTCGATTATCTGGTTCTCGATTATCGAATGCCCGATCTCGATGGAATCGAAACCTTCGAGTTGATCGCCCAGGCTGGCGACGGCAAGCTGCCAGTGGGTCTCCTGGTGACCGCCTCCGGTGACCCGGACATTGCCTTCCAGGCGACCGCCTCCGGACTGCGCGCGGTACTCGCAAAGCCGCTGAGTCTGGCGGCCCTGGAGAAGGCGCTCGAGGGAGGACTGCTAGGCTCGCTCCAGTCGCCGGCTGAAGACGCCCCGGCAATGAGCGACGAGGAACGCCTGCGCGAATGCTGTGCCGGGTTCCGCATCCTTCTGGCGGAGGACGATCCCATCAATCAGGAGGTCGCAGTCGACCTGCTTTCCGACGCTGGCCTCGAAATCGACGTCGCGAGCGATGGCGAAGAAGCGGTCGACCTGGTGAGTCGGCGGGACTACCGCATGGTGCTGATGGATATGCAGATGCCCCGTCTCGACGGATTGGGGGCGACGCGTCGAATTCGCAGCCTTGCCGGCAAGCTTGAGCTGCCGATCGTCGCCATGACCGCCAACGCCTTTGCGGAGGACCGCAGCGCCTGCCTCGCGGCGGGGATGAACGACTTCGTCAGCAAACCCGTCGATCCCGACGCCCTCTACGCGACGCTCGCCCGCTGGCTCGTTGCCCGAGCCGGCGGAAGCTGATCGAGCCGGGCGTTAGAGGCGGCCCAGCTTGCGATAGAGGGTGTTCCGGCTGATTCCAAGTTGGCGTGCCGCGGCAGAAATATTGCCGCCGGCCGCATCGAGCGCGCGCAGCGCGGCCTGCTTGCCGATTTCCTCCAGGCTGCGACCGCCTACAGCGTCGGCCGTTGCCAGCCATGGGCCTGCGTCGTCGGCCGCCACGGCGGCTTCGATGGAGGGCGCGCGGGTCTCGAAGAGTTCCTCGGGCAGGTGTGCCTCGGTGATCACCGTTTCGTCGTCGTCGAGGAGCGCAATGGCGACGCGGATCACGTTATTGAGCTGGCGGATGTTGCCCGGCCAGGGGTAAAGCTCCATCGCCTGCATGGCGCCTTCCGAAAAATGCAGTCCCTCGCGCTTGCCTGCTTCCTGCTGCACCAGCGTCGCGGCCAGCTGCCTGAGATCGCTGCGCTCGCGTAAGGCCGGCAGGGTGACGCACAGTCCGTTGAGGCGATAGTAGAGGTCTTCCCGGAAGGTTCCGCGTGCGACTTCTTCCCGCAGGCGGCGATGAGTCGCGCAGACGAGGGAGATGTCAACCTGCACCGCGCGGCAGCTACCCAGGGGGGTGATACTGCGTTCCTGCAATACCCGCAGGAGTCTCGCCTGGAGATTGAGCGGCATGTCGCCGATCTCGTCCAGGAACAAGGTGCCGCCGTGCGCCTGCTGGATTTTTCCGGGAGCTCCTTCCTTGCGCGCGCCGGTGAAAGCGCCGCCCTGGTAGCCGAAAAGTTCGGATTCGATCAGCGTCTCCGGGATTGCGGCGCAATTGAGCGCGACGAAGGGGCCGCCCCGGCGGGATCCCGAGTTGTGGAAGGCCTTGGCGAACATCTCCTTGCCGGCGCCGGACTCCCCCTGGATGAGGATGGGGATGTCCTTGCCCAGAATGCGTCGCGAGCGCTCGATGGCCGACTGGAACTGGTGGTCGCCGGCGTTGAGGGTGTCCAGAGTCGGCCCGGAGAACGACGAATTGTCCAGGCGACGACTGGCGCGCGCCGGAGTCGGCGCATCGTCGAATATCCGCCCGGAAACGGTGAGCCCGGGAATCTGCCCGCGGACCTGCAGAAAGTATCGGTTTCCATTCACGACGATCTCGCCGATCGCCTGTGCATCGAGACGCAGACGGTCTACCAGGCTGGCGAAATTGTTTTCGAAGACCATCGAAAAATCCCGCCGCACGGCATCCACCCGACGAATGCCAAGCAATTCGAGCCCGGGGCGGTTGATCGCCAGGATCTGGCCGTCCGGGGAAACGGCAGCCAAGCCCTCCTTGGGGCTTCCCAGATACTCGGCGCGTGGATGGAAGCAGATCAGCATATCCCGGATGTGGGCGTGTTCGAAAAGGCGGCGTTCGACGATCTGAGAGGAGAGTCTGGCCAGACCCAGCGTGTGTCGTTGCTGACTGCGATAATCGCCGGAAATGTCGATGACGCCGAGCAGGCGCCCATCGGGGCCGAAGATTGGGCTGGCGCAACAGGTCAGAAAACCGTTGTTCTCCAGGAAGTGCTCCGCCCCGAAGATCGCAGCCGGGGACTCCTCCGCCAGCGCGGTGCCGATGGCGTTGGTGCCGCGGCGGTTTTCGTCCCACGAGGCCCCGGGAGAGAGGGTGACCCGGTCGGCCCGATCGACGAAGTCCGGGTCTCCCTGCGTGTGGAGCAGCAAGCCGTTGGCGTCGGCCAGGATCACCATGCTGCTCGACTCGCGGATCTGCTCGTAGACGTATTCCATGATCGGTCGGCCGATGGCCACCAGATCGCGTTGCCGCTCGAGTTCGGTTTTCAGGGCGACGCGGTCAAGGGAATCGGAAGCCGGCACGAAACCGGTCTCCACGAGGCCGAATCGCCGGCAACGTTCCCACGAACGGAGAATCAGCGGATCGACGAGGCCCTGCGGCATGTCTCCGCGGTCGAAAAAGATTTCCCGCGCAAGTTTCAGCCGTGCGCCGTGGCTCTCGGCCGAATTTTGTAACTGTCCCATCTGCTGCTCCGCGCTATTGTTATCGGTATGTTTTTGTTTTGTGTTTAATAACGTAGCACCTGCCCATTTTATTAGCAATAGCCTGCTCCGCAGGGGGCAGGGAATTTCTCCCGCAGGCGTACGCCCAGATTCCTTTTCGCCCGTTAACGTGTAAACTCGTGTTCCCCATCCCGGCCCTGTTGGTGGAATGGAAATTGCTCGGGTCCAGGGATTTTTTTGCCGTTGTCCGCAACTCATAAGGAGCCAATGTGAAACTTTCCTTCCGCGTTCTGTCGTCGCTTGCGGTTGCCTGTCTGATCTCCGCCGCGTCCGCCCCGGCCTTTTCCCATGGCGACGTGGTTCCGCAAGCCGTAGACGTTAGCAGCCTGAAGCCCGTCGGGGCCGAATGGCTGAAGAGCAACCCCTACCGCAAGAATGCCGAAGCCATCCGCATCGGTACCTCCGCATACAATCAGAACTGTGCCCGCTGCCATGGCCTCGAGGCCATTTCCGGCGGCATCGCCCCCGACCTGCGTTACTTGCCTCAGGGTGACGAGGGCGACGAGATCTTCATGCCGCGTATCCGTAAGGGTTCCGTCCGTGACGGCCGCGTCTACATGCCCCCCTTCGAAGGCACCTTCAGCCAGGAAGCCATGTGGGCCATCCGTGCGTATCTGGAAACCGTGCATGTCGAGTAATCGCCGCAGCTTGCTGAAGGCCATCGTCGCCCTGCCGCTGGCCGCCGGGTTGCCGGCGGTGGCGGACGACATGGATGCGATCCGTAAGCGAGGCCGCTTGCGGATCGCGGTGTATAACGATTTCCCGCCGTTCTCCAAGGACGCCAAGGGAATCGACGCCGACCTCGGTCGCGCGCTGGCGGAGCGCTTGGGCCTTGTCGCCGAGGTGGTCGGCTTCAACGCCGACGAGGATATGAACGACGACCTGCGCAACATGGTCTGGAAGGGGCATTACCTCGGCACGCAGCCTGCGGATGTCATGATGCACGTGCCGGTGGATGAACACTTGGCGCGTCAGAACGACAAAGTCCGTATTTTCGGGCCTTACCATCGCGAGTCCATCGCGGTCGCGCGGGATCCGGCCAAAGTGCAGAAAATTACCGGCTCAGCCGCGGTCGCGCTGGAAATCTTTACGCGCGAGAAGATCGGCGTCGAGACGGCGACGCTCCCTGACCATTTCCTGCTCTCCGCGCTCAACGGACGCTTGCGGGAAAACGTCGTGCATTTCAAAACGACGGGCGAGGCCGCCAAGGGCTTGGTATCCGGTACGGTGGCCGCCATCATGGGCTCGCGGTCCGAACTCGAAGCTTCGCTTGCGGGGCAGACGGGATTCGTGATCGAGGCTGTCGAAATGCCCGAACTGCGTGTCGCCAGTTGGGCGGTCGGTCTGGCCGTGAAAGCCGAGGAAATGACGCTTGCTGCGGCCCTGACCAAGGCTCTGGGGGAAATGCGGAGCGACGGCAGCGTGGCTGCGATTTTCAAGCGTTACGGAATCACTTATCAGCCGGGGTAAAGCTTGCAGCCGCTTCGGTGATCCGCGGCGGCTACCCCATCATTGTCTGCCCTTGACCATCGACGGGGCGGTTTCATCTTTCTGACGTTGCGCCTCATGGAACAATCGCGTTACAGCGCGCCGGCCATGGCCCTGCATTGGGTTCAGGCGATCCTGATCGTCTGGCTGTTCTGGCTCGGCTGGACCATGCTTGAGCTACCCAAGGGCGGGCCGGAGCGCAGCGCGGCTTTCGCGCTGCACAAGTCCCTGGGGCTTCTGGCGCTGTTGCTGGTGACGCTTCGTCTGGTCTGGCGCCGCATCACGCCACCTCCGCCGCTCGTCGGGGACGCCCGCGAGGTTCGCTTGGCCAAGGCAGTGCATCACGTACTCTACCTTCTCCTGCTGCTGCTCCCCCTGGCCGGCTACCTCTCTTCGTCTTTTACCGAGTACCCCATGCGTTTCTTCGGCATCGAATTGCCCAAGTTCGGTTGGCCCGACAAGGGCCTCAACAAGACCTTCAAAGAGGCGCACGAGTTTCTGGCGTGGAGCGTGGCAGTATTGGCCGGGTTGCATGTTGCTGCCGCATTGCTCCATGGATTCCGGGGTGACGGCACGCTGAGCAGAATGTTGCCGGGGCGAACTCGGCGCTGAACGCGTAATCCCGGGATAAGTTCTTCCGGCATGGGTGGAAGCCTGCCCGATGCGAGTTCGCAAGGTGTCTGCGCAAGGCGTCGGGAGGGGGGCGAAGAGAGCTTCGCAGGCGTTCCAGCCCCGTTTTTGGGCGCGCGGCCCTCAAACCGCCGCGCAAGCTACGGCGCGGCCCTGAGGCCGCGCCGCCTCAAACCAGCTTACTGGAGCGAGAGAATCCACTTGACCGCTTCCGCCAAGTCAGCGTCGCTGATCTTGTCCGGGCCATTGGGCGTCATGGGTACCTGGCCCCAATTGCCGCTACCGCCGTTGCGGACCTTCTCGGCAAGCTTGGCCGGGGCACCGGCGTCGCCCTTGTATTTGGCTGCCACGTCCTTGTAGGCCGGGCCAACCAACTTCTTATCGACGGCGTGGCAGGCCACACAGCGAGCCTTCTTGACGATCGCTTCGGAGGCCTGCGCGGGCAGCGCGATAAAGGTGGCAGCGAGAACCAAGGGAACGAGGGTTTTCTGCAGCATGGTTGTTTTCCTTTCTTGGGTGGGTCGGATGATTCCCGATCCGTCGGAGGGACGGGAAACCATCGAAAAGCAAAGAAACTTCTAAAGCGAGAAGAAATGCAATTGCACCGAACGGGGGATCCGAGAGCCAGTCGATTGCGCGAATCGGTCAGGGCGGCCGACGGCGATTTGCGCATCCGCTTTCAGAATATCTCCGACAGTGGTGATGACTTAGCGTCCTGCACAGCGTTTGGTTGACCCGAAAACTTCCCGGGGTGCCCAGCGTGACATTTTCTTACAGATTTCTCGTCCGTCACGTCGTCGAGTCCTCCATGCATCAGGAAAAACCCCGATGAACCGAAACCTTTTGGCTTCCGTCTGCACCATCGACACCGCTCGGTCGCTAATGCGCTCCCGCGAGCATGGGACGTGCCAGCCCTCTGATGGTTAGAGGATTTGTTGATTATTTAGTTTAATCAATTGCTTAGTGAAGGGTCTCGCCTGTGTTGGCCGATGGGGCTGGTCGCCTGGCAAGTGGTTCGTTGCGTAGCAATTGTTCAGTGGTGGAGCAGCGGTCACCGCGGACACTGGCGACAATACGTGCGCTTCCCATCGGCATGGAACGTGCATGGAGGGCCCGTGCCCGGTGACCTCATTCCCGCCCATCTTCCGGAACTGATTAGGCGTTCATGGCTACGGTGCCGTGAAGCTGGCCTTTCAGCGAATCTGCGCGTTCCGCGGGGGCAGGGGGCGCACGCGGCCGGGATTGCGGCGTCCGTATTGGCGACGGTGGCGCGGCCGGTCCTGGAGTCGCTCGCGCGACTTCTGTCGGGCGTATCGGTGCTTGTGCTTCTGGCCGATGCGCAAGGCGAGATCGTCGCCTGTCTGGGTGCCGAAGCCGCTCTCGCCGAGGCAGCGGAACTCGGCCTGCTCCTGGGCTCCAAGTGGTCCGAAGGGGATGTTGGCAGTAACGCCATAGGTATCTGCATTGCCGAGGGGGTCACCGTCGAGTTGGGTGGGGCAGGACATTTCCTCGTTCAGAATCGTTCCCTCCACTGTGTGGCGGCTCCCGTCCTCGGGGCGGAGGATCGAATTGCCGGGGCGCTGGCCATCGCCGTGCTGCGACCGCTCGACCTCACCTGGGCAAAGGCGCTGGTGGAAATGTACCGCTGTCTGGTCGAGGATCGCCTGATCGAGTCTCGCGCCGACGCGGCGGTGACACTTCGCCTGCAGTCCGCGGCCGAGCTTCTCGGATCGCCACTCGATGGCTTGGCTGCATTTTCCTCAGACGGGCGTCTTGTGGCGCGCAATCGGGCTGCGCGGGAGCTCATGCCGGAGCAGTGTCGTGTCGGCACCATGAGCCGGGATGCTCTGGGGGTGGACTGGGGGGATTTATTGTCACGTGCTCGCGAGGCTGGCGCGCGACCGCTGGAATTTCCTCTTCATCCGCGTGGCACCGGGTACGCGCGTGTCGACCTCAGCCGGTTGATCGACTCGGAGCGCAGGGCGCAGGGGCAGCAAGCCGACGGCGAGCGCCGCCTGCAGGATTTGCGCAGCGACGATCCGCGGATGATGGAGGCCACAAGGCGGGCCAAACGTATCCTTGACCGCGATATCACCTTGCTCGTGCAGGGGGAAACCGGGAGCGGCAAGGAGTGGTTCGCGCGCGCCTACCATTTTTCCGGAAGCCGCTGCCGAGGGCCTTTCGTGGCCGTCAATTGCGCGGCCATTCCCGCGGGGCTTATCGAGGCGGAGCTTTTTGGCTACGTCGATGGGGCTTTTACCGGTGCGCGTCGGTCGGGAAGCCTGGGCAAGATTCGCGAAGCGCATCGCGGCACCTTGTTTCTTGATGAGATCGGTGACATGCCGCTGCCCTTGCAGGCGGTTTTGTTGCGCGTCCTGGAAACCCGCAGCGTGCTCCCGCTCGGCGCAGAGTGCGAGGAGTTGGTGGACATCGCGCTGGTTTGCGCCAGCCATCAGCCCTTGCATACCCTGGTCAGTCGCGGGCAGTTTCGCGCCGACCTGTTCTTCCGCATTTCCGGGATGACGGTCAGTCTGCCGCCCTTGCGGGAGCGCAGCGATTTCGAAGCTGTTGTTCGGCAAGTATTGAAGGAGGAAAGTGGTGGCCGCGCCATGCAGATTTCCCCTGATGCCTTGCGCTTGCTTCGCGCCTATGCGTGGCCCGGGAATCTGCGGCAGCTGCGCAATGTGCTCCGACTATCGGTGGCGCTGATGGACGAGACGATGATAGTCGACCTGCCTCAATTGCCCGCCGAAATACGGCAGCGGGCTCGTGAGCGCAGTAGCCAAGGGGCCGACCTGCGGGCGGTGCAGGCGCGGCTGGTGCGGGAATCGGTGGCACGGCACGGCGGCAACATCTCCGCTGCAGCGCGGGAGTTGGGGATTACGCGCACCACGCTGTATCGAAAGCTCAGTTCTCTCTCTGGTGACCCAAATACCGGCATCGCGGGCTGAGCATAAAGAAAAGCCGGGTTTCCCCGGCTTTTTGGCGATCGCTGTTCGGCGATTACTTCATCGAGAGAATCCAGAACACCAGCGAGCGGGCGTCGGTTTCGGAAATGGACACGGCGTTGGGTGGCATGGCAACCCCAGAGACCTTGTTCTTCCAGTGGCTGGAATAAGGATTGGAGCCTTCGAGGACGACGCGGGTCAGGAAATCAGCGGCACCGGGCTTGCCGGCGTAGGCTTTGGCGACTTCGGCCCAAGCGGGACCGATGGGCTTGTCGGTGCCGGCGGCGGTCGGACCCTTGCCGCTCACCGCGTGGCAGGTGAAGCAGCCGGCGCTGGTGGCGAGTTTCTTCATCTTCTCGTCGTTCGCCGCGTCGGCGAAGGCGCTCCCGACGCTGGCGGCGGCGAGGATGCTGGCAAGGACGAATTTGATGGAACGAGGAATCATGGAATTCTCCAGATGAGTGAGTTGCGAAAAGCGAGCTTGCGGAACGCGGGGAGCAAATACCTCGATAGTTTAGCTCGAATTGACTAGTTAGCGAAGTCTTGCCCATGTCCTGAAGCACGCAGGGATCAAGGCGGGCACCCTGGTGCTGCGGTTTCATAGGTCCGGCGGAGGGGCGAAGTCGACGAGTCCATGGCGGGCGGCGAGCTGGATGAGCTTGAAATCGGTGTCGGCATCGAGCTTCTGACGAATGATGGAAAGATAGTTCAGGATGGTCTTGGGACTGAGGTGCATTGAACTGGCGATGACCGTCGGCGTTTCGCCCTGGACGAGCAGGCGAAGGACTTCGAATTCCCGCGGCGTGAGTTGGGCGAGGTCACCCTCACCCTCGATGGCTTCGCGGGCGAGCGTTTCAGCGATTTCCGGCGAGAAGACTCGCCGGCCGGCAGCGACGCGGCGGATGCCGTCGATGACGTCGCTGGGTTCGCAATATTTGGTCAGGTAACCATGAGCGCCGCTACGCAGCGCCTGGGTGACGTGGCTGGCACCCTCGTGCATTGACAGGACGAGGATTCTCAAATCCGGCTTGCGGGCGAGCATGCCGCGGATCGCTTCGATGCCGCTGCTGCCTTTCAGACTCAGATCCACCAGCGCGACGTCCGGCGCTCCGCGGGCGACCTGGGCATTCGCCTCTTCGGCACTGGCTGCTTCGGCGATCACTTGCAAGCCGGGTTCAGCGTCGAGAAGGCGGCGGTAGCCGGTACGAACTACCGCGTGGTCGTCCACGAGGAGAATGCGGATCATGACGGTGGATTTCCTGCGGGAGGGAGGGGGATCTCGGCACGGAGCGCAAAGCCCCGGGGAGAGAGGGATTCAGTCTTGAGGGTTCCTCCGACCATGGCGAGGCGCTCGGCCATGCCCAGGAGACCGCCGCCGTGGATCGGACCCTCAGGGGGGGGGCCGCCGCCATCGTCATCGATGGCGATCAGCAGCTTGCGCTCCTGCAGTGTGAGGCGGACCTCGCAATGGGCGGCGTGGCCGTGGCGGACGACATTGGTGAGCGCCTCCTGAACGATGCGATAGATCACCAGGCAGGAGATTTCCGGAAGATCCGGAAGATTCTCCGGCACGCTCAGGCGATAGGCGGTCGCTGGAGCCCGCTGGCGCCAGCCATCGAGCAACTCGCCCAGGGCACCCGGCAGTCCCGCGGCGTCGAGACCGTGGGGCCTAAGCCTGCGCAGGATGCTGCGCAGCTGCTCGCGGCTCGTCTTGACGTCCCGCCTCAGGTCCGTCGCGCACTCGCCGACCCTCCGGGAGTCGAGTCCGCCACCATGCCGTTCAAGGAATCCTGCGGTCGTGCTGATCGCTGTCAGGGTCTGTCCCATCTCGTCGTGGAGCTCTCGCGCAAGGGCCGCACGCTCCTCCTCCTGCACCGCGATGAGTTGGCGTGCCAGCCGGTGCTGCGCGGCGTGGGAGGTCGCCAGCGCCGCCGCGAGATCGTCGATGGCGGCAGCGACGCGGCGGAATTCGCGCAGCGAAAAGTCGGGCAGGGAGGCGGCATCAGCGCCGCGGGCAAGCCGGTGCAGGCCTTCCTCAAGATCGCGGACCGGCGCCAGGGCACGGTGGGCGGACCACCAGGCGACGCCGAGGGTGGCTGCGGAAAAGAGCAGTAAAGTGAGGGCGAGCCGGGCCGTGTCGGAGAGCCGTTCCTCAATTTCCGAGAGCGGATTGGGCGCGATGCGCAGGGAGCGTCCGCCAAGACGGATATGCTGGCCGGCATCGGCAGTCGGCGCGATTCCCAAAAGGTCTGCGATACGCTGGGAAATCGTGTGCTCCGCCGGCGGTCTCGCGCTGTCTGCGAAACCCAAGGTGAGATGGCGCACGGGCCGTTCCTCCAAGAGACTTGCCAGTTGGCGGTCGGCTTCGCCGGGTGGGAGTTCGCCGCCGATCTGTTCCGCTTCCAGAAGGACCCGCGCGAGATTTTCCGATGCTGTCACTTCGGCGTCGATGTCTCCCTTCAGCGAGTAAAGATTGACGGTCAGGGCCATGAGCACCAGACCGGTGAGCAATGCGCCGAGGGCGCCGAGCAGGCGTCGCCTGAGATCCATGGGCCACCTTGTGATCGATATGGGCGAATTGTGCAGCAATTCCGAGGCAGCCGCTTCTGCAGGGGAAGATTTCCCGGCAAATCGGGGAGCCGGTCCCGGCCTGCCGGGGCTCCAATCCCGGCAACCGGGGGAGGGACTCCCAAGATCGTCTCAGAAGCCATCCCTATACTGGTCCGACCCGTCATCAAGGCGGGCGGCCCGCCCTGGTGGGTCGGTAAGGACACTCAACTCAGGAGACGAACAAACAATGAACACCATCCGGATCGAACCACGCCTGACGCTTCTCGCCGCCTTGGTTGCGGCGGCTGTAAGCGCCCCCGCCGTTGCGGGCAGCAAGGTGAGTTGGGAGGATATTCTCAACGACGACAAGAGCACCGGCGACGTGCTGACCTACGGTCTGGGTCTCAAGGCGCAGCGCCATAGCCCGGCCACGAAGATTAACACTGCAAATGTGGGCAATCTTCTTCCCGCTTGGAGTTTCTCCTTTGGTGGCGAAAAGCAGAGGGGGCAGGAGGGGCAGGCCCTGGTGCACGACGGGGTGATCTACGTCACCGGCTCGTATTCGCGCATGTTCGCCATCGACGCGAAGAGCGGCAAGCGTCTCTGGGAGTACCAGCATCGTTTGCCCGAAGACATTCGTCCTTGTTGCGACGTCGTCAACCGCGGTCTCGCCATTTACGGCGACAAGGTCTACTTCGGCACCCTCGACGCCGGTATCGTGGCTCTCAACAAGGAAACGGGCAAGGTTGCCTGGAGCAAGAAGTGGGGCGACCACAAAGTCGGCTATACCATGACCGGCGCACCCTTTGTCGTCAAGGATCAGAAGAGTGGCCGAGTGTTGCTGGTGCATGGTTCGTCTGGTGACGAATTCGGCGTGGTGGGCTGGCTCTTCGCGCGCGATCCGGAGACCGGCGAGGAAGTCTGGGCGCGTCCCATGGTCGAGGGCCACATGGGCCGTCTGAACGGCAAGGAGAGCACGGTCACGGGTGATGCCAAGGCTCCGTCCTGGCCGAGGGATAAAGACGGCAAGCTGGTCGACGCGTGGAACCACGGTGGCGGCGCTCCTTGGCAGACGGCGAGCTTCGACGTGGAAAGGAACATGGTGGTCATCGGTACCGGTAACCCGGCGCCCTGGAACACCTGGCACCGTACCAAGGAAGGCGACGATCCGCGCAACTGGGACAGTCTCTTTACCTCTGGCCAGGCCTACGTGGATGCCAGCAGCGGTGAACTGAAGGGCTTCTTCCAGCACACCCCCAACGATGCCTGGGACTTCTCCGGCAACAATTCCGTGGTGCTCTTCGAGTACAAGGATCCCAAAACGGGCAAGCAGGTCAAGGCTTCGGCCCACGCCGACCGCAACGGCTTTTTCTTCGTGACCGATCGGGAAAAACTTGCCGCCGGTGCGGGCTATCCGAATCAGCCTACCTCGGTGATCGGGGCGTGGCCATTCGTTGATGGCATCACCTGGGCCAAGAGCTGGGATCTGAAAACTGGCAAGCCGAACATTGTCGAAGGCCAGCATCCGCCCAAGCCGAAAGCCGGCGCCGACAAGGGCGATTCGATCTTCGTCTCGCCGCCCTTCCTGGGGGGCACCAACTGGATGCCCATGGCTTACAGCCCGCAGACCGAGCTGTTCTACATCCCCGCCAACCATTGGGCGATGGACTACTGGACCGAGAACCTCACCTACAAGGCCGGCGCGGCCTATTTGGGACAGGGTTTCCGGATCAAGCGCTTGTACGACGACCATGTGGGCACCCTGCGCGCCATTGATCCCAAGACCGGCAAGATTGCCTGGGAGCACAAGGAGGCCTTCCCGCTCTGGGCCGGCACCCTGACTACGGCTGGCGGCCTCCTGTTCACCGGAACTTCCGACGGATACGTCAAAGCCTTCGACGCCAAGACCGGCAAGGAACTCTGGAAGTTTCAAACCGGTTCCGGCGTCGTCTCCGTTCCGATTACCTGGGAGCAGGACGGCGAGCAGTATCTTGGGATCAGCTCGGGCTATGGCGGCGCTGTGCCGCTCTGGGGGGGCGATATGGCGGATCTGACTAAGCAAGTCACCCAGGGCAGCTCGTTCTGGGCGTTCAAGCTACCGAAGGCGGCACGCTGACCGACCGGGGGGCCGGTTATCGCCCGGCCCCTTTCTGAGCGCCAACGACATGATCCGACACGATACCAAGCGCCACAAAATATTGCTCGCTGCGCTCTGCTTGGGGAATGTGATACCCGCCCTGGCAGAGCCTTCCACGGGACCGGTGGACCCTTTGATCATCAACGGCTGCAAGCTCTGGCCCTACGCGCGCTGCCCAGGGGCAGATCTCCGGCACGCCGATCTGTCTGCCCGTGATCTTGCCGGGGCAGACCTGCGCGGCGCCAAGCTAGTGCGCGCCGACCTGAGGGTCGCCAATCTTGCCGGAGCGAATCTCGACGGCGCTGATCTGACTGGAGCGCGCCTCAACAAGGTCAATGCTCCCGGGGCCAGTTTTCGCAAGGCTCGGCTGGTGGCCGCCGATCTCGAATTCGCGAAGCTCTTCCGCGCCGACTTTTCTGGTGCCGACTTGAGCGCCGCAAACCTCGAAGCCGCGCGGGCGAATTTCGCCTGGTTCAGCGGCGCCCGGCTGGTCAACGCCAATCTGCAGGAGGCCAAGTTCAATACGGTCAATCTCCGTGGGGCTGAGATGGAGGGGGCGGTCCTGCGTTACGCAATTTTTCCGGACTCCTCGTTCGAGGGATGTCACGGCTGCCCGGATCCCGCCCTGTGGTGAGCATGGGACGCCGCGCAATTCACACCCTCGGGTTTTGCTCCGCGCTTGCACTCCTGGCCGGGTGCTCCGGGCCTGCCGCCCACAGGGCGACGGGAGAGGCCATGGAGGCATTTACGCCGGCCGTCGATCTCGCGGGATTGCCACGTCTCGGGGATCGCTGGCTGGAAGCGAATCCGTATCGCGAAAACGCCCTGGCAGCGGCGCTCGGGCAGGAAATCTTCGAGCGTGCCTGCCAACGCTGTCACGGTCCGGAAGGGCTGGGCAAAGGGCCGGCACCTAACCTCCGTCGTCTCACCGCGTACTGTCGGCGGATCGAGAATGCAGAATTGGCCGAGGAATGCCGGCGCGATGCCGATGCCTATTTCGTGTCCTCGGTGCTCGATGGCAAGGTGCGCGTCGGAGTCAGGCACATGCCCGCCTGGCGGGGTGCGCTGACCCAGGAGATGGTCTGGTCGCTCAGGGCGTATCTGGATCGGGCGGTGCAGCGATGAGTACGGCCACGTCCCTGATGATGGGTCGCAGAGCGGGTGCCGCGCAGAAGCAATCGCTTTGTCCTGCGCTGGGTTTGGCGAGGTGGCAGCGTGCCGCCAAAGAAAAACGGCACGGAAGCCGAAGCCTGCGTGCCGTTTTCGCCAGCGGACCCCGAAGGGTCCAGCTTCGCGATTGTGAATTACTTGTGCAGCTTGAAGGCCCAGACGGAACCACCCTGCTCCAGGTAGTTCACGCGCTTGGCAACGTCTCCGCCCCACAGGGGAACAGCGCCACCCCAACCGGCAACCACGGCGACGTACTGCTCGCCGCCTTGTTCCCAGGTGATCGGGGGAGCGACGATGCCGGTACCGACGTTGAAGGACCAGAGTTCCTTGCCGGTCTTGGCATCAAGACCCTTCAGGAAACCTTCCGGGGTGCCATAGAACACCAGGCCGCCAGCGGTGGTCAGGACGCCACCCCAGAGCGGGGCGTAGTTCTTGTTTTCCCAGACGATCTTGCCAGTGGCCGGATCGACGGCACGCAGCACGCCGATATGGTCGTCGTGCAGTGCCTTGATGGTGAAGCCGGCGCCCAGGTAGGCAGCGCCCTTCTTGTAGGCCACCGGTTCGTTCCAGATGTCCATCGACCACTCGTTGGCCGGCACGTAGAACAGGCCGGTCTGCGGGCTGTAGGCCATCTGCTGCTGGTTCTTGCCACCGAGGAAGGACGGGGCGGAGAAGACGACCTTGCCCTTCTTGCCATCGGCGCCGGCAGCCGGATCGCCCGGACGGCCTTCTTCGATGTAGTTCGGACGGCCGGTTTCCAGGTTGTAGCCCGTAGCCCAGGTGATCTGCTTGACGAACGGGAAGGCGTTGAGCAGCTTGCCGTTGGTGCGGTCGTTCACGAAGAAGAAACCGTTACGGTCGGCCTTGCCGCCGGCCTTGATGATCTTGCCCGTCTTCGGATCCTTGTAGTCGAAGGAGACGAATTCGTTCACGCCGTCGAAGTCCCAGCCGTCGTGCGGGGTGTTCTGGTAGTGCCAGACGATCTTGCCGGTGTCGGCATCGATGGCGACGGTGGAGGAAGAGAACAGGTTGTCGCCCGGGCGCAGGTGGCTGTTCCACGGGGCCGGGTTGCCGGTGCCGGCGAAGATCAGGTTGGTTTCCGGATCGTAGGTGGCGCCGTTCCAGGTGGCGGCGCCGCCGGTCTTCCACAGGTCGCCGGTCCACGTGGCGTTGGTGGTGCCGGAGATGCCGTTTTCGACCTTTTCGCCATTCTTGACGATGTAGCCCATGTGGCCTTCGACGGTCGGACGCGTCCAGATCAGCTTGCCGGTCTTCGGGTCGCGGGCGTCGATGCGGCCGACGATGCCGAATTCACCGCCGGAGACGCCGGTGATCAGCTTGCCCTTGGCGATGATCGGGGCAGCGGTAGCGGAGTAGCCGGCGGCGTAGTCTTCCAGCTTTTCCTTCCAGACGACCTTGCCGGTGTCCTGGTTCAGGGCGACCAGTTGGGCGTCCAGCGTGGCGAAGATGACGAGATTATCGTAGAGGGCGGCACCGCGGTTGATCACGTCGCAGCAGGGCATGATGCCATCCGGCAGACGGTGCTCATATTTCCACAGCTTCTTGCCGGTCTTGGCGTCGAGTGCGAAGAGGCGGCTGTAGGAGGCGGTGACGAACATCTTGCCGTTGTGGATGACCGGTTGCGATTCCTGGCCGCGCTGCTTCTCGCCGCCGAAGGACATCGACCAGGCCGGAACCAGGTTCTTGACCGTGTTGGTGTTGATCTGGGTCATCGGGCTGTGACGCTGGCCCTGAGTGCCCAGGCCAAAGCTGACGACGTCGCCATTGGTCTTGGCATCGTTGAGAATGTCGGCGTCAGAAACGCCGGCCACTGCCTGACCACCCATGAAGGCCGAGGCGGCAATCAGGGCGCTGGCGATGGCGGTGCGGCGGAAAGTGTTGTGTCGATGCATGGATTAGGTCTCCTTTGTTGTCCATGAAAATGGTTGGGTGGCTGTCTTCCGTTCCCTGAGCCAGCTCCCCCGCCAGCGCCCACATCTGCAAGGGGCGTGCCAGCCAGGGGTTCAACCCTGGGCCGGCGCAAAAGCCCCTATCGATCAGGCTTGTGGCGTGGGGAGTGGTCTGACTCGGGCAACGGAAAACAATTGCTGCAATAGTCACCACTTGTTCCAAACTTGCACACTCACGAAGTGCTACAGCGGGTGCGGTAAGTGTTCCCTCCTCCCGCGGGGGCTATTCTGCACCTTTTTGAACGTTTGTGGGGCATGGCATACCGCTTGCGCCCATTTCTGGGATAATGGGGGGTCCGGCGCAGGTCGCCGGGTCTGGGATCTGAGGAAGGTCGATGGCAAGCTGGAAAATGTGGCGGTTGGGTCTTTGGATGGTTTTCTGCACGCTCGGTCTCGCGGGGCAGGTCAGGGCGGTCGATGAGGATCCGCTCGGTTCGGCTCGCTGGGGCGACATGCGAAGGGCATTCTTTGCCGAGCAAACGGTCGTTTTTGACAGCCGGGTCAAGGTAACCGCTCCGCTGGATGCGGAAAATCCTATGCAGGTACCCGTCACCGTCGATGCGACAGCTGTTTCCGATGTCCGCGAGATTCTGGTGATTGCCGACTTCAATCCGATTATCCAGGTATTGCGTTTCTATCCGGAGCGCGCCTCCGCCTACCTGGGCTTTCGCATCAAACTGCAGCAGTCGTCGCCAGTTCGTGCGGCGGCCCTTACCGCCGATGGGGTGTGGCACCTCGGCGGCACTTGGGTCAATACGATGGGCGGTGGGTGCACGGCTCCCTCGGCGGCGGCAGGTTCCCCGGAGTGGCAACGCCGATTGAACGAGGTCAGCGGCCGACAGTGGTCGGAGGGTCCGCTGGCGGGGCGGCTGCGCATGCGCATCGTGCATCCCATGGATACCGGACTGGTCGCCGGTATCCCGGCTTTTTTCCTTGAGGAGGTCGAGTTCCTGGGAAATGAGGGCAGCTTGCTGATGCGCGTGCAGCCCTACGAACCGGTCAGCGAAAATCCGGTGTTCACACTGCAACAGGGGGTGCCGGGCCGTGTGAGGACCGTCGGGAGAGACAACAACGGCAACCGTTTCGAGACCTGGATCGAACCATGATGCGTCGTTTCCTCGCGGCACTCGCGTTTCTGCTTTTCGCGGCTCCCGGTGGCGGGGTGAGTTTCGACTACGGGCTCGAAGCGAGGGTCGTTGCCGATGGGGTTTATGTCTTCATCGGCAAGAAGGAGGATTTTTCGACGGGCAATGGCGGCAACATCGTCAATACCGGATTCATCGTTGGATCCTCGGGGGTGGTGGTGGTCGACACCGGGCCTTCGCTGCGTTACGGCAAGCAGATGCGTGAGGCGATTTCGCAAGTCACGAAGCAGCCCCTCCTGCTGGTGCTCAATACGCACCACCATCCCGATCACTTCCTCGGCAATCAGGCTTTCCTGGATCGGCCCATTGGGGCTCTGGCCGCAACTCGCCAGGGAATCGAGCGCGATGGAAACGCGTTTGCCGAGAACCTTTTTCGCTTGGCAGGCGACTGGATGGCGGGTACCGAGGTCGCGTCGCCAACCAGCGACCTCGCCAACGGAGTCCGCGACATCGGCGGGCGTCGCCTGCGCTTCATCGCCCTGGAGGGGCACACCGGCGCCGATCTCGCTGTGTACGACGAGCATTCGGGAGTGCTCTTCGCGGGCGACCTGGTTTTCAACGGCCGCGCGCCGACGACGCCTCACGCGCAGTTGCTCTCCTGGCATCGGGCGCTGGATCGCCTCGAGGCGATCACCCGGGAACCGGGATTTCGCCTGCTGGTTCCGGGTCACGGCGAGGTGGCGGGGGATGCTTCGCCAATCCGGCAGACGCGGGCTTATCTTGCCTGGCTGGAGCGCTCCTTGAGCGAAGCGGCACGCGATGGTTTGGATATGAACGAGGTCTTGGCGCGCGGGATTCCTGCCGAGTTCGCGGGCCTCGCCGTCGTCGCAACCGAATATCGGCGCTCGGTGGGCCATCTCTTTCCCGCCGCGGAACTGGAGGCCTTGAGCCGTGGCGAGCGTCATTGATCTGCCGGCGCCTCCGGCAGAGACGCGCTTCTACGCCGTGCTCGCGCTGTCGGTGGGCATCCATGCTTCCGTGCTCTGGGGATGGCAGGGCCCGCGGCCCGCGGACCGGGGGGAAGCGCTTTCCCTGGCGGCGACGTTGCGACCGATTCTTGCCACTAGCCCTTCAAGAGAGGAGCCCGGCGCACCGCGGGAGGCCCAAGCTGTACGCGCACGGATGCCTGTGCGGCCGCCGGCGGAGGTGCCCAGGCGCCTTGAGGTACCTGCCGCTGCGGGCATTGCCGAAGGCCCTGTGGCGTTAGTTCCGCGCGCGGTCGTGGAGGCGGCTGACTCGCCGGGGCCATTGCCGGCTCAGGAAGCGGCGATCGGTGACATCCCCGCGAGAACCGCAGCCGATCAGGATGGCCTGCTGGAAGGATATGGCCGTCGTCTTACCGATCTCTTCTCGCGCCAACGTGCTTATCCGAGAGTTGCCGAGATGCGAGGTTGGGAGGGCGAAGTGCGCCTCCGTCTGCGGGTTGCGCGCAAGGGGGGCCTGCTGGGGGTAAGCGTCGAGCGTTCAAGTGGATTCGAGGTGCTCGATCAGCACGCCCTGGCGTTCGTGGAGCAACTGGGCCGGCTGCCGCCTCTTCCCGAGGAACTCGACGCGGGCGAGGTTCAGGTGGTGGTTCCGCTCGCCTATCGCCTCAGGAAAGCCGGCTGAGCCATGGACGGGCGCGTGACGGCGAGAGCGAATTCTTGAGCGGAAAATTGAGTCTTCATACGCGTATCAGCCTGGTGCTGACGGTCCTTGCCGCCGGATTGCTTCTGGCGCTCGCCGCCAACTGGGTGCGCGGCACCCGAGCGGCGATTCATGAGGAAATCGAGGCGGCGGCCAGGGTTTCGGAGCAATGGCTGGTTGCGCTGGGTATCGAACTGCGCAGGGGCCCGGAAGAGTCGCTTTCCGAGCGGGTTCTCGCATCGATCCAGCCGCTTGGGAGAATACGCGCCAATGGCCTGGAGGTTCTCGATCAAGAAGGAAGTTTGCTCTACCGCTCTCCGCCGCCGACCTACAAGGCTGGGCGAGTTGCGCCAGATTGGTTCGCGGGCCTGCTGACTACCGACTTTGCTCCCCGCTGGGTGGCCATCGGTCCGGTGAATGTGGTCATTCGCCCGGATGCCTCAAGGGCTGTGCTTGACGCCTGGGACGAGGTGTCCGACCTGGTTGGCTGGGCACTCGCTTTTCTCGCTCTGCTGTTCTTCGCTGTGCGGCAGGCCTTGCGAAGGGCGCTTCACCCGCTGGAGGAAGTGATGGCCGCCCTTGACCGGACGGGCGCGGGGCGCTTCGACACCCGCCTGCCGGTTTTCGAGATTCCTGAGTTGGGGCGCCTGTCGCGCGCCTTTAACGGCATGGCCGATCGCCTCGCGCATGCGGTCGACGAAAATGTCTGCCTTGAGGCTGAACGGGAGGTCGCACGGCGCATCAAGTCCTCCCTGGAAGCCGACCGGCGGGAGGTCGCCCGCGAATTGCATGACGAACTGGCCCAGGGCATTACCGCAGTGCGTGCGTTGGCGGGGGCCATTGGTCAGCGTACCCAGGCTCAACCCGACATCCAGGGATATGCGGGAAACATCGTTGCGGTGACCGGCGGAATGCAGGATGGCGTGCGGACCATTTTGCACCGCCTGCGCAAACCCGCGGCCGAGCCCCTCCTTGCAAGCCTGGAACGCAACGTCGAGAACTGGCGGAGTCAGCATCCAGAGGTCGAACTACTGCGAGACTTCCAGCTCGGTGAGGCACCTCTTGCGGACGATTTGGCGGAATGCGCCTTACGGGTCGTCCAGGAGGGCCTGACCAACGTGATTCGCCACGCGCGGGCACGCCGGGTCGATGTCAGCGTGCGGCGCGAAAACGGTATGCTGGAAGTCGATGTGATCGACGACGGCGTGGGATTCGGTCAGGGGGCTTCCGAGTCTCCGGGCAGCGGACTCGGTTTGACGGGCATGCGGGAGCGCGTGGAACTGTTGGGCGGCTTGTTGAAGATAGAAAACCATCCGGCGGGCGGTTGCCGTTTGCAGGTGCGCATTCCCGAGGATCGACCCTTGGATTTGGTGGAGGAGAGAGCATGAGTAAATCGTTGCAGGGGGCGAAGATCGTACTGGCAGACGACCATGCCATGGTGCGACTGGGCTTCCGGCTGCTCCTTGAAGGCGTGGGTGCTTCGGTGATTGCCGAGGCGGAAAACGGCGAGACGGCGGCAAGGCTGTACGGCGAACTGAGTCCGGACGTCCTCGTGATGGATGTCTCCATGCCGGGTATCGGAGGATTGGGGGCTCTGGAGCGTGTCCTTGCGTGGGATGCGAAGGCGCGGGTGCTCATCCTTTCCGCGCACAACGACGATATCGTTCCCGTTCGTGCGCTACGCCTGGGCGCCCGCGGCTATCTGTGCAAGCGAGCGGCACCGGAGGAATTTCTACGGGCGGTTGCTGCGGTCCATTCGGACCAACGTTACATAGATCCGGAACTCGCGCCCGCCGTGGCGCTTGCTCAGCTCTCGGCGTCCACCAACCCTGTGGAGGCGCTGACCGAGAAGGAGCTGGCGGTGTTTCTTCAGCTCGCTCAGGGAAAGACCGTGAATGATGTCGCGAAGGACTTCTGCCTCAGTCCAAGCACGGTCGGAACGCATCTTTATCACATCAAGCAGAAGCTCAACGTCCAGAACGCGGCTGAACTCGCTTTGGTGGCGATGCGCAACGGGCTCATCGAGTCCTGACGACTTCTTCTTGGGAAACGCGTGAAATCGCGGTCGCTCTTTCCGGAGGTGACTCCGCGCTGCAGCGGCTACCTGCCGGTAGCGGGGGGGCATACGCTCTATTGGGAAGAATGTGGTCCCGCAGCGGGTTTGCCTGTCCTGTTTTTGCACGGCGGGCCGGGCAGCGGATGCACTCCTGCCCAGCGGCGACTCTTCGATCCAGAGCGATTCAGGGCGATTCTGACCGATCAACGTGGCTGTGGTCGCAGCCTGCCGCTTGGCGAGACGCGCGCCAATACCACCGGCGAGTTGATTGCCGATCTGGAGGTGCTGCGCTGCGCGCGAGGCGTGTCGCGCTGGATCGTTTGCGGCGGCTCGTGGGGGAGTGCCCTGGCGCTGGCTTACGCACAGGCATACCCGGCATCGGTCAGTGGGCTTGTATTGCGAGGGATCTTTCTAGGCTCGGCGGAGGAGGTGGCGCATTACCTCTCGCCCCAGGCGTTCCCTCCGGCCTGGAATGCCCTTGCTGCGGCGTGCGGCGAGCGGGAAATCCTGACCGGCTACGGCGAGATGCTGCGCAGCGGGGACGCCGGCGTGCGGGAAATCGCCGCGCGGGCATGGCTGAACTACGAGCGGGCATTCATGGGCGAATCCCCCCTCCAAGGCGTGCTCGACGCAGCGTCCGTGGCCAAGGTCAGAATTCAGCTGCATTACCTGGAGCATGCATGTTTTCTTGCCGCTGGACAGTTGCTCGCCGGGATCCCGCGCATCGCGGCGATTCCCGCGGCGCTCGTCCAGGGACTGCGCGATCCCGTGTGCCCTCCCGTGACGGCCCGGGCGCTGCACGAGGCATGGCCGCGAGCGCACTGGTCGCCGGTTCCGGAGGGCGCGCACGGAGGACTCTCGCCGCCCATCGCAGCCGCCACGCTGGACGCCCTCGATCGGGTGGCAGCTCAGGTGGCATTTCGCTGACGCGCGAGCATCGATAGACTGAGCGACAAACTGACAGGCGACAGGATCGTGACACCCCCACAGCAATCTTCTCCTTTGAATTCCGCGATTGTCGAGCCGGCGGGATTCGAGCAGCACATGCGGCTCCAACTCAAGGACATTGGCATCCCCCCGCGGCCGGCCATCCTTGACGAAATCGATCGTGAGATGTCGCGGGACAGCCCCGATTTTTCTCGTCTGGCTCGCTTGATCGGGGCCGATGTCGCCTTGGCCGCCGGCTTGATCAAGACCACCAACTCACCCTATTACGGCTTGGGCAAGCGGGTGCGGACGGTGCAGGAAGCTCTGCTCGTGCTCGGCCTCAAGGTGATCGTGCGAACGGTTGCTGGACTCGCCTTGCAAGGCGTATTCAAGAATATTCCCCGGCTTGATCGGTTCTGGGATGCCTCGGCCAAGACCGCCTGCCTGTCTGGCTGGCTCGCGCTGCAAATGCGCGGACGAATCGGCGTTCGGCCCGAGGATGCGTATACCTTCGGACTCTTCCGTGACTGCGGGATTCCACTGTTGTTGATTCCCTTTCCGGAATACGAATCGATCCTTCGGCAGGCGAATGGGGAAACGGAGGCCGGATTCACCGAAGTGGAAGATCGACTCCTGGCAATCAACCACGCGGTGGTCGGGAGCGAACTTGCCGAGGGCTGGTCCTTGCCCGGAGAAATCGTCCAGGCAATCCGCCATCATCACGACGCCCAGGCGATCACCGCAGGGGCGGGAGTCAGCGCCTCCCAACTGGCTGCCCTCGGCCAACTCGCGGAGTACATCCTCCAGCGGGTTACCGGGCTTGCGAGGACCGCCGAGTGGGACAAGCTCGGACCCGCGTGCTGCGATCTTCTGGCCCTTGGATGCGACGACGTGGAGGCGCTGATCGCCGCCGCGACGGAAGAGCGAGCTTGGGAGCCGGAAGGCTGAGCGTTGCAGGATGGGGTGGAACGCTGCCGGAATTGGTCATAGGCTGCCGGATTTTGTCAGCGTCCTTCCACTCTCTGCGCCCAGAATGGGAAAGGCCGCCGCGACGCGTGCGTCGGGGCGGCCCACATTTCTGGCTGCGACCAGCGGGGTTAACCCTCTACCGTGAGATACACCAAAGTCTGATTGAGCAACTGATAGCCAATTTCTCCGAACGTCATGGGGCCGGTCACATTGGCGGTCCGTTTGCCTTCCAGCCCTGAGTAGAGAAAATTCAGGATGCAGTTGCACGAGAAGGAAATTTCGGAGTCGATGCGCGGTAGGGCGGCCTGGAAGCTGCCGACGTAGTCGCTTACCGGTGCGGCGATCTTGTAATCGATACCCGGAAAGACGGGGGCATAGAAATCCACCCTGCGCGCACTGGCGTCGATACCCTTGATGCTGACATTGATCATCGCCCCGCTATAGTCGGCGACCAGCGGCAGGCGAGTATCCACACCGCTGTTGATCAGGTAGTCGGCAAGATTCGTGGGTTTCCCATTGATCTGGCAATTCCCGGCGGTGAAACCGGTCTCGGCGAAGGTGATGGTGTCACCGCTGCCCGGCTTGAACAGATTGATGATATCGATGCGCGCGAAGCGATTGAGCGGCAGGGCGATATCCATCGCCACGGCGTGCTGGTCGCTGAATTCCAGAGTCGTACCGAGAACGACCTTGGGCGTCGATTTTCCAAGGTCATCGAGATGCACGCCGGCGATCCAGCCGATCAGCGGCTTCATGTACATGTCTTCGTAATTGGGGGCGTTTTGGGCAAAACTGCCATGGCAGTCGCTAAACGCGGGAACGATCAGCACGGTAAAACCGTTCTCCGGTGCATTGCGGCAGATTTGCGGCAAAGCGTCGCTGTCATAGAGTCGCAGAACGGGTGGCGAAGAAAAGCCATTGATTTCGTTGACGTAGACCTCGTCCCGGCTGATCTTTCCGCCGTCCTTTGACATGAAATAGGGAATCGTGCCTCCAATCCAGTTGCCGGCGGGCAATTGCCGCAATGCCTGCTCGTCTCCTGCGATAGAAAGGTATTTGCCTGCGCGGATCATGTCTACAGCCTGAGTGACCGGCATCAGTCCGATTTTTGCATTCACGCTCGTTGTCCTTAGTTGTGTTCTCGATTACCTGCCCAGTTGGCCCAGTTCGTGGCCCAGCATCTGCTCATAGCGAACGAAATAACGCTGCAATTCGTAGGCCTTGAGCACGCGGACTTCGGCGTCGGTGATGACGCGCATCTGCTCCCGTAGCTTGGTCAGCAGGAGTTTAAGGCTGAGGACGCGGATGTCGATATTGGTCGATCCATCGAGGAGTTTCTCCCACACAGGATCGTCCGCTTCAGGTACGCGAGTCGACGGGGTGGCGGCGGTGGGAGGCGGTGGTGGAGCGGAAGACAGGCCGGCTTTCCCACTGTCCAGACTGTGCTTGAATTTCCAGAGATCGGCGACGGTGACGTCCAGCAGGGAGCAGATGCTCTGGAACTTGATTCCCTCCAGCAGCATCGAGGCGATCTGGCGTGACATGGCCCGGGTAAAGGGCAGGTCGCCATCGCCACACCAGAGCGGGGCGCTTCCCGAGGCAATCTGCGGGGGAACCGCGTGGATCAGGCAGCGGGAGTTGCCGACATTGGTGTGGCGCCAGACCTGCTCGCGATCCTGGGGGACGGTGGCCTTGCTGCCGAAAAACCATCCGCTGCGCCCGGTTTGCTGGGCGATCCAGACGTCGATCTGTCGTTTTCCGAGGTCGTCGCGTACTTTGACGACCTGCCAAGGGGCCTCCACTTCAAGCACCGATCGCAAGAGATCTTCGGATTTCATGAGACTTGCTTCCTCCTAGGTTAATTCGACGATTTCACTGGCAAATTTTTCGATTTTTTTGAACATTTTGCTGCTGGCGACTCTCAGCAAATTGTGTGCCATATTGCTTTTTTCGTAGAACAAACAGCATAGTCATCGTCCGCAAGCCGGGGGCGTAGGCTTCCAGGCTTGCGGACAGGGTGCACTGTACTCCCGACTCAAGAAAACCATGATCCTGCCTCAAAGATTTTCTAGGCGATCACCGGTGGTTCCGGCTGGCATACTTTCCTTGTCGATGCAGTCGTCGTCTCGGCCTGGGGCGGCGGCGAAGATCTTGTCCAGGCAGAGCCCGCCGCGGCCGGAACCGTTCCCTTCCGGCCGCACCTTGGCGGTGCTCCAGTACCCCAAGGCTATTTGAGGCGAGGCGCGCGCGGTTGGTCGCATGTCCCTGATTCCCCGGGCGCAGCCGGTCCTGCACGGTCTGCCTCCCGCCGGTTGAATTGCCCCCTTTGGCTTTGAGGACACGAATATTACTTGTTGGATGATTCCAGGGAGTTTTCATGAGGATATGCGTTCCCGTTTCGCCCGTGGCGACGACCGCGTTGCTGCTCGCGTTCGCACACCCGGCGTCGATTCGCGCCGAGGCGCCGCTCGTCACCCTCGATTCGGTGGTGGTGACCGGAACACGCAGCGAGCACAGCAGCTTTGATCTGCCGGCCGCCATCGATGTCGTTGATCGTGGCCGCATTGATGCGGACCGCGGCCGCGTCAACGCGTCCGAGGCCCTCGCCGCGGTTCCTGGCGTCACCGCACTTAACCGGCAGAACTACGCGCAGGATCTGCAGATCTCTTCCCGTGGTTTTGGAGCGCGTTCTGCATTCGGTGTGCGAGGAATCCGCCTGGTCAGTGATGGGATTCCAGCTTCCATGCCAGACGGGCAGGGCCAGGCGGCGACCTTCAACCTTGATCGCGCGGAGCGCATCGAGGTGCTCCGCGGACCTTTGTCGGCCGTTTATGGCAACCATTCGGGCGGGGTGATCCAGGTCTTTACGCCGGACGGGCGTGGAAGGCCGATGATCGACTCCCAGCTTTCAGGCGGGAGTTATGGTACTTGGAAGCTGGACCTGGCGAGCCATGGGGAGGTTGGGGGGGTCGGCTACGTCGTCGACGCGTCCCGCTTTCAGTCCCAGGGCTACCGGGAGCATAGTTCGGTGGTCCGTGACCAACAGATGGTCAAACTGAGTGTCGCTCCCGATCGAGAGAGCAGGCTGACGTTCGTGGTCAATAACTTCCGTCAGCCGGACACGGAGGATGCCCTCGGGCTTTCCTGGGATGCCTATCGCGACGATCCGCGTTCGGTGGTACGCAATGCCAGGGACTACAACACCCGAAAGAGCATCGATCATCTCCAGGCGGGTGTCAGCTACGAGCGTCACTTTGGCCCGCACGCCTTGCACGTGACGGCCTACGGCGGTCAACGATCCGTCATTCAGTATCAGTCGATTCCGCTGGCTTCACAGCGCGTTATCGCGACCACTGCGGCCGGGTCGGCACTACGCAAGCATTCGGGCGGCGTGATCGATTTCGACCGGGACTTTTCCGGTCTTGGACTGCGCTGGGCAATGCGCCACGAGTTGGCTGGCGGAAAATTGACGACCAGTGTGGGTCTGGACTACGAAACGGCCAGTGATGATCGTCGAGGCTACGAGAATTTCACGGCGACCGATGTGACGAGTCCGAGTGCCGCGCTGACCTGCGGCTTTGGCGGGACGCAGTGCGGTGTCAGGGGAGCGTTGCGGCGCGATGAAACCGACCGGGTGACGACCAGCGATCCCTATTTTCAGTCCGAGTGGCAAGGCGAGACCTGGGGCTTCCTCGCCGGAGTAAGGCGGTCCACGGTCCGCTTCAAGGTGAGCGATCACTATTTTGCCGTCAACAATGGTGACGACAGCGGCTCGGTATCGTATCGGCGCACGACGCCGCTCGCCGCCGTGACCTATAAGCTCACGCCGGTGGTCAATCTCTATGCCAGCGTCGCGCGGGGCTTCGAGGCGCCCACCTTCAACGAATTGTTCTACTCCAGCGCGGAAGGCAGCTTCGCATTCGATCTCAAGCCGGCGACCAGTCGTCATCGCGAACTTGGATTGAAGGCTTGGGTGGGTGATTCAACCCGGGTCGATCTGGCGATTTTTCGCGTGGATACCGAAGACGAACTCGTCGTCGCGCGCTCATCGGGGGGGCGAACCAGCTTCCAGAACGCCAGCGAGACTCGCCGGGTCGGGTTTGAACTGGGGCTCGATTTGCTCTGGGCGCATGGATTTTCGACTCGCATTGCCTACACTGGCCTCGATGCAACCTACGAGGAGGGCTTCCTGACGCGGGTGGGAACGCCATCCACCCAGGTCACCATACCCCGGGGTAACCGCATGCCTGGAATTCCGAAAACGACACTGTTCGGGGAAGTCGCCTGGCGACACCCAGCCAACGGGTTCCACGCTGCACTCGAAGTCGTTGTGCGGGATAAGGTCTACGTCGATGACACCAACGGAAAGACTGTCGTTTCGGGCTATCCGGGCGACGGCCGCGCCCATGCGGCGCCTGGTTTTGCGGTCGCCAATCTGCGCTTCGGACTTGATCGGCAGTTCGGCCCTTGGTCGCTCAAGGGCTTTGTCCGGGTGGACAACGTGTTCGACAGACAGTACGTCGGCTCGGTCATCGTGGGCGACGGAAATGGGCGATTCTACGAATCGGCGCCAGGTGTGAATTGGCTGGCCGGTGGTAGTGCGGCGTATCGCTTCTGAGCGCGGGAGGCATCCGGAAAGCCGGCCTTGCGGATGCTTCGAGTGAGATGGCTGCGTTCGGCTCGAAAGGGGCAGGGCGGGAAAAAATCCCGGGAAAGAAGCGCCCGGCCTCGGGATAATGGCGGCCCCTGATCCCCTGTGCCAATACAAGGGATTCCGAGTCTCCGCTTCTGGTTTGCCCGCTTCACGCCCTCTTCGGAGGGCGTTTTTCTTGATGTTCGTAACGTGGGAATGGAGCTTCGGAGATGCTCCTAATCAGGGCAATTGTGCTGCGCAGTGTTTAGAATCTGGACGGCAGGGAAAAAGACGCTCTCGCAGCGCCCTGCGACAGAATTCATTAATCAATATCAAAATCAAGAGTTTATTTTTTAAATGCAGGGTTTCTGCCGGCCACTGGCGCTTGGCACGCCCCTCGCAAAAGGAGACTCGATGCGATCGACTGCGGACAACGGTGGCAAAGGGGGCTGCCGCGGATTTCTGTCTGGAATGCTGACAATGGCGGGATCTCCCTCGTTGTCAGGTGCTCCGGTTCGGTGGAGTCCGAGGAGTTGTCGAATCGCATTTCGTGCGTCAGATGTCTTCCCTCATCTGCCATTTGCGCCCATCAGGGCGCTTTTTTTTTCGTTTCTCGTTTTGTTTTTGTCGGCGCTCGCTCCTGTCATGGCTGGGGAAGAGGGGGGCGAGATCCGAAGATTGGTCTTTCCGGAGGCAAAACTGGCGGGCGTCAGGGACGCGCTTGTAGAGTCTATCGAGGCTTCCGGTCTCGTCGTTACCGCTGTCATTCCGTTCAATCGCATGCTCGACAGGACGGCCAAGGATTTGGGGCGACGGGAGTCGCCCTTCAGCGAAGTCGCCATCGTTCAGTTCTGCAGCGCCCGCCTGGCGTGGCAACTCGTCGAAGAAAACGCTGATCAGGTTGTCTTGTGTCCGATGTCAATCGTCGTATACCAACTTTCGACCGGTGGTGGGGTCGTGCTGAGCTATCGCTCACCGGGGGCGGGGACTCCTGGGCGTCGGGCGGGCAGCGCGCTGCTCGCCGGGCTCGTCGAGCGCACGGCCGAGCTTGTGAGGCTCGGCTGGTGAGCCAAATGGGTCGAGAGAAAAGAAAAGGCCGCGGGAATTCCCGCGGCCTTTAATTGCCGAGTCTAGTGAAGCTTAGAGCATGTCCTTCACTGCTTCGGCTTCGTCGGTCAGTTCCTTCAGCGTCAAGTTGATCTTTTCCTGGCTGTAGGCGTCGATCTCCAGACCCTGGATGATCTTGAAGGAGCCGCCCTTGCACTCGCAGGGGAAGCCGAACACGATACCCTTGGGGATGCCATAGGATCCGTCGGAGGGAACGCCCATGGTGACCCATTCGTCGGAACCGAGCACCCAGTCGCGCACGTGGTCGATGGCAGCGTTGGCGGCGGAGGCGGCGGAGGAGAGGCCGCGGGCCTCGATGATGGCGGCGCCGCGCTTGCCGACGGTGGGCAGGAAAACGTCGTTGTTCCAGGCCTGATCATTGATCAGGGCCTTGACGCTGTCCCCGTTGGAGGTGGTGCTGCGGTAGTCCGCGTACATCGTGGGCGAGTGGTTACCCCAGACGACCAGCTTCTTCAGGGAGGAAACGGCGCGGCCGGTCTTGGAGGCCAGTTGGGAAAGGGCGCGGTTGTGATCCAGACGCAGCATGCCATGGTAGTTGTTCGGGTTGGTGCGGCCGACCTTCCTGGCGGCGGCGGCGGCGATGTAGGCGTTGGTGTTGCAGGGGTTGCCGACGACCAGAACCTTGACGTCTTCCTTGGCGTTCTCGGCGATGGCCTTGCCCTGGACCGTGAAGATGGCGCCGTTGGCGGTCAGCAGGTCAGCCCGTTCCATACCCTTGGTGCGGGGCCGCGCGCCGACCAGCAGGCAGACGTCGGCATCCTTGAACGCGACATTGGGATCGTCGGTGGCGACCATGCCGGCGAGCAGGGGAAAGGCGCAGTCCTCAAGCTCCATCATCACGCCCTTGACGGCCTGCTGGGCCTGGGGCAGGTCGAGCAGCTGGAGGATCACCGGCTGGTCTTTGCCGAGCATTTCGCCCGAGGCGATGCGGAAAAGCAGGCTGTAGCCGATCTGGCCGGCGGCGCCGGTGACGGCAACGCGCATGGGGGCTTTGGACATAGGTCGCTCCTGAAGGAAAAGCGTGGGTTAAGGTGTGGACAATCCTCGGGCGCCCGGCGGGCGCGGGAGAAGAAAAATGTTAGAGACTCCCCGTCCGGCTGTCAATTCATCATATGTCTTATATAAGACAACTTTTTATGGACGATGGGCGCTTTTTATGCTGAAATCCGCTTCATGAATCGCGAAGCTTCCCGCCCGGTCATGCGCTCGCCATCACCTACGTTCAGCCCTCTCTATCGGCAGATCAAGGAGTTCATGATCAAGAGTCTGGAGGAGGGCGAGTGGGGTCCGGGCGACGCCATTCCCAGCGAGGCGGAACTTGCGGCGCATTTTAGCGTTAGCCAGGGGACTGTGCGCAAGGCAATCGACGAGATGGCGGCGGAAAACCTGCTTGTCCGTCGGCAGGGCAAGGGAACATTTGTCGCCACCCACGACGATCCGAGATCAGCCTATCGTTTTCTGCGCTTGATGCCGGATAGCGGCGAGAGCGAGCATTCCCTCAGCGAGCCCCTGTCCGCCCGCCTCACGGAAGCGTCCCGCGAAGTGGCGGCCGCGTTGCAGATCGCTCCCGGCGAGCGGGTGATCGCGGTTGAGCGCTTGTTGCGCTTCGAAGGCGAAGCGGTCGTGCTCGATCGCATCTTCCTGGTGGCCGAGCTTTTCTCCGGTTTGACCCTGGAGCGCTTGCGCGGATCCGAACGTTCCCTCTACAGCCTTTTCGAGACCGATTACGGTGTTCGCATGATCCGGGCCGAGGAGCGCTTGCGCGCGGTTGGCGCGGATGCGGAGAGCGCGCGCTTGCTCGGCGTGGCGCCGGGCGAGCCCCTGCTGTCGGTCGAGCGGACAGCCTTCACCTACGGAAACAAGCCAGTGGAATGGCGTCACGGTCTTTACTGCACGCGAAACCATCACTACCTGAACGAGCTCGGATGAGAGAACTAATCCTTCAGACTGTGGAAGATCGGCCTGGCTGTCAGGGCCGACCGCTGGTTTTGAATGTATAATTACGGACTTTTCAACCACGACAAAGCGGAATACCGCACTCATTGCAAGGGAAGACGTTCATGGCAGAAATGACCATCAAGAAGCGTCCAAAGAACTTGGACTTGACGAGCATCCGGCTTCCTTTGCCGGGCAAGGTTTCGATCCTGCATCGGGTGAGCGGGGCGGGCCTCTTCCTCTGCCTGCCCATCGTTCTTTGGTTGTTCGGGGCCAGCCTGACCTCCCCGGAAACTTTCGCCACCTTCAAGGCTGCCGCGTCATCCCTGCCGGCCAAGGTCATCCTGGCCGGCCTGATCTGGGCCTACTGTCACCACTTTTGCGCCGGCATCCGCTTCCTGCTCCTTGACCTGCACATTGGTATCGAGAAGGAAGCCGCCAACAAGTCCGCCGCCGCCGTCCTCGCCGTGAGCATCCCGCTCACCTTGGTTCTGTGGGGGGTTCTGCTGTGATCAACCGCATCGTCGTCGGGGCCCACTACGGCCTCAAGGACTGGATCGCCCAGCGCGCCACGGCAGTCATCATGGCCGTCTATTCCGTGCTGATGGCCGCTGTCCTTCTGATCCTCCGTCCGAGCACTTTTGAGGCCTGGCAAGGCGTGTTCGCCCACGGCTTCATCAAGTTCGTGACCTTCCTCTTCTTCGTCAGCCTGTTCTACCACGCCTGGATCGGCGTGCGGGACATCTGGATGGATTACGTCAAGCCGACCGGCCTGCGTCTGACCCTGCATGTGCTGACCGCGACCGCGCTGGTGGGCTACACCGCGTGGGCTGCTGCGATTCTCTGGAGGCTGTAAGCGTGAGTATTCCCGTTCTGAAATTCGACGCCGTCATCGTCGGCGCCGGCGGTGCCGGTCTGCGTTCCGCCATTCAACTGTCCGAAGCCGGCCTGAAAACGGCCGTCCTCTCCAAGGTCTTCCCGACTCGTTCCCATACCGTCGCCGCCCAGGGTGGGGTCGCCGCCTCTCTCGGCAACTCCGAGGAAGATCACTGGCACTGGCACATGTACGACACCGTCAAGGGTTCCGACTGGCTCGGCGACCAGGACGCCATCGAATTCATGGTGAGGAAGGCCAACGAGTGCGTCGTCGAGCTCGAGCACTACGGCATGCCCTTCGACCGCACCGACAATGGCAAGATCTACCAGCGCCCCTTCGGCGGCCACATGTCCAACTTCGGCGAGAAGCCGGTGCGCCGCTCCTGCGCCGCCGCCGACCGCACCGGTCACGCCATGTTGCACGCCATGTACCAGAGGAACGTCAAGGCCAACACCCAGTTCTTCGTCGAATGGATGGCCCTCGACCTGATCCGCGACAGCGAAGGCCACGTGCTGGGCGTGACCGCGATGGAGATGGAAACCGGCCAGGTCGTGATCTTCCACACCCGCGCCACCATTTTCGCCACCGGCGGTGCCGGCCGCATCTTCTACTCCTCCACCAATGCCTTCATCAACACCGGCGACGGCCTGGGCATGGCGGCCCGTGCCGGCATTCCGCTGGAAGACATGGAATTCTGGCAATTCCACCCTACCGGCGTGGCGGGTGCCGGCGTGCTGATCACCGAGGGCGTGCGCGGCGAAGGCGGCATCCTGCGCAACAGCAGCAAGGAGCGCTTCATGGAGCGCTACGCCCCGAACGCCAAGGATCTGGCGTCGCGCGACGTGGTGTCCCGGGCCATGACCACCGAGATCAACGAGGGCCGCGGCTGTGGCGTCAACAAGGACTACGTCCTGCTCGACATCACGCACCTCGACCCCGCGACCATTCTGAAGCGCCTGCCGGGCATCCGCGAAATCGGCCTGCAGTTCGCCGGTGTCGATTGCATCAAGGAACCGCTGCCGGTGGTGCCGACCTGCCACTACCAGATGGGCGGCATTCCCACCCACTACTCCGGCCGCGTCGTCGTGCCGCAGAACGGCGATCCCAACACCATCGTCCCCGGCTTCTACGCCGCCGGCGAGTGCGCCTGCGCCTCGGTACATGGTGCCAACCGCCTGGGCACCAACTCGCTCCTGGACCTCCTGGTCTTCGGCAAGTCCGCCGGCGATTCCGCCGTCGATGACTTGAAGGCCGGCAAGGCTCACCGTGACCTGCCAAAGGACGCTGGCGAGAAGTCCCTCGCCCGCATCGCTGCCCTCGACGGCCGCAAGGGTGGCGCCAACGTGCACGAGACCCGTCTGGCCATGCAGCGCACCATGCAGAACCACGCCGGCGTCTTCCGCTTCGGTGATCTGTTGAAGAGTGGCGTCGACAAGATCCTGGAAGTCGAAAAGGCCGCCCGCCAACTCGAAATCAAGGACAAGTCCATGGCCTGGAACACCGCCCGGACCGAAGCCCTCGAAATGGAAAACCTGATCGAAGTTGCCAAGGCCACCATGCTTTCCGCCGAAGCCCGCAAGGAATCCCGCGGCGCCCACGTGCGCGACGACGCGCCGGATAGCGCGGAATTCCCGAACGGCCGCAATGACAAGGAATGGCTGAAGCACACCCTGTTCAGCCCGGTGGATAACACGATCACCTACAAGCCGGTGACCATGCAGCCGCTGACCGTCGAACCCATCGCGCTCAAGACGCGCTCGTACTGATCGGAGAAGAACATGAGCAAACGCATGGTTCAATTCAGCATCTACCGCTACGATCCGGACAAGGACGACGCGCCGTACATGCAGGATATTTCGGTCGAGCTGGAGCCCACCGATCGCAAGCTGCTGGACGCCCTGACCAAGTTGAAGGCCAAGGACGACACCCTCTCCTACCGCCGTTCCTGCCGCGAAGGCGTTTGCGGGTCGGATGCCATGAACATCAACGGCAAGAACGGCCTGGCCTGCCTGCAGGACATCGACGAGCTCAAGCAGCCCATCGTCCTACGGCCGCTGCCCGGCTTGCCGGTCATTCGTGATCTGATCGTGGACATGACGCAGTTCTTCAAGCAGTACCACTCGATCAAGCCCTATCTGGTCAACAACGATCCTCCGCCGGAGCGCGAGCGTCTTCAATCTCCGGAGGACCGCGAGGAACTGAACGGCCTCTACGAGTGCATTCTGTGCGCCTGCTGCTCGACTTCCTGTCCGTCCTTCTGGTGGAACCCGGATAAGTTCGTCGGCCCGGCCGGCCTCCTGGCGGCCTACCGCTTCATCGCTGACACGCGCGACCAAGCTACCAACGAGCGTCTCGACAACCTCGAGGATCCGTACCGCCTGTTCCGTTGCCATACCATCATGAACTGCGTCGATGTCTGTCCCAAGGGTCTGAACCCGACCAAGGCCATCGGCAAGATCAAGGACATGATGGTCCGTCGCGCGGTTTGATGGAGCGTGCCGACTACGAACGCCTGCGCTGGCGCTGCATTCGCCGCGCATTGCTGGAACTCGACATCAGCCTCACCCGTTTTCTTGATGACGGGTTCGACGAGCTGAGCGAGGACCAGCAGCAGGCCTTCGAAGAGCTAGTCCTGATGGAGGATCACGACCTCTGGTACTTGATCAGCGGTCAGACGCAATGTCATGATCCCCGTCTGGCCCCCATCGTGGCCCTGATACGTAAGAGTTGAGTAAGGTAGGCCCCCTACAGTACGGGCTTGCCGTTTTTGCAGCGAAGTGACCATACCTGAAAAAGGGAAGTAACCATGACGACCGAACGCAAGGCAACCTTGAGCATTGACGGACAGACCCCCGTCGAATTCCCGATCATGTCCCCGACCCACGGGAACGACTGCGTCGACATCCGCACCCTGGGTGGCAAGACCGGTCTGTTTACTTATGATTCCGGTTTCCTCTCCACGGCCAGTTGCAAATCCCGCGTCACTTTCATCGACGGCGACAAGGGCGAACTGCTTTATCGTGGTTATCCCATTGAGCAGTTGGCCGAGCAGTGCAACTTCCTCGAAGTCACCTATCTCCTGAAGAACGGCGAGTTGCCCAACGCCAGTCAGAAGGCCCAGTTCGAGAAGACCATCAAGAACCATACGATGGTCCACGAGCAACTCACCAAGTTCTACTCCGGTTTCCGTCGCGACGCCCACCCGATGGCCGTCATGACCGGTGTGGTCGGCGCCCTGTCGGCCTTCTACCACGATGCCATGGACTTCTCCGACGCCGAGCACCGCAACGTCAGCTTCAACCGGCTGGTTGCCAAGATGCCGACCATCGTCGCCATGGCCTACAAGTACAACACCGGCGCACCCTTCATGTATCCGGACAACGAGCTGGACTACACGTCCAACTTCATGCGCATGATGTTCGGCAACCCCTGCGAGAAGTACGTGCCGAATCCGGTGCTGGTCCGCGCGCTCGACGTCATCTTCACCCTGCACGCCGACCACGAGCAGAATGCCTCCACCTCCACGGTGCGTCTGGCCGGTTCTTCCGGCGCCAACCCCTTCGCCTGTATCGCTGCAGGTATCGCCTGTCTGTGGGGCCCGGCCCACGGCGGTGCCAACGAGGCCTGCCTGCAGATGCTGGAAGAGATCGGCGACGTCTCCCGCGTTGGTGAATACATCAACCGCGCCAAGGACAAGAACGACTCCTTCAAGCTCATGGGCTTCGGTCATCGCGTCTACAAGAACTTCGACCCACGCGCCAAGCTGATGCGTAAGGTTTGTGGCGACGTGCTTGCCGAACTCGGCCTGCAGAACGACCGCCTGTTCAAGCTGGCGATGGAACTGGAAAAGATCGCCCTGGAAGATCCCTACTTCGTCGAGAAGAAGCTCTATCCGAACGTGGATTTCTACTCTGGCATCGTCCAGAAGGCCATCGGTATCCCGACCGAGATGTTCACCTGCATCTTCGCCCTGGCCCGTACCGTTGGCTGGATGACCCAGTGGGAAGAAATGATCACCGATCCCGAGTACAAGATCGGCCGCCCCCGTCAGCTCTACATCGGCGCCGCCAAGCGCGACGTCGTACCTCTGGCCCAGCGCGGCTGAGCCCGAATGAAGAAAGGCGGCCCGCGGGTCGCCTTTTTTCAAGCAGCAATCCGAACCTCGCCAGACTGCGGGGAGCGGCAGACCATAACACCCAGTAGGGGACACCCATGACCACGATGACGCAACTGTTCGACAGCTCGATGTATTTCGGCGGCAACGCGCCCTTCGTCGAAGAGCTCTACGAGAACTATCTCAACAATCCCACTGCCGTTCCCGAGGAGTGGCGCGATTATTTCGATCGCCTCGCCCAGATGCCGGGCTACGCCGCGCGGGACATCCCCCACGCCCCGGTCATCGCGGCCTTCGCCGAGCTCGCCAAGGATGGCGGTTTCAGGCCCACTGCGCCGGCTTCAACCGAAGATGGGAAGAAGCAGGTTGGCGTCATTCAGTTGATCAACGTCTACCGCTTCCTGGGGACCCGCTGGGCTGATCTCGACCCCTTGAAGCGCATGCCGCGGCCGGCGATCCCCGAGCTGGAACTGTCCTTCTACGGCTTCTCCGACGCCGACCTCAATAAGAAATTCAACGCCGGTTCCTTCAAGGGGACTCCCGAGAGCGCCAAACTCGGCGACATCGTCGAGGCCCTGAAGCAGACCTACTGCGGCTCGATCGGCGTCGAATACATGTACATGAGCGAGTACGCCGAGAAACGCTGGCTCCAGGAACGTCTCGAATCCATCCGTTCCCGCGGCAGCTTCAATCCGGAGCAGAAAAAGCGCCTCCTGGAGCGTCTCACGGCTGCAGAGACCCTCGAACGTTACCTGCACACCCGCTACGTCGGCCAGAAGCGCTTCTCCCTCGAAGGCGGCGAATCCCTTATCGTCTCCATGGACGAAGCCATTCGTACCGGCGGCCGTCTGGGCGTCGACGAAGTGGTCATCGGCATGGCCCACCGGGGGCGCCTCAACGTTCTGGTCAATACCCTGGGCAAGGCCCCGGCCATGCTCTTCGACGAGTTCGAAGGCAAGAAGAAGAGCGATCTCTCCGCCGGCGACGTCAAGTACCACCTCGGCTATTCGTCCGACGTGTACACCCCGGGTGGGCCCTGCCACCTGACCCTGGCGTTCAATCCGTCGCACCTGGAAATCGTCAATCCGGTCGTCGAGGGATCGGTCTACGCCCGTCAAGTCCGCCGCGGCGCCGTTGGCAAGCAGAAGGTTCTGCCCATCATTGTGCATGGCGACGCGGCAGTCGCCGGACAGGGGGTGAATCAGGAAATGATCAATTTCGCCCAGACGCGCGGCTACGGCGTCGGCGGCACCCTGCACATCGTGGTGAATAACCAGATTGGCTTCACCACGTCAGACCCCCGTGATTACCGCTCCTCCCTCTACTGCACCGACATCTTCAAGATGGGCGATGCCCCCATCTTCCACGTCAATGGTGACGACCCCGAGGCCGTGGCCCTGGCGACCCAGGTGGCGATGGAATTCCGTCAGCAGTTCCAGAAGGACGTGGTGGTGGACATCGTCTGCTTCAGAAAGCTCGGCCACAACGAGCAGGACGAGCCGATGGTCACGCAACCCCTGATGTACAAGAAGATCGCCCAGCATCCGGGTACCCGCAAGCTCTACGGCGACAAGCTGATCGCCGAAGGCGTGCTACCCCAGGATGGTCCCGACCAGATGATTGCCCAGTATCGCGATCACCTGGACAAGGGCGAGCTGCTCTACAACCCGGTTCTGGCTGGCTACAAGCATCCCAATACCATCGACTGGATGCCGTACCTCACCAAGAACTACATCGAGACCTGCGATACGCGGGTGCCGACCAAGGATCTCCAGCGTCTTGCCCAGCGCCTGACCACCTTCCCCGCGGGCTTCACCCTCCACTCCCGAGTCAAGAAGATCGCCGAGGACCGTGCCGCCATGGGCGATGGAAAATTGCCCGTCGATTGGGGCATGGCCGAAAATCTGGCCTACGCCTCGCTTCTGGTTTCCGGATACGGCGTTCGTATTTCCGGTGAGGACGTCGGACGCGGCACCTTCTTCCATCGCCATGCCGCCTTCCACGACCAGAATCGCGAAAACTGGAACGAAGGCACCTACTACCCCCTGCAACACCTTCAGGAAAAGCAGGCCGGCTTCCAATGCTTCGATTCCGTCCTGTCCGAAGAAGCCGTGCTCGCCTTCGATTACGGCTACGCCTCGGCGAATCCCTACGAACTGGTCATCTGGGAAGCCCAGTTCGGCGACTTCGCCAACGGCGCCCAGGTGGTCTTCGACCAGTTCATCGCTTCCGGTGAAGCCAAGTGGGGTCGCGCCTGCGGTCTCGTCATGTTGCTGCCCCACGGCTACGAGGGACAGGGTCCTGAGCACTCCTCAGCCCGCCTCGAACGCTACATGCAGGCCTGCGCCGAACTGAACATGGAAGTCTGTGTGCCGACCACCGCCTCCCAGGTTTTCCACATGCTGCGCCGTCAGGCGGTGCGCATGCAAAGGAAGCCCCTGGTGGTCATGTCGCCCAAGTCCCTGCTGCGCCACAAGGATGCCTGCTCACCCCTGGACGAACTGGCCAACGGTGAATTCCAGCGTGTCATCGGCGAGGTGGACAAGATAGACGCCAAGAAGGTGACCCGCGTCATCCTCTGTTGCGGCAAGGTGTATTACGACCTCCTGGCTGCCCGCCGCGAGCAGAAGCTGAACCACGTTGCCATCGTCCGCGTCGAGCAGCTCTATCCCTTCCCCCAGGATTCCCTGGCGAAAGAACTGGCCAAGTATCCCAAGGCGACGGAAATCGTCTGGTGCCAGGAAGAGCCGCGCAACCAGGGAGCCTGGTACTGGTTCGCCTCGCGTCACCATCTGGATACTCAACTGGGTGGCAAGCAGAAGCTGCTCCTGGTCTCGCGCCCGGCGTCGTCTTCGCCGGCGGTGGGGTATCTCGCCAAGCACAACCAGCAACAGAAAGCTCTGGTCGAGTCCGCCCTGGGCAAGATCGAATACTGATAACACTGCACGAGTGGAGCCATCATGAGCATTATCGAAGTCAAAGTTCCCCAGCTCTCCGAGTCCGTTGCCGAAGGCACGCTGGCGTCCTGGAAGAAGAAAATCGGCGAGGCCGTCGCCCGCGACGAAATCGTCATCGACATCGAGACCGACAAGGTCGTTCTCGAAGTGCCGGCGCCCGATGCTGGCGTGCTGGTCGAGATCATCAAGGGTGACGGGGAAACCGTGACCTCCGGCGAACTGATCGCCAAGATCGACACCGAAGCCAAGGCCGGTGCCGCGGCACCCGCTGCCAAGGCCGCAGCGCCGAAGGCGGCCGCAGCCACGGCTGCCCCGGCTCCGGCCGCTGCAGCGCCTGCCGGTACGGCCAGCCCCGCGGCCCGCAAGATCCTCGACGAAAAGGGCATCGCTGCCGCCGACGTCGCCGGTTCCGGCCGTGGGGGTCGCGTCACCAAGGAAGATGCCGTTGGCGCCCAAAAGGCTGTGCCGGCCGCCGGTCCGGTTGCCGCGCCGGCCGCTCCTGCGGCTTCCGCTCTGCCGGTACCGCCCTCTGGCGTCGACGTGCAGGCCAGCCGTACCGAACAGCGTGTGCCGATGTCGCGCCTGCGCGCCCGCGTCGCCCAGCGTCTGGTCGAATCCCAATCCACCAACGCCATCCTGACCACCTTCAACGAAGTGAACATGGGTCCGGTCATGGCGCTCAGGAAGCAGTACGCCGAAAAGTTCGAGAAGACCCACGGCGTGCGCCTGGGCTTCATGGGCTTCTTCGTCAAGGCCGCCTGTGCCGCCCTGCAGAAGTTCCCGGTGCTCAACGCTTCCGTCGATGGCAACGACATCGTCTACCACGGCTACATCGACATCGGAATCGCCGTCGGCTCGCCCCGCGGCCTGGTCGTGCCCATCCTGCGCAACGCCGATCAGATGACCGTCGCCGAGATCGAAAAGAAGATCGCGGAGTTCGGCACCAAGGCCAAGGATGGCAAGTTGTCCATCGAGGAACTCACCGGCGGCACCTTCTCCATCTCCAACGGCGGCGTCTTCGGTTCCATGCTGTCCACCCCGATCATCAACCCGCCCCAGTCCGCCATCCTCGGCATTCATGCCACCAAGGATCGCGCCGTGGTCGAGAATGGTCAGGTCGTGGTCCGCCCGATCAACTACCTTGCCATGTCCTACGACCACCGCATCATCGACGGCCGCGAAGCCGTCCTCGGTCTGGTGACCATGAAGGAAGCGCTGGAAGATCCGGCTCGCCTGCTGCTGGGCGTCTAAGCGACGCCGTTCGGGCGCCAGCGTCCCACAAGGGCGCTGGCGCTTTGCACATCTGACTCTCGAAAGGTTGAACCATGTCCAAGCAATTTGACGTGCTCGTTATCGGTGGCGGCCCCGGCGGCTATGTGGCGGCCATCCGCGCCTCCCAGCTGGGCTTCAACACCGCCTGCTGCGAATCCAACCCCTACGCCGACCCCAAGGGCGAACCCCGCCTTGGCGGCACCTGCCTGAACGTCGGCTGCATCCCCTCCAAGGCTTTGCTGCACACGTCCCACCTGTTCGAGGAAGCCGGCCATGCCTTCGCTGCCCAGGGCATCAAGGTCGGCAAGCCGACCATCGACGTGCCCACCATGAAAGGCCGCAAGGACACCATCGTCAATCAGCTCACCAGCGGCATCAAGGGTCTCTTCAAGAAGAACAAGGTCACCTTCCTGGCCGGCCACGGCTCCTTCGTCGCCAAGGAAGGCGACAGCTGGAAGGTCAAGGTCGGTGCTGAAGAAGTGCTGGCCAAGCAGGTCATCATCGCCACCGGGTCGAAAGCTCGCCACCTGCCCGGACTGCCGGTGGACAACAAGATCGTCATGGACAACGAGGGCGCCCTGGACCAGGAATCCGTGCCCGCCAAGCTCGCCGTCATCGGTGCCGGCGTCATCGGTCTGGAAATGGGTTCGGTGTGGCGCCGCCTCGGTTCCGAAGTGACCATCCTCGAAGTGCTGCCCGACTTCCTTTCCGTCGCCGACCAGGATGTCGCCAAGGAGGCCGCCAAGGTCTTCGCCAAGCAGGGCCTGAACATCCAGCTCGGCGTCAAGCTGGGCGACATCAAGGCGACCAAGAAGAGCGTTTCCATCGCCTACACCGACAAGGAGGGCAAGGCCAAGAAGCTGGACGCCGACCGCCTCATCGTCTCCATCGGCCGCATTCCCAATACCGACGGCCTGAACGCCGACGCCGTGGGTCTGAAGCTCAGCGACCGCGGCATGGTCGAGGTCGACGGCCACTGCCAGACCAACCTGCCGGGCGTCTGGGCCATCGGTGACGTGGTGCGCGGCCCCATGCTCGCCCACAAGGCTTCCGAGGAAGGCATCATGGTCGCCGAGCTGATCGCCGGCCAGGCCGGTCACTGCAACTTCGACACTGTTCCCTTCGTCATCTACACCAGCCCGGAAATCGCCTGGGTCGGCAAGAACGAACAGCAGTTGAAGGCCGACGGCGTCGCCTACAAGGCCGGCAAGGTGCCCTTCATGGCGAGCGGCCGGGCGCTCGGCATGGGTGACCCCACCGGTTTCGTCAAGATCCTGGCCTGCGCCCAGACCGACCGCATCCTCGGCGCCCACATCATCGGTGCCAACGCCTCCGAGCTGATCGCCGAAGCCGTGGTGGCCATGGAGTTCGGCGGTGCCTCGGAAGACCTCGCCCGCATCTGCCACGCCCACCCGACGCTCTCCGAAATCACCCACGAAGCGGCGCTCGCCTGCGACAAGCGCGCCATCCACTTCTGAACCGGTTGCGGTCCGGCCTGAAAAGGCGGGTAGCGGAAACGCGCCCGCCTTTTTCTTTGGCAGAATGGCAGGCTGGCACAACCACAAGAACACCATGCCCCACAAGAAACTCAACGTCTCGGCGACCGGCATGCTCGACGCCTACCTTGGCCTGCTGCAGAGTCTGGGTTACGTCGCCGATGCCGCCCAGAAAGCTGCGGCGGAATCCTTGCAACGCCTGTATGGCGAGCTGCTCAGCTTCAAGGTCGCGCGCGGCAGTACCTTAAAGCGCCTGCTGTCACCGCCCAAACCGCCCCGGGGCGTCTATTTCTGGGGTGGGGTGGGACGGGGCAAGAGCTTCCTCATGGACTGCTTCTTCAACGCCGTTCCCTACCGGCGCAAGAAGCGCATCCACTTCCATGCCTTCATGCAGCAGATCCACCGGGATCTGGACGCCTTCAAGGGCGAGGCCGATCCCATGCAGAAGGTGGCCGAGCACATCGCCAAGGATGTGCGCCTCCTGTGCTTCGACGAGTTCCACGTTTCCGACATCGCCGACGCCATGATCCTCGGGCGACTCTTGGACGGGCTCTTCGATCGGGATGTGATCCTGGTCATGACCTCCAATTACCCGCCGGAAAAGTTGTACCCCAACGGCCTGCACCGGGAGAGCTTTCTCCCCACCATCGCCCTTTTGCAGGACAACATGGACGTCATCGAGGTGGACGCCGGCATCGACTACCGGCTGCGCACCCTGGAGCAGGTGGAGATCTACCACGCTCCCGACGACGCTGCGGCGGAAGCGAAGATGCTCGACTACTTCCGCAAGGTGGCGGGGGAAGAAGGCAAGAAGGGCGGCAAGATCGAGGTGCTGGGCCGCGACATCGACACCCTGCGCCGCGCCAACGGCGTCATCTGGTTCGACTTCAAGACACTGTGCGGCGGTCCTCGCTCCCAGAACGACTACCTGGAGATCGCCCGCCGCTATCACACGGTGTTGCTCTCCCATATCCCCAGGATGACCGCCCACCAGGCTTCCGAAGCGCGCCGCTTTACCTGGCTGGTCGATGTCTTCTACGATCACCGCGTCAAGTTCATTGCCACCGCGGAAGCGCCCGCCGACCAACTTTACACCGCGGGTACCCAGGCTTCGGAGTTCCTGCGCACGGTGAGCCGTCTCACCGAGATGAATTCCCGGGAGTACCTGGCGCAGCCCCATCATCCCGCCTGAGGGTCGATGCGGGGGCCTGGTCCCCCGCAGTCCGATTTCTTCAACAGTATTTCGCCCCCAAAGGAGGGTTCATGATGATCCGCGTGCTATTGCTCGCCCAACTGCTGCTGGTGGGCGTCGCCTGGGGGCAGCAGCAGCTGGAGGTCATTCCCCTGCGCAGTCAGACCGTCGATCGGGTGCTTCCGGTGCTGCAACCCTTGGTCGAGCCTGGGGGTAGCCTGTCCGGTATGAACAACCAGCTCTTCCTACGGGCGAGCGCCCGCAACCGGGAGGAGATCAAGCGTGCCCTGGCGGCCATTGACCTTCCCGCCCGGCGTCTGCTTATCCGTATCAGCCAGAGTCGCCAGATCGAGAGCCATGGCCGGGGAGCGGCCGCGGGGGGCCAGATCGTCCTTGGCGGCACTCGTCGGATCGAGGGGAATGCCCGGGTTTGGGACAGTCGCAGCGCCGGCACCGAATCCGGCGGGCAGATGGTGCAGACCATCGAAGGCGGTCGCGCCTATATTCAGGTCGGGCGCTCATTGCCGATCCCTCTGCGCCAGGTGGTGATCGGCCCTGGCGGGGCCGTCGCCAGCGAAACCGTGGTTTATCGGGATCTGGGCCAGGGGTTCTATGCCGTCCCTCATCTTTCCGGCGATCGTGTAAGCCTGGAGATCAGCCAGCAGGCGGACACTCCGGGAAGCCATGGGAGCATCGCCAGCCAGCGCCTCTCCACGACGGTTTCCGGTCGCCTCGGAGAATGGATCGAACTGGGGGGCGCGAACCGCCAGGCGGTAGCCGACCAGCGGGGCGGTCTCGAAGTCTCGACTGCGGACGTTCGCGACAGCCGCTCACTTTGGCTTCTGGTGGAGGAAATTCAATGAAACGACACATCGGCCAGCAGATGGCCCTGGCCAGCGCCGTATTCTGCGCCCTCCTGGCGCTGCCCGTCAGCGGACTCGTCGTCTGGCTGATCATGACCCGCGGACTGGCCGACACCTGGACCCCCAGCGCGCTGGCCGGGGTCGCCTTCCTGCTCTGCTGCGCCGGCGTGTTCTACGTCATGAGCCGGCCCCAGCCACCGCTGCCGCCTTCGGATACCCAGGAAGACTGAAGCGGTGTCGTCCAGGGAAACCTGACTCGCTTCCCCGGTCCGGAGCCGACGCCCCGTCGAACTTGGGGGGCACGCGCCTGGTCCGTACAGGGTCTAGCCTTGGTGGCACACAGCTAAGTCAAACCAAAGCGACTGGCGATCGTGGGCAGCCGAAATGAGAACGGATTGTCCTGATGCGACGGCAAGAGGCGCGTCGAAGCGATAGACCACGTGCTGCCAGTTGGATACGGCTTTCGGATGGCGTGGATGATTCGCGAAGGATATCTTCGGATTCATATCGAGTCGGATCCATTGAATGACGCCGTAGGCGAGGCCGCTGCGGTCGGCGACGACTTCGAGAGATTTGGTTTCCGCTGGAAAATGAACGTCCCGCCGGAAATCGAATCGAAACGCCTCGATATCCGGACTGAGAAACTCTGGGGTCAGATCCTCACGGTAAAAGGGGATCTTTTTCGGACTTATTCGATTAAAGGGAGAAAGATCGAATCCGAAAACGCGGTCAACATGCAAGTACTTGCCCAGCAAATCGCCGCCGACCAGCGCGATCATCACACTGGCTGCTTCAGGAACGATTTGGGCATCTGGCTTGAGTAGGCGAGCTTTAGCATCCTCGATGGCCGGGAGCACATGCTCGCTGATCAGTTCGCTAGAGAAAATTTCGTGCACCAGGACATCTGCCCGTTCGGGAAGATCAACTCCGAGCTGAACTTCGTAAGATGGCTTGGCGATTATTCTGACCCGAGCTTCGAGGTGGTTGGCCAGAACTACCGCGTTGGCCGTTTCGGCGACCAGTTCTTCCGCCTCGCACGCCGTGACGCGTTGCGCACCGGCACGGCCTGCCATGAGCGATAGCAGCCCGGAACCTGCCCCAATTTCAAACACCTCGCTGTGCGGTTTGACTACAGCTTCAATGCCTTCGAGGTAGGCTTGATTTCGGTCTAACTCGTTCATCATGGGTAGGTGCCATGGGGGAACGACCTGATTCAGCGCCCACGCGAGCCCCATTTTTGCCACGGTCAGACCCGGATTGGTGGCCAGGGCACGCTCACAGAGCGCAATCGCGTCCCGTCCGCGATGTAGCTTGTGCAGGCATACGCAGGCTTTCTTGATGAGCCACTCGTCGGTAGCGGACGCGTCCAAGGCGGCGAGATAGTCTCTGACAGCCTCTTCCGTTTTACCCTGACAATTGAAAGCATCGCCGCGTATCGCACGTGCCGCCGCGCATTTTGGATCGCGTTCAAGCATGGAGTCAGACAGCGCCATGGCCTGCGCGAAATCCCCCAGTTCGAGCAAAGTCTCCGCAATACGAAGCGTTGTTTCCGGCTCCGCTCGCAGTGATTGTGCCATCCGATAGGAGGCTAGCGCTTCCGAAAATTGCCTACGATGGCGCTGGACGTCACCGCGGGTGAGGAGGGCGGGAACCGCTCTTGGGTTCAGACCTAGCGCTCGCTCTGCCGCCTCCGCCGCGTGCGCCATGTGACCCAACTGGAGGGCGCACTCGGCAAGGTTCGACCAGGCATCCCACGCTTTCGGTGTGCGGTTGGTCAATTCCCTTTAGGCTTCCAGGGCACGCTCCAGTTGGCCGCTTTCCCGTTGGCATACCGCGAGATTGTATCTGGCCTCAAGATCGTTGGGATCCAAGACCAACAGTGCGTCAAGCTGAGCCGCAGAGGCGGCAAAACGGCCCATCAAACCATTCATGAGGGCGTTCAGCCGCAACGGCTCAGGATCGGAAGGACGAGCCGCGACCAGGGCGGCGCAGGCGGCGAGGGCTTCCTCGTGGTGGCCGGCCCGGAACCGCAGTTTGATGGTCTCAATGTCGTCCATTAGGGTATCAGCGACCGGCGAGGGCTTGGTCGAGATCGGCGATGATGTCGTCGATGTGCTCGATGCCTACCGACAAGCGGATCATGTCTTCCGACACGCCGGCCTTCATCAGCTCGGCCGGGGAGAGCTGGCGATGGGTGGTGGACGCTGGGTGGCAGGCGAGAGACTTGCAATCGCCGATATTGACCAGGCGAGTGAACAACTGAAGTGCATCCTGAAATTTTCCACCCCCGGATAAACCGCCCTTGACGCCGAAGGTGAGAATGCCGGAAGCCCGCCCAGCCATGTATTTCCGGACCAGGGCATGGTCCTTGTGGTCGGGCAGACCGGCATAATTGACCCAGCTTACGCTCGGATGTGTCTGGAGGAAGGTGGCGACACGCTTTGTGTTGTCGCAGATGCGGTCCATGCGCAAGGCCAAGGTCTCGGTGCCCTGCAGGATGAGGAACGCATTGAATGGGCTTATCGCGGCGCCCATGTTGCGCAGCGGCACGACCCGCGCGCGGCCGATGTAGGCGGCTGGGCCGAGGGCCTCGGTGTAGACCACACCGTGGTAGGACACGTCGGGTTCGTTCAGGCGCCTGAATTTCTGCTTGTGCTCGGCCCAGGGGAATTTGCCGCTATCGACGATGATGCCGCCGATGGAGTTGCCGTGGCCGCCGATGTACTTGGTCAGCGAATGCACGACGATGTCCGCGCCATGCTCAATGGGGCGGCAAAGGTAAGGGGAGGGCACCGTGTTGTCGACGATCAGCGGCACGCCGTGCCGGTGAGCGATTTCCGCCAGTGGCTCGAAATCGGTGATGTTGCCTAGGGGATTGCCGACGGATTCGCAGTAGATGGCCTTGGTGCGGCCGTCGATCAGGCCTTCGAAGGCATTGGGGTCACGGTAGTCGGCGAAACGGACCTCGATGCCGTACTGGGGAAAAGTGTGGGCAAAGAGGTTGTAGGTCCCACCGTAAAGCGTCGAGGCGGAGACGATGTTGTCGCCCGCCTCGGCGATGGTCTGGATGGCGTAGGTAATGGCCGCCTGCCCCGACGCGAGAGCCAGGCCGGCGATGCCACCTTCCATCGCGGCGATCCGCTTTTCCAGGACATCCTGGGTGGGATTCATGATGCGCGTGTAGATATTGCCCTGCACCTTGAGGTCGAAGAGGTCTGCCCCGTGCTGGGTGCTGTCGAAGGCGTAGGAGGTGGTCTGGTAGATGGGTACCGCCACGGCCTTGGTAGTGGGGTCGGGCGCATAGCCGCCATGGACGGCCAGGGTTTCGAGTTTCACGGTGTCTCCCTTGTTTTGTCTTGGAAAAGCGCAAAAGTTTACTCCAGGGGACGAAAAAAAACGCCCCGGTCGAACCGGGGCGAAACGTCAGGGCCGATGCAAGGGACGACCCTGGAGGGGGTTGGGGATGGGCAGGGTGGCGTATGCCTCGGCCGTCTCAAAGCTTGGCGATGGCGCCGTCGTTCAGCCGCACGCGCTCTCCGTTCTGCCAAGGGCCGCTCTGGGTGTAGCTCTGCACGCGGCCGTCGTCGAAGCGCACGGTGACTTGCTGCTGCTTCTCGCTGCGCACATTCTTCTCGACCTGGTGCCCGGCGTAGGCGCCGCCCACGGCCCCTGCGATGGTGGCGAGATTGCGGCCACGCCCGCCGCCGATCTGGTTGCCCAGGAGGCCGCCGATGACGCCGCCGGCAATGGCGCCCAAACCACTGCCTTCGCCTCGGGTTTCCACGTCGCGCACCGCCTGGACGGTGCCGCAGTCGGCGCAGGCGGGCGGGAGCGGTGCGCTCGGCTGCTGGGTCACCGGACTCGGCCGCGCGGGGATCACGTCGATTCCGGCATCGTCATGGGCGACGCGGCGCGTGCTGCCGCCCCAGTCGTCGGACCGTTCCTCGCGGGTGGCCTCGTGTGCAACCGGGACGCGGTGCTCGGCACGGGTCCGCGTGGCCGGACGCGGCGCGGCCCCGTGCTGGGCGGCGCTCGCCTTGGCAGAATCGGTCGGTGCCGCGGGCAGGGTTGCGACGGCGCCCGCTGCCGGAATCGGTGCCGGGGAGGGCGCGGCGGTGCTGGCGGCCAGGGCGATCGGGGCCTCGTCGGGCGTCGCGACGCGGGCCGGGATGAGTCCCGTATAGTGGGCCGCTGCGGCAAGGCTGGCGATACTCAGCGATGCGGCGGCGACGAGAATAAGGGGATGGGTCTGCTTGCTCAGAGTTTCCATGCTGCGCCTCCTGGGCGTCGTGGTTGGGTCGTGCCCACAATAACGATGCCCTGCGCCCGGCGCGCACGCGGGAAAAGAAGACTTACAGCTTGTTGCCGATAGAGGGAGAACGGGCGGCCGGAAAGCGCTCCGGGTCGCCCGAGCACGCCAAGATGGCCGCGGCTGGCCGCGGGCGAAAACCTCCGGATCGGATGGGCGTAGGTGTCAGTGCGCGGCGCCGGGGAACCAGCCTTCGCCCAGGCAGGCCCGCAGGGCCAGGCGGGCGCGGTGCAGCAATACCCAGCAGTTGTTGCTGGTGATCGAGAGCGTCGTACAGATTTCGTCGGTGTCCAGACCGACGACCTCGCGCATCATGAAAACGCGGGCCGGCGCTTCCGGCAGGCGATCCAGGCAGGCCTCGAAGACCGCCCAGAAGCGGCTGTTGGTCAGGGATTGCTCCGGATTTCCCCAGTGGGCGGGCTGAGTGTCTTCGGTCCAGTGCTCGTTTTCGTCGAACCAGGAATTGATGTCGGCGTCGTCGTCATCGCCGCGGGCCACGTCGACCTGCCGCGCCCGCAGGCGCAGGGTGTCGATGATCTTGTTCTTGAGGATGGAGAGTACCCAGGTGCGCAGGGAGGAGGGCGACTCGAAGCGGTCCAGTTGTTGGTAGGCCGAAGCCAGGGCTTCCTGGGCCGCATCCTCCGCCGAGGCGCGATCACGCAGCTGGAGTTCGGCAAAACGCACCATGTCTCGCCGCAGTTTGGCGACGAATGCAGGGTCGTTGAGATTGGTGGTATCCATGCAGGTTTCCTCCCGGAATGCTCTGTGCAATGATGTTATCCGCCGATTGTAAGGTTTTCATGAAGGCGGCGACTACTTTCCAGGTGCCGATTCCGGCGCCGGCATGAACCGGAGAATGACCATGCTCAGTTGCAAGGAAGCCACGCGTCTGACATCCCAGGCCATGGAGCGGTCACTGACCTTGACCGAACGCCTCAGCCTTAAGATGCATCAGATGATCTGCGTCGGCTGCCGTCGCACCGAGAAGCAGTTCCGGTTCCTTCGCGATGCCGCTCAGGCGTGGCGTGCCGGCAGGGATTGACATCCATCACCTCAATCTCAATGGAGAAAATCATGAAAGCCAAATCCGCTATCACTCTTGCTCTTGGTTCCGCCTTTGCCGCCACCGCTCTGCTGGCCCCCGTCGCGCAGGCCGCCGACAATCCCTTCGCGCTGCAGAAGCTGGACACCGGCTACCAGCTGGCCCAGGCCGACAAGGCCAAGGACGGCAAATGCGGCGAAGCCAAGTGCGGCGCCGACAAGAAGAAGGACGGCAAGTGCGGCGGCGACAAGAAGAAGGACGGCAGCTGCGGCGGTGACAAGAAGAAGGACGGCAAGTGCGGCGAAGCCAAGTGCGGCGCCGACAAGAAGAAGTAATCCCCC